>TARA_R110002012_G_scaffold63225_3_pt1 | contig 21065 bp, 6 predicted proteins | sample TARA_R110002012 | Tara Oceans TARA_R110002012 (sample SAMEA4396515) | marine metagenome | biome: Westerlies Biome; feature: [DCM] deep chlorophyll maximum layer (ENVO:01000326); material: water (ENVO:00002006), including particulate matter (ENVO:01000060) such as... | depth 40 m | reverse complement strand
AATACAATCTTCAAATTAATCGTGAATATCGCGATAAAGTTACAGGTTCTGATTCAGAACAAACAGCTAAAAAAATTAATAAAATGAAAAAACAAACAGGTGGTCCTTACACTAGAGAACAAAGGAAAGCAGTTAAAAAATCCGGTAAGGCTATGAAAAAGCACGGACGTAAACTTAAAAGAGCGGGCTCTCAAAATAAAATGGCCGGGTTCGAAAAAGAAGGCGATGCTCAAATAGAAGCGGGAATGGCTTTTAAGAAAGAAGGTCGTAATCGTAAAAAGATGTCTCGCAAAATGCGTGATGATAATTTTATTATTGAGAACAAAGAACTTGTATTTGGGAAGCCAAGTAAAAAAAGACCTACTGGAAAAGACCCAGATGATTACGGTAAAGGTGCAAACCCAAGTAGAAAGTTAAAAGGCTATAAAAAAGCACGGATGCAAAAAGGTGGGGCAGCTGCTGATTCAGCAGCAGTTAGAAGAGGGGAGTATGAAGCAAACCGATTTGGGTCTATGAATAGTGCTGGTGGTACACACCTATCTCGTAAAATTGGATACTCTGATGAACTAGCTGAAGATGACTTTGTTAAAGATAGTATTGCAGAGGCTAAAAAAGGAAATATTGGAAAAAAACGTGAAGACGATTATTATTTAAATTTTGGAAAAAAAGAGCAAGACACAATAAAAAAAGGAACTGATGCAAGACGTAGATTAGCTAAACAAGATGAAGAAGCCAATAAAGCTCTTGCAGCTAAAAAAGCAGCTAAAAAAGCTGATCATGAGAGGCAAGAATCAGATAGAGATTTTGCAAGAAGTAAGACACGTCATAGTGGGGCGTATCAAAAAGGTGGATTAAAAACTCCTACTGCTAAACAAAAAGGTTTGAAGAAGCTTCCTACATCTGTACGCAATAAGATGGGGTATGCTAAAATGGGAGGCATGAAATACGGTAAAGGAGGAATGAAAGATAAGAAGTTTCTTGGAGGATTAGCAGGAGCTATCGGTGGAGCTAAAGGTGGGGGTGGACTAAAAGGCATGCTTAAAGGTGCCATGGGAGGTGGAATGCTTGGTAGAGGTATTGGTGCTATCAAAGGAGCTATGGGAGGTGGAGGCCTTAAGGGAGCTATGCAAGGACTTGCAGGTGGAGCATTTGGAAACTCTAACCCAATGGCTCAACAACAAGCTCAAGGTGCTGACCCAGCTATGGCTCAACAAGCTGCTGCTGCTCCTGCTGCTCAAGATCCAGCTATGCAAGATCCGGCTGCTCAGCAAATGGCTCAACGTGGTGGACAGAGACGTAGAAATAGACAGGCAAAGAATGCTTATAAAAAATCTGTTAATCGTAGAGGTAAAACAAAAAACAGAGGAATAAAATTAGGAAGAACAGGTACTAGAAATTGCATTAAAGGCGATTGTTAAAAGTGCATACAATAAAAGATATACAAAAAGATTACGAACAGCATATTGAAGATCCTCTCGGCCCCCAGCTATTTAAACAGCTATGTGAGGAATTCAATATGCTAGTAATCGACTCTCTTCTAGATGGAAAAGAGTTTAGTATGGGGAGCAATTTATCTACGCTCTCCATACGTCGTATATCTAGAAATCCTGCAGCTCCTACTATTGACTGGTGGGAAAGTAATAAGTATAAAACTGAATTATTATCTGAAGGAAAAGAGCTATATAACAAAGAAACAGAAGAAGGAGAAAAATGGTTTATATATTATACAGATCCTTGGTATTGTAAATACCATTGGAAAAAAGTAAAATGTAGAATACCTAATAGAACTGCTTACAGGTTTACCCCAACTAGAGGAATAAAAGGAAATAAGGAAAAGCTTACAAAGCTTCTCAAAGAAGATGAGTTAGCTTATTTAAAGTTTAAAAAACATGGCAAGTAAATATCACACAACTAAAGACGGGAGACGTGCTAAAAAAGGTTTATACTATTATATGAACCGTGCTAAAAAGCGTGGTACATCTAAACCTGGTAAAGGATCTGTAAGTGATAAAGCTTTAAGAAACTCTGCTAAAACAGCTAAAAAACTAGGAGGATATAAAACTCCTGCGTGGACTAGAAAGGCAGGTCAAAGCCCTACAGGTGGATTAAATGCAAAAGGGAGAGCATCTGCAAAAGCAGAAGGTTCTAATTTAAAATCTCAATTAAGTTCAGGGACTGATCCACGACGAGTATCTTTTGCTGCAAGATTTGCAGGAATGAAAGGGCCTATGAAAAAATCTGATGGTAGCCCAACTAGGAAAAAATTAGCACTTAAAAAGTGGGGATTTGGAAGTGTAGGAGCTGCAAGACGATTTGCTAGAGCAAATAAGAAAAAGAAGTAATGGCTATATATAAAACAACATCTAGTAAAGTGATCTTAAGAAAGGTCATGAGAGATCTTAATCCGGAAAATGCGGATTGGATTGATGATTCTATTGAGTGGATTGGGGAAGCCCTTGAACATATTGGGGCAAGTGCCCAATTAGAAAAAAAAGGATGTATAGTAAATATTGAAAACTATAAAGCTATTTTACCGGCAAATCTTTATTATATAAATCAAGTTGCTATAAACCAAACTGAGGGAGCTGTAACAGCAGAGACTAAAATTCAGACTTTGCAGAATGAAATTAAAGGATTAAGAAAAGATTATTCTTCTTATTCTACTATTATTACTAATCATTTAAATGAGTTAGCTGATGGTACCGTTAGTAGTAATATTACAGCTGCAACTTTAGAATCTTTAAATGTTCTTAAAAAAGACTCTAATAGTACTTTGCAGAGAATATATGCAGATGCGCATGTTATTTATAATTCTTATATGGATCCGGCTGCAGGTTTAACTTCTTTAGCGTACTGTACAACTAATTTTCCAGAAGCTATTCATTGCGATGAATGTGTAAATAGAGATGCAAAAACAAAAGAATGTTATTACGTGGAAAACGGAATGATTAAAACTTCTTTTAAAACAGGAAAAATTTGTTTAAGCTACACGGCTATTCCTACAGACTCAGACTGTTATCCTTTAGTTCCAGATGACATTAGCTATAAAGAAGCAATGTTTTGGTATATATATAAAAAGCTTTTATTAGGGGGTGGATTTGACCCAACTAAAAATGGTATTGATTATGGATTTGCAGATCAACAATGGAAGTACTATTGCACTCAAGCAAGAAATGCTGCAGTATTCCCAGACATTGACAGAATGGAAAGCTTTATGAATCAGTGGGTTAGACTTATTCCTACTATTAACAAAGCAGACGAAGTATTTGAAAACCTAGGCACAAGAGAAAATTTAGATAGATGAAAAAATTTGTAGGGGGAATGAACAAAGACTTTGCTCGGCTTGATCAGCCCGAGGGAAGTTATAGAGATGCACTTAATGCTAATATTGATTTTCAAATGGGGTCAGTTGTTAGTGAGGAGGGCAATACTTTTGTTCCTATTTCTAATGCAGATGTTATAGGATCAATTGCTCTTCCAAATGATGAGATATTAGTATTTGGTATAATACCATATACCGACCCTGATGACGACACTGTTACAGAAATTTCAGCTATAGTTCTTAGTCAACCTAAATTAGGTTTAAGTTTTCCGATTTTAATTCATAAAGATTTAAATTTTCAAAGGAATAATCCAATAGTTGCAGAACAACGTTTAGATGCTAAGAATGATTTAATTGTTTATTTTACAGACAACTATTCTAAAATATCTACAGAAGTTGTTGAGACAGATTGGATTTCAGAATTTAATCCTCCTAGAACATTTAATATTACTAGGCAGTTACAAGCTAATGAAAACTTTCCTGAAACTCGTATATATGGAAATTCTAACTTTACTATTGATAAACTTAATTTATTCCCAGTAGTAGGTACGCATTCTGAAGTTAGACGGGCAGATGTAAAAACTGGAGGAGCGGTTGTTGCAGGAGCTTATCATTTAGCTTTATGTTATTCTGATGAAGATTTCTTAGAAACAAATTATTTTACAGTAACTCCCCCAGTTTATATAATATCAGAACCAGAAAACTCTGTGCCTATAGATAGTGTAATAGGAACTATGTCTGGGTCTTCTACTAATAAATCTATTACTTGGATTGTTAAAATTCCTTCAACTGTAAATTATAAATTTTTACAAGCTTCTATAATACAAAGAGTTGGAAATGCAGAAAATGTTTACAAATTAGAAAGAGTTGCTTTAGGAGGAGACGGTAAAGATCAAGAAATAACATATACAGGAAGAGAGGATGCCTCGACTAACTCCGTTGAAGATATAGTATTAGATAAAGTAAACTATCTTACAGCTAAAACTTTAACTCAATTAGACGACAGACTTTTACTTGCTAATTTAAAGTCTAGAAAAGATATAGGGTATCAACGATATGCAAATAATATTACTGTTGAACCTGTCGTAAAAGAACTTGAAGGTTTTGATGCTAGAGTATATGATATTGTTACCCTAAATAAAGGGTATGGTAACATGGTTATGAGATGGGATGCTGCTTCTAGTATTTCTGATTTATCTGGATTAAGTTCTTCTAAATTAAATCCTGGAGGATTTGGGGGAGTAGGTCAATCTTTTTTAATATCAGAAAGAGACCCTGACGGATCAGATGGTATAGGACCTACAGCTGTTACAAGTGGAACAGATACTAGTGGAGCTACTGATGTTCCTTATAAACTTTCTCCAAATTATATTTCAGCTGTAGATTATTTTTTAAGATATAAATTTACTGAAAATAATGCTTTTGATTTTGGGGCTAATAATCCTTCTTACAGTACTAGATCTATTACTCGTAAAGGATATAAAGATTACAGATTAAATTATAGATTTAAAAGTTTTAAACGTGGAGACGTTTATGCTTTATATCTATCATTTGTGTTAAAAGATGGAACTGAGACCTATGCTTACCACATCCCAGGAAGACATGCGTTAACAATAAGACCTTTAGATGTAGATTGTGGTGGGGCAGGAAGTGTTTGGAATATTAAAGAAAATAGTACTTTTAAAACTCAGGGTTCAGAGGATTATGGTAACACTATAGCTTATCAGCAAATGAGATCTTCAGGGTTATCCCCGGAGGAAGTTGTAGAAAAAGATCCCGAGGGAAAGATATACCAATATGTAGATACTAGCTATCATGAAACTGATACTGATTTTAATCTTTGCAATATTAGTACAAATAATATGGGGTATTGGGAAAATGTAAATGAACTTTACCCTATCTCTAATGATTTTTTAGCAGCAGCAGTTGATGAATTTGGGGTATCTTCATTTGATGGGGAAGGAATAATAGATGAAAATGTTAGGCATCACAGAATGCCTTCAAATTTAAATCCTGATTTTTCATATATAAAATATCAAGATCCTAGTTCAGCGGGTCCAGATGTTATAAATGAGACATATGGACCTGTAGGATCTGAAAAAAGTACTATTACAAAAATTTTAGTAGGGGATAAATTTAGTAACGGATTTGGGAGTTCTACTACTTCAGTAGAAACGTATTCACAGTTAGCATCTTCTCACAAATCAGGTAATGCTAAATCACTTCGAAAAATTATTACACATGAAACTGCAAGATTACTTGGTATAAAACTTTCGAATATTCAAATACCTAAACACATACTTAAAGAGGTACAAGGGTATAAAATTTACTATGCAAAACGTAAAGAAGAAGATAAGTTAATTGCAGGTCAAAGTTTAGCTGTACCTATGCAACCTAAGTATGCTGCAGTTAATACTCAAAATAGATTACTTGCTCGAAAAGGACCATATCAAAATGCATTTTACGCTTACGGAGGAATAAGGTCAGATCTAGAAAATGCTTTAGCAGTAGCCGCTCCCTGGAGAACAACTGTTATGCAATCCGATGTATTTCAGGGAAATAGATATTATGCATCTCCGGCATTTACTTTTCATGATTTTAATATGCTTCGAAAGAAGCCTTCGTTAGATACTATAACTCATACACAATGTATTGCAGGTATTTCTTTTAGGCATTTTTTAGGAGGTCCTGGGGTGTTCGGAAAATACAGTGAAGACTATACAGACAGTAGCGGTTCAAAAGAAGTAGATAAAGTAATGACTTTTCCAAGTCTTGGATGGATACACCCAGATTTAGGAAACACTACAGACTTTAATGAGGATGGACAAATTTACAATGTAGAAGATATTCTTATAGAAAAGAATGAAGATGTAAATAGACCTTACGGAGATGATGATAGTCCAGATGCTGGGGCAAGTGATGATCCAGAAAACTATAGTGGAGCTAGAAAATTTTTTAGAAAACTTATTGGTAAAAGTAACGATCCTGATGATGTTGCTCAATTAGATGATTTGTCAGAACGTAATGCTCGTAGGTATAGAATTAGATCTTTTTATACTGGTGTTTATATTGCAGCTGGGTATTACTCCCCAAAAGATGTTATTAAGTTTAGTGAAATTATTGTTGGGGGAGCTAACAGAATAGCTCCTAGGCAAGAATGGGATACTTCTTTAGCTAATTTAGACAATGACTCTTTTATAACTAACAATCAATTTTTATTTATGTTTGAGTCAGGAAGTAAAAAATACTTGCCAGGACTTCGTAATTTAAAAATTGCAGAATCTGCATCATTTTTAGGAGCTCAATATATTTATAATAGAGGAGGAGAAAGTTCTATTGCTCTTGGGTTAGTAAGTGGCTTACCTCACCTTAGAGGAGTTCAACCTAGATTTGAAGTATATGATGTTCCTGGAGTTCCATGGAGTGGATCCCCAAATAGCAGTGGGGAGTTTGGGGGACCTGTAGGTGGTCCTTATGGAATTGTTACATGGAGTGATGACAATCAATTTTTATATCCTGATGCTCATAAAACTGGGACAGGTATACAGCAAAGACGAGAAATACCTGATTACTTTACTTCATCTGAAGGTTTAAATAATGACTCAGCTAAATTTAGGGGAATGAACTTTTCTTTAACTGGTAAAAGTCATCATAATGGGTATCCCATGGCTTGGCTAGTTAATGTTTGTACAGCTAAAACAGATGTTTATCAGCCATTTGACAGACAAGAACTTGTATGGACTGGGTATTATCACCCTATTGATGCTGATTTAGATACCGGTCAAGATACTTCAATATCTGCAACAGTATCTAATTATTACACAGGAGCAGAATCTGAAAATGTATTTGGGGGAGATACATATATAACTAAATATGCTTTTAGAACTACTTCTCAAAGTTATGGTCACTGTCATTTTAGAGCTTCAAAACTTTTAGGAGATAATGTAAACCTTGACGGCTTAGATGCCTCAACATTATTATTCCCAAATCTAACAACTGCTGAAGGTAAAAAAACTACTCAAAAAGATCTTCCAGATTTCTTTGATCCATTTGGGTCTATGCTAGGTACTGGAAGTGGGCAGTCTATTTGGTGGCCTGCAGCATTTGGGGTTGGGGGAGATCAATACCCAGACATTTCTTCTAAAGGTATTTTAAAAGGATTTAGTCAAATTCTTCATGATACTGGAAATTGGGTTCAAGGAAACTCAGATCCTGTTGCATCTTTATTTACATTTTTTGTAGAGTCAGATGATAATATTGGATTTAGACATTCTCTTGATTCAGAAAAAGGTGTAGAATCTAAGTTTTTTGATTACAATTGTGCTGCTGATGTGCTATTTGATCCCCCAACAAATGATCATACTAAAATGGATAACCTTCTATATGAAGACCATTATTCTGCACTGCAAGATAAAAAAGTTACAATTCCTTTCCCTAAGCTTAGAGCTGGGGTAGAAGATGTTGACACATTTAACACACGGGTTATTCGTAGTAAGATTGCGGGGTTATCTAAATCGGATAGATATAGAGAATTTTTAGCAAATGATTTTGCAGATGTTCCTAAAAACAAAGGAGAAATAAATCATTTATTTTCAACTGCGGGTACATTATATATACATACAGATAAAACTATATTTCAAACTAAAGGTAAAGAAGAAATGTCTTTAGGGACAGTGCAAGCTTTTATCGGGAGTGGGGATATTTTTGCTATACCTCCTTCAGAATTACAAGAAGCTGAAATTGGGTATGGGGGAACTTCTTCTGAGCTATCATCTGTGTCTACTCACTTAGGTCATTTTTATTTATCTCGCAGAGATAGAAGAGTTCATATGTTTACAGGAGCTATCACTGAAATAATGGGGGGAATGGATAGTTGGCTAAGAAATAATATTCCTTATGAAATAGAAACTTATGGAATTAATGTTGATGCTGACGATTTTGCGTATAACCCTGATTCCCCTGTTAATAGCGTTCCTTTTGGTTTTACAGCTGCTTATGATCCTAAGTATGATAGAATTCTTCTTACTAAGAAAGAACGTGTTCCTACAGAGTTTTTTATTGAACAATGGAATAAAGGTGTAATTTCACTTGTAGGAAATATGTTTATATCATCTGAAGACTGTGAAAACTCTTTGTATAAGCAATGGAAAGCTCTTCCTAATACTTCAGTAGAAAATATGTTAGCAGGTAATAGTTCGTTTAACTCTAAAGACGAAAACGACTATTCAGGTCCACCTACTATAATGAAAGAAATTAGAGACGACTCTACTCACCCAAGAAATACAGGTCATGTGTGGTGTGGTCCGATAGGTTTAGAGAATGATAAATACTTTAGAACAGTAGGATGGACTATATCTTATTACCCAAAACTTCAAATGTGGGGTAGTCGACATAGTTATATCCCAAAACTATATGTTAGTTCTCAGCAATCTATGTATAGTTTTTTCGAACAAGGTTTGTACAAGCATGGAGATGAGGCTAATCCAGGTTTGTTTTACGGGACTCTTTATTCTTTTGAATTTGAATTTATAGATAATGTTGACCCAAGTGTAGCAAAATTATACTCTACATTATTTTATTTAGCAGAAGCTAAAAAGCGAGATAGTAAGGCTCGTATGATAAGTGGAACTAATACAAGTGAATTTTTAAAACAGACTTTTCCTATATTTAGTGAGTTCTATGTATATAATAGTACTCAAGTTTCTGGGGAAAACACAAATATATCGTATCTTCACAACTGCAGACTTGTTGACAGAACTTGGTATGTAAATTCATTTAGAGATTTATCAAAAACAGCAGTCGTTAATAATCCTTATATAGTTACAGGAAGCACTTCTATTATAAATAAACCTGTTACAGGCCTAGAAACTACTCTAGAAGATGTTGGTATGTTTATTGAAGAAGGAGTAATTAATCCAAATTATGTAGACGCTGACAAAATCTGGCATACCAAACGAAAATTTGTAGATCACTTTTTAGGAGTTCGTCTTATAAGTGATAACTCAAGTAAAAATTTAATACATTTGTACGCTGCAGGTACTAAATACCGTAAATCTAATAGATAATGGCAAAACGTAATTGGAAAAACATTAGAGGACCTAAAAGAAAAAGAGTTCAGCCTATAGCTAAAAAGCCTATGCAGTCTGGGGGCGTTTTTGATCAGTTTACCTCAGGAATAAAAAACTATACACAACAAGGTGTAGATGCTTTTAAAGCAAATCCAGGAGGAATGATTGGTACTGCGGCAGGGGCTGTAGGTCAACTTATGGCTCAAAGACAACTTAAAAATAGTAGTACTGCAGAAGATGCTTTAAGAAATGATGCATCTCAACGTAAATCTGCAGCAACTTCAGGTCTTGCTACAGGATTTGCAGCAGGTATGAATTCGGGAGTTGGTAAGGCTTTAGGCAAATTAGGACCACTTGGGAAGCTTGCTCAAGGAGCAGTAGGAGCATTTGGGGCTATCAGAGGTAAAAATCTAGCTAAAACTCAACAAGAAAGAGACAGAAAAGAAGCTGTTGGGCAATTGCGTATTAAACAAAATGCAGAACTTAAAGCTCAAAAAGCTGGGGCAAGCTCTTTTGATGCGGGCCCTATGGGAAGAACAGGGTTTGGTAGTGCGACTTCTGCTACAAGAAAAGAAGATCAGCGAATGCAAAGAGGAGGTGTTAAAAATGAAGCAGTAGCAGATCCAGAAGTTGGTAAGAAGGTAGCTGGTGAGAAGTCACCTAGTGAAAAGGCGCAACTTAAAAATAAAGAGCACGGTGCTGCACTCCGGGACTCATTTAACTCCCTAGGAGTTGTGGGAGGTTTAAAAAAAGTATTAACACGCCCGGAACCTGAAAACTCTATGTGGCATAATTTTCCTTCGTATTTTACGGGGAAAGATAAAAAACAAACAGGGGGAGTTAAACAACTAAGAGGAGGTAATATGACTAAGTTACCTGGGGGAGCAGTACAGTTTAATGGAGCTAAACATTCTCAAGGTGGAATTGATTTAGATAAAAATACAGAAGTTGAGGGAGGAGAAACTATGGATAAAGTATCAATGAAAAAGAAAGGTGGTAAAGCTAAAGATTATATTTTCTCAGAATACTTAAAATTAGGAGGAAGATCTTTTGCTCAACGTCATAAAGAGATTTTAAATAGAGGAGGTAAGCAAAGTGAAATACAAAATTTAGCTAAACTTCAAGAACGTTCTGCAGCAGCAGATGGTGAAAAAGATAGGGGATCAGACAGAATTATGAAAAATGGGGGAGAACGTCGTAAGTATCAAACCGGAGATGCTGTAGAAGGAGGAGAAGAAACAACAGAATCAACTACTACTACACGTACAGCAAGTTTATTTGAATCTATTAAAGATTTTGAAGATTTTAAAAATTCAGTTAATTTGCCTGACGGGCACCCTGCTAAAGGTAATGAAGAAGCTCTTAAAAAATTATGGACAACTGTTGTAAAAAAGATAGGCACTGCTAGAATGGGGGACGGTATTTCAGTAGATGATGATGCCGCAATAAAAGACATTATAACTGGGGTTACCTCTGAAGGTGTTGCAGATCAGAATGCAGCAGCAAAACAAGCTTGGGAGGAAGAACAGGAAAGAGTTAAGGGAGAAAATGAAAGGATAACAGCAGAAAGAGAGGAGAGATCAGAAGCTGGAAGTACAGAAATAAAAGAAGATGGAGAAAGAGTTTTTGGGGGAAGCGAGCGAGGAGTAACTTCTATTTTAGAAAGACTATCAAAAGCTCAAGAAAAATTTCCTGATGATGTACCGGATTTTGATTTTGACCGATATAGAAATGCAGATGGGGAGTTTGATGAGTCATTATTTGATAATGAAGCAAGAGCAGAATTTATTAAGCATAATAATGAAAATGTTCCTGAAGATTTAAGATCTACTATGTTAAGTACGGAAGGAAAACTTAATCAGTATGGACAAAATACAGATTATATTGTTGGAGATCAATGGAATAGAATGGATTGGTTTGAGCGTGAAGCAACACCAAATGCAGAGTTAGAATATAAAGAACTAACAGCAGACATTACACCAAAAGAAGTTGAAGAAACTGAGGCTCCTGAAGAAACACCAACAGATGATTCAGGAGGATCAACTCCTACAATTCCTAAAAAACCAGATGTACCATTTGGAGCATACTTAGGAGGGTTAGCACAACTTATACCACCCGCGTATGCATTTAGAAATCCTCCTGCTACAGTCCAAGCTCCTGGAGCAGAATCAGTACAGCCCGGAAGATTACATAGAGTTAACTACAATGCAGAAAGAGCGGCTAATGCAGGAGACTTTAGAGCTACTCAACAAGCTATAGAAAATAATGCTTCTGGCCCAGGAGGCATGGTTAATCTAGTTGCTGCTTTAAGCAAAAAGCAACAAGGAGATCTTAAACTTGCTAATGCAGAATCTGAAGTAAATAAATCTTTAGCTAGTGAAGAAGCTAAAATGTCACAACAAGCTAGTACAACTAATGCTACTTTAGGTCTAGAAGCTGGACAGTATGCAGCAGGTCTTGCTAGAGAACAAATTAAAGATAGGAGAGAAGAGAAGCTTGGAGCATTAGATGCAGCTGCTGATAGAATTGCAGGTATTACGGGTGATGTACTAGACTATAAAGGTCAAGAAAGAATGGCTAGAGCTATTGGGAGGGATGGAGTATATACTCGAGAACAACTTATGGAAATGGGTTATTCTGCAGAAGATGCAGCTAATTTAGTTAACAAAATGAATGCTAATAAAACCCAAGGGGGAGAAGGAGCATCCGGAACAGGTAGTGTTGCAGCTACTGCAAAGTTATCTAAAAAGCAGTTAAGAGAAAATATAGATGCTAAAATGGAATCGGGAGAGGAGCTTACTGAAGCTGAGCAAAAAATAAGAAATAAAGATATAAAAAAAGCAGGTAAGAGATTAGGTCGTGAAACTAGGAGAGAGGAAAAAAGAGAAGAGCGAAAAGAACGAAATGCAATAGCGCGAGAAGCAGCAAAAAATCCTGATACAAGAACTGGGGCTGAAAAGCTTAAAGATAGAAAAGCAGAAAAAGCAAAAAAAAACAGATCAGATTGGTCAGTAAAGTACGACATCGATAAAGAGATAGAGGATGCAAGAGAAGTTTGGAGTGATGAGGACCGTGCAAAACAAGAAGCAGTTAAGGCTGCATTTAAAAAAAGACAAGACGAAAAATATGCTGCTGAAGATGCTGCTAAAGATGCAGAAAAGAAAAGAGGAGGGTACTTTAGAGGTCGTCGTAAAATCATTCGTAAGAAAAGAAAAATTAAAAGATAATGGCTTATAAGTTTAAAAATTATAGAAGCGTATATCGTGATCCAGGCAGTGTATTTGTAAATCAAGTATTACGAAATAGGTACGATAGAAGTTTTGCAGAACATAACAAAGTTCAACAAAACTTAGAGCAAATGCTTGTTTCTGCAGAATTTGAAGGCGATGCAAAAAGAGCTCAAGAACTAAAAGATCAACTTACTGCTAGCGCTCAGGGCCGTGTAGCTCGTGGAGATTTTGAAAATCTAAGCGGGAATATAGCTGCTGATGTAAATACGTTTATAAAAGGATATACCCCATTACAACGTAATTTTCAAGAAAGAGAAAAAAATAAAGAAGAAGCTCAGAACATGGTTATGTCTGGGAAACGTTCATCTGAGTGGTACGATAGGTGGCTTAAAAGATCTTTAATGGTTGATGGGGAAGATGGCGACTATACTGCTTATACAGGACTTACATCTAAAGAAGATGGTAGTATAGATCCTGGATCGTATTATCAACGTCAAGCAGTAAGTGTAGATAAAAAGCCCGCAGAAGAAGTTTTACAAGCTTTAAATGCTTTAATAACTGAAGAAAGAGGTGGGGAGGTTCGTCAATTTAAAGAGCCTAGATATGTAGAAGGGTACGGAATGGTTGACTACATGGTTACCGAAAGAGATGGTACGGTAAGATATATTACTTCTGACAGAGTGCGGGAAATGGTTGATGGCATTATGAGTAACAGGGAAGATTTAAGATCTTTTATGAAAGACAAATCAGATTTAAATACTTTTGATATGTCATCTCAAGAATTGAATTCAGTACTTCTTAATCGAAGAACTCAACTTCAAGAAGCTTTAGATACTGGATCTCTCTCTTCTAGAAACAAATTAACAGACGGAGATAAACAAATTATTCAAAGTAGAATTGACGCTTTAGATTCAGCAATTGATTCAGACAATATAGCCGGGAAAAGAGATGCAGCACGATCTGCTGATTACGATAATCAGTATGATGAAATTATGAATATGAGCATGGCTGCTAAGAATGTTTACAGCCCAGTAGGTGGGGGAAGAACATCGCAAGTTGACCCACTATGGTTAGCTAGATGGAAAGCACAACAAGAAGCTCAACTAAATGCTCAAATTAATTTTGGTACACCTGGGTCTACTCAAACTATAGCAAATAACGTATTTGCTAATGAGGATGGGCAGGTTACAATAGAATCGTTGCAAGAAGGATCTGAATATTTTGCAGAGCAACAAAATGAAATTACCTCGAGTGTATTTGAAAATGGTGTTTCTTCGCACCCATACATTACAGGTATGATTGCTGCTAAAAGTTCTGGAAACTTTAATTATAATTTAGCATCTGGACAAGACCCAATTATGAGTCCTACAGATATTACGCATTTTAATAACGCTTTGCGTACAATGAGTAATGAAGATATTAAGTCCATAATTAGTGACGCTAGTTCTTTAGAGGGGTATAATGATTTAGGTACTACTACACCTAATGATATGTATAACCAATTACTTACTATGAGGAATAAATTAGAAAGTAATTTTAATATAGCTCAAAACGGAACTGACTTATTAAATAGAGTTCTAACTGAAGGTAATTTAAGTCCTAATAATTTTGCTCAAGCTGCTTCAGAGGTTATCGAATGGTCTCCTGAAGAAATAGGTAGCTCGCAAGGTATGGTAGAGTATTATCAGCCAATAATAAATTCTGTTGTTTCTGGTTTATATAATGGAATTGATGAAGATACAGGAGCATTTATGCCTGAAGGAATGGATAATGCTAATTTACCTCATCCAGTACTTGGGGATCTTAATGATTTCCTCATGCCTTTATTAACTACTCATGGGGGTATGGATAACGAAACTGCAGCTACAATTATAGATCAAGCACTAGTTGGGGCAAGAGCATTGCACTCCGGTGATGTAACAAATTTAGATGACTATGGAGGGTCTATAAAAGAAAATACTACAGGTGTTGGGTTACGAGGAGTTCCTAACTTTAGAAGCACTGTAGTAAGTGATATTAATGATATAGTAGAAGATGGGGTAGAAACAGCAGAAGCAACTTTAACAAATTCTCATGTTTCTAGTTTAGTATTACCTGAATATACTTATGCTCAATATGACACTTCAAAAGATTTTGAATTGTCTGAATCTTTTAAAAAGCAACTAGGTACAAGGACTATGGATATGATTGGGAATATCCCTACTGCAGCTACAGTTAACAGACCTAATGGTGGAATACCATTAAATGAAGCAACAACTATGGCAGAAGGAGCTATTTTTATAAAAGATGGAGATGGTAATCCTAAATTAGCTACTGAACAAGCTAACTTTGATCTTAGAAATTATACTATAGATCCAAAGAAAACTATGTTTAGTCATGAAATAGTTCCTGGAGTAGACGTAATAAATACAGTAATAATTGCTGCAAAACTTAACCCCGGGCTTTCAGCAGACGCAAAAGAGAAATTACCTGGAACTATTTATGTTGAAGTCCCATATGACAAATTAATAACTAGTGATGTAGTAGCTAGTGGTGGAAGGTTTAAAGATTTAATGACTCCAAGATCTCCTGGTGGAAGATTGCATAATGAAATTGTATCACAGATAGCTGCTAATCCTTCACAAGCAGGTTCTAAAGGAATAACTATTTTAAAAGATAGAAAGGGGGCTGGTAAGATGGAAATTAATGTTAAAGCTAGACTAGATAATTCTACTAATCCACCAAAATTATTATTCAATAATCAGACTAGAGTATCTCTAAAAGCAACCAACGCTGCAGGTGAAATTACTAATATTGATTGTGGGCTATTGGAGTTAAAGAAAATGGTTAATCAGTCTAATATTAGCTGGTATTAATTGGTAATTTTAATATTCGTATATTTGTAATCTATGAGCAATAAAACACTAAATCCTTTTACAGGTCTTCCGTTAGAAGAAGATTCTACAACTAACCCGTGGACCGGATTAACAAATCTTAAATCTAATCCTTCTTACGAAGCAAGGATGGGTTCAGAAGTAGCTGGAGTATATGATTACAATGATTTTCTTTATGACGACGGATCTCCTAAAGCTGCTATTAATCCATATGTTGATATGGAGGAAATACGTGCTAGAAATCAAAGTGTAGGGGAAGCTTGGAAAAATGGATTAGCAAAAGCAGGTGCGACAGCACTAGGTGCATTTGCTGAAAATACTTTAGGGTACGGTCTTGGGTTAGTAGATTATGCTACATCTGACAAATCGTTTACTGAAGCGATGATAGATAATCCTGTTGGAAAATATGTAGATCAGATGAATGCTGCTATGCGAGAGCAGTATCCAAATTATGATACTGAGCAGCAGAGAAAAGAAAGAGGAACATGGGCATCTGCAGGTAATGCTAATTTCTGGGCAGATTCTTTTATGAATGGATTAGCTTATTCAGCAGGTACAGCTGCTACTATGTTTGTATTGCCTGGGGGATTAGTTGGGGGAGCAGCAAAAGCTATAGGTAGTACAGCTTTGAATTCATTGCGGGCTACTAAAATGATTCAAAATGGTAAGACACTTAAAAATATAATTGATACTCAAGGTAAATTTGCTAATGCTACTAATAAAGTTATTAGTGGGGCAGGGTTTATAGAGTCAGGTGTAGCAGGATCAATTGCAGAGTCAAATGTAGAAGCTAGAGGTATAGAAACAGAAGTTATAAGAGATCTTAAAGATGCTTATATGATGCAAAATGGGTTAGATAAAGAATCTGATATACCCTATGAAATTATTGATGAGATTAATAAAGCAGGTGATGTAGCTAAAAAAGCAGGATTCTTTGGGAATATGGCTGTTTTAACTGCTACTAATCTTTTAATATTTAAAAATATTCTTAACCCCGGAAAAGTTGGGAGACATGCAACTAAAGGCACAGGGCTGCCAGGAGATAAAGTTGTTATGCAGGGTCTTGGTAAAAGAACTGGTAAAGAACTTTTAAATACAGCAGGTGGAGGAACTCTAGAGTCAGTACAAGAGGTTTCACAGTACGGAATTACTGAAACTTTAAAAGAGCAGGCAGTTGCTTCATTTAATGATACAGGAAATTTAGATGCATTTAATGCTTTATACTCAGGAAGCACATTAAGCCAAATTGGGGAACTTGCTCCAGGAACAGGTGAAAAGATTAAAGGTCTTTATACTGAAGGTGATAAGCATGGTAGAGAACAAGCAGCTATTGGATTTTTAGTAGGTGCATTAACTAGAGGTTTTGGTGGGTTTGTAGCTGGGCCAAATACTATGAGAAAGCGTACTAAAAGGACGCAAGAGCTTGTTGATCACATGAACAGCAGTGACTCTTTCTTTAATATAGCTAATAGAGCGGAAGCTAATAAAAGAAACTCTGAGTATATTAAAATGGCTCAAAGTAGTGACCCTCAAACTGCAGCTAAAGGAAGAGAGAAATTATTAAATTCAGAGCTTGCATTTCACGGAACTAATGGCACATTAGATTATTTTGGGGAAAGGATTTCTGATTTAGAGAGTTTATCTCCTGATGAATACGCAAAAGCAATTGATGCAGATCCTAATACTATGACTGCTGAAAAGCAATCTGAGCAAATTAAAAAAATTAAAGCTCAACAAAAGGCTGCTGTAAAAACTAAAGAGCGTATTGATGCCTTATTCCCTAACAGGCAAGGTCCTTTAGGGAAGCTTAATGTGTCTAAGGCTGCTAAGAATAAAAGGCTGCAAGAAAAAATAGATGACGCTATATATAAAAATGCTCTGTTTGAAAGCTCACTGGGTTTATCAAATGTAGATAATAACATTATATCTATATTTGAGGCTATACAACAAGCAGCTCCTGAAGCAAATTTAGAATCTTTAAAATCAGCTATTAGTAGCTATAGAAAAGCATATGGGGATGTTGTATACGAAGGAGATTTAACTGATTCTAAGAAAACTAAGAAAACTATTGAAAGACATGACGATGTTGTAGAACAGATAAATAAAGCTCGTCAAGAAATTTATACAAATGTAACAGACTTACTTCTTGTTGATGAATTAAATCTTAAGCTTTCAGAATTATACGATAATGTTGTAGAACGAAATGATGCTGTTGCATCATATCTAGATTTAACAAAATCTCCGGAAGCTAGATCATTATATTTATCTAGAAAAGATCAAGAAAGAAAAGTAGAAGAAGCTAGAGAGGCAGATAATAGAGTTAAAAGCCTTATTGAGTCAACAGACACATCTCAAGAATTAAAAGCTCAACAGTTAGATTTAGCATCTGCTCCAAATATTGACGAGGAGACTAGAAGAAAGCTAAAACAGGAAATCTTAACACGAGAAGAAGAAGAAAATAAAGCAGACGAAGAGTTTGGGTACCTTACAAAAACACAAGTTGAAAATATTAAGCCTGACAGTCATTCAAAACTTCAAGAAGCGGCTAGAAAAGAACATATTAAAAATCGTACTCAGGAAGAGCCTCTAAGGGCTAGACCTGTAATGTCCAAAAAAAGAACTAAAAGAAAGGCTAATACTAAAAGTACTACTGGGCAAAGCAGTGATCCTGTATCAACTCCTAAACCTGGAGAAGGGAGAAAATCTACAGGAGCAGCGCAAGCATTATTTGATCAAGGCAAATCTACACCGTCATTAAGCACTAGAACTTCAAGCCCCGTATTATCAGGGCAATTTTCTCTTGCCCCAAACCCTAAGGACCCAAAATCCCCATTTGTAATTGTAGATGAAGCAGGTAATCCTGAAGAAGGATTAAGACAAGACGGGCACTATGACGAAAATGGGGACCCTATTATTACACATAGAGAGTTACTTAATGATCCAAAAATTGGGCCTGGGACTAAAGTAAGATTACGAGTTCGAGAAGATAACACGTGGTGGCAAACAGAAGGAAAAGATAAAGCTAAAGGTAATGCAGCTCAAACTGTTCCTATCTATGTAGAGGTACAAGATCCTGTAAATGCAATAGAAGGTCAACAGCCTGCAGCACCAACAAAAGAGCCTACAAAATTCACTGTCCCAGAATTAACTAGTGAACAAGAAAGGTTAGCCCAGTTAGAAGAGACTCTAAAAGAAACAGATAAAAATACCTTATCTCTAATGAGGGAAAAAGGTATGAGCGCAGAAAAGATAGAAAAGTTTATTCTTAGAAACGCTGGAAAAACAAGTGCAGGAAATAATTTACTTGCAGACTTCCAAATGGAAGACATTTTAAATAATCCTCAAGAATATAGTGAAGCTTTGCTAGTAAATGCTATGAGAAGGAGGATGTTCAAAGATACTCCTATTGGTAGTGGTAATGCTGAAACCGAAACAAGGGAGCAGATAGAAAGAATTAAACAGGATATACAAGAGGGAAAAACCTTTAATGTAAACTTTACTACTGAAGAATCTCTTACTAAAACGCTTATGACTGATGGGCGTCGTGTAGGTTTTCAAGGGGGAGAGTATGCGTACGGCAATATAGGGTCAAAAAGATTAGCATATGAAGCACTTGTTGATTTAGGTATTCTTGAATCCACTGCTCAACCAACTAGTGAGGCTGAGCAGACTACTTATAAGATTAAAAAATATAATACTGGCCTACAGCAAATTGTACTTTACAAAAAAGGTAAAGAAATAGGACACTTAGATGTAAGTAACGAAGAAAAAGATATAGCGGATGCAGAAGTTAATGCTTTGTATAATGCTAATCCTGAAAGAAAAACTATTGTTAACGTAGAAATAAACCCAGCTGAACGAGGAAAAGGATTAGGAAAATATTTATATAAACTGGCAGCTAAAGAATACGGTACTTTAAGGTCTGATATTAGTATAGGTCCTGACGCTTTCCGTGTATATGAAAGTTTAGTTAAAGAAGGATATGCACAAAAAATAACTAACATAGAGCAGATAGAAGGAAATGTTGGGACATTTTTAATTGCTCAACCAACTAGTGAGGTTGCTGACGATGTAGCTGGGGAATGGAAAACTGTAGGAGTTTTAGGTAGAGGGTTAAATGTTCTTAGACAAAATGCGTGGAAAGAAGCTCTTAATGGAAACCCAACAGCAATTGAAACTACGATTTCTAAAAAACATGCTAATAACATTTTTAGTGCTGTAGAAGAATTAGATAATAATACTGTTAGACGTCATTTTTACAATCCTGCAGAAGAGTTAGACATAGAAGCTATAGCTATAGTAAAGTCTGAAGAAGGTTTGTTGCGATGGGAAATGGATAATTTGACCCCGACAGAAACTTTAACTGAGTCTGATATAACTCAGATGCGTAGAAACCTTGGGGAATCTCCTATGACAAATTTAGTTGCTGGACAAGTTGCTGTAATAGTTCGTACCCCAACTGGGAAGTTCTTTCCTGTAATAGCATCTACATCTAACCTAAATGCTGCAGATCAAAAAATTGCATTTGCAGCTATGGCTGAAGGCAACATTAAAACATTAGAGGAGTTTATTGCTGTTAATCAGTATATAGCAGATGAATCCGACGACAGATCTGATCGAACTCTTTTATTTGATGAAACCAAAAACGGATTAAAATTATTTGCATTTAGCATTCTTAATGATAAAGGTGTACAAGAAGATCTGTTAGATATACCTGAGGGAAGTTTAATTAGAGTTCCAGTAGCTCTTATAAATAAAGCATTTAATGGTGAAGAACTTACTCTTAAAGATCTATCTGCAGTAGAAAAAGAAAACCTAATAGTAGCAGTAGAGACTAGAGAAGATGGTCCCCCAAATTTAACGGGAATATCTAAACAAATAAGTAATGATGCTCTAGAACTTATAGTGCAAAGTTTAGGAATTAGAATTTCTCAACTTTTAAAGAATAAAAAATATCAAGTTAATAGTAGTAATATTAATACTAATCAAGCATTTGAAGACCCTACTAATTCCGAGATAGGATACCCATCATACTTAGATTATTTAACTTCAGAAGAAAATCACTCAAATGACAATAAAAATGGTCATACTGGAATTCTTTCTACTACTGCTAAAAATGTTGATGGTTCCCCATTTATAGATATAGGGTTAGATTTAGGAGGAGAAATTGAGGTTTCAGGACAAAAGTCTTCTATAGAAGAATTGGCTAAGGCAATGCCTGAAATTAAAACTCCTATTACTAAAGGCGCTAAAACTACTGAAGCAGAAAAAACTAATAGGAGAGGTAAAGGAAAAGAGAAAAAATCTAACCTTAAAAGAACTAGAGATAAAAGCAAGAAAAAAGAAAAAGCGTCTCTTGCAGAAACACTGTCAGAAGAAACGCAAGGAGATGTTGTATTTGAAGAGTCTTTAAGTAACGATCAAATGCAACAAGCAGCTCTAAGAGATACTGCTTTGTACATGAAAAGCGTAGGAGCATCTAATGAGCAAATTAGAAGAGATACAGGTTATACTGGTCCTTTAAGAGCAAGGCCTCCTAGAAGAGGATCTAGAAGAATTAGTAAAGCTGAAG
>TARA_R110002012_G_scaffold11112_3_pt1 | contig 21086 bp, 22 predicted proteins | sample TARA_R110002012 | Tara Oceans TARA_R110002012 (sample SAMEA4396515) | marine metagenome | biome: Westerlies Biome; feature: [DCM] deep chlorophyll maximum layer (ENVO:01000326); material: water (ENVO:00002006), including particulate matter (ENVO:01000060) such as... | depth 40 m | reverse complement strand
GACTTTTTGGTTGTCCACATCCAGAATTTGTAGCGGGTCTTCCTTTTCGAGTCGGTATTTGTTAACGCCCACGATTATGTCCTGCCCGCTATCAATGCGTGCCTGCTTGCGTGCGGCGGCTTCCTCGATGCGCAGTTTGGGGATACCGGCCTCAATGGCTTTGGTCATGCCGCCGAGTTCTTCTACTTCCTCTATAAGTTCCCAGGCTTTGTTGGCGATTTCGTTGGTAAGACTTTCCACATAATAGCTGCCCGCCCAGGGATCCACGGTTTTGGTGATCTGGGTTTCGGTCTGAAGGAAAATCTGGGTGTTTCGTGCAATACGTGCGGAGAAATCGGTGGGCAGTGCGATGGCCTCATCCAAAGCATTTGTGTGCAATGATTGCGTTCCGCCGAAAACGGCTGCTGCTGCCTCAATTGCGGTTCGGGCTACGTTGTTGAAAGGGTCTTGCTCGGTAAGGCTCCAACCGCTGGTTTGGCAATGGGTTCTTAGGGCAAGTGATTTTTCATCCTTAGGGTTGAACTGTTTTACAATCTTTGCCCACAGCATACGTGCGGCGCGCATTTTTGCGATTTCCATAAAGTGGTTCATCCCGATGGCCCAAAAGAAGGACAGTCGCGGCGCGAAAGTGTCTATATCCATTCCCGCTTTTATTCCAGTGCGGATGTATTCCAGGCCGTCTGCAAGGGTGTAGGCAAGTTCAATATCTGCCGTGGCTCCTGCTTCCTGCATATGGTAACCGGAAATGGAGATGCTGTTGAACTTGGGCATATTCTTGGAAGTGAATTCAAAAATATCGCTGATAATTTTCATGGAAGGCGTGGGCGGATAAATGTAGGTGTTGCGCACCATAAACTCCTTTAGGATATCATTCTGAATGGTACCCGTTAGGGCTTCGGGCGCTACGCCCTGCTCTTCGGCAGCCACAATGTAGAATGCCATAATGGGAAGCACGGCACCGTTCATCGTCATCGAAACGCTCATCTTGTCTAACGGAATTTGGTCGAAAAGGATTTTCATATCCTCTACGCTGTCTATGGCTACGCCAGCTTTGCCCACATCGCCTTCTACCCTTTCGTGGTCGCTATCATAACCGCGGTGCGTGGCAAGGTCGAATGCAACAGATAATCCTTTTTGGCCTGCGGCGAGATTTCTTCTGTAGAAAGCATTGCTATCTTCTGCCGTTGAAAACCCAGCGTATTGACGGATGGTCCACGGACGGCGGACGTACATTGTGGAGTATGGTCCGCGTAGGTTTGGTGCAATTCCGGCTACAAAGTTTAGGTGATGGAGATTGGCAATATCTTCTTTGCTGTATTTCTCCTTAATATCGATTGTTTCGGCTGTTTGAAAAGTTGATGGTTTTTCTACAGTCCCTTCGGCTGAGCTCTGGGAACCACTATTTAGACTAATATGTTGTAAATTTTTTCTGGCCATTATATTTCCAATTTTTCAATGAAAGGGTCAAAATAAACCCCCACTGGAGTGATGAGCTGAAAGGCTACCGTTTTACTATTTCGGGTAACAAAGTATAGGGCATTGTAATACTCAAAGTTCTTGGCTTCAGAAGCTATTTTGTAGACGCTCTTGAAAATACAGTTCTTGGGATAGCCCACATATTTTGCGGTAATTTTTTCATAGGAAGAACTTGCATCCAAAAGGTTTTCTGTCTGGGTACGCATCATACCCAAAAATAACTGGGCGTCTCTTTTTGAAATTTCCATATAGGGAATGGCATAGACCAAACAAGTGGAGCCCGATTCTTCATCAAAATATATGTACAGCTCCCCGTCCAGATTTGCTTTTTGGTTAATATTGTTTATCTGTGCATCGGCTTCCGGTTTGGGAAGTTTTGATTTTAGGGTTTGTTGATATTCTGCCATAGAATAGCGTTTAAAACTTAGCGGAAGAAAAACCCTTACCCCGTCTTCTTCCAGAAAATGATATTCGCCTTCCACTTTCACATCGCCTTCCGCAACTGACATCCAATCAACCACCTTTTGGCCAACTCCCAAGCACGAAAAAACCGTAGAGGCCAAAAGAAGAAAAGCTATGTAAATGCTTAGTTTTTTAACCATACACATAAATGCTTCTTGTTGCCAAATAAATACCAAACCCGATCAACAAAATTGCACCTGCAAGAAACAGGTAACGGTAATATTTAGATTTGCTCAATTTTTTTAATCTAATCAAAATAGCGAGTCCTAGGATTGAAAAGATTATTCCCAATAAAATTTCAAGTTCTTCTGTCATAACTCAGTTTTTAGGCGTTCTTGTTCCGTGATTTCAGATAGTCTTCTTTCAACAATTGGTGGGATGAGGGTTTTTACTGGATTGTTTTTTACGAAGGGGAAAAGCTCCAGGTCGTCCTTCATTCGGTCGTTCTTGTTTGGGTGGTAGTTGGTACCCAGAAGTTTCAGTTCGCCGCTGTCAAAAAGTTGTTGTTCCTTTTCAGCGCTTTCCTTTATTTTCTTTTGGATAATGCCTTCCTTTAATTGTTGAAGGAAGCCTCCGCCCTTTTCTATTTCCTTAAAGCGTTGCAATGCTTTTTCAGCAAGTTCATCGGTCAAGCTTTCAATGTAATAGGTACCATCGGCGGGATTGCTAACGGTATCAAAATAACTTTCATGTTTAAGGATAAGCAGTTGGTTGCGGGAAATGCGTTCGCCAAACTCGTTGCTCTTGTGGTACAACGCATCGTACGGCAAATTGCAAACAGTGTCTGCCCCGCCAAGGATTGCGCTCATACATTCTGTGGTGCTACGCAATAGGTTTACGTTATAATCGTATAGCGTTTTATTGCGCTTGGATGGTGTAGCAAGGATGTGACAAGTTTGGTTTGTGCCATATTCCTTTGCCAAGGATGCATAAAGTTTTCGCAGGGCGCGGATTTTTGCTATTTCGAAGAAGTAGTTTGGGCCGGTGGCTAGGTGGAAGGTCATTTCGGCTTCGCTCAGTGAGCTGTTACTATGCGAAGCCGAGGCGATGTGATTTAAATATTCATTGACATGCGCAAGGGCATAAGCCAGTTGCTGTACGATGTTTGCACCTGCATTTTGGTATAAGCAAGCATCTACAGAAAGGAAGTTTTCCGTCGAGTGCCTTTCAAGAAGATGGTCTAGAATTTCGTGGTCTCTCTTCAGATTATGAAACCAGTTGCCCGTGCGGGCCAAATTTCCTATTAAATCTATATTGTAAAAGACAGTTGCCTTTTTTTCTGAAAAGAATTTGATGAGTTTGCCATAAAAGGCTTCAGAAAGAAATGATAGGTTGAAATAAATGGAAGCCTGTTCAAATGGAAAATCCTTAAAAACGGTTTTGGGGTCAAAATCTTCAGCAGCTGTAAAAACAATGGCCTCTGCGCCTCTTTTTAAAGCATCCAGAGCAATATGGTTCGCTATCTTTTCATCATCTATAAATATTTTTTGGGCAATTTTCCAATTTTGTGGCTGGCCGGGAATGGGCTGAAAATCTTCCTTAAAATCGTCTTCGTGGTAAAAGGGTTTTACGTTAATGCCTTCAGGACTTTTCCAGACCAATGTATCGTTATAGTCTGCGCCTTTTAAATCGTATTGGATTTTCTGTTTCCATTGTTTGGCGGAAACTTCATCAAAATCTTCAAATAGAAATTTACTCATCGTTTTTCTTCTTTTTTGATGCTGTCTTCGTGTTCAATTATATAAATATCTTCGTTTTCTTTTTTCAGGTAATATTTTTCACGGGCAAATTTCTCCATCTCGTTACTGTCCTCCATCTTTTTGATAAAGGATTTATCTTGGTTTATTTCTTTTTGATAAAACTCTGCGTTTTCTTCCAAGGCATTGATATCGCTGTCCAATTCATTATGTATAAGATAGGAATTTGTATCGAAAAAAAGCATCCAGACAATAAAAAGAATCAGTATAAGCACATATTTATTGCTTATAAATCTAATCCATTTGTTCTTTTTGAGTTCCTTGAAATTCACGATTCGGTATAGCTTAGTTTTTGATGGATGATGCTTCTTATAACGTTTACTGCTACCGTATTGTATCTGTTGGTGGGTATAATGATGTCCGCAAATTCCTTGGTGGGCTCTATAAATTGCTGGTGCATCGGTTTCAGTGTGTTTTGGTATCGGTTAAGGACTTCTTCCAAATCACGGCCTCGGGTTGCAATGTCGCGTTTTAAACGACGAATTAAACGTTCGTCGCTATCTGCATGCACGAATATTTTTATATCGAACATTTCGCGTATGTCTGGATGCGCCAAGATTAAAATTCCCTCAACAATAATAACTTTTTTTGGAAAGGTAGTGATTGTTTCTCCAGTTCGGTTGTGCTCCACGAAGGAATATACAGGTTGCTCAAAAGAATTTCCCTCACGCAGCTCTTTGAGGTGGCTTACCAGTAAATCGAAATCGATAGCTTTGGGATGGTCAAAGTTTATTTTTGTACGTTCCTCAAACGAAAGATGGCTTGTGTCGTGATAATAGGAATCTTGTGAAATAACGCATACTTCATCAACAGGAAGCTCCTCCACAATTTGATCTACAACGGTTGTTTTTCCAGAGCCGGTGCCACCGGCAATGCCAATAATGAGCATATCTTAAAGGTTTTTACAAAGGTAGTAAAAAAAGCCCCCTAACCCCCGAAGGGGAATTGATTTACTATCGCCGATTTATAATTCAATCAAATAATTTTTTGTGCTCTTTGTTCTTTGTTCTTTATTCTTATTTTTGAAATCTTTAAATTTTAAATGAAATCTATATTACTACATCCTACCTACTTTCCCTCCATTGAGCAGATGGTGGCGGTTGCACAGACTGAAAAGGTTGTTTTTGAAGTTGAGGATAATTATCAAAAACAAACCTACCGCAATCGTACTTATATTGCGCACAGCAATGGTAGGCTTTTGCTAAACATTCCTATAAAACACACGGGGAAACGCAGAAAAACAAAAGATGTGATTGTTGAAAATGATTTTCCGTGGCAAGAACACCACTGGAGAAGCTTGCAAAGCGCTTACAGAACATCGCCTTTTTTTGAGTATTATGAAGATGATTTGGAGCCTTTGTTTACAGAACCCGTAGCAGGTTTAATGGAACACAATCTTAAAATATTTGATTTGCTTTGCGAGCTGTTGGGAATCGAGTTGGAGATTTCAAAAACTACTTCTTACGAAAAAAAACCAGAAATAATCGATCTCCGTATTTTGGTTGATGCCAAAAGAAAATCAACTTTCCAGCCTGAAACTTATACACAGGTACACCAAGCAAACCATCCATTTTTGCCCAATCTTTCCATTCTGGATTTGCTTTTTAATGAAGGACCAAATGCTTTAAATTATTTGGAAAATGCCCCTCTACCCGTCGGGCATTTCCCAAAAAGGGAGAATTCATCAGAGTAAAAACTCTCCTTTGGGGATTAGGATATCTCACCACCCCACCGTTGCGCGAACGGCATAATGGTCTGAAAAGGTTTTCTTCATGGTATCGAATGAAAGAATTTCAAGACTTTCTGAAGCAAAGATATAATCGATACGCATAGGGTATTTTTCAAACTTAAAAGTAGTGCCCAGCCCATTGCCTCGCTCACGGAAAGCATCTTGCATACCCTCTTTCAATTTTCGATAACTGTATGAAAAAGGTGTATTATTAAAATCGCCGGAAAGAATGACGGGATATTTTGTTTTCGATTTATGCTCCAAAATAGCTTCCACCTGTTTTTGTTGCATTTCAAATGCGCGCGAAACTCTTTTGCGGAGTTTTTCATTATCGCTTTCCTGCAAGAAACTCACTCGCGGAATAATACCGAGCGATTGCAAGTGCACACTGTAGATGCGAATGGTATCCTTACCCTTTAAAACATCGGCGTAGAGGGTATTGTTATAGGTATCCTCAAAATTAAAAGCTCCTGTATTTGCGAGGGGGTATTTTGAAAAGATGGCGTGACCCAATTTTGCCTTTTCAGATTTGAAGTGAATATACTGATACGGATAGGCTGAAAAGTCAATATTGTTGGGCTTGTAATACTCCTGAACACAAACCACATCTGGCGATTCCTCAAAAAGCATTTCAGAAATTATTTTTGAAGCATCAGTGTTCGGTTTTTTTTCATAAGCGTTAAAGAGGCGCACATTATACGATAAAACACTGAGGGTATTGTTATATTGGGAAGCATCGCCTTCCGAAGAAACTTCATAAAATACATTAAAATAAAAGTAGGAAATCAAAAGCACAGTAAAGGATACAAAGAACCTACGCCGAAACTGTACTGCCCAATAAATTGCAAAAATGATGTTTACAATTATAAGGAGTGAAACTACCAAGCTTAGCAATGAAAGTGTGGGAAACGTACGGGGCGGTAAATATGGCAGGATGAAGGAAATCAACAACAAAAATGCTGCGAGCAAGTTGGCCCAATATATAATTTTGTTGAGAGATTTCCGCATGGGTTAGTCTTCTTTTCCGGCTTTGAATAAAAAGTCTTTTTCTTCTTTTGTAAGACTTTCGTAACCGCTTTTTCCTATTTTGTCCAAAATACTGTCCACCTTTTTTTGATTTTCAGATTTTTCGGTTTTGGATGTAGAACGCCGTGTAGCGGGTTGTGTTGTGCGATGTACTTTTTTAAACGGTTTTTTAGTGCGGGGCTTGAAAAGATTTGCTATCCAATCCATAAAGTTTTCAAACCACTTTCCAATATCATTTCCTTTAGCCAATTGGGTTGCATAAACGAAGCCAAAAACCGCTCCTCCCACGTGTGCCATCAATCCGCCAGCATTGCCTGAAGAGGGAATGCGAACCAAATCAAAAAGGAAAAGAAAAAGCGCAATGTGCCAAAGTTTAATATTAAAGGTAAAAAGCCTTATTTCAGTATTTGGGGTATAGGTTGCTATAAAGACCATAATGGCAGTTACCGCTCCCGAAGCACCGATTAGAAATCCGCGTTTCATTTCAAAAACAGGAAAGAAATTGTAAGACAACATAAACAACAATCCTCCCGCTGCGGCTCCAAGCAAATAAACGGTAAGCAACCTTTTACCGGTGAAAAGGTTTAACACAAACTGCCCAAACCAATACAGCCATAACATATTGAACAAAATATGGAAGAATCCAAAATGCAAAAACCCGTATGTAATTATTGACCAAGGACGAAATAAAAGTGTATTGAAATCATCACTAAGTACCAACCAACGCGATAAATATTGTGGGCTCATACTCAAGAAAAAAGAAGCCAGGTACACAACCAAAAACACAGCTACATTTATAACAATGAGCTTTGTCAAAATATTGGCTGTTTTATATTTATATGAAAGATTGGTAGCTGCCATAGTTAGTTCCAGCGATGGTTATCAAAACTATTCTTTTTCCAGTACCAAGCCATAATAAAGCCAAAGAGTGCTCCACCTATGTGTGCCCAATGCGCAATGCCTGTAGCAGTTCCTGTAATTCCGAACACCAAATCCAATAAAATAATTCCCGGAATAAAGTACTTGGCTTTTATGGGAATTGGTAGAAAAATGAGCATCAATTCAATATTGGGGAACATAATCCCAAAGGCTACCAAAATACCATAGATGGCACCCGAAGCCCCTAAAGCAACCCCGTTATAAGATTCTGCCATAGCCTGTATGCTGTCCATTGAAACAGTATCTAAAACCGCCCTGCTTCCTCCGTCTCGGCCAGAAAGGTAATTCATCACATCCGTTTCGCTCCAGCCACCTGCTATTAAAGAATCCATCACACTGTGGATTTGGAAATAATTCACCAACGTATGAATTGCCGCTGCGCCAAGTCCTGCAGAAAAGTAAAAGAAAAGGAACTTTTTTTGTCCCCAGCGCATTTCCAAAGGCGACCCAAAAGCCCAAAGCGCATACATATTAAAAAGTATGTGAAAAATAGACGAAGGATCGTGCATAAACATATGCGTGATAGGCTGCCAATATTGAAAGTTTGGGTTTTCAAAATAGTAAAGCGCGAACAATTTTATGGATAGATCTCCAATAATAAAGGATCCTATATAAAAGATCACGTTAAGTATTAATAGAAATTTTACGGTATCGGTTATTCTTCCCATTTACATAAATTTTTTATCGAGATCGCTCACATCCATTGTTGTAAAAACCAATTTATTTCTCGGGGAAACGGAAGGTTCCTTGCAAGCAAAAAGTTGATTTATCAAATGCTCACGTTCTTCCCTATTCAACGAAACCCCAGTTTTTATAGCCATACTGGCTGCCATGGATTTTGCCAACATATCGTTTTGGCTAAAACCACTATCGGGCACTTCTTCTTTAATATCCCGCACCAATTGGCTGAGCAAATTTACAACATGGCTTTCCAATATCAGCACTGGAATTCCGCTTATCTCAATCGTTTCATCTTTTATTTCTGAAAAGATAAATCCGGTGTGCTCCAATTGTTCTCGTACTTTTTCAATAATTTCAAGATCGGGTTTTGAAAAATGCAGTTGTAAGGGAAACAATAATTGCTGACTCACAGCTTCTTTTACAGTTATGTTTTTTAGCAATTCTTCATAAAGAATGCGTTGATGTGCAAGGTTTTGATGAATTATCATCATTCCGTTTTTCAGCGGACTCACTATGTACTTATTTTGAAGCTGAAAGGTTAGCTGTCCCGATTCTGTTTCGGTATTTTCAAAAAGACTACCCGTAACTTCTTCGCTTTCAAATTCAATATCTTCCAAATTGGAAACTGAAACAGCCTCGGTCTCATCTTTCAGTCCAACATATAATGACTCCCACGATGCAGACTGCTCCCTTTTGAAAGGAAAATTAATGTTACCCTGCTTGGTTTTTTCCTTAAAAGGATTAAAATCCCTATCTACTTCTATGGAAGGCGCAGTTGGTGACTTTTTGCTGTATTCATAAGGCGTATCAAAACCTTTGTCTCTTTCAAAATCAAGTACTGGCGCAATGTTGAATTGCCCTAAACTGTGTTTCACCGTAGCGCGAAGCATGGCATAAATAGAATGCTCGTCGTCAAATTTAATTTCGGTTTTTGTGGGATGGATGTTGATATCGATGGAATGCGGATCTACATCCAAAAAAAGAAAATAGCCCGGATGCACGTCATTTTTCATCAAACCCTCAAACGCAGCAGAAACAGCGTGGTGCAAATACGGACTTTTTATAAACCGGTCGTTTACAAAAAAGAACTGTTCTCCCCTACTTTTTTTTCCAAATTCAGGTTTTAGCACAAAACCTTCAATTTTTAAGATTTCGGTTTCCTCGCTTACGGGAACCAGTTTTTCGTTGGTTTTGCTGCCGAAAATATTTACAATCCGTTGCCGTGAATTTGAAGCGGGAAGATTAAAAACATCACTTCCATTGTGGAGCATTTGAAATGCAACATTTGGATGTGCCAAAGCCACACGGTGGAATTCGTCAATGATATGACGGGTTTCCACGGGATTGCTTTTCAGAAAATTTCTACGTGCGGGAATATTATAAAAAAGATTTTTTACAGAAATGGTCGTGCCCTTGGGAACCACCGCCGGATCCTGTGAGATTACCTTACTGCCTTCAATGGCTAGATGGGTTCCAATTTCAGAATCTTCTGTTTTGGTTTTCAACTCAACATGTGCAATTGCTGCAATTGAAGCAAGTGCTTCGCCCCGAAAACCTTTTGTGTGAAGATTAAAAAGGTCTTCAGCCGATTTTATTTTTGAAGTAGCATGGCGTTCAAAACTGAGCCGGGCATCGGTGACGCTCATCCCTATCCCATTATCAGTTACCTGTACGAGGGTTTTTCCGGCGTCTTTTATTACCAGTGTAATTGAAGTTGCTTTGGCGTCAATAGCATTTTCAAGTAATTCCTTTACTACCGAGGCTGGTCGTTGAACAACTTCACCAGCTGCAATCTGGTTTGCAACGTGATCCGGTAATAACTGAATAATGTCTGCCATTAAAATTTATGCGTAGAAAATAGATAAATCAAATTCAATAATAAATAGGAAAAGTAGGATAAGAATTGCTATTATTACAATAAGTCTACGGTTTGCGTTTCTGTCAGAAGATTGACGCAAATCTGCCCAAGCGGTTTTGAATTTTCCCTTTAAGCCTTTGTTATCGCCAACTGTAGTGCGAAATTCATCAAATTTATGACCCATCGAAAATGGGCTGCCTTCTCCGTCAAATTCGTAATGACGTGGTTTGTAGCTGTACTTTTTGTTTTTTCTCTTACCTATTAGTCCCATAATTGTCGTGCTTCAAAGTTACTGAAAATAGTGTGTTTTCTAAAGTAATTGTGAATAGGTTTTAAACAATTATGATGCCGAAGTCATCCCCCAGCCCCTCCAAGGGAGGGGAGCAAATATGATATACATTTATCTCTAAATAATTTTGTGCGTAAAATCCCTCTCTTTGGGAAGGATTTAGGGTGTGACTAAAATCGTGAGTCTTTCCGAAGTTGCGCCATTTTAATCGCTGCAATCGCAGCCTCAGTACCTTTGTTGCCGTGTTTTCCACCGCTGCGGTCTATAGCCTGCTGCATATTGTTATCGGTAAGTACGCAGAAAATGACGGGAATATTACCTTGCACGTTTAAGTCTTTTATTCCTTGCGCAACAGCTTCGCAAACATAGTCAAAGTGTTTTGTTTCGCCTTGGATTACGCTTCCTATTGCAATTACGGCATCCAGCATATCGTAGCTTTGTGTCATTTGTTTACAACCGTAAATAAGTTCAAAACTGCCGGGAACATTCCAACGCACAATATTTTCATTGATGGCACCGCAATCTTTTAGAGCATCAAAAGCACCTTGGAACATGCCTTCAGTTATATCGTGGTTCCATTCTGAAACAACAATCCCAAACCGAAAGTCCTTCGCGTTTGGGATTGTTGTTTTATCGTAAGCCGATAAATTTGTATTTGCTGTAGCCATTTATTTATTCATTGCTTCCGCGCGGCCTGTATAGATTTCAGCCTTTGTAGCTTCAGTAGATTTTGGATACTCGTCTGCTATTGTTTTGAAATGCGCCAACGCTTTGTCATTTTGGTTCAAAGCCATTGCTGCAATACCCGCTTTCAATAGAAAACGCGGTGTTGTAAAATCATTGGTTCGCATTGTAGCCGCTTCTTCATAATATTTCAACGCATCTTCATTTTGACCCAATTGTACGAAAGCATCGCCAATTGCGCCTTTTGCCAAAGGTGCCAAAACATCGTCATCGCTGCTGAATTTATCCAACTGTGCAATCGCTTCCTGATATTTGTTGGTATTCAAGTAAGCCATTCCAGCATAGTAATGTGCAAGGTTGGCTGCGTTTGTACCGCCATAGTTTTCAATAATGTCCAAGAAACCGTATTTGCCTTCACCACCTTGTAAGGAAAGATTGTAAAGTGAATCTTTTGCCGGTGCTGTCAACGCCTGTTCCCAATAGCTCTGCGCTTGGAACATTTCGTTCATTGCCTCTGTTTCTTTTGGGGTTTTAATATATTGATCGTATGCAAAATACCCCAACACGAGAACTGCCACAACGATGATAAAGCCCAAAATTCCCTTTTGGTTTTTTTCAACCCAAGCTTCCGTTTTTGATGCGCCCTCGTCAAGCGTGTTAAATACTTCTGCTGTTGTGCTGTTTTCTTCAAGCTGCGTTTCTTTTTCAGCTTTTGTAGTTGGTTTGCCTCCGCGTTTCTTGTACGTTGCCATATTGTTACTTCTAATTATTAAGATTCCCGCCTTCGCGGGAATGGCGCAAAAATAAAATTTTTAATGGAATTTGAAAGGATAAATATTTCTTATTTTTTAATAATTTGCAGAACGGCTATTTGCCGCCTTTCAACTGTCTATACTGAAAAAAATCAGAAGTATTAAACCTTTTTTAAATTGAAGTAAGACAAAAGGACTCTAGACGTAGGACAAAATCCTGCTAAACCTCGTATTTTTACAACTTTTTAGAAAGCCGTCTGAATTAAATTCCAAAACATCAGTCTTTTGTCTTATGTCTAAAAGTCTAAAGTCTATTTTTACATGATTTTACAAAAACTCTCTTTACTCAACTATAAAAACTTTGAAGCTGAAAACTTCGAATTTGACCCAAAAATAAATTGTTTTGTGGGAAATAACGGAGTGGGAAAGACCAATGTGCTGGATGCAATCTACCATCTTTCCTTCGGAAAAAGTTACTTTAACCCAATTACAACCCAAAACATTAAACATGGCGAGGAGTTTTTTGTGGTGGAAGGTTTTTATGAAAGAAAGGAGACGCCCGAAAAAATTGTAGTCAGCGCAAAAAAAGGACAGAAAAAAATTATAAAACGAAACGGTAAAACCTATGATAAATTCAGTGAACACATAGGTTTTTTGCCGTTGGTTATTATTTCACCGGCAGATCGGGACTTGATAATTGAAGGCAGCGATACGCGCCGAAAATTTATTGACGGAGTAATTTCGCAACGCGATTCAGATTACCTAAATACCTTGATTAAATATAACAAAGTCCTTGCGCAGCGGAATTCATTGTTGAAATATTTTGCAGCAAACAATACGTTTAGCCAAGACACGGTTGATATTTATAATGAACAGCTTCACAATTTCGGAACTTCAATATTTGGAAAGCGAACCGCTTTTTTGGAAGAGTTTCTGCCGATATTTTTAAATCGTTACAAAAGTATCAGCAGTGGGGACGAAAGCATCAATTTGGTTTATGAAAGCCAGTTACAGGAAAATGACCTGTTAACAATGCTTCAAAAGAATATTACAAAAGATAAAATTACACAATACACCAACTTCGGAATACACAAAGACGACTTAGTTTTTGAGATTGATGGTCATCCAATCAAGAAATTTGGCTCTCAAGGACAACAAAAATCGTATCTTATAGCTTTAAAATTGGCGCAGTTCGATTTCATAAAAAATCATTCAAAAACGAACCCGATTTTGCTGTTGGATGATATTTTTGATAAATTGGACGAAACACGGGTAGAACATTTGATTACCCTGGTTGACAATGAAAATTTCGGACAGCTTTTTATTAGTGACACTCACGCCGAACGTACTGAAGAAGTGATTAAAAAAGTACATCAGACTTATAAAATGTTTCCTTTATGAAAACTACACTTTATACTTTATTTTCAGTGTTAATTTTAATTGGTTGCGAAAAACCCAATCCAGAGAACCAAAAACAAAATCTCAACGGGTACTGGGAAATAAAAACCGTGAAAATGCCAGATGGCAAAAAAAAGGATTTTGACATAAATAACATAGTTGATCATATTGAAGTGAAAGGAGACAGCGGCTCTAGAACCAAAGTTTCGCCAAAATTTGATGGTACTTTTAGAACAAATGGCATTTCAGAAAATTTCACGTTAAAAATTGAAGAAGATAGCTTGCGATTGTACTATGAAACTCCCTTTGATGAGTGGAAGGAAACGGTTATTGAAGCTAAAGACAGTACGTTGATAGTAAAGAACAGAGACAATAAAATTTACACCTATTCAAAATTTAAAAAATTTGATTTACCAAAGCCCACAACCGACAATTGATAACCCACAACAGATAAGATGGCAAAACGACACGCAGAAAACATATCAATAGGTGATGCTTTAAAAGAGTTTATAGATGCCAACCGATTGGAAAAGGGATTGGATAAAGTAAACGCTAAAGAGGCGTGGGATTCGGTAATGGGAAATGCCATTACAAAATACACCACAGATATAAAACTGGATCGCGATACACTTTACGTGCAACTCTCGTCTTCGGTCTTACGGGAAGAATTGAGTTACGGAAAGGAAAAAATAATCAAATTGCTCAATGAAGAATTAGGCAAGGAATTGATTAAAAAATTGATTTTGAGATAAATAGACGCTTATTTTTGAATAATAATACTTTTGATAATAAACTTTAAGGGCAAATGATATTAAAAAAATTATTACTTATTACAATTGTGTTATGTTCAACAATTGGGTTTTCACAGGAAATTTGGGGATACCTGCCCATTGAAATCTCAAACGACTTTCCCGGACATGGTGCCATTTGCCCAATTGATGAAAATGTTGTTCACGTTGTTTCAGATGGTGGTTTTTTTTATAAAACCGATGATGGCGGCGAAACTTGGACTACTTTTAATAGTGGTGTAAATGTCTTCTTTCTCGATTTGGATTTTGACGGAGCACAAAACGGATATGCGGTTGGCAGCGAGGGTGAAATTTTAAAAACCGATAATGCCGGACAAACGTGGGCAGCACTTTCATCAGGAACTACGGAAGCTCTTGTTTCAGTTGCCGTTAATACTGAAAACAGCATTTGGGCCGTGGGAAATAACGGCATTATTTTACATTCTACCAATGGTGGAAATTCTTGGACGTCAAATACCGCTTTGACTACTGAAAACTTGAACGATATCAAGTTCAAAAATGAAAACATTGGGTATATCGCTGGTGACAATGGGGTTTTATTTTATACTGAAAATGGCGGAATTGATTGGGAAGCATTACAAATACCTTCAACAAATGACTTGTTCTCAATTTCATTAACTGGAGATTTTATTTATTTAATAGCTGGCGATGGTGAAAGCTTTGATAGTGAATTCGGTTTTTCTGGAAATTTTCTTTTTAAATCCGATAATAATTCAGATTGGATTTTTCACGATTTGACTCCTTCGGAACATGGACCCGCTGATATATCTTTTATTTCTCAAGATTACGGATTTGCTGTTAATTCTGCGAAGACCGTATCTGGTAGATGTTTTGTCTATATAGAAAAAACAGAGAATAGTGGTGAAACGTGGGAATACAGTTTAAATGAAGAAACAAATGTGGCAAATTGCCATGCAAATAGTGGATACGCAAAAGTTGAATTTCCTTCAGAAAATGTGGGTTATGCACTTGTGGGAAAAACTATATTCAAAACACCGTATAATTCTGCCGGCGTGGAGGATTTCAACAAAAAAAATGTTTTTACAATTTTTCCGAATCCCACTGAAAATGGAAACTTCACGTTAAAATTTGATATCCCTGATCTCGAAGGGTTTTCTATTGAGGTCATTGATGTCAATGGTAGAAAGTTGTATGTAAAAGCCGATTTGATGAAGAACAACCACATTTTAGTTCCAAACATTTCCGAAGGAATTTATTTCGTAAATCTTCTGAAAAACGGAAAAATACTGACGAGCCAAAAACTGGTTAAAAAAGATTAATAGCAAAAACGCCTTCCAAATAAGAAAGGCGTTTTCAGTTAAAATATTTTATAAATGCTTAAAACATTTCGCGGCCCGCAAAATGAAAAGCACCTTCAATAGCTGCGTTTTCATCGCTATCACTTCCGTGAACAGCGTTTTCACCAATAGAAGCTGCATATAATTTACGGATGGTACCATCAGCAGCATCTGCTGGATTAGTTGCACCAATTAAGGTACGGAAATCTTCAACAGCGTTTTCTTTTTCAAGAATGGCCGCAACAATTGGTCCGCGTGTCATATATTCTACCAATTCGCCATAAAATGGGCGCTCACTGTGCACTGCATAAAATTCTTTTGCGTCCGCAGTAGTCATTTGGGTTAGTTTCATCGCTACGATTCTAAAGCCCGAAGCGTTAATTTTTTCAAGAATGGCGCCGATGTGTCCTTTTTCAACCGCATCTGGCTTTAACATTGTAAATGTTCTGTCTGTTCTCATTGTGTTTTTTAAAATTTCGGCAAAAATAACCATTTGAAAATGAAAAGCAAGTATTTAGTGTATGATTAATGATTTCTTAAGGTTTGGATAGAAATATCTTCGCCTAAGCATTTCATTCATAAATTGTATTTATTGTATCTTCGCTAACTATGAATAAAGACACTACTGAAGCAGTTCAAAAACTCTTGACTTCACCAAAAAAAGTTGTAATTGTGGGACATAAAAATCCTGATGGTGATGCGGTGGGATCTTGTTTGGGACTTTCCTTTTTTTTAAAAAGCTCGGGGCATAATACAACTGTAGTTATGCCGAATGACTTCCCAGATTTTTTAAAGTGGCTGCCAGGTTGTGAAAATATCATTATTTATGAAAAAGAAGTTCAGAAAACTGGCGCAATATTTGACAATGCCGATTTAATTTTCACTTTGGACTTTAACAGTTTAGACAGAGTGGGTGGCGAATTACAAGCTGTTTTGGAAAACGCAACAGCAAAATTTGTGATGATAGACCATCACCAGCAACCCGCAGATTATGCTGTTGCAACTTACAGTGATGTGAAAATGAGTTCCACTTCTGAAATGGTCTATCATTTTATGGACGCATTGGGGCAGGCTGATAAGCTTTCAAAGGAAATTGCCGTAAATCTCTACACAGGAATTATGACGGACACGGGTTCTTTCCGCTTCTCCTCCACCAGCCCAACCACGCACAGAGTAGCTGCCAAATTAATTGAGGCCGGTGCCGAAAGTGCCATTATAAATCAAAATGTTTACGATACCAACAGCCCAGAGCGAATGAAGCTTTTAGGTGTAGCCCTGAACAATCTCGTAATCCTACCTGAGTTACACACAGCATATATTACACTTACCCAAAAAGAACTGGACGACCACAACTTCAAAAAAGGCGACACCGAAGGTTTTGTAAATTATGCGCTATCTGTAAAAGGGGTTGTTTTTGCGGTTATTTTTATAGAAAACAAACAAGAAAGTATTGTAAAGATTTCATTTAGAAGCAAAGGAAATTTTTCTGTAAATGATTTTGCCCGCAATTATTACAGCGGCGGTGGTCACATTAATGCTGCTGGCGGAAAAAGTTCACAGGACCTTAACAAAACCATATCTGAATTTATTAGTATCTTGCCCCGTTATAAAAATGAACTCACAGATGCTTTATAAGCTGTTTTATAGTATACTTTTTTTTGCATTTCTAATTGGTTGTAAAAGTCCAGAGGCCAGACGGCCAGTGCAAAGCCACTCGGGTACTTTCATCAAGGAATCTGCGGAGCGCAATAAGAAAATCTACGACGAGGAAAAAAGCTATATAGAGCAATTAATGGCCAATGACTCTACCAATGATTATATTTCTTCTGAACAGGGATTTTGGTACTATTACAACAAACGCGATACAACAAATACCGAAATGCCAGATATGGGTGATATTGTAAAATTCACTTATGATATTAAAGACCTCAATGGAAGTGTCATCGTTTCTGAGCAAGAAAACGGGCTACAACAATACAAAGTGGACCAAAGCAACCAAGAGCTTATATCTGGTGTTCGCGAAGGTATTAAACTTATGAAGGAGGGTGAGACAGTAACCTTCCTTTTTCCTTCCTATAAGGCTTTCGGCTATTATGGAATCGAAGAAAAACTCGGCACCAATATTCCGGTGCAGAGCACAATAACCCTACATTCAATTGAACAATCAAACTAAAATTAATTTCTAAAAGATGAAAAAACTAACATTTTTATTTTTATTTCTAACCCTTGCATTTGCTTCCTGTCAGGAAAAATATCCTGAACTAAAAGATGGGGTTTATGCTGAATTCATTACAAACAAAGGAACTTTTGTTGCCAAACTTAAAAATGAAACCGCACCCCTTACCGTTTCTAACTTTGTGGCTTTGGCAGAAGGCACAAATGGAATGGTCGACTCACTTTACAAAGGAAAACGTTTTTATGACGGGCTTACCTTTCACCGTGTTATTAAAGATTTTATGATACAAGGTGGTGACCCAAAAGGCGATGGTACTGGCAACCCCGGCTATGCTTTTCCAGATGAACCTACTGACTCTATCCAATTTTCCAAAAAAGGTCTTTTGGCAATGGCAAATTCGGGACCCAACACTAACGGAAGCCAATTTTTTATTACTCTAAAAGAAACACCTTGGCTTAATGGCCGCCATACCATTTTTGGTGAAATAGTTATCGGTCAGGAAGTCGTTGATTCCATTGGAAACATGGAAACAGAAAAGCCTGGTGATAAGCCAAAAGAGCCGATAATTATAGAAACAGTGAACATTATCAATAAGGGCAATGTAAAAGTTCCTTATTTCACTGAAGAAATGGCAAAGCTTGAAAAAGAGAAAAAAGAAAAAGAAGAGCGCATTAACAAGGTGGCAGCAAAAAAAGCAGAAGAGTTGAATGCAGTAAGAGCAAAGGCCGATTCTCTTCCTTCAGGAATTAAAATTTATTTTAACGAAAAAGGTGAAGGTCCGCAGCCAAAAGAGGGAGACAAGATATTAATGAACTATGCAGGATATCTTGCCGATGGACATATGTTTGACTCAAACATCCTTGAGAACGCCGAAAAATTTGAAATGGTTGACGAAATGCGCAAAGCTGCCCAACAGTATGTTCCAGTACCAACAGATTATAGCACAGAGGCAAAGTTGATTCCAGGTTTCCGCGAAGGTCTTTTAAATATGAAGGTTGGCGATAAAACAACCATTTTTATTCCTGCCCATTTAGCATACGGTAAAAGAGGAATTCCAGGAGTAATCCCTCCAGATTCTGAATTGATTTTCGAACTTGAAATTGTTGAAATAATGCAATAATTTCAAGAATATTTATAACTAAAAAAGGAACCGAAATTCGGTTCCTTTTTTTTATTAATAAAATGCGTTTGGATTATTTTTTTGGAATATTTTTCAAGATTTCAAGTACAAACTCCCAATACTTTTGTGCAGATGAAATACTGGCGCGTTCATCGGGAGAGTGTGCTCCTTTAATGGTAGGACCAAAGGAAATCATATCCATTTCTGGGTAATTCTGCCCTAAAATACCACATTCCAGTCCAGCGTGGCAGGCAGCTACATTTGCCTTTTCACCGTTCATCTTTTGATAAAGGTTGTCCAAAACCTTTAAAATAGGACTGTTCATATTTGGTGCCCAACCTGGATAATCGCCAGCAAGTTTTACTTCGTAACCAGCAAGCTCAAAAACTGAAGTTAGTGCATTGGCCAACTCGTTTTTTGATGACTCCACAGAGCTGCGTGTTAAACATTCTATTTTAATGTTTCCATCAGCAACCATAACTTTTGCAATATTGTTGGAGGTTTCCACCAAATCTTCAATATCCGGACTCATTCGGAAAACGCCATTATGTGCTGAGTTCATAGCATTCAAAAAGATTCTTTGATCACTATCAGACATGACTTTGGCTAAGTTTCCGCCAGTTTTTTCGGCAGTGATAGATAAATTTGGCTCCAAGGACTTATATTCTGACTGAATATTATTATTCATCTTTTCAAAAGCATCAAAAAACTTCTCCTTAGAATTTACCACAACCGTAGCCACGCTTTCACGGGGAATTGCATTGCGAAGACTTCCGCCCTCTAGCTTTGCCAATTGCATAAAATCCTTTGTGGCAAAAAGCATACGGTTCATCAGTTTATTGGCATTTCCCAAACCTTTAATAATATCCATTCCGCTATGCCCCCCGTTCAACCCCTTCACTTTAATGGTATATGTGTCTGTATTTTTCGGTGCCTCAGTTTCGTTATAAGTTCCAGTGGCAGTAATATCTACTCCACCAGCACAGCCCACGCCTATTTCGTCATCTTCTTCGGTATCGAGATTCAAGAGAATATCCCCTTTCAACAAACCACCTTTTAAACCTTTGGCACCCGTCATACCGGTTTCTTCGTCAATGGTAAAAAGTGCCTCGATTGCAGGATGCTCAATTTCACTACTTTCAAGAATTGCCATTATTGTGGCTACTCCCAGGCCGTTGTCGGCGCCAAGGGTAGTTCCCTTAGCACGAACCCAATCTCCATCAACATACATTTCAATTCCCTGTGTGTCGAAATTAAAATCAGTATCGTTGTTTTTTTGGTGAACCATGTCTAAGTGGCTTTGAAGAACCACCATTTTTCGGTCCTCCATGCCTTTAGTTGCTGGTTTGCGGATTATCACGTTGCCCACTTCATCCTCTAGGGTTTCCAAGCCGAGATTTTTTCCGAAATCTTTCATAAACGCAATAACACGTTCCTCCTTTTTTGAAGGGCGTGGTACGGCGTTCAGATCGGCAAATTTGTTCCAAAGAGGTTGGGGTTTTAAGTTTCTTATCTCTTCATTCATCATTTTAAAATTTTAGGAACACAAAATTACCTTTTTTCATTCGCTATAAAAATTATGTGGTGAAAGATTTCCTTCGTATGTTTGGATTATGGTAAAACGGACTTCAGCTTTCCTCACCATTTTCCTGTTTGTGCAGATAATAGCACTTCAGGTTTTAAAGTTTTTCCCAGAATTTGTTGAGAAATATTACAGTCTCGGGATATATCCATGGATTTCAAAAATTTCGCGTTACATTTTTGGTTGGATTCCATTTTCTATAGGCGATTTGTTTTATCTGCTCATTGCCATTGTAGCCATCAGGTGGCTTTATAAAAATGTGAAACGCCTTAAGAATGATCAAGTGGGTTTTGCCGTAGAGATTTTGGGAGCGGTTTCAGTCGTATATTTTATGTTTCACGTGCTATGGGGATTCAACTACTATAGACTTCCACTGCACAAGTCCCTGCAATTGGAAAGTGATTATACCACAGAACAATTATTGGAAACCACCAATCGGTTTATAGAAAAAAGCAACACCATGCATCGCCAACTTGGTTTTGCCGATAGTGTAAAGATTGAATTGCCCTACACGCAAAAGGAAATGTTCAAGAAGACCTTAAATGGCTATAAAAACTTAGAAAAAGAGTTTCCGCAACTTGCCTATTCGCCCCGAAGTATCAAAAAAAGTGGTTGGAGTTTGGGTCTTACCTATATGGGTTACAGTGGTTACCTTAACCCTTTTTCGGGTGAAGCGCAAGTAAATAATTTAATGAAAACCTATAAATTTCCGGTTGTTGCCTGCCACGAGGAAGCGCACCAAATAGGCTATGCTGCCGAAAACGAAGCCAATTTTATAGCTACCCTCTCCACCCTTCACAATGATGATGTTTATATGCAATATGCCGGTTATATATTTACGTTGAGGTATCTAATAAATGAAGTGGCACGGCGCGATGAGGCTAAATATGAAGAACTCTTAACGCAAATAAATCCAGGGATTTTGCAGAGCTATAAGGAAATGCGCGATTTTTGGGAAAGCTACCAAAACCCTTTTGAAACATTCTCGAAACTTTTTTGGGATAACTTCCTAAAAGCAAACAACCAAAGCCGCGGAATCATGAGTTATGA
>TARA_R110002012_G_scaffold219568_4_pt1 | contig 21096 bp, 17 predicted proteins | sample TARA_R110002012 | Tara Oceans TARA_R110002012 (sample SAMEA4396515) | marine metagenome | biome: Westerlies Biome; feature: [DCM] deep chlorophyll maximum layer (ENVO:01000326); material: water (ENVO:00002006), including particulate matter (ENVO:01000060) such as... | depth 40 m | reverse complement strand
AAAAGCAGACCTTAGTCTCCATCTGGCCATCCGGCAGCTTTGCGGACAAAGTGAACCTTCGCTGCGGCTGCACGAATGTCAGCTCTCGGAATTTTCTCACGACATGGAAGCCCCATCGACAGCTCCGCGAACTATCTGAAAGACCTCCTCCAGCTCATCTTTTGGCACTCCGCCAAAAGCAAGCCTAAGCGCCTGTGGCACTGCGACCGTCGTTGCAAAAGGTTCTGCACCGGATGCGGAAATACCGTGCTCCCTCAAACGTGTGACGATGGGTTCTGCCCGAACACTCTTTTCAAGCGGCAACCAAGCAAAGCCTGCGTTGCGATGGGAATGAATAGACGATCCACCAAGAACTGTTCGGCATAGCTGCTGACGCTCCGCGCCGTCCCGCCGCCGGGTCTCTTCGGAATTGGCAAGTGTGCCGTCCTCCATCCAGCCTGTGACCAGACCGGAGATCAGGGCCGGAGCGTTCCAAGTCGTCGCCCTGATCGCTTCAAGCAATCTGTCTGTGTGGGTCGTAGGAGCGATCAAGTAGCCCAGACGCAACCCGGTCGCGAGGCTTTTGGAAAAGCCCCCTACATAGATCGTTCGTTCTGGCGCGAGAGCTATGAGGCTTGGCGGTGGGTCCGGCTCCAGAAAAGCATAGGCCGCGTCTTCGATGAGCAACAGATCATGCGCGCGCGCGATTTCGATCAGATGCAGGCGTGTCGCCTCATTCATGACCACACCCAATGGATTGTGGACAGTCGGCATCAGATATACCGCCCGCAACTTGCGAGTCCTACACTGTCGTTCCAGATCGTCGGGGTCCATCACGCCGCGCCGCGCCTCGACCGGGACAATTTCGAGACCCTGCAACGCCGCGACGGATTTGAAGCCGGGATAGGTCAGGGTGTCGGTTGCGATCCTCTCGCCGCGTCGAAAGAGCCCGAGGGCGACGGTCGCCAGCCCATGCTGGCCGCCTGACGTGACCAGAAGGCATTCGGGGTCGATAGAACCAAGGGTCGAGGCAAGGCTCTCGGCAAAAAGCCGGCGTTCATGCGTCCGCCCGGCGTGAGGCTGGTAGCGCAGCATCGCTTCAAGGTCGCCCGCCGCCGCAAGTCGTCGTAGCCCTGCACGCAACATATCCGCATCGGCCGCGTCCCCCGGCATGTTGAAAACCAGGTCGATGAGGCCATTACTGTCCGTCTGTCGGACCCCCAGCGTAGGGGGTAATCCGAGGTCTCGCACGAAGGTGCCGCGCCCGGCTTCGCCGACGATCATGCCTCTGCGTTCAACCTCCCCGTAGGCACGCGTCGCTGTGGCCAGGGCCACATTGAACTGTTCTGCAAACGCACGATGCGTTGGCAGCTTCGTGCCTGGAGCCAACTTGCCCTCCTGAATCGCCGTCGTGAGCATGTCGGCAAGGCGTATGTATCTGGCCTTCTTCATATTCTCACTGTATCTATTACAATAGAAAAATTGTCATATTATTATCGTCATGGCATTCCGGTCTCGAGTCAATCTTCGAGGTCCCTGTCCCATGTCCAAACTGATATCGGTTTCACTGCTCGCCCTTGGTCTCTTCACGGTGACGTTCGCGGTGAACCTTCAGGCTCCGCTCTACGATGCCTATGCGGCGGAAAGTGATGTCGGGGCGACGGCAGTGACGGTTGCGTTCGCGGCCTATGTCGGGGGTCTCATGCCGACGCTGTTGCTGCTCGGCGGGTTCTCGGACCGGATCGGGCGTCGGGTTCCGATTGCGCTGGCGTTGATCCTCGGCGCCATGGCTACGGCGCTTCTCGTGCAAGTGCCAAGCTGGACAAGTCTTGTTGCCGCGCGCTTCCTGCTTGGGATCGGAACCGGTCTGGCGACGACCGCCGGGACGGCTTACATGACGGAAATTCTCGGATCAGACCGCGCGAAGAACGCCGCCCTTATCGTTACCTCCGCCACGTCGCTCGGCTTTGGCGGCGGCGCCCTGGCGACCGGCATCAGCCTCGGCGTGCAAGGGCCAACGCTTCTGCCAGCCAGCTACATTGTTCTGTTCGTGGTGGCTCCAATCCTCGCCGTGATCGCCCTCGGACTGCCCCGGATTGACAAGCCCCGGCCAGTGTCCCTTCTGCGCCTGCCGGTCTTCCCTTCCGGCACATGGATGTTCGGGGCCGCAATGGCATTGGCCTGGTCCACGACCGGCATGACCATCGCTGTCATTCCGCTGGAGCTTGCCGCGAACGACCTCGGTGGATGGACGGGCCTTGTCATCTTCCTCGCGATCTTCATGGGGTTTCTCTGCCAACCGATTGCCCGGCGTATGACCAATAACCGCGCGCTCGCCCTCGGGTTTGTTCTGATCCCGCTCGGCTTTCTCGTTCTTCTGGCCGGTGTGTGGTTGAAGGTTCTGACATTCGTTCTCGTCGGCACCTGCATCACCAGCGCGGCAAGCTACGGCTTCACCTATCTCGCCTCACTGGCGGAAGTCTCGTTGCGTGCGCCGGACGACCGAGCGCGGGCGACGGCGGGTCTGTTCGTCTATGCGTATTTCGGGTTCTCACTTCCTGTTATCGCCAGCGGCGCAATAGCCGATATGCTTGGCCTTCTTTCGGCGATGGTAGTGTTCGCAGCGGTCCAGCTCATGGTCACGGCGACCATCGTGCTAACGTGGAAGCGAGGGGCGGTTCCGGCTGTCGCCTTCGATGCCGGATAAGGCGGTGACAAAGTCAGAGAACAGAGGGTGATTGCCAGACTACCGAAGCTGCCATCCGCACGGATCGCGGCATTCGGTTGAATGGGCTCAATCCTGACCTTAGCTGCGCAATACCTCAAGGTCGGTTTAGGGCTGAGCAGAAGCCTAAGCGTTCCAACTCAGTGTCGGCCGCAGCATTTCTTGTATTTGCGCCCCGACCCACAGGCGCATGGATCGTTCCGCTGTGGCCGGGGGCCTGCCTTGAACGGCATACCGGGACCCATTTCTGAATCCCGAGGTGAAAGCTCAGGGCGAGACTGGTGGAGTATTGTAGCGACGCAGTTTGGGATCAGATCTGGTGCCTCCAGGTCGATCTCGTCGATCTCCTCGTCCGTGAACTTACTTTGGCCGGTGTAGATATCTTGAAGCGCCATCAGAAAGAACATCGTCGCCCGCGTCTCTTCGTTGGCTTGATCGAGAAGTTGGCTCCAAGCTTCCGGTCGCAACTGCATGGCGCGTGTGAAGCCATCGACCCAAGGCTCCCACATGACTTCGTCACTATTGGGATCAACCTCGTAAATCGGTTCGACCCGAAACGAGCTGGTTATGGACGCGACGACCGAATTATAATGTGCCATCACCGCCCTAATGGTCTTCTCTGCGACTTTTTCGTCAGGGAATTCTGCCTCTCCAGTCTCACCCCAGACCTGAGGCAGCCACCCCGAAGGCGGGATCATCTCCGGGCAGGCAAGAACACCGACTATGTAGCCATCGAGCTCGCTGAGCGTCATGGGCATGTTATCAACGGGCAGCGCACGCAGCAGCGCGTCAAGTTGATCGAGATCTTGATCGGACTGATCCATTGATATCTCCCGGCGATGGTGAGGACTTTTACGCTCCGCAACGTGAGTCCGCAATTGCGTCAATGGCAGCTCCGAACGGGCACGAATGGATCGCCGCAGGCGATCTGGATGTCGGCATTGGATCGGTCGCTACAGGTGTTTCTATATCGCAATAGACAAGCCTCCGTGATCAATGGATGTCGGCTTGCCCCAAACTCAACCGCTTCGTGTCGCATGCGGAGGCTCGGTGAAAGGGTATTTAACACTTTCCAAGTTTGGCCCGAGCAGCGTGGCGTGAAACCGTATTACTAATAGTGTAAAATTGACCCTGGCGATCTGCATTTCAGCCCAGGAGCTGGGCGAGGCTTTTTCGCCCTTCGCTGCGCGGTGCAGGAAGGTCCGCTGAGCGGGACCGTTCACCGCATGTGCGTCAACGGCCGGCTTGGCGAACCGTTCAATAAACGGTGGTTTTTGCCCCACTACAAAAGTTTCATCGAGGCTTTAAAAAAACCTACGATGGCGGATAGAAAATTCTTGACCTAATACAACGTACCTATATGTAAGGTAGCAATATGTAACCTTGTAGGAGATAATATTATGGCCTTTGGTCTTGATAACTTTAAACAGTCCCCCCTTGGTCAGAAGGTAGAAAAGCTTCTGAGTGATACACAGGTAGTAGGTGATATGATTGCGGTTAGTCGCCACACTGGACGAACCCCTGCCGTCCAAGTTCTGGGTAAGTCGATTCTGGAGTTCGGAATGCCTATTTCTGATGAAGACAAGAAAGCCATCGGACGCTGGGTTCGGGAGGTTATGGAAACTCACGGTTGGACAACCGATGCCAGTTCAAAAGGGCGTGTCGCTGAAGGACATCTTTTCTCAACAGGAGCTATTTATTATCCGAAGGGTTCTTCAGTTCGCCGATACTAAGCGTTCTTTAAGGCACTTCGTGTTTTATGTATTGTAACCAATGGTGCGTTTTATGAAGCATAAAATAGTTCCAAAAACCTTCTTTTTTGGACATGCAAAACCTGCCAGTTTTGCATGTCCAAAACCCCGCTCAAAATCCGGGTGGTTGTTGAAGGGTTTAGGCTGACCTTCGTTAGCGAACATTTATGCATACCGCAGCATGGGTCATTATGAGCTCGTAGGAGACATTCGTGGACTGACCCAGCCAGGGCCGGCCTTTCCCGCGTGATTTCACTAAGGTTGCGAATGCTGCGGTCCTCTCTCGATAAAACGGGCGCTAAGGGCATGGCTTGTGGCGTTTGGGTCTGCTCTGGCTAAGATGCGTCTATTCGACGAACTCTTGTGTTAAAATTTGTGTTAAGTATAGGGTTACGTTTGAGATTCTCCTCTTAACGAATTGATATTAAACGAAAAACCTGGCTGGTGTGTGTGTGAACCGACAGTCGAATGTGGGTAGGAATTGGGGTTTACGTGTGTGAACCGACAGTCGCAATGATGTGTGTGTGAACCGACGAACTTATTGACTTTGTGTGTGAACCGACGATAGAGATGCCACTGTGTGTAAACCGACGAAAAGATGATTCCATGACTGAGCTGCCTGCTCGTGAGCCTCTCCTTCCTGATCGGATGCAGCAAGGCGACTTTTTTTTATGTGACATTTTCGATGCGGCGCCAAAAGCAGATATGGCAGGTATGGAACACCCCATTTTTTCCATTTCGACGAAGCCTGATCGAAACCTGAGACGATACGAGAATGGGTCCAACTTTGTTGAGATTACACCAAGTGTGAAGGGGATAGCGACTGTCCACGACAGAGACGTCCTGATTTATTGTATCAGTCAGCTCATAGCCGCATTGAATGCCGGTAGAGACGTCTCCCCCACCTTACGGTTTTCCGCCCACGACATGTTGAAAGCCACGAACAGGATGGTTGGCGGCGATGGATACAATCGACTTCGCGCCGCACTCCAGCGCCTTGCTGGGACCAGGATCGAGACGAACATTGTGACGGGCGGCACAGAAGAGCTCGATGGGTTCGGTCTCATCGACGATTATAAGATCGTCCGCGAGAGCCGCGAGGGACGCATGCAGGAGTTAGAAGTTACCCTATCCAGATGGGTTTTCTCTGCCATTCAGGCCCGTGAAGTACTTACCCTTTCCAGGGATTACTTTCGTCTCCGCAAGCCGCTTGAGAGAAGGCTCTATGAGATCGCCAGGAAGCATTGCGGTGCAAAGCGCGAGTGGAAAATTGGCCTGGTGAAACTCAAGGCAAAATGCGGGTCCAGCTCAACTGACAGAGAGTTTCGGCGCCTTTTGGGGAAAATTATCGACGAAGATCAGGCACATGGGCACATGCCAGATTACGCTATCCGCATGGATGAGGAAGGGAAAAATGTCTTGTTTGTTTCCCGGGGCTCTGTGCCTGTCCCGATTGAAGACGTGTTTGAAGGCCCCCTACCCTCTCACGCTCATGAAGACGCCCGGTCAGCCGCACCAGGCTGGGACCCACGATACCTCGAACAAGAATGGCGTCGGTGGTGTGGTATCGAAGAGATCGAACCGAAGCACCCAGGACGGCACTATGTCAAGTTTTGTGAAAGCTGGTTTACGAAGCGAGGTCGGCCTGGGTGATCTCTTACCCCGCTCGCTTCCCTGCGTGTTTCCGCAAATATTCTTCCAAGGCCTCTGCGATTATCTCTTGATGCGGAATTCCAGTGTGCGCCTTATGGATTTGCAAATCGAGGTATGTTCGCGGTGGACATGAGAAAGACAGCCGCCGGGGCGGCCCTATGTCGCGTTCGACTACTGGCTCCACTGTTGGCTTGGGAGCTTGCTTCGGTGCACGCTGCTTTGGTTTGTCGACTACGTCAGCCGAGCTTAGCTCCCGCCTTACGAGACTTGAAAGGCTTGCTGGTTGCTTTGCCATTGATATCCTCCTGAATGTGCCTCCACAGCGATCTGACATCATTGCGCGCCAGGCCGCTGGAATCGATACCTGATGTTCCGGTCATGAAGTCTCGCTCATGCGATGTGCGCCGTGGCAATGGAGCCGGAATAACCTTCCCCAGATCGGTGAGAGTGAAAAGTGTGTCGCGGTAGATCGTGCTGCGCGTGTCCGCTTGGGTAATCAAAAACCGATGCTGGGCCCCTGCCGCCTCGGCGAGATCCAGTGTTGCACCGAGAGCGTCGAGGTCCACACCAGATGCTCGAACCGGAATGATAACACGATTTGAAACCCGCATGACGTCAACGACCCAGTCGTCGGCTGCGGGCGGGGTGTCAATGATAAGAAGGTCAAACTGCTGGCCAGCCGCTTCAACGATATCCGGCAGCTCTGAAACTGCCGGGTCCTCGCCGAGCATCTGAGGTTCGGTCCCTTCTCGTCGATCCCACCAATGTCGAAGCGACTGCTGAGGGTCAAGATCGAGCATCAGGACGGACAAACCGGTGTCTGCGGCCGCCGCGGCAATATTCCAGCTTGAGGTGGTCTTGCCGGCCCCACCTTTCTGAGAGTTTAATACGAGAGTGTGCATATGATCAGATATACATCAATACGCTCAAGTAGTCAATTACGCATGCGCGTTAGCGTTCGTTCACACACATTAGCACTCGCACGCTCGCTCAAGTGAGTAAGTGAGCGAGCGCGCGAAAACTCAGAAAATGTATCAAACTGTGCGAAGGCGCACGCTTTAATACCTACAATCGGCCCTCTGGTTCGTCGTAGACACTTCCCCCGGCCAAACGCCGCCCTCGGCAGTCACGGGGTATGGGCGGCGATGATGCAGGAATATTAACCAACAGGAGCTTGTAGTTTTCTTCTATGAGAGAGGCTTCCGCCTTTATAGAAAGTAGAGGCCAGCCGGGACTTGTTATAGACAATAACCTGTTGCCATAGATACGAATAGATGAGGGCAGGCATGAATGCTGTCGAAATTGAAGAGGCCATTTCCACGCTGGCAGAGCAGCCGTTTGAGGTTGACGAGTTTCCGTATGCGTTTCTGCTGGCGTTCGGCAACAAGGATACCACCATCAAGCGTCTGCGCACAGGCGCGTCGAATAAATCCGATATCGATGGCGTTCTTCAGACCAACAACATCCACCTCAAAGCTTGCGCCAAAGGGCAGGTGGCCCAGACCCTCGCAGCCCTCAAAACGAGCCCTGCCACTAACAAATCCAAGGCCAGGTTCATCCTTGCTACCGACGGCATCGATCTGGAGGCAGAGGACATCACCACAGGTGACACCATCGCCTGTGCCTACACCGATTTCCCTGATCACTTCGGCTTCTTCCTACCACTTGCCGGCATCAGCACCGTCAAACAGATCCGCGAAAGCGCCTTTGACATCCGCGCGACCAGCCGCCTTAACCGGCTTTATGTCGAGTTGATCAAGGACAATCCGGACTGGGGCACGTCTGAGCGTCGCCATGACATGAACCACTTCATGGCGCGGCTGATATTTTGCTTCTTTGCAGAAGACACCGATATCCTCAACGGCGAGGATATGTTCACCGCGACGATCGACCGGATGTCTGAGCGGGACGGCTCCAACACCCACGAGATCATCGGTGAAATCTTCCGCGCGATGAACACGGCGGGTCCGGACAGGGCAGGGGCCAAGCTGCCCCGTTGGGCCGACGGCTTTCCCTATGTGAACGGCGGGCTGTTTTCCGGCAGCACCGAGGCACCGCATTTCTCCAAGATCGCGCAGCGCTACCTGTCCCACATCGGCAGCCTTGACTGGACTCAGATCAACCCCGACATTTTCGGATCTATGATCCAGGCCGTGGCGGATGATGAGGAACGCGGCGCGCTTGGCATGCACTACACATCTGTGCCGAACATCCTGAAGGTACTGAACCCTCTGTTCCTTGATGATCTGCGCAGCGATCTGGATGCGGCGGGCGACAGCCCACGTAAGCTGGCGAACCTGCGCGCCCGTATGGCCAAGATCCGGGTGTTTGATCCCGCCTGCGGGTCGGGCAACTTTCTTGTCATCGCCTATAAGGAAATCCGTGCGCTGGAGTTTGAGATAAATAAACGCCGCGGCGAACCCGAGCGGCGCAGTGACATTCCCCTGACCAACTATCGCGGGATCGAGCTGCGCGATTTCTCCGCCGAGATTGCCCGCCTTGCGCTGATCATCGCGGAATACCAATGCGACGTGACCTACCGCGGCCAGAAAGAGGCGCTGGCCGAATTCCTACCGCTGGACGCGCAGAACTGGATCACTTGCGGCAACGCATTGCGGCTGGATTGGCTGTCAATTTGCCCGCCCACGGGGATGGGGGTCAAATTTCAGTCGGATGATCTGTTTATGTCACCGCTGGAACAGGCCCAGATTGATTTCGAAAATGAGGGGGGCGAGACGTATATTTGCGGTAACCCGCCCTATCTGGGATCGACGTGGCAGAGCAAAGAACAAAAAGAAGACCTTGGCCGCATCTTTGACGGTCGCATCAAAAGCTGGAAATCTCTGGATTATGTGGCGGGCTGGTTCATGAAGGCCGCCGATTTTGGCATGCACACGCCGACCGTTTCGGCCTTTGTGTCCACCAACTCCATCTGTCAGGGCCAACAGGTGCCGATCCTCTGGCCGCTGATTTTCAAGACCGGGCACGAGATTTCTTTTGCCCATACCTCGTTCAAATGGGCGAACCTTGCCAGCCATAACGCGGGCGTGACTGTGGCGATTATCGCAATTTCAAACCATGTAGGACGAGGGCGAAAGCTCTATACGCTGGATAGTAAGGGTGAGACGGTGCTGAAAGAAGGCGACAACATCAACGCCTATCTGGTGGCCTCCCCGAACGTTGTTGTTCAGAAATCCTCAAAGCCGCTGACTGGCATATCCGAAATAAGCTTTGGTAATAAGCCTGTTGATGGCGGAAACCTTCTGATGAGTTCAAACGAGGTGGCAGCCCTTGGCCTTACCCCTGACCAAAAACAACGGTTCATCCGGCGCATCTATGGCTCTGCCGAATTTATTCGCGGACAAGAACGGTATTGCCTCTGGGTTGAAGATCAGCACCTTGTCGAAGCCATGCGGATTGCGCCAGTCAAAGCCCGGATTGAGGGCGTGCGCACCATGCGTCTCGCCAGCCGTGACAAGAGCGCCAATGAAATGGCCAAGCGCGCGCATCAAATGCGGGAGATGAACATCGGGACAAAGCAAACTATCGCGATGCCCTGTGTGTCATCCGAGAACCGCGGATACCTGCCTGCTGGGCTTCTCGACAATCGGTCTACTGTCACCAACCTGTGTTTCGCCTTCTATGATGCACCTCTCTGGAACATGGCGCTGATCGTTTCGCGTCTGCATCTGGTCTGGATCGCCACTGTCTGCGGCAAAATGAAAACTGATTTCCGCTACTCTAACACTATGGGCTGGAACACCTTCCCCGTCCCGAAACTCACCGAGAAAAACAAAGCCGATCTGACGCGATGCGCCGAAGACATCCTGCTTGCCCGCGAGGCGCATTTCCCCGCCACCATCGCCGATCTCTACAACCCTGACACCATGCCCGAAAACCTCTGCGCCGCCCACGCCCGCAACGATGAAGTAATGGAACGCATCTACATCGGCCGCCGCTTTCGCAACGATACAGAGCGGCTGGAAAAGCTGTTCGAGATGTATACGAAAATGACGACCAAGGTGAGTGCATGAGCTATCCCACTGAGCCGTTTGTGCTGAAAAAAGTTATCTACAGTGACCTTAATTCCCGGCAGAAGGAAACCTATAATTTCCATCGAGTAGCAGGGCGCTTGGCAGAATATGGGTATAACAGTATTCTGTTATCGGATGACTGGCTGGGAGCCGATTTTATCGCGTATCACAATGACGGTGAACGCTTCTATCGCGTGCAACTCAAGGGTCGCATGACGATTGATGATAAATACACAGGTAAAAGTCTTTATATCGCGTTCATAGATGGTGATCGTGTTTACCTCTATCCACATGATGAAATGGCGAACCGAATTGACGCTGCCGGACGGATCAACGGTTCCGTCTCATGGAATAAATATCGCTCATACTCTTGGCCAAGCGTTTCATCGTGGATGCGCGAGTTACTCAGTGATTTCGAGGTGAAAAAATGACTAAATCTGTCCCCTCTGTCTCCGTCAAATACGAAGCCAATGGCGCATCGACCACGTCCAACGAGATGGGGATGCGGCAGATGCAGGAGCGCGCATATGAGAAGCGGGGCGAGCAATATCTTTTGATCAAGTCGCCGCCCGCGTCGGGAAAGAGCCGGGCGCTGATGTTTATCGCGCTGGACAAGCTGCACAATCAGGGCGTCAAACAGGCCGTTGTCGTCGTGCCCGAAAAGTCCATCGGCGCAAGTTTCGGCAATGAACCATTGAGCAAGTTTGGTTTCTGGACCGACTGGCAGGTGGCTCCAAAATGGAATCTGTGCAACTCTCCTGGAACGGATGGCGGCAAGGTCAAATCGGTCGGAGCCTTCCTCGAAAGCAGCGACGAGATATTGGTTTGCACCCATGCCACATTCCGGTTTGCGGCAGAAAAATTCGGCATTGAAGCGTTCGATGATCGGCTGATCGCCGTCGATGAATTCCATCACGTCTCGTCCAGCGAAGACAACATCTTGGGTAAACAGCTCAACGATTTTATCACCCGCGACCGGGTGCATGTTGTTGCCATGACTGGCAGCTATTTCCGCGGCGATGCGGCCCCGATCCTTGTGCCTGAAAACGAGGCCAAGTTTGACACCGTCACCTACACTTACTACGAGCAGCTGAACGGCTACAAACACCTGAAGACTCTCGATATCGGGTATTTCTTCTACTCCGGTTCCTATGCAGACGACATTCTCAAGGTGCTCGACCCGAACGAGAAGACAATCCTGCACATCCCGAACGTGAATTCCCGAGAAAGCACGAAGGATAAACATCGCGAGGTCGAACACATCATCGACGCCCTTGGTGATTGGCAAGGTGCAGACCCTGTGACGGGCTTTCAACTCGTGACCACGCCGGAAGGTCGAATTCTGAAGATTGCCGATCTGGTGGATGATGAGGCCGTAAAGCGCGATAGGGTGTCAGCCGCCCTGAAAGACCCTGCCCAGAAGAACAACCGTGATCATGTGGACATCATCATTGCCTTGGGGATGGCTAAGGAGGGCTTTGATTGGATCTGGTGCGAACACGCGCTGACCGTCGGCTATCGAGCCAGCCTTACCGAAATCGTGCAGATCATCGGCCGGGCCACCCGTGATGCAAAGGGAAAATCACGCGCCCGCTTTACGAACCTGATTGCCGAGCCTGATGCGGTCGAGGCTGCTGTGACTGAAGCAGTGAATGACACGCTGAAGGCTATTGCAGCGAGCTTGCTCATGGAGCAGGTTCTTGCCCCGCGGTTCAACTTTACAGCCAAAAGCGTCAAGAGTGGTCCGGTTGACGGGTTTGACTATGGTGAGGGTGGCTATGATCCGAAGAAGGAAAATGTCGGCTTTGATAAACAAAGCGGCCAGTTCCAGATCGAGATCAAAGGCCTCGCTGAACCCAAAAGCGAATTTGCACAACGTATTTGCCATGACGATCTGAATGAGGTGATCACTGCCTTTGTGCAGGACAAAACGACCATCGAACGGGGGTTGTTTGACGAAGAATTAGTGCCTGAGGAGCTGACCCAGGTTCGGATGGGTAAAATCGTCGGGGCAAAGTTCCCGGAGCTGGATGCAGAGGATCAGGAGGCTGTGCGCCAACATGCAGTGGCCGCGCTGAACCTTACCCAGAAAGCCAAAGAGATTGCGCTTTCCAGCGCAGGTGATGCGGAGGTGAGCGGCAATACGGCGCTGATCGATGGCGTGCGTAAGTTTGCCATGGACGTCCGCGAGCTCGACATTGATCTGATCGACCGGATCAACCCGTTCGGTGAAGCCTATGCCATTCTCGCAAAATCTATGAGCGAGGAAAGTCTCAAGCAGGTCGCTGCGGTGATCTCGGCCAAGAAGGTCCAGCTTTCTCCTGACGAAGCCCGTGATCTGGCGCGCCGGGCTGTGAAGTTCAAGCAAGAGCGGGGGCGGTTGCCTTCGATTACATCAGCTGATGCGTGGGAAAAGAAGATGGCCGAAGGCGTCGCCTTCCTGGCCCGCATGAAGCAGGAGGCAGCCAATGGTTAAAGAGTTTACCTCGGATGACGACGCTCTGCTCGCGGAGCTTGGTGTCGAAGTCGAAACGAAAAAGGCCATCAGCCGCACGCCACGTGAAGAGCGCATCATCGCTGGTTTTGAAGAGATACAGCGCTTTACCGAAGAGCAGGGGCGGCAGCCGCAACATGGTGAACTTGGAGACATTTTCGAGCGTTTATACGCTGTGCGACTGGACCAGATCCGTAATGTGCAAGAATGCCGTGAGGTGGTGGAACCATTGGACTATCAAGGACTTCTGTCCGGATCAGTATCAACGTTGCCGGCTGACACAGAGGATCTCGATGATGACGCGCTTTTGGCTGAGCTCGGTATTGAGGTCGATGCACCCCCGATCACAGAGCTGAAGCACGTTCGCTCAACTGCTGAGAAAAAGGCGGCGGAAGACATAGCGAACCGCGAGCGGTGCGAGGATTTTGAGGTATTCAAGCCAATCTTTGATCAAGTTCAGAAAGATCTGGATAACGGCATACGGGAAACGCGTCCTTTTGAAATGAAGGCCGAGATTGAAAAGGGGCGGTTTTTCATCGTTAGCGGCCAAAAGGCTTATGTTGCCGAGAAGGGTGAGACTACAACCAACGATCAGGGGCGCACCGACGCCCGTTTGCGTGTGATTTTTGATAATGGCACTGAGAGCAGCATGCTAATGCGCTCGCTTCAGCGTGCCCTAAATAAGGATGATGCCGGTCGCCGGATCACTGAACCAACCGCAGGACCGTTATTCTCAGATCAGACAATCGATGGCGACGAGGCAAGCGGTACGATCTATGTGCTGCGAAGCAAGTCAGACCACCCGCTTGTAACTGAGAACCGTGAGCTGGTGCACAAGATCGGCGTTACCAACATGAGCGTGGAAAAACGCATCGCTGGCGCACACCTTCAGCCTACGTTCCTAATGGCGAATGTGGAGATCGTAGCAACCTACGAACTTTATAACATCAACCGCACAAAGCTTGAAAAACTGGTTCACCGTATTTTTGAACCTGCTCGGCTTGAGATTGAGGTCATGGATCGTTTCGGGCGCCCAGTTGTGCCGCGTGAATGGTTTCTGGTGCCACTCTTCGTCATCAAGGAAGCGGTTGATAGGATTAAGGATGGTTCGATCTCTGGATATCGTTACGATCCCGATAATGCAGCTCTGTTAAAGCAGGCATAAATCTCATGCCCAGCTCAGACTTCGGGAGTGTTCTGCCTGCTTCCAATATATAACATCCTCCTTTCTCGCCGCAGTCCTGCTAACTGTTGTCGATCCTATCAATGTCCTCGAACTGATCCTTATAAGCGGTACTTTGGACGGCACCGCACATAGGTGATTTCAACGCTAAAGCTGGCCAGTGAGTCGTGCCGCCTTAACCTGTCCCAGAAGCTATTGTCGCACTTCCAAGAAACGCTTCTTACACTATCAGAAGTTGCACTTCGTTAGGATGTCGACCCGTCCAGTGAGGCGTCGAACCGTCCCAGGTTAACAGGTGATCATGTCGAGGCCACTAATGCCTTCGCGCTGAAGCCCATCGCGGATTTTCAGAAGTGCGGCGCGCTGGATCTGGCGAATACGCTCAACCGATATATTATGCTTATCGGCCAAGGCATGAAATTTCTCGCGGGTCATGTCTCCCTTTAGACGAGCCTGAATGATCTCAAGATCACGCTCATCGAAGTTGCTTTGCACAATGTCGGCAATACGCGCCATTATTTGACGTTGGTCAAGATCGGCCTTGACGCCGGACTGCTCGCCCTGGACGGCAATAACGCCGGATGCGGTTACCGTCTGGTCTTCATCTTCGGAGACCACGTCAGTATGGGCCACAGCGATGTCGGAGGAGAAGACACGGGGCTCCATGCGCTTGACGGTATCAATCTTGACTTTCAGGCGTCCAGCGATGACCTTACGGTCCGCGTCAGTGATCGGCATGCCACCATTCTTGGCTTGGATCTCGGCAACCATCTTACGCAGGTTCATAAAAACCTTTTTGTCGGGCAGGTTGGTGCCGATCCGGACCACACCGTGGTAGTCCATCGCATGGCGCAGCAAGGCGCTCTTCATCTGTCATGTCTGTCTATTCGCGGAAACGCTTTCATAGGGGGCAAAACGCACAGCTTGTCGGGATTTTTCAGCTTTTCGCAAAGAGGTCCGCAAACATAACGCCGATATATGTTGGGGGACCTTTGTGCGGCTGTCGGGAAAATGCCGGTTTGTCGGGATTTCGACCATTCGTCTGTGCGGAGGAAGGCATCAGGCTGCGTTTCCCGAAAACATGAAGTGCTGCCGCGTCCATTCCTCGGCGTCGATAGACGCGATGCGCACACTTCCGAAGACGTTCCGGGTAGGGAGGCCTGCGACGATCCATCGTTCCACGGTTCGTTCGCTGACGCCCCATTCGTTGGCGATGATTTTTTTAGTCAGCAGATCTGCCTTGTAAGCCTTGGATCGCTTGCCGCGCGGCATGGGGCCCTTCTCAGCGCCCCAGACATCCGACCAAGAACAGCGCCACTCTCCGTTGATCTGCACACCAGAAAGACTCCCGTCTTTCAGGCGACCCCGAACGGTTCTCAGAGAGAGGGCATAGTGGGTCGCAACATCCGCGACAGTGAGAGTGTAATCGTGCGCCGGTTCCATGCGCTGGAGATTGCTCTGAAGCGATGCTTCCCAAAGCACAGCATGATCTTTTCTGAAATTTTTGGGGACGTTCGCAAATCGTGTTGGTTCGGCGGCCGTCTGCAAGTGAGGCACAGGGCGTGATCGTCGATGTCGAGGCGACAAGATCAATCCGGCAGGCTGAGGTCGGCTCGACCAAGACCATGCTGGATCGGGTGAAGACCAGGTTTGACCTGCATCCCGAACGCCTGATCGCCGACACGGCGTATGGCACCGGGCCGATGCTCGGCTGGCTGGTTGAGCGCAAGATCGCGCCGCACATCCCGGTCTTCGACAAGTCCGGACGCACCGACGGCACCTGGAGCCGGGCGGACTTCGAGTGGGACGTTGAGAACGACCAATACATCAGCCCCGAGGGCCAGACACTGAAACAGTTCCGGCGAAACTATTCGGACCCGAACCGGGGGCCGAGCGGACAAGGCAGAACCAAATACCGTGCCCTAAAACTGACCTGCCAGGCCTGCCCGTCCAAGGCGAAATGCTGCCCGAACGCAGATGCAAGATCGATCACCCTCGAAGAACACGAAGACGCCCGTCAGATTGCCCGAGACATTGCGAAAACCAAGCAATACGACATATCCATCCACATCGAAAAACCTTCAGGTAAGCGGACATTCGCCGCGAAGATAATTCTATTAGCCGGCAAGGATGAAAGCCGCCATTCAGAGTGGACCGTGATCGAGGTGGTTCTGTAGTGCCGCATGACGGTGCCGATCGCCATTCTGCAAATGCGGCAAGGTGCGCGCCTGGCGGCTTCGACCTCATGGCTGCGGGTGCAAGCAGGAGGTTATATTTGGGTCGACACGCCCGTCGCCGCAGCGCTCGGAAATCTGGAACCGATGCTGTTGCAGCGATCAATCCTTTCGCCCAGACGCGCCCGGCTACGCGTACGGGTCGAACGCGGCCCGTTTCTGCAAGGCTATTTCGGCCTGCGCTTATCTACGCAAATTGACTGGGTTGGCCTAACATACCGCGTCGGCATGCATTTCCATCACTAAGTTTTGCTATGAAGCATCCAAGGCTTCAGTAATAGTTGTCAAGGCCCGTTCCGAGCAGGTAGGGAGGGCAAGACGAGGGAGACGAAATGGCGCGCGGCGAACTGATGAAAAAGCTCCTAACGAGCTACGGTCGGGATGACAAATTCCGCACCGTGGTTGAGCAGATCATTGGGGAGGAGGAGCGCAAGGGCAATCGAGTGCTCGCGAGCTCATTGCGCAAGTCTCTTGATCGCCTCGGTGAAGGTGCGACCCAAACCGCTCTTAAAAGTAAACTCCTGCCCTTCCCGGACGAGGCCCGCGAGTTCATCCAGCGGGTGGAGCCACAGCGTACACCCGCAGAGCTGCACCTGTCGCAGGAGAATACGGAACTTTTCGCCGGCATCATCCGCGAGTTCCGGCAGGCGGATCGCCTGCGCAGCCATGGTCTCGAGGTGCGATCTAAGCTTCTCTTCTGCGGCCCGCCTGGCACAGGCAAGACCATGTGCGCGGAGGTGTTCGCCGGTGAACTGGGGCTACCCTTTTTCCACGTACGCCTCGACAGCCTTGTGTCGTCATATCTCGGTGAGACGGCCACCAACATCCGCAAGACCTTTGAGTTCGCACGGCGCCAGCCTTGCGTCCTCTTTTTCGACGAGTTCGACGCGCTCGCGCGCTCGCGAGAGGAGGCGACCGAGACCGGTGAGTTACGCCGGGTGGTCAACAGTCTTTTGATGTTCATTGAGCAGATCGAGCCCGGCGGGTTTCTGATCGCCGCGACGAACCTCGCGGGCCAACTCGATCAAGCAATTTGGCGGAGATTTGACGAGGTGGTCTGGTTCGATCTACCCGACGCGCGGATGATCGAAGCCTATCTGCACCACGCTTTCCGCAACATTTCGACGTCCATCGATCCGGCTACCTATGTTGATCGCCTGACGGGTAGTTCCTATGCAGAACTGGCTCGGATTAGCCAACAAGCAATCAAGCTGTCGATTCTGGATGGCAACACGGGTGTAACGGACGGCCATCTACGTTCAGCCCTGCGCAATTCCGAGCGCCGGCGAGCAAGGGTTTGCGAAGGTGGCGCGGACGCCACTTCCGTATAGGTAAGCGGGATGGCCCAGCTCGACCACCTGCAACTGATCCGTGCCCGCGTGCCGATCGCACGCCGCAAGACCGGCGGCGGCGGTGCCCCACCCGGACGAGACGGCGGTCATGGCGGTGCTCTCCGGGCGGAGACCCAAGCTTCGGTGGAGAAGCAGCAAGCCGCAAAGCCAGCTTCCTTCGTCGATCCGTCTCTACTCCTTCGCGTCCAAGTGGATGGGCATATCGCAGAGAGCGATTGGGAGAGGCTCGGCCTCTCGGTTGTCTCCAGCGATGCGGATCGCACTGTCCTGCTCTTCTCTTCGACCGGCGACTTGTCTGAGTTCATGGACCGCCTCAGCAAGTTTGACGCACCGCCTGCCAAACCGGATCAGAAAAATCCGAACTACGCCGGCCTCGTAGGACGGATTGATGAGATAGGAGGGCTCGCCCCGCAGGATCGACTCGGACCGAAGATCAAGGCAGAGGGTTTCACCGAAGGTGAGGACCTTCAGGACGATGTTCGGTACGTCCTCGACATTGAACTTTGGGAGTTCGGCACGCGGCCCCAGCGCGAAGCCAAGGTAGCGGAGATCGAACACTTCCTCATCGCCCAAGGCGGGGCCGTATATGACACCTATATTGGCCCCTCCATTACCGTCATGCGCGTGGAAGCGACGGGTCGCGGCCTCCGACCTCTCCTCGGCGTGCCCGAGATCGCGATCATCGACCTACCCCCGAAGCCGGATCTCGAAGCCCGGCCAATGGTGGCTTTGGACGTGGGCAGGGTACCACCTGTCCTCGAGCCCGCAGACGGTGCGCCAGTTATTGGCGTCCTCGACAGCGGTGTGAATGCTCATCCCCTACTGAACGGGCTCGTTGTTGGTCACCACCTTGGCGAGGGCATCGTGGGCGCTGCTGATGTTTGGGGACACGGTACATCTGTCGCAGGAGCGGCACTTTTCGGTGATCTACGCGACGCGATTCCCGGGGGTGCCCTGGAGCCGGTAGGAAGGTTGGCCGTGGCCAAGGTCGTGGGCGACAATGGCCGGTTCCCGGAACGACGCACTGTGCCCCGAGTAATGGATACGGCAATTCGCACGCTACACGCGGACCAGGGCTGTAGGCTGTTTGTACTGTCTCTTGGCGATACGAACGCGAACCTTGCCCAGGGTCGCGTCGGACCTTGGGCCGCAACCCTTGACGCGCTCGCTCGCGAGCTCGACGTACTAATTGTCGTTTCCGCCGGCAATCGTGGACGGCCGAGACCCTTCATGGCAGCTACGTCCGAGGAGTTGGTAACTGTATACCCGACCTACCTGCTCGAGCCTGAAAACCGGTTGGCCGAGCCCGCGGGCGCCGCGAACGTCATTACGGTCGGCTCGGTGGCGGGAGGGACCGGCCTTGACGCCCGGCATGCGCATGATGCAAATGTTCGACCGATTACGCACGAATGGGGCGAGCCCTCGCCTTTCACAAGGATCGGACCTGGGGCAGGCGGTGTGCGAAAGCCCGACGTCGTCGATCTCGGCGGCACAGCCGTCTTCGACGTGCCTTCGGTCAGCTTGGCCGGCGCGCCGCGTCTGCCCGCAGCGGGAGTGATCACGTTAAATCATCGCTACACCGAGCAGTTCCTAACTGCCGCCTCGGGCACATCCTTCGCAGCGCCACTGTTGATCCACAAAGCCGCGCGCCTGCTACGTCGCATGCCCGATGCGTCTGCCAACCTCTTAAGAGCGCTCCTCGTGGGCGCGGCGCGCTCGCCTGATGCCTTTGACCGACGGTTGACGGCGATGACCGCCGCCGAACGCGTCAGGATTGGAGGCAACGGGGTCGTTGACCCCAGCCGCGCCGAATACTCGGATGATCATCGTGTCGTTCTCTACGCCGAGGACGCCTTGGAGATGGATCAATTCGCGGTGTATCGCTTACCCATCCCACCTGAGTTCAGGACGGGCGGGGACCGTACGATCCGGGTCTCCCTCGCGTACGACCCACCCGTCCGCCGCACCCGTAATGACTATCTCGGCACCAAGTTGGATTTCCGCCTCCTGCGCGGCATTGACGAGGCAGACCTCTTTGAGCACTTCCGCGATAGAGACAAGGCTTTGGAGGGGGCTGCGCCAGCCGTGCCAGAGAAGTTTAAGTGCAAGCTCCAGCCTGGGTCGGACGAGCGCGCGAACAACACGCTTCAGACGGCCTCCGTCACCTTCAAGCGTGATACGGGGGAGTATGGAGAGGTTTACTATCTCATCGTGCGGTGCCTTTCCCATTGGGCGGTGGACCAAGTTTTTGATCAGCGGTTCGCCGTCGTCGTGGAACTTGAGCATCAACCGGAGATCAGAATTTACAACCGCGTTCGTGAGCGCGTGCAGGTAAAAGGCTGAATTTGAGCACCACTGCTATCGGAAGGTGGGACGATTTTACCACTCTTGCTCGAGGCAACCGGACCTTCCTCCATGGCGCAACCAAAGCCCGTCCCCCCATCCTTGCTGCCTCTGGCCTGCCAGACCACGTTGCGCGACGCTATGGGTGACCGGTTCGGGGAAACTGCACCGCAGCGATCGCCAACCTTGCGAATGTCCGCAATGGGCCGGCTTCGACAAGTTCTACCTCCCTGCATGTGCAATCGCGAGCGACGCCTGCGCAGTCAGTCTGGGCTCGAAGCAGGAATGGAACGCGCAATATCCCCCTCCTACGAACCTGGCGAAGTGAGACCAAACGTGTGCCGTATCCAAGTCTCGGCCTCGACGGGAGCAATGCGCACGCTACCGAACACGTTTCGCGTCGGGAGGCCGTCCTTGATCCAGCGTTCCACGGTCTTTTCGCAGGTCGCCCACTTCGCCGCGAAATCCTTCTTCTTCAGTAGGCGTTCCTTGTAGCGTGCCGTCCTTGCCCCTTTGGGCATCGGGCCGCGTTCGGCGGCCCAGACATCCGGCCAGGAGCAGCGCCATTCTCCCTTGAGACGAACCCCGTATAGGGACCCGGTTTGTAAATGGCCACGCACGGTCCTGGGCGAGAGGGCGTAATGATTGGCGACGGCGGCGACGGTGAGATTGTAGGTGTGTGTGTGTTTCATGTGCTGGAGATTGCTCTGGCGAGGGCCCGCCCAAAACGACTCTAAGCATGTTCGCGACCTGTTGCTTTTTTCCCACACAAAGGTCTGCGTCAGGGTGGGCATCCACCAGCAGCGGCCCCATGCACCGAGGCACCTACGCGATCAATGCATGGGGGATGCAAGCCGGAGCAGCGAAGATCACGCCCCGCAGGCCTGCGCGTGAAACGCGCGGATCTCCTGCCATTCCCGTTGGGCGGCCGTCTCGGCGCAGAGCACACGATACTCTCCGCCCGCCTCCTGCGTTCTGTGGCCGAGGAGGACTGCCACGATCCTCGGAGCAGCGACGGGATCATGCAGGCGCAGGTAATCGGCGGCGAGCGTCCGGAGATCGTGCAGAGGCACCCCAATGGCATCCTTGACCGTCTCGCTGGGCCACCGGCTCGCATACGGCTCTTGGGTGTAAGACAGCCAGTTGCAGCCCAGGAGCTCCTCGAAACGGCGCTGCGCATGCCGCCGCGGACGGCCGCCGAGAATATGCTCGTCGAGCACCGCGCCGATCTCGGGCCAGAGCTCGCCGGCTTCCTTCCAGTGCCCGGTCTTTCCCTGGCGCCAGCGCAGCCGCCAGCGGCCGACGGGCTCCCGGACGAGGGCTTCGCCGAGCGTCCACGTTGCGACAT
>TARA_R110002012_G_scaffold171519_1_pt1 | contig 21099 bp, 21 predicted proteins | sample TARA_R110002012 | Tara Oceans TARA_R110002012 (sample SAMEA4396515) | marine metagenome | biome: Westerlies Biome; feature: [DCM] deep chlorophyll maximum layer (ENVO:01000326); material: water (ENVO:00002006), including particulate matter (ENVO:01000060) such as... | depth 40 m | reverse complement strand
CAAAATGCCTTAGGGTGTCATTCTGCACTCAGCCGGAATCCACCCCAAAGACGTTCGATAACCGTGATCCCAGGTAGAATGGTCTGGGTCGCCCGGCACTTCTCTACAAAGCGCCGGGCCAGATCCTCGTTCGACCGGGCGGTTTCGGCTTCGCTCTCCAGCCAGGTCTTAAGGTCGCGCGCCCCTCGACCAGTAAACATCTTGTAGCCGTAAAGATTGCGCAGGGTGGCTAGGTGGTCACGGCGGGTTTCCTCCCGCGTTGCATAGTCTGCCAGATCATCGGGTCTCAGCCCGAGTTGCGCCGCCAAAAAGCGCGTCACTGCCGCAGGAATGACCTCACCGGGTGCCAGCACCCGACCTGGGTATCGCAGCGCGCAAAGCTGCAGGGCGAAGCCGAAACGATTGTGGGGGCGGCGACGGGCGCGGATGATTTCCAGATCGTCGTCCGCCAAGGTGTAGTGGCGCAGCATCGACGCTTCTTCAGTTGGCATGTCAAGCAGCGCCGCCCGCTGGCGGTCGGTCAGCATTCTCCGGCGGGGCATGTGGTTCCTTCCAAAATCATGAACATGGGTGTCCGTAAGAGGTTCCTTCAACGGACACATTTGCAAGGGGGTCTCCCTTGCAACAAAACCACACCTCAAACTATCTCATATAGATGGTACGATTTAATTCGCATTTGAGGCCCCTTAAACGTACACTAGACCCATGAAGATGATAAAAATTGGCTATGCCCGCTGCTCGACTGACAAACAGGACCTGACCGCGCAGCGGCAGGCGCTTTGTGACTTGGGCGTATCAGAGGATCGCATCTATACTGACCATGGGCTGACGGGGACCAATCGTGCCCGCCCAGGTCTCGACCAGGCACTGGCTGCCGTGCGGGAAGGGGATGTGCTGGTCGTGCCAAAACTGGATCGCCTGGCCCGGTCCGTGCCCGATGCCCGCGCGATTGCGGATCAGCTGGAGAAGAAGGGCGTGAAGCTGGCGTTGGGGATGTCCATCTACGATCCGACGGACCCAATGGGCAAAATGTTCTTCAACATTCTCGCCACATTCGCTGAGTTCGAGGCTGATCTGATCAGAATGCGAACCAAGGAAGGCATGGCCGTCGCACGGGCAAAGGGCAAGTTACGTGGGAAGCAGCCAAAGCTCTCGGACAAGCAGCAAAAAGAGCTCGCGCGTATGCATGCGACGGGCGATTATTCCATCAGCGATCTGGCGGAGCTATTCGCTGTCTCAAGACCAACGGTTTACCGTGTGTTGCAGAGAAGACAATCCGCAGATCTACCGCCACGGATTAGCTCTCCTTCGCAGCAATGAACTCAAACTTCATCGATGTGGGTTTTGCACCGGACGGCCAGTGGCAGACCGCTTGAAACCTCAAGCGCTGTTTTCTTGATCTCCGAAACATCGGTAACCGTATGTTGATGAGAAGAAGGTGCACCGTTCATGTGCGCAAATGGAGACCTCGCTGAGATTGTTTTCGTGTCGTTCCAACCCTTTATACAGCTCATCCCCACGATGGATCCCAGACAAGGGACATCATCAAATTAACCCCGTGGGACGTGAAAGGAACTACACAATGAAACTTACAATCGCTGTACCCGCTCTTATCCTCGCATTCGCAAGCACCGGCGCCATGGCTCAAGGTATTGAAGGCCATATCATTGGCTACACTGCTGACACGGCATCCACAGCTACTTATTCTGCACGCAATGCGACAACCAAGTCAGGCCAGGAATACGTAGAATTCTTTGCAGACGGCCAAGCTCGTGCTGAAGATCATAGCGACACTGTTGTGACCGTCTATTCCACCCGCTTGGAAGACATCAACGATCGTGTCTTCACCCGCTAATCAGGACTGACCTGAAGCCTGCACCTGCCCTTCTTGGGCGGGTGCAGAATTTGGCGTACAAGGTCACGGCTATTGTGCCGGAGCCAATGCAACGTCACCGTTCCAAAGGGCCGTGTTGCACAGATCAACTGCAACTCGCAACGCGCACTACCCGAGACGGAATTCAGGCGGTACGTTCAAAACTTGGACTGCCGAGTTCGGTCATCCGGTTGAGAACTCGGACGCCAATCCTGGCTTCTGTTTTTTGATTTTCGAAGGTGCGCCCCTTTAGCCTGGGCCCAATAACTGTTTTCCAGCGGCCCATGAGAGTTTCGCCCCGGCTGCGTTGATTGTAGCCCGTGGCTTTCTGCCAAACCATTCGCCCGCGGGCTGCGATCTCAGCGATATGGCGATCGCGCGCCGTCGGATCTTTGGCCGCATTGGGGCGAAGGATCGCGTTTCTGGGAGGTGGGATCGTGACTTCGATTGCAAATCCGAACCGAGCGGCAAGCAAATCAGATGTTCGTTCTCCGTCGTAAGCGCCGTCTGCCAAAAACAGATCAACCGGACCGTCGACTTGATCCAAGAGATCTGGCAGCGCCGTTCGATCGCCGACATCATCCTGGGTCAGATCAGAGCAGACGATCTTACCGCTGACAAGATCAAGACCGAGGTGTAGCTTTCGCCAAGAGCGTCGTTTGCGCTTTGTTTTATGCTTTTGCTCAAGCCAATTCACCCTCGCCGAAGATCTTCAGGCCGGTGCTGTCCATGACCAGTTGCAAGGGTTTGTCGCTCTTGGAATTGGGCTTTGGGCGCAACATCAGTCCATTGCCCCGGCGCGATAGGGTGGAAAAATCCGGCACTGCGATCTCAACCCCCTGCAGCCGCGCAATAGAACGCATCAAGCCTTGTGTTTGACGCAGCGGCTGCTTGAAGACCAGGCCCAGCGTCAAACACAGCTCGATTGCCAGATCAGAGTAGTGCGGCTGTCCGCCACGCGTCGTACGTCGTGGTGCCGACCACAGGGCAAGTGCGTCTTCGCTGATCCAGACCGTCAGATCACCACGCCGCCGCAGGCCTTCGTTGTACTCGGCCCAGTTTGTCACTCGATGTCTCTGCTTCGGAATTTTGTCACGCCGATCGGCGTTGAACTTGTGCGGCATTAACAGCATCCTGTAACGAACAGAACGCACCCAATATCAGCCGACCGGGGGTCCCTGCAACAACGCCCATCTGCAGCTATAGCGGTTTTGCGCACACGCCGTGGCAGTCAGATCGGGGTGCTGCAAGTGGCCCGCCCAGAAGGGGCAACCTCTTGCAAAAAACATGGAAGACGATTAAGCGTGTGTTGAATGAACGAAGCGATTGGCGAGGAGTGCGCAATCGCATTTTAGAATGAACGTCATTACGATCAGGGCCACGAGATTTGGCGCAAAAGGCGGAGCAACTTGATAGCATAAAAATGATTTTATCAGCCTCATTCAATTCGCATAACGACATCCCTATACGCCGTTATTTTACACGAGTGGGAATAGAACCACAAAGCTAAATGACCCTATAGAATAGACTCGTTGTGGAGATGATCAGATCGAGAAGGCGGCAGGTTGAGGCCAAAGACCTCTCAATCGGGAATCGCAATCCCAACACGCACACCAAAACACTAGGAACCAATATGACCGCGCTCTCAGAAACGACAATTTGTGCTCAGCTCATTGAAAAGCTCAGTTCTCGGGAGGCCGTTATTGGCGTCATCGGCATGGGATATGTCGGACAGCCATTGGCTTTGCGCTACGCGCAGCTTGGCTACAAGGTTCTTGGGTTAGACATCGACCAAGACAAGGTTGACCTGCTCAACAGCGGGAAATCGGACATTGAACATATGTCGGACGAGATGATTGCAGCCGCCAACAAAGCCGGTCTGGAAAGCACCGCAGATTTGAGCCGCGCGGCCGAGGCCGACGCGCTGATCATGTGCGTACCCACGCCGTTGAACAAATACCGCGAACCTGACCTTAGCTTTGTGATCAAAACCACCGAATCGGTTATGCCGTACCTGCGCGCGGGACACGTGGTTTCGCTGGAAAGCACGACCTACCCCGGCACTACCGAAGAAGAGCTGTTGCCACGGATCACATCCGGCGGGCTGACAGCGGGCGAAGACGTCTTCCTCGTGTATTCGCCAGAGCGCGAAGATCCCGGCAACGCGCATTTCACCACGAACACCATCCCCAAGGTTGTCGGAGGGCATACGCCGGCCTGCCTCGAAGTTGGCAAGGCGCTGTATGGGCAGGCGATTGACACGATCGTGCCCGTCAGCTCCACTAAAGCCGCGGAAATGACCAAGCTGTTGGAGAATATCCACCGCGCCGTTAACATCGGCCTAGTCAACGAGATGAAGATCGTCGCCGACCGCATGGGCATCGATATCTTTGAGGTCATCGACGCCGCCGCGACCAAGCCGTTTGGCTTTACCGCCTATTACCCCGGCCCCGGTCTGGGCGGGCATTGCATACCGATTGACCCCTTCTATCTGACATGGAAGGCCCGCGAATTTGGCCTGCACACGCGGTTCATCGAGTTGTCGGGAGAGATCAACCGAGGTATGCCCGAGTATGTCGTGGGCAAGTTGGTCAACGCGCTCAACGACCGCCGCAAGGCGCTAAACGGCAGCCGCGTTTTGGTGTTGGGGATTGCCTACAAAAAGAACGTCGACGACATGCGCGAAAGCCCATCGGTCGAGGTGATGGAGCTGTTGCGCGCGGCGGGTTCCGAGGTGTCGTATTCCGACCCCCACGTGCCGGTCTTCCCAAAAATGCGCGAGCACTCGTTCGATCTCAGCTCGGTCGACCTGACACCCGAAGGGTTGTCGGGATATGACGCGGTTGTGTTGACGACCGACCACAAGAAATTCGACTATGAGATGATCCGCACCAACGCGCAGGTGATCGTGGACACACGCGGTGTCTATCGTGAGTCAGCCGACAACATTGTAAAGGCCTGAACCTATGAAACGTTTTGCACTGATCGGTGCGGCTGGATACATTGCACCTCGTCACATGATGGCGATCCGCGAAACCGGAAACGATCTGGTTGCCGCGATGGACGAGAACGACTCCGTTGGGATTATCGACAGCCAGTTCCCCGCCGCACAGTTTTTCACCAAGTTTGAGCAGTTCGACGCCTTTATCGACGCCGAGCGGCGCGCGGGCCAAGGCGTTGATTATGTCGCTATTGCGTCACCAAACTACTTGCACACGCCGCACATGCGGTGGGCTTTGCGGTCCGGCGCGGATGCGATCTGTGAGAAGCCGCTGGTCCTTGACCCAGAGGATATCGACGGGCTTTTGGCGATTGAGGCCGACACGGGCCGCAAAATCCACACGATTTTGCAACTGCGTCTGCATCCGGCAATCTTGGCCCTACGCGAGCAGGTGAAGAACATGTCGGCGGGCCAAAAGGCCGACGTGGACCTGACGTACATCACATCGCGCGGAAATTGGTATCTGAAGAGCTGGAAGGGCGTGACGGAGAAATCCGGCGGCATCGCTACCAACATTGGCGTGCATTTCTATGATATGCTGCATTTCGTCTATGGCACAGTGAAGGAGAATATCGTGCACCTCAACACGCCCACTAAGGCGGCTGGATATCTGGAATACGAGAACGCCCGCGTGCGGTGGTTCTTGTCCCTGGATGTAAATGACGTGCCCGCCGAGGAGCGCGCAAAAGGCAAGCGCACCTACCGCGCCGTGATCGCCGACGGCGAGAGCATCGAATTTTCGGACGGGTTCACCGAGCTGCACACCCGTATCTATGAGGACATTTTGTCGGGTGGCGGTTTCCCGGTCGAAGCCAACCGCGTCGCCATCGAGACAGTGGCCCACATTCGAACCGCGCCGATTGCACCGATTGGCGAATTGACCCACCCATTTGTAGGGTCGTGATGTGAGCTACGATCAACATCCGTCAGCCATCGTCGACGAGGGCGCACAGATCGGGGACGGCAGCCGCGTTTGGCATTTCGTTCACGTCTGTGGCGGGGCTCGGATCGGAACCGGAGTGTCGTTGGGGCAAAACGTGTTTGTCGGCAACAAGGTTGTCATTGGCGACCGCTGCAAAGTGCAAAACAACGTGTCCGTCTATGACAACGTCACTCTAGAGGACGGCGTGTTTTGCGGGCCGTCTATGGTGTTCACCAACGTCTACAACCCGCGCGGCCTGATCGAGCGCAAAGACCAGTACCGCGACACCATGGTGCGGCGCGGCGCGACTTTGGGCGCCAATTGCACCATCGTGTGCGGCGTCACCATTGGCGAATATGCCTTTGTCGGCGCGGGTGCCGTGATCAACAAAGACGTGCCCGCCTATGCGCTGATGGTTGGCGTGCCCGCCCGCCATATTGGTTGGATGAGCGCGCACGGCGAACAGCTGGACCTGCCGTTGTCCGGCCAAGGCAATGTCACCTGCCCGCATTCGGGCGATGTCTATACCCTGTCGGGCTCCACCGTCATCCGCACCGAGAAAAAAACATGATCCCCTTTGTCGACCTTGCCGCCCAACAAGACAGATTGCGCACTGAAATCGAGGCTGGCATCGCCGGCGTTTTGGCTCATGGGAAATACATCCTTGGACCAGAGGTGTCTGAGCTGGAAGAGAAGCTGGCCGCGTTCACCGGGGCAACCTATTGCATTTCGGTTGCCAACGGCACGGACGCCCTACAAATCGCGCTGATGGCGTTGGATGTGGGACTCGGCGACGAGGTGATCACGCCCGGCTTTAGCTATATCGCGACCGCAGAGGCCGCCGCGTTGTTGGGTGCCAAGGTCGTCTATGTCGACATCGACCCGGTGACGTTCAACATGGACCCTGCCCTGTTGGAGGCCGCAATCACACCGCGCACCAAGGCGATCGTTCCCGTTTCGCTGTATGGTCAGCCCGCAGATTACGACGCGATCAATGCCATCGCCGAGCGCCACGGCCTGCCCGTGATCGAGGACGCCGCCCAGAGCTTTGGCGCGACGTATAACGGTCGGCGCTCGTGCAACCTGACAACCATCGCCTGCACCAGCTTTTTCCCCTCCAAGCCGTTGGGATGTTATGGTGACGGCGGCGCGGTGTTCACATCGGACGCAGCATTGGCCAAATCGATCCGCCAAGTCGCCCGTCACGGTCAGGAAAAGCGCTATTACCATGTGCGCGTCGGCGTGAACTCGCGGCTCGATACGCTACAGGCAGCGATTTTGCTGCCTAAGCTGGCGATCCTTGATGATGAAATCGCCGCCCGCCAACAGGTGGCGCAGACATATGATGCAGCCTTTGCCGCATCGGGCATCCCCACCCCACAGATCCAGCCCGGCTGCGTCAGCGCGTGGGCACAATACACGGTCAAAGTAGAGAACCGCGCGGCGGTCATGGAGGCCCTGAAAGGCGACGGCATTCCCACAACGGTGCATTACCCCCTGCCCCTGAACCGGCAACCCGCCGTGGCAGATACAAGCAAGACCCTGCCCCACGGCGACGCCGCTGCGGACCGCGTGTTCAGCTTGCCCATGTACCCCTACATGCCCAAAGGGCAGACACGCCAAGTTGCTGAACGTGTGATTTACCAAGCGACGAACTGAGCGCCCTGAATGCTGCGATGCCTTACCAAGTTCCTGCCGCGAAACCAATTCGCGCGCAATATTTTCGCTTTGGCGAGCGGCACGGTCGTGGCACAGGCAATCTTAATTGCCGCGTCACCCGTGCTCACGCGGCTGTATACGCCTGCTGATTTCGGCATTCTGTCGGTTTTCATCGCCACGTTGGGTCTGTTTGGATCGATCAGCGCGCTGCGGCTGGAATTGGCCATCCCGCTGCCCGAAGATGACCGCGACGCGACCGCCCTTACGATCTTAGCGCTGGTGGTGGTTGCGGGTCTGTCGGCTGTGCTGCTGTTCGTCACGATCACGTTCGGCCACCACATCGAGGCCCATCCAAACATCAACAGGCTTAGCCCCTATTTGTGGCTGATGCCCGTGGCGTTCAGCATGTTGGGGCTGTTTATCATCCTGAACATGTGGTGCATCCGCAATAATATGTTCAACGAGATCGCCAAGGCGAAGGTCGGGCAATCCATCGTGACCGTGGCGGGCCAAGTCATCGGAGCGCCGCTTGGCGCGGGATCATTGATAGCCGGACGGGTTGTGGGGCAATTGGTGGCGACGGCGCATTTGCTGTTTCTCGCCTGCAACACATGGCAGATCCGCAAGCACCGGCCGCAAGTCGCCGACCTCAAGAGTGTCGCCAAAACGTACCGCAAATTCCCGCTGGTCTCGACGTGGTCCGCACTGGCCTCCAGCGCCGGGACCGCGTTCACGCCGCTGCTGTTTGCGTCGTATTTTGGGCTGGATGTGGCGGGCCATTTCGCAGTGACCATGACGGTTATGGTCGCCCCGATGAGTATCATCGGGGTCGCCATCCAAAACGCGTTCTATCGCAAGGCCGTCGAGGCGCATCGCCAAGGCACGTTGTGGAATCTGATCCTTGCGGTACAGGCGCGATTGGTTGTCACCATGTTGCCGCTGTTCTTGCTGATGTCGTTCACCTTCCCCGACATTTTCACCTTCATTTTCGGAGAGAACTGGGAGCCATCGGGCGTCTTTGCGTTCTGGGTCCTGCCGTGGATGTTCTTGCAGCTGACCATCACGCCGTGCACCGGGATTTTTCCCATCTTGGACCGCCTTGGCACGGCGCTGTTGTTCGATATCTTCTTGGCGGTTGCGCCGTTGGCCGCACTGTTCATCGGGCAGAGCCTGTCTGGTGATCCAGTTTTGATCATTCAATTGCTGTCTCTGATCGCGAGTCTGACCTACATCGTGCGGCTGTCCGTGGCATATATATACGCCTCTGCCCCGGCGTATATTGGCGTCGTCACGCTGCTGCGGTGGTGCCCGTTTGCGTTGGTGATTGTGACGCCGATGTTTGCGCTGCATTGGCTGTCGCAAGACGGCGGACCGGGTGTGATCACCGAGGCGTTGATGATCGTCGCGACCCTTGGCGTGTATCTGGTGGCGGTCCGCAAAATTTGGCCGTCGCTGCCCCCTCTCGACATTGAGGCCGCTAATGCAGCGTAGCCCCGTACAAACCGGCCGCCGTTTGGCACCGCGCGTCCCGGCATCCCCAAACCTGCCGCGCGCGGGCACATCGACCGACCGAAAGCGGAGCCTATGAAGGTAGTTTTAAAGAGGATCTTGCTGGCCGCCTACTTGTGGGTGAACCGAACGATTGGACCGATCATCGAGTGGGTCGCGGCTGTGTTTGCCATGGGGCGCCAAACGGATCCGGTGACGCCGGTGTTCATCATTGGCGCGCCGCGCTCGGGCACCACGTTGACCTTTCAACTGCTCGTGCACTCATTTCGTTTGGGGTATCTGACCAACCTGCATTGCCTGTTCTTTGGCACCCCGGCGCTTGTGTCCTTGTTCACCCGCTCGCACACCGAGCCGTCGGATTTCGCATCCGATTATGGCCGCACCAGCGGGCGTTTGGGCCCGTCGGAATGTGGTGAATGGTGGTATCGATTTTTTCCACGCGACCCCGCCCACGTTACTCGCGCCGATATCAAACCACGCTCTTTGGCAGCGTTTCGGCGGTCTTTGTCGACGCTTGCAGCGTTCGAGAAACGCCCCCTCGTGTTCAAAAACCTTTATGCGGGGATGCGGTTGGACCCGATTGTGGATGTGTTCCCGAACGCCGTGTTCATCCATGTGGAACGCGACGTGCGTGACAATGCGTTGTCGATCCTAGAGGGTCGCATGGCGGCCCTTGGGCGGTATGACACGTGGTGGTCCGTTCCGCCGCCCGGCTGGCAAGATCTGGGAAAACTTTCACCCGCGCACCAGGCGGTGTCGCAGGTCCGGGCGATCAATGCGTGCATTGCGTCGGACGCCGCCCGGCTTGGCGTGTCAGACCGGGTTTTCAACGCCACCTATGCCGCCATTTGCCACAACCCAAAGGCGTTCATTGCGCAGATCAAAGAGTTCGCTACGGCCAACCAGGTCCCATTGGAATTAACCGAAGACCCCCCGAGCCGTTTTGAACCCCAAGGGTCCAGCACCGTTCCGGCGGATATTCAAGACGATCTCAACGAGATCCTAAGGAGAGACCCCGGTGACAACCGATAGCGGCGAGCACAAAACAGCGTACCGGGATCTGTGCCAGGCAGAGCCGTCCATTCCTGTGTTTTCGCAAGCATGGTGGCTGGATGCGACCGCCGGGCCGCACGATTGGGACGTCGTGCTCAACCGCGAGGGCGACAAAATCAACGCCGCCCTGCCATTTTTCGTGCGGCAACGGTTTGGGCAAAAAATTCTTACCACTCCAAGCCTAACACCGTCGCTTGGCCCATGGCTTTGCCCGTATACTGGCAAAGCCAGCAAGCGCATCGCTCGCGAAAAAACGCTTCTGACGGCGCTGTTTGCAGCACTTCCAGAGCATGGTTTGTATCAACAAAATTGGGCGGTTGGACACAACAACTGGCAGCCGCTGTATTGGATGGGGTTTGACCAGACGACCGGATACACCCACCGGCTGCACGATATCACCGACATTGACGCCATTTGGACCTCGCTGGACCAAAGAACCCGCAACGACATCCGTAAAGCCCGCGACCGCAACGGCGTGGCGGTCCGCCCGGCAACCTCCACAGCCGAGTTTTTGCAAGTCAACAACAAAACCTATGAGCGGCAAAACATGTCGCCGCCCTATGGGCAGGCGTTCGTCGAAAAGGTAGTCGAGGCGGCGAAGGCACGCGGCGCGGTGGAGCTGTTGGTTGCCCAAGGCGAAGACGGAAACCTACACGCGGGCGCAATGATTTTGTACGACAACGACGCCGCCTATTACCTGATGGGTGGGGGCGATATGGAGTTTCGGAACAGCGGAGCCGCCAGCCTCCTATTATGGGAGGCCATCGTTGCCAGCCGCGAGAGGGTGATGGCGTTTGATTTTGAGGGATCGATGATTGAATCCATCGAGCGGTTCTTTCGAGGGTTCGGAGGGGATTTGACGCCGTATCTGCATGTGCGAAAGGCGAACACCCTGGCCGCGCGCGCGCTACTGCTGGCGCAAGATTTCAAAAAGCGACGGGTGCAAATGAAAGGGAAAAACGGGTGAATTGCGGGTGGGGTCAAAGATTCATCGTGTAAAATTGGTCACGCCCTGCTAGAGGCTCGGATTAGCACAAACGCCACGCGTGACACACGTACATTCCCGACCAATTGTTGAAAAATTTGAGATATGCCTGATACCTCGCTTACGATATGCCTGCCCAAATCGCGTGAACGCGCCCTTCGTTGGGTCTGTGAGTTCGTGTTTGGGCAAGATCTCACTCGTATCAAGGTTGAGGCGGGTGACGCCGACACCATCCGTATCACCGATGGCACCAAGACAATCACACTCGCGTCAGAGTTCCCGGTTTTGTCCGCCGAGCGCAGCACCTGGGCGCAGCAGGCCCCGCAAGAGCCGTTGGCGCGCCTGCCCGCAGGCGATGTCATGGTGCTGTTTGGGACACCTGACATTCAACACGGCGACGATCGAATCACGTGCGGTGTTGACCTGCTGGGGGGCATCTTTTTCCTGCTGTCGCGGTTCGAGGAAATCATCAGCCCCGCGCGCGACGCCCATGATCGGTTCGCGAGCGCATCCTCACTTGGATTTCGCGAGGGCTATTTGAACGAGCCGTTGGCGGATATCTACCGCGACCTGCTGTTGTCATGGATCGAGGCGCTTTGGCCCGGCTGGCGGACCCCAGATGACGCGGGCGGCGTGGCGATCAGCTGCGATGTGGACGAGCCGTTTGACCGCTGCCTCGGGAGCGTGCGCGCATTTGCGCGGACCCTCGGCGGGGACATCTTGAAACGGTGCAGCGCCGGGCTTGCCGTGCGGCGGACGTTGAATTTCGCTCTGCACAAATGGGTCGGGACGCGGTTCGACCCGTGCTATACCTTTGATTGGTATATGGATTTATGCGAGGCGAACGGGCTGAAAGCCACGTTCTATTTCATCGCAGGCCATAGCGCTGGAAGCATCGACGGGTCCTATGACATTGACGAGCCACGCATCATCGAGCTGCTACAAAAGATCAGCCGACGCGGGCACATGATTGCCATGCACGGCAGCTACAACACTTTCCGCGATCCAGAACAGTTGAAGCGCGAGCGCGCGGCGCTTGGCGCAGCATTGGGGAAGGCCAGTTTGGCGCAGGATGTCATTGAGAACCGGCAGCATTATTTGCGCTGGGATGCGGCCTGCACCCCGGATTATCTGTTTGAGGCGGGGTTTCGCGTGGATGCCTCTGGCGGGTTCGCCGACCATCCGGGGTTCCGATATGGAACCGCGCGCGCGTTCAGAATGTGGAGCTGGCGCACGTTAGGGCCGATTGATTTGGAACAGAGGCCGTTGATTGTCATGGAGGGGTCATTGCTGTCGCCGCTGTACCTTCAAATGACCTACGATCAGTCCATCGCCCTTACGGATCAGCTTCAGAGCCGAGTGATGCAATATGGCGGCGTCTATAGCCTGCTGTGGCACAATTCCGAGCTGGAAACGGCGGCGAAGAGAGGCCTGTTCTCTCGATTTGTCCAAAGCGCCAACGGGTTTGCGATGCCAACTGGAGCGATTGGCGGAACGGGGTTTGACAAGATATGAGCACGCAAACAATCTCCCTCTCCATTAGCCGCCCAACCGTCGTCAAGGTACTCATCAGCTTGGCCTATGCCGCTTTGATATCGTGGCTATACATCAATGAAGTCGCCACAACCTGGGGATATCAGGGGTTTGGCGTCGATTACTCGGCCTTTTCGGCAGTAATCATTATTTTCGCCACATCTATGGTTGCGGCAGCGATGCCGAATGAAGGCGACACGCGTAGTATGTTGCTAATGCTGACACATTTCCTGTTCTTTGTGCCGTCCATTGTGTTTGCATTCATATCCGGGGCACACCTCACGTATATTGCTTTACTATTTTCATCAATTGCGGTGATCATCCCGCTCTCTGGACTTGCGATCAAACCAATTCGGACATCTCCCATCCGCCGGAGTCAATTCCTCCCTTTCCTAATCATCTCATCATTTATCTTTGTAGTCCTCTACGCCCTCCTTGGCAACATTCGCAGCCTAAACTTCGACCTGTCGGCAGTTTACGCGGTTCGGGCGGAAAATGTAGAGTCTCTTCCAGGGTTTCTTGGGTATTTCGTGTCGCTCATCTCCGCAATCATGCTTCCCATGGCTATGATTTATTCTCTTGCGACGCGAAATTACGTCCTACTTGGCGCTGCGATTGGATTGCAGCTTGTTTTCTTTGGGATGACCAACTTCAAGAATATCCTGTTCTCACCGCTGCTGATCATCTTTATCTACCTCTTTGCTAGGGAACCAAGCCGTAGACTATACCTGCCTTATTTCTTTTTTGGCCTACCAATCGCGGCAATGGTGAACTTCTTGATTTCCCGCATCGTGCTGCAATCGGAAGACCTTTTGTTCGTAGTGAATAACTTCATCCGGCGATTGTTGTTTGCGCCGCCACTGCTCGACAATATGCATATTCAGTTCTTCTCTGAAAACGCACTTTATTACTGGTCAACGTCGCGCATAACATTTGGATTGGTCGAAAGCCCCTATTCGCAAACGGCCCCATTTGTAATTGGGTTAGAGTTTTTTCAATTCGACACTTGGGCCGCAAATACCGGCATCATCGGCAGTGGGTATTCGAATGCGGGCGCCTTTGGTGTTCTGCTTTACGCCACGCTGTTTGGCCTGTTGTTGGCCCTGCTCAATAGCTATGGGAAACACCTTGGGCATGCGTTTGTGACCTCCCTTGGCGTTCTGACAGTTATGAACATCACCCGATCCAGTGACTTTGTAACGGTACTGCTCACCCACGGCCTAGTCTTTTTGATCGCGCTGCTTGCGGTGACTCCAAAAGAGAATTGAGACTTGATTGCGCCACACATAGATAACCATCTGCACGAAAAGAGCCGTTATGACGACTGAGACACACCGGACACACAACAGCGACGAGCTTAAGATTGCTCATTTCTCGACCGTTCACCTGCGCGACGATTCGCGTATACGCTCCAAGATGATGTCGTCGATCCACAAGCGGTTCCCCGGCCACGTGAAATTGTTCGTCCAAGATGGCTTGGGCGACGAGATAGACAGCCGCGACGGCTACCAAGTGATCGACACCGGCCAGCGGCTGTCGCGGCTCAAGCGGATGTCATTCGGAGGATGGCGCATGTTTCGCGCCATCCTCCGCGCGCGGCCCAAAATCGCGCATTTCCACGATCCAGAGCTTATTCCATGGGCGATGTTGCTGCGCGTGTGCGGCATCAAAATTATCTACGACGTTCACGAGGATTACCCCGAGGCCGTCTCGCAGAACTTTCGCCTGTCCTCCCTGGTGCGCAGATCGCTGCCGCCTGTCGTTCGCTTTGTCGAATGGGTCAGCACGCCGTTTTTCAGCGGGATCGTCACGGTAACGCGCCAGATCGAGGGGCGGTTTCCAACGGGGAAAACCGTGCTTGTGCGCAACTGGCCGATTGTGTCCGAGTATCACGCGCCGTCCGGCACACCGATGCACGACCGCCCCAGAGAGGTCGCCTATGTCGGGACCATCACGCAGAACCGGAACATCGTGGGCATGCTGGACGCCATCCACTCCCTGCGCGACGCCGATGTGACCCTGCGCCTTGCCGGAGATTTCCCAGTCGCCGTTGACGAGGCGGTTACGCGCGCGCATGTGGGATGGGACCGGGTGACGTTTGATGGGTGGGTATCACGGGACGGGATTGCGGGTATCTTGGCCTCGACTCGGGCGGGACTTGTAGTTCTCAAGCCGATCAAGCACGAGACTTTGAGCCTTCCGATCAAGCTTTTTGAGTATATGGCGGCTGGAGTGCCGTTGATTTCATCCGACTTTCCGCTGTGGCGAGAGATCATTGATGATGTGGGGTGCGGCCTGCTTGTAGATCCGCTAAAGCCTGATGAAATCGCAGAAGCGATCCGGTGGATGGTGGACAACCCGGATGAAGCCGCAGAGATGGGCAAGCGCGGAAGAGACGCCGTGTTGACCCGGTACAATTGGGAGCAGGAAGCAGACGTTCTGTACCAGCTCTATAAAAGCATCTTGGAGCCGGCCTAACGGGCGCAGGCACCATACTTATTGAACAAGGAGAACATTTAGATGTGTGGAATTTTTGGGATCGTTTCGCAGTCGCCACGCGCACCGAGCGATCTGTCGAATTTGGCCTATCACGCCGAGCAACGGGGTCGCGACTCCAGCGGGCTCGTGGTAGCACGCGATAGGCGGTACGATGTCCAGCGGGCTGATTTTGAGATCCGCAAACTGCTGCGTCAGATGCCGATTGGCGACACGCAGATGGTCATGGGCCACAGCCGATTGATCACCAACGGCCTGACGGACAACCAGCCCGTCGTGCGCGACGGCATCATCGTGATCCACAACGGTATTGTGGTGAACAACGACGTCATCTGGGACGAGCTGACCAGAACCCGAGAGCTGACTGTCGACAGCGAAGTGATCGCCGCGATCGCCGCAGATCACCTTGATGCGGGCGGCGATGTGGCCGAAACCGGCGCCAAGGTTCTGGAGCTGTGCGTGGGCACGGTGTCATGCGCGATGGCGATCCCACGGTTGGGCAAACTGTTGTTGTTCTCGAACAACGGTAGCCTCTACACGGGCACAAAGGACGGTGCGACGCATTTCGCCTCGGAATCCTATGCAATCAATCAGATCGGTTGTACCGACGTGTTGCAGGTGTTCGACACGGTCGTTCTCGACATCCCGATGGTCGAAGAGATCAAGGTCGAGGGCGTCAATTCCCGGTCCAAGAACTTGATCCCCGAGATGGTGTACAACAAGGCGGAAGAGGCGCTGTTGGTGTATCCAACCCCCAAGTTCACGCGCTGCACCCGCTGCATCCTGCCAGAAACCATGCCCTATATCCGGTTCGACGACAAAGGCGTGTGCAACTATTGCCTCAACTACAAGCAGCGCAATAAGCCCAAGCCGAAAGAAGAACTATTCAAGCTGGTGGAATCGTATCGCCGCGAGCACGGGCCCGATTGCATCGTGCCGTTTTCGGGTGGCAGAGACAGCTGCTATGGCCTGCACCTGATCGTGACCGAGCTGAAGATGAAGCCGATCACCTACACCTATGACTGGGGTATGGTCACCGATCTGGGGCGTCGCAACATCAGCCGCATGTGTGCGGAATTCGGGGTCGAGAACATCATCGTCGCCGACGATATTGGCAAAAAGCGCGACAACATCGCGATGAACCTGAAGGCGTGGTTAAAATCGCCTCATCTAGGCATGATTAGCATCCTGACAGCGGGCGACAAGCACTTCTTTCGGCACGTAGAGACGATCAAGAAGCAGACCGGCATCGAGATTAACCTGTGGGGGACTAGTCCCTTGGAGGTCACACACTTCAAGTCCGGTTTCCTTGGCATTCCACCGGACTTTGAAGAGGAAAAAGTCTATAGCAGCGGCGCACGCAAACAGATGCGCTACCAAAAGCTGCGATTGAAAGCGATGTTGCAAAGCCCCGGCTATTTCAACAGCTCGCTCTGGGACACCTTGTCCGGGGAGTATTATCGCAGCTTCACCAAGAAGAGCGATTACTTCCACATCTTTGACTATTGGACATGGGAAGAGGGCCTCGTGAACGACACGCTCGCCTCCTACAATTGGGAAAAAGCCACGGACACGTCCACCACGTGGCGGATCGGCGACGGCACGGCCGCGCTCTATAACTACATCTATTACACGGTCGCGGGCTTCACCGAGCACGACACGTTCCGGTCCAACCAGATCCGCGAAGGTCAGATTACCCGAGAGCAGGCGTTGGAGTATGTCAAAGACGAGAACCAGCCACGGTATACCAACATAAAGTGGTATCTCGACACGCTGGGGATGGATTTCACTGACGTCGTCAAAGTGGTGAATGATATACCACGGCTCTATCAGGAGTAGGGTCATGGCCGTGACGATTTGGTTTATCTCAAAGTATGCTACCCCTCCGGCAGTGGCCAAGGTCGGCGCGCGCGGGTTCCTGATCCTACAGGAATTCGTCAAGATGGGTCATAAGGCCCTGCTGATCACTTCGGATTCCAACCATCTGGCCTCGCCCCCAAAACTGGACGGCCCCCGCATGGCGGAGGTCGTCAACGGCGTTGACGTCCATTGGCTGCGTACCCGCAAATACACCACAGCGCGATCGCTGAGACGGATCATAAGCTGGTTCGATTTCGAGTGGCAGTTGTGGCGCATGCCAAAGGGCGATCTGCCAAAGCCGGACGTTGTGATCGTGTCGAGCCTATCGCTGCTGACCATCTTTAATGGGTTGCTTATGCGGCGCAGGTACGGCTGCAAGCTGGTGTTCGAGATCCGCGATATTTGGCCGCTGGTGTTGAGCGCGGCGGGCGGGTTCAGCCCCCGCCATCCTGCGGTGCGGTTCCTGGGGTGGGTGGAACGCCTTGGCTATCGCAAGGCTGACCTGATCGTCGGTACCATGCCCAATCTTGCCGAGCATGTGGTCGAGGTGAGCGGCGCAACAACCAAAGTTGTGTGCATCCCCCAAGGGTTGGCCCCTGCCCTATTAGAGCCACCTGCCCCCCTGCCCGAAGGCTATGCGACTGAGAATTTCCCGACTGGCAAATTCATCGTGTGCCACGCGGGATCAATTGGCGCTGACAACGCCCTAGAGACAGTGTTGGCCTGCGCGCGGGTCATGAAAGACCGCGTGGACGTCCATTTCCTGATTGTGGGCGAAGGATACCTAAAGGAAAAATTTCAAGCCGAGGTGGCGGACCTGAGCAACATCACCTTTGCCCCCGGCGTGCCAAAAGCCGCAGTGCAATCGGTGTTGCAGTATGTCGACGTTGTGTATTTCGCGGTTCATAAATCACCGATGATGAGGTTTGGGCAATCCTTGAACAAGGTCATCGACTATATGTTATCCGGCAAGCCTGTGCTGGCGTCGTTCACCGGCTATCCCTCAATGATCAATGAGGCGGAGTGTGGCAGCTTTGTCCCTGCCGAGGACGTGAACGCGCTGTGCGCCGAGGTGGACCGCTATGCGGCCATGTCAGCAGATGACCGCGCACGCATTGGCGCGCGCGGTCATGAATGGTTGCTGCAAAATCGCGGGTTTGACGCGTTGGCGCGGGATTACCTTGGCCACATGGAGATCGACACGTCGAGTGGCCAGTGACTGGCGCTCCGATCCTAGTCGAAGTGCGGCACAAAGAAACTCAGGCACCTCAGACAGCGCCGCTTGCAACATCAAAAACAAGCAACATAATCAATCACACAACCGAACCAGAGCCTCCAATGCTCAAGCCACTCTGATGTCCCATTTTATATGACGTCAGACAATAGAGATAGAGATAGAAAACGTTAAAACTGAAAGGAACCATGCAGTGGTTGAAGATCGTCACGACAAAGACCAGCCCGCCATAAAAGAAATGGAGCAGCGCATAGCGGACAATAGTTCACAAGTGTTCGCGACGACTGACGATTTCGTTGCCGCCTACATTGCTGGTTGATGTCTTGCTAAATAGCGGAGAAGAAGTGGGTGTCGCTCTTGTGCGGTTTTCAAAGCGCGGTGCCTTGGGAGAATATTAATTGATCAAACGAACCGTCGACATTATCGGCGCCGCGGTCGGATTGCTGGTGCTGTCCCCTGTCTTGTTGATCGTTTGCTTGATGATCTGGCGCCGCATGGGGCGGCCTGTGTCGTTTCAACAGATCCGCCCCGGCCTGAATGGCACCCCATTTTTGATGATTAAGTTTCGCACAATGCACGATTCTAAGGACGCCGAGGGCCATCAGCAGCCCGATGCCGTGCGCATGACGCGTTTAGGTCGGTTCCTGCGGTCCAGCTCTCTCGATGAATTGCCTGAGCTGTGGAATGTGTTGAAGGGCGACATGAGCCTTGTCGGCCCGCGCCCGCTGTTGATGGAATATCTGCCACTTTACTCGCCCGGCCAAGCGCGCCGCCATGAGGTAAGACCAGGCGTAACGGGCTGGGCGCAAGTCAACGGGCGCAACGCGATTTCTTGGAATGAGAAGTTCGAGTTGGACGTATGGTATGTCGACAACCGCACCCTATGGTTGGATTTTAAGATCATCTGGCTGACCATCCGCAAAGTTTTCAAGCGCGAAGGTATTTCAGCAGCTGGCGAAGCAACAATGCCTAAGTTTGAAGGGGAAAACCGATGAACCTGTACGGCGTGTACGGTGCAAGTGGCTTTGGGCGGGAGATAATGCCACTGCTTCGGGCACAAGTTTCTACTGATTCCGCAGCCCTTTGCGTTTTCATAGATGACAATTCTAACGAAGACATGGTGAATGACCACAGCCGCATGACTTTCGAAAAGTTCGTTAGCTTTCCTGCCGAAAACCGTGCTGTATGCCTCGCCATTGGCGACGGCATCGTCCGCAGAAAACTTGCAGACAGATGTGAGATGGCAGGCGTCCAATTCATTAATGTGCAGGCGCCGAATTGTAATGTGCTTGATGGTTCGTCAATCGAACCAGGGCTAGTTTTATGTGGCTTTGCAACGATCACCTCCAATGCATCTATCGGTCGACACTTCCACGGCAACATCTACTCCTACATCGCCCATGATTGCGTTATCGGTGACTTCGTAACCTTCGCACCAGGCGTTATGTGCAATGGAAATGTACACGTGGGAGATCATGCCTACATCGGCACGGGGGCCGTTTTACGTCAGGGCAAGCCTGGTAAACCGTTAAAAATAGGTGCTGGCGCAATTGTAGGCATGGGCGCTGTCGTTACCCGAGATGTAGCCCCCGGAACAACCGTTGTCGGAAACCCGGCCAAACCCATGATCAAGGACTAACCCATGCGCATTTTCCTCTCCCGCCCCCATATGTCCGGTCATGAAGAACAGCGGGTCGCAGAAGCCTTTGCCTCGAATTTTGTAGCACCCCTCGGTCCGCAACTGGACGCTTTTGAAGCAAAGATCACGGAATATCTCGGCGCGGACGTTCATTGCGTCGGCCTGTCGTCCGGATCTGCCGCCCTGCACCTCGCCTTGCGCATCGCTGGCGTGGGGAGAGGCGATGAGGTCTGGATTTCCTCAATGACATTCGCGGGCGGCATCTTTCCCGTGAACTATCTCGGTGCCAAGCCTCGCTTTTTTGACCTTTCCTCCGATAGCTGGACAATCGACACCCATCTTCTGGTCGACGAACTGGCCAAAGCTGCCAAAGAGAACCGGCTGCCCAAGGCGATCGTGCCAACCGATCTCTACGGGCAGTCTGTAGCCCTTGATACCCTGGAAGCCCTAGCCGCCCAGTATGACATTCGTCTCATCCTCGACAGCGCTGAAAGCCTTGGGGCATGCTACACTGGCGGCCGCAAGGCCGGCAGTGGCGGAGACGCCGCCATTCTTTCCTTTAATGGAAACAAGATCATCACCACATCAGGCGGCGGCATGCTTGTTACACGCCACGAAGCCTGGGCAGATGAAGCGCGGTTCCTAGCTACGCAGGCACGCGATCCTGCCCCACATTATGAGCATTCGACCTTCGGCTACAATTACCGGCTTTCCAACATCTGTGCGGCTATTGGATTAGGACAGATGGAAGTCCTCGACGACCGTGTGACCCGCCGCCGCGAGATATTTTCGCGCTACAAGTCAGCGCTTGAACAGCCGGGCATATCCTTCATGCCAGAGCCTGAAGGCCAGCATTCGACTCGATGGCTCACTGCCCTGACGATTGCCCCAAACGAAACTGGCTTCACGCGTGAGGATGTTCGCCTGATGCTTCTGGAGCATCAGATCGAGTCGCGGCCTCTTTGGAAGCCGATGCACATGCAACCACTCTACGCTGGTTCAAATTACCACGGGAGTGGCGTCGATGAGCACATCTTCGCCAATGGGCTTTGCCTCCCCTCAGGCAGCGATATGAGTGATGCACAGCAGGATGAAGTGATTGAAAGAATTAAAGATCTTTTGGCGACACCCACCTGAATATTGTTTCATGAAAAGGCATTTTGCAATCCAAGGTCGTTGCAGTGCTCTTGCGCTAGAAGTGACAAGAACCCAATCGCTCAACTCGCCCTAGTACCCGCCTGATCACAAAACGCTCGCGCGACTCTTAACCTTTAGGAAATAGTCAGGGCCGCATGTTTTTCACTGTCATAGTCGCCCTTTTCGACGATTGAGGAA
>TARA_R110002012_G_scaffold4978_1_pt1 | contig 21106 bp, 19 predicted proteins | sample TARA_R110002012 | Tara Oceans TARA_R110002012 (sample SAMEA4396515) | marine metagenome | biome: Westerlies Biome; feature: [DCM] deep chlorophyll maximum layer (ENVO:01000326); material: water (ENVO:00002006), including particulate matter (ENVO:01000060) such as... | depth 40 m | reverse complement strand
CAATAATTCAACAATCTTTTCCCTTGTATATATCGGGTAAAGAGAATTATTATCAAAAACAACAAAGCCTCTTTTGCTCAAGGAGCTTAAGAGGCTTTGTAATATTTAGAAGTATTGCAAAACTAGTTGCCTTTCTGGTAGTCTTCCAAAAACTTGGCCAGACCACTATCCGTTAAAGGGTGTTTTAAAAGACCTTCAATCGCTGACAAAGGTCCGGTCATAACATCCGCTCCAATTTTGGCGCAGTCAATCACATGCATAGTGTGCCTTACCGAAGCAGCCAATATTTGGGTTTCAAACTCATAATTATCATATATGTGCCTAATCTCAGATATCAAGTTTAGACCATCGGTAGAAATATCGTCCAATCTACCTATAAAGGGAGAAACATAAGCAGCACCAGCCTTAGCAGCCAACAAAGCCTGTCCACAGGAAAATACCAAGGTACAGTTGGTTCTTATTCCCTTATCAGTAAAATATTTTATAGCTTTTATACCGTCCTTTATCATAGGAACTTTAACTACGATTTGCTCATGCAATTCTGCCAATTCCTCACCCTCCTTGATCATACCTTTAAAATCGGTGGAAATCACCTCGGCGGATACATCACCATCTACAATATTACAGATATCCACATAGTGCTTTAAAATATTGTTTCTTCCGGTAATGCCTTCTTTGGCCATTAGGGAAGGATTTGTGGTTACCCCGTCCAATACTCCTAATTCCTGGGCTTCTTTTATCTGTGCTAAATTAGCGGTGTCAATAAAGAACTTCATGTTAATTGCTTTTTAAATTATTAATTTGAAAGATATAGCCTTTTTTGCATGCCAACCTTTTGTCTGGCAAAATTACAATTTATAATGGTTCATCAAGAGTTTCTCATATACTTTGTCCGGTAATATTTTTTTTAGAAACAATGAGAACTTTTGCATAAACTCCCCTACCTTATAATGCACTTTAGGGTTTTTTGTATTTATTATTTTAAAAACCATATGGGCCACTAATATGGGATCTTTACCACTATCCACATGCTCGTTCATCATTTTCAAGGTACTGCCATAAGATTCTTTGTAGGGCGAGTCCTCCAAAATTGGGGCGTGGTAACGGCCAGAGGCTATATTGGTGGCAAAATCTCCAGGGGCCAAATTGGTAATGTTCACTCCAAATCCTTTGACCTCCATTCTCAGGGCCTCCGTAACCAGTTCCAAGGCTCCTTTACTGGCAGAATACAATCCCCTATACGGTAAACCCATATAACCCGCAATAGATGTAATATTGATGATCAAACCCTTTTCCTGACGCCTCATGTGTGGCAAAACAGCCTTCGACATGTGTAACGGTCCGTTAAAATTGGTATCGAATGCCTTTAAAATTTCAGCGTGTGGTGTTTCCTCTATAGGACCTGTAATTCCAATACCGGCATTGTTTACAAGGACATCCAACCTACCTTCCTTTGCCATTAGCTCAGAAATAGCGTTTCCTATACTTTCCGGATTTCTTACATCCAATTCCAACAGCTCAAAATCGGTAAATTTGGGATGATTGGCAACCTTCCTTGTTGTTCCATAAACTTTAAAACCCTTTGATTTTAAATATATCCCGATCGATTTTCCAATTCCCGAAGAACCTCCGGTAACCAGTACAACCCTATGCTCCATTAATTAAAATTAAGGTTGCAAATTAACGAATAAAACAGGAATGGAAAGGGATATAACAATGATATCTATGCCAAATGGCTCAAAAAAGCAGGATAAACATCTCACTTTAGGGTACAAAAAATGGCAAGCTACCTACATCGCACCGCTACAACCATATACCCTTGCTGCGTTCCCACCCTGGGGGATTCTACAGGAGCTGGTCGTGTAGGACTTGCCGATGCAAATATACAATCTTTTAATTTTTTTACAATCGTTTTCAGGTCTTAATTTTATTAAATATCTTGCCCTAAAAAGTCGCCAATTTTATTTCTGGATAGCGGGTTGATTTTAAGACAACTATATTAAATTCAAGCAAAATAAATGTTCAGCTCAGGCACTTTACCCACTAAAATTATATTATAATTATACCCATATTAAGAAATGAACGCCTTTAAATTAAACCTATTCTTCATAATTCCCCTGTTCTTTTTGGCCTGTGATGGTACCACCAACCCCTCCAAGCTTTTCGAAATTCAGCTGGAAGGAAACCAAACGGAATTTCAAAAAAATCAGGTAGTGGGTATCTCTGTCAAAAATCTTAAGAATAAAGAGATTGATAAGATTACCTATACACTGGACAATAAGGAAATTACTCTGAACAATGATAAAATTACTCTGGACCAATTGGAACTTGGGGCCAAAACCTTGACCGCGAACATAAGCTTCGAAGGCGAAACCGTTGAAGTGTCCAAAGGAATTAAATTATTAGCAGAACACGCCCCCGAGATCTATACCTACGAAATTCTAAACGTTTACCCCCATGATATGGAAGCCTATACCCAAGGATTGGAATTTCATAAGGATACACTTTACGAAAGCACTGGTAAAAAGGGGAAATCCTCCTTGAGGCAAGTAGATTTTAAAACTGGGGAAATTTTAAAAAAAATAGACTTGGACAATACCTATTTTGGAGAGGGCATCACTATTTTAAACAATAAAATTTATCAACTCACTTGGCAAAGTGGAGTTGGGTTTATATACGACCTAAAAGATTTTAAGAAAATAGATAGCTTTAAATACAACCAAAGCAAGGAAGGTTGGGGCTTGTGCAACGACGGAAACAAAATATTCAAGAGTGACGGCACCGAGAAAATATGGTATTTAAATCCTGAAACCATGGCCGAGGAGGGCCATTTTGAAACGGTAACCAATACCTCCATATTCAACAAGGCCAATGAACTTGAATATGTAGATGGAAAAATATACGCCAATGTCTATCAAAAGGAAAGCATGATGATTATTGATGCCAAAAGTGGTGCCATAGAAGGCGTTATAAATTTTGGCGGCTTAAAGGAGAAAGTTACGCAACATCAGAATCTGGACGTCCTAAACGGAGTAGCCTTTCATCCAGAAAGAAAGACCTTCTTCGTTACCGGAAAAAACTGGGACAAATTATTTGAGGTAAACATCCTTAAAAAATAACTATGGGAATTTTTGAAAAAACCATAAAGGTTGTAGAAGATGACCTGGATGACCTAAATCACGTCAACAATGTACGATATGTTCAATGGATGCAAGATATTGCCAAGGAACATTGGCAGGCCAAAGCCCCTAAAGATTTGATAGACAATACGGTATGGGTAGTTTTAACGCATCATATTACCTACAAAAGTGCAGCAAAATTGGACGATGTTATTTTAATGAAAACGTATATCGATAAGACCAAAGGCCCCGTAAGCGTTAGGATTGTAGAAATGTACAATAAAGAAAATAATCAATTGCTTGTCAAATCCAAGACCGAGTGGTGTTTGTTAAACTCCGAAACCTTTAAACCAATGAGGATTTCCCCGGAAATAGAAAGTATCTTTCTTACCCAAACCTAAATGTTCAATATAAAATCCGTGCACAAGACTTTTTGTATTTTTTCTGCCCTAGTTCTACTGCTAGTATTTTCCTCCTGTAGGATGGACTTCGATTATACAAAAAGTAACGGCTCTTTGAAATTCTCCAAGGATACTGTTTTCTTGGATACTATTTTCAGTAACATTGGCAGCAGTACCTATACCTTAAAAGTGTATAACCCCAGCTCCACCGATATCAGCATCCCAACAATTCAGCTTAAAAATGGGGACAACAGCAGGTATCGTTTAAATGTGGATGGAGAAGCCGGTCAAATTTTTAGCGACATACCTTTGTACGCCCAGGATAGCCTCTACATCTTTTTGGAAACCACTGCTGATATTGGCAATACCGATACCAAAGAATTTTTGCATACCGATGCCATTCAATTCGACAAGGAAAACCATTTGCAAGAAGTACAATTGGTTACCTTGGTCAAGGATGCCATATTTTTATACCCAGCACGATCTTTGAACGGTGAACGGGAGACGATTGTTCTTGACATTAAGGAATCTGGGGAAGAAATTAAAGTGGAAGGTTTCCAACTGGGGCCAGATCAACTCAATTTCACCAAAGACAGACCCTATGTTATATACGGTTACGCCGCCGTGCCAGAAGGCAAAACCCTAAGTATGGAAGCAGGAACACGAGTACATTTCCACAAAGACTCAGGGATATTGGTAAAAGAAAATGCCTCCCTCCATATTAAGGGTGAATTAAGTGAAGACAGGAGTTTACTGGAAAACGAAGTTATTTTTGAAGGAGATCGACTGGAGTCCAACTATTCCGACATCCCGGGACAATGGGGATCCATCTGGATTTCCAAAGGCAGCATAAATAACAAAATAGAATACCTCACTATTAAAAATGCCACAGTGGGCATTTTAGTCCAAGGAGACAACAACCTAGTAGAAACCACTTTATCCCTAAAGAATTCCCAAATCTACAATAGTGAAAATGTTAACCTATGGGCAAAGACGGCGGTTATAAGGAGTGAAAATTTAGTTTTGGGAGCTGCAGGGAACATCTCCCTATATTGCAACCAGGGAGGAGATTACAGCTTTATACATACAACCATAGCCAATTATTGGAAATACGGGTTCCGCTCCGGCGCAGCACTTCTTATGGACAATGCTACATTGAGCGGAGGTAGTTTAAACAACCTGAAAAGGGCAGACTTTAAAAATTGTATTATCTATGGAAGCAACCCAAACGAATTGAACCTTGTTAAAGAGGAGAATCCTGCTTTCAATTTTTACTTTGAAAACTGTCTCTTAAAATTTAAGAATAAGTCCGAAAATGAACTGTACAATTTTGAGAATACCGCCCATTATGACAATATATTACTGAATTTAGATCCTGAATTTACATCTCCCATACAGAATGATTTTATTATCAGGGAAAATTCGAGTGCTTTTGGAGCAGGAAATCTGGCCACAGCAGGGTTGGTTCCCTTAGATATTTTAGGGGCGGACAGAACCAAAAACCCAAGCCTAGGTGCATATGAAGTAATTTTTACTGAATAAAGTAATAATATTCTTCATAGTCAGAAAGAAAAATCTTTCAAATAGTATATATTTAGCCAATAAAACGAAAACCCTAGTTTTTCTAAGGTTGAAATACACACCTATGCCTTTAAGTATTACTAATTTGCATTAAAATCATCTGAAATTATGGAATATACTTATACCATTTTGGACTCTGATGCCCAATCCAATTTACAGCTTCAACACTATATGGAAGAATACAGTGAATTTTATTGTTCAGGTGTAGCCACTAACAGTATAGATGGTCTAAATGGTATACTTAAAAAATCTCCAGATGTTGTTTTTATCCATTTGAACGAAAAGGCTCAAGAGTATTTTCACATGATTATGGAAATGCACCAATACTTAAAAGAAATCCCCATTTTTATAGGTATTTCCAAAAGCAAGCAATTTGCCTTTGAAGCCTTGAAATGTCATTTTTTCGACTACTGGTTATTGCCTTATAACGAATTCGACATTAGAAAGACCCTCCTAAGGTTAAAATTAAAAACACCGAAGGAACAGGAGCCCAAAACACTCTTACTTCAATCCTATAAAGATTATCGCTACATAAATACTCAGGAAATCATGTATTTACAAGCCGATAACAATGCTACCGACTTTTTTATGAAAGATGGAAGTACTATAAGTGCTTTTAAAACGTTAAAGACTTTTGAGAACAATTTACCGACGAATTTCGTAAGGGTTCATCAGAGTTATATCATCAATATCGACTTCGTTTCTAGGATCAACTATGGGAAAGGACTATGCACTTTAAAGCATGACAAACTACAATTACCCTTTTCCAAATCCTACAAAAACAACATTGACAACCTAAAAAAGGTCTTGGCCAAAAATACCATTTCTACTCTTAACTAGACAAATTCTCACAAAAACCATACGTTCACTAATAGAACTCCCACATATACTAAAGATAATTCCTACATAAATTTTTAGTGTCCCTTCATTGTTAATTTAGCTTTAGAAATAAACCTCATTAACCCTCGAAAACCACTAAAAATGAAAAGATTACTATCTATTTTTGCCGTAGTACTTTTAAGTATCGGCTTATTTGCCATGGGAACTCAAGATGTTTTCCCAACTGTAAACAATTCCATCGCTACTGACGGAGATAACATCCCAAAAGAAAGAAGGGACCCTCCCAAGGCTACTAACGATTTCCAGTACATTGAAAATGCTGTAGCCACCGATGGAGACAACATACCTAAAGAGAGAAGGGATCCTCCCAAGGCCAACAACGATTTCCAGTACAGTGACAATGCCGTTGCAACGGATGGAGACAACATCCCTAAAGAGAGAAGGGATCCTCCTAAGGCCAACAACGTTTTCCAGTACAATGCTAATGCAGTTGCTACCGATGGGGACAACATACCTAAAGAAAGAAGGGATCCTCCTAAGGCAACCCTTGATTTTCAAAATGTTACCAACGTCATTGCTTAAGTAACATGAAAAAGTGTAAGAACCCAAAGGTTTAAATTACATTTATAAAATATAAAGCCCTAAGCAAATTTGTTTAGGGCTTTTTTTTTATCTTTCCACCTTTATGGAGAAAAAAGTCAATTATAATTTTTTATTTTATTTCATAATTTTCCTACAACTCTTGAATAGTGGTTGTAAGGATACTTCCATTGGCACAAAAGATTCTCAGAACACTCCGGAAAACGATAGCATCACTTACTGGTTGTCCGAAGAAAACAGCAGTTCTGTTGAAGATTATAGCAAAAATCTTTCCAAGGCCTATGATCTGGCATTGGAAGAAAAAAACGATTCCCTTAAATCGAAACACTTCTCCAGACTATCCTATTACTATTCATTGGCAGGGGATTCCTTGCAATTTAGACGCTCCAATCAGATTGCCTTAAAGCTGTCCGATAAAATTAAAGATTCCAACGCCTTGGCCAATAATCATTGGGATTTAGCTTCTTTTATGGAAGACAATGCGGTGGAGGATAGTGCCTATTATCACTATGCCCAGGCTGAAAAGATATTTCGATCTTTAAAGAATGACTATTCCACCGCTCGAGTGCTTTACAGTTTGGCCAGGGTACAATCTGCTATTAAGGATTATACCGCCAGTGAAATTACGACCGTTGAGGCCATTGAATTGCTTAAACCCTTGGACAAATATTACCAATTGTTTTTATGCTATAATAATTTGGGATCGGTTACCAATGCCCTAAACGAATATGACAAGGCTTTGGAATACTACGACAAGGCATTATTTTATTTGGATAAATCCAAGATCGATAAGTCTAATCGCCTGAGAAACAAAGCTTTTAATAATATAGGCATGGTTTTTCAAGCAAAAGGTGAAAACAATAAAGCTCTTGAAAACTTTGAGAAGGTTATTAAAGTAGATAGCATTTATTATAAAGACACTGAATTATATGCACAGGCTCTTTCCAATTATGCCCAAAGCAAGAATAAGCTTGGGGACACCCTTGGCGTGTTGGCCGCTTTTAAAAAATCTTTAAAAATAAAGGATAGTATAAACGACACCAAGGGATTGGCGCTTACGAATTATGAAATCGCAGAGTATTATTTAGACAGAAAAGATACTGCCAATGCTTTAACCTTTGCCCAAACTGCTAAACAGATTTCTGAACAGACCAGCAATAATAGAAGACTGTTGGAATCCTTGGAGCTTATGGCAAAAGTGGACCCCCAAAACTCATCCAAATACACCCAGGAATACATAAAATTGAACGATAGTTTAATCAGGGAAGAACGCTCAACCAGAAATAAATTTACAAGGATACGATTTGAGACCGATGAGTTTATAGAACAAAATGAACTGCTGACCAGGCAGCGCCAATTATGGATCGGGATAGCCATTGCCCTTTTTGTTCTTGCAGCATTTGTACTGATCACTATAGATCAACGCCGTAAAAATCAAAAATTGAGATTTGAACAAGCACAACAAAAAGCCAATCAAGAAATCTTTAATTTATTGCTGGCCCAAAACAAGAAGGTAGAGGAGGGTAAACAACTGGAGAAGAAACGGATATCAGAAGAACTTCATGACGGTATTCTAGGTCAAATGTTGGGAATACGTTTAATTCTATCCGGACTTAACAATAAAACCGATTCCGATTCCGTTCTTAAACGCAGTGACCTGCTTAAGAAATTACAAGGTTTGGAGGAGGAAATCCGTACCATTTCACATGAATTGAGCAGGGCATCGCAAGAAAAAATTCATAACTTTATTGTATCCATTGAAGAATTGGTCAAAACAATTCAAGATTCCTCGAAAATGAAATGTCATTTTGAGTATGACCATAAAATAGATTGGGACCAGTTAAAGGGAGATATTAAAATTAACATTTATAGGATTGTGCAAGAAAGTTTGCAGAATTGTATAAAGCATGCCAAGGCCACTAAAGTGGACCTATTGTTCGAATCCGAAGGTGATCATGTGCGGATTATAGTATTGGACAACGGCGTTGGTTTTGACCAGAAGAAAGGAAAAAGAGGTATAGGACTTAAAAACATTAATTCCAGATTGGAGAAGTTGAAAGGAACTTATGACATTCAAAGTAAAATTGGACAGGGAACGAAGGTAATCGTTACCATTCCCTGTATTATGGAAGAAGAGGCAGAACCTGTACATGCCTAATATATTATGTAATTTATAATAGAATGAGAACTTTAAGAGTCTTAACGATAGATGATCATGAAATGATCACTACTGGATATAAATATCTTTTGGAAGCTGCCGAATTTGAAGAATTTCAGATAAAAGTAGAAACAGCCAATACTTTTGAAACCGGAAAGCAGAAAATAGAGGATTCGGCCAGATCTTTTAAATATGACCTATTGTTGTTGGATGTACAATTAACGGAGACCCATTTGGAGGAACCATATTCCGGTGAGGACTTGGGAATTTTCGCAAGAAAGATTATTCCGGATACCAAAATTGTCTTTATGTCCTCATTTAGTGATAATTACAGAATAAACAGCATTCTAAAAAATGTGAACCCCGATGGTTATATGGTAAAATCGGAAGTGGACGAAAAATCGCTGATTGCCATGGTAAAAGGCGTAATCAATTCCCCCCCTTACTATAGTCAAAAAGCATTGGTGGCCATTAGAAAAAAAGTCTCCAATGACCTATTATTGGACGATAATGACAAAAAAATACTCTATCACGTTTCAATTGGAACAAGGACAAAGGATATGGTCGATTTTATAAACCTGTCCCTAGCTGGAATAGAAAATAGAAAAAGACAGCTTAAGGTAATTTTTGGAGTAGAAAAACAGAACGATTTGGCTCTGGTCCATGAGGCTAGAAACAGAGGATTTCTTTAATCCAATCCATGCTATTTCTCACACTTTTGAGGTGCTTTGCGACTCGAATACCCATAATTCCCGAAAAATATTGTCAGACACCTTTATTACCTCCCATTTAAGACGTTCCGAACGCCTCTTTACCGTTTAACGTCTACTTTTTCGACGAATACACCCTATTTGAATGGAAACCTTAATTTTTCTAAGGTTTTTATCGAATTAAGGACAAAGCATTAGCCTAATTTTGACATAAGTTTTTTAATTAATTACTATATAGGATGTCTAAATCGGGAAACGAATTTTTCAATAATCCAAAAATCGGAACACAGAGCACCGACCATATTGTTGGTTTAGAGGTTTTTAGAAAAGGTTTGGAAAAGCATTTTTTTGCGGAGGTTAGTATTGGTAATTATGGCTTAAAAGAAGAATCCGCCAATTTGATCATAGATATTAAGTGCAACCTTAGTCTGGACGAAGCTTTGTTTTATATCAACAAACCATCAACTTGCAGCGGTCGCCCTAAAAATTCCGGCGAGGAAAAGACAATATTATTCCTATTGGCATATTCGAAACTAAAAAAACTGAACACTACAACAATAGATATCAGCGAACTAACCATATCATTGTTAGACACCACCATACTGATCAGTAAAATTTACGATCAAAGTATTGCTGACCAACTCGAAAACATCTTTACGGAACTTATTAACCACAATATATACTATACCAAAGGTTTAAATGAGACACCTTTTGAAGTTTTTATACCTGTATTTGAGGAGGACACCTTGGAAAGCGATGTTAAATTGAAGAATATCGTTTCGGACAACAACAATACGAACGACTATTTCGGATTTTGGGGCATGTATTATGACCAAACCGAAGAAGCGGCGATATATGACCTAAATACCAAAACTATCATATTCGGTGACATTCAAATCCTTAGTGAATAGGAGGATTTGCAATAAAAAAACTGTCCACAAAGAATCAAGTCTAAATAAATTAAGACCTGATTGTACACCTTATGGACAGCTTTCTAAATGTATATTAAGCGTTGAACAACTCTCTGGAATGCATTAGGGCATTAACTTTTTCCCTTACAGCATCAATAATCTTCTCATCTTCAGGATTCATTATAACCTGATCAATAAAATCTACAATTACCTTCATTTGGTCTTCTTTTAAACCTCTTGTGGTAATTGCGGCCGTACCAAAACGTATACCACTGGTCACAAAAGGAGATTTATCATCAAAGGGAACCATATTCTTATTAGCAGTAATATCTGCTTTTACCAAGGCATTTTCAGCATCTTTTCCAGTGATATTCTTGTTTCTAAGATCAATCAACATCATATGGTTATCGGTACCGCCAGAAATAATATTATACCCTTTGTCCATAAAAGCGCTTGCCATTGCCGCAGCGTTTTTCTTCACTTGAAGCATATAGTGCAAGAATTCATCGGTCAAGGCCTCACCAAAAGCAATTGCCTTTGCAGCAATAATGTGCTCCAAAGGACCACCTTGATTACCTGGAAACACTGCCAAATCCAACAAAGCGGACATTTTTCTTAAAGAACCGTTCTTTAACTTCACCCCAAAAGGATTGTCAAAATCTTCACCCATTAAAATAAGCCCACCTCTTGGCCCACGCAAGGTTTTATGGGTCGTTGTGGTTACAATATGACAATGCGGAATTGGATCGTTAAGAATGCCTTTGGCAATAAGTCCGGCAGGATGGGATATATCGGCCAAAAGTATAGCTCCTACACTGTCTGCAATTTCCCTGAATCTTTTAAAATCCATATCTCTGGAATAGGCAGAAGCCCCTGCAATAATAAGCTTAGGCTGTTCTTTGGTGGCTATGGCCTGAATTTTATCGTAGTTGAGTACGCCAGTCTCCTCATCAACCCCATAAAACACAGGATTGTATAATCTTCCGGAAAAATTTACAGGAGAACCATGGGTCAAATGACCACCATGCGAAAGATCAAAACCAAGAATGGTATCGCCTGGCTGTAGACAGGCATGATATACAGAGGCATTGGCTTGAGACCCAGAGTGCGGCTGAACATTGGCATACGCGGCACCAAATAATTGCTTGGCCCTATCTATGGCCAATTGCTCTATTTCATCCACTACTTCACAACCGCCATAATAGCGCTTACCAGGGTAACCTTCTGCATATTTATTGGTCAATACAGATCCTGCAGCCTCCATTACTTGGGGACTGGTGAAATTTTCGGAAGCAATTAGTTCAATTCCATCTATTTGGCGTTCCTTTTCCGCCTCAATTAGTTCAAAAATTTGATTGTCGCGTTGCATAAAGTAATATTCTATTAAATAATGTGCAAAAATACGAATTGCCGACCGTTAATTCCTAGAAAATAATATATTTGATAAGATATTTATTAAACACAAGTTAACAACTCGAAAATGCCGTTAAAAACTAATCTTCCAGAAAAAAAAACATGGTTACCTGTACCAGACAATTCTGATTTCCCCATTCAGAATATTCCTTTTGGAGTTTTCCTGACCAGGGATGATATTATCACTATAGGCTCAAGAATTGGTGATTACGCGATAGATTTAGGGGCATTGCATCAATTGGGATATTTTAAGGACATCCCGTTGACCGATGATATTTTTTTACAGGACACCCTTAACGATTTTATCTCCGACGGCAAAAAGACCTGGCGTTTGGTCCGGAACAGGATCAGTGAAATATTCGACATCAACAACAACGATTTGAAGAACAACGAAGAACATAAAAATATTGTTCTTTTTACCATGGACGAAATAGAAATGCAGCTTCCGGTGCAAATTGGGGATTATACCGATTTTTATTCCAGTAAGGAGCATGCGACCAATGTAGGCAAAATGTTCAGGGATCCGGCAAATGCCCTTTTGCCCAATTGGCTGCACATACCGGTTGGGTATCACGGCAGAAGCTCCTCTATAGTACCCAGTGGCACTTCTGTTAGAAGACCCATGGGACAGACCCTTCCTGCGGGAGAGGAACAACCTGTTTTTGGTCCGTCCAAATTGGTGGATTTTGAATTGGAAATGGCGTTTATTACCACGGACGCCAATGTTTTGGGAGAACCAATTCCTGTTGAGGAAGCAGAGAATTATATATTTGGAATGGTACTTTTTAACGATTGGAGCGCCAGGGATATACAAAAATGGGAATACGTGCCTTTAGGTCCGTTTCTGGCCAAAAATTTTGCATCGTCCATTTCACCTTGGATAGTTACCTTGGATGCCTTGGAGCCTTTTAGAGTAGCAAGTCCGGAACAGACCCCTACACCCCTGCCCTATTTACAACAAACAGGAAAAAAAGGTTTCGATATAAATTTAGAAGTTTCCATAAAACCAGAAGGAGGTAAAGCAACTACTGTTACCCGATCCAATTTTAAATATATGTATTGGACAATGGCCCAACAACTGGCCCACCATACCATAAATGGCTGCAAAGTAAATAGTGGTGATATGATGGGTAGCGGGACTATTTCTGGCCCTACCCCTGATACTTACGGCTCCATGTTGGAACTTACTTGGCGTGGGGAAAAACCCCTTACCTTGGAAGACGGATCTACCAGAAAATTCATTGAGGATTACGATACAGTGACTATAACCGGGTATTGCAAAAAAGATAATGTGCGTATTGGTTTTGGGGAAGTTACTACCAAATTATTGCCCGTTTTTCAACAGAAAAAGAAATAAAGCACAAAAAAACAGCCCCATTTTGTACGATACCTAATAGTTTAACGTTCGTGTATAGGACTATTTTGGCATAGCTATTGAACTATGTCGATAATATTTTTAAACCAAACGTTATGAAACAAATATTACTCACCTCGTTGATGCTGTTCTTTTTAATCTCTTGCGGAGGGGTCAAAAAAACACAGGAAGCCCTAAATACGGGCAACTATGGCAATGCCATAAATACCGCCCTTAAAAACATTGCGGAAAACAAAACCAAGAAATCCAATCAACCTTACATTCAAATGTTGGAGGAGGCCTACAAGAAAAATACAGAACGTGAGCTTCAAGAGATCGCCTTCTTAAAGAAAGATAACAATCCGGCCAACCATGAAATAATTTTTAATGGATACCAAAACCTAAAATCCATTCAGGAGCGCATAAAACCTTTATTGCCTTTAAAACTATATGACGAAAATAGGGATGCCCGATTTTCATTTAAGGATTATGATGAGGAAATAATAAAGTCCAAACGCGAATTGTCCGACTATTTGTACAGCAATGCCACGGCCCTATTAAATACAGGTCGATACAAGGAAGATTTTAGAAAAGCTTTTGATCAATTTTCATATTTAAATGATATAAACCCCAATTACAAGGATACCCAACTTAAATTGGAGGAGGCCCACGGCAAAGGTCTGGATTATGTTCAAGTGGTAATGATCAATGATTCCGAACAAATAGTCCCCAATCGTCTAGAGCAGGATTTATTAAACTTTAATACTTACGGATTAAACGACCTGTGGACCGTTTACCACACCAACGCACTGGAGAATATTAAGTATGATTATGAAATGCAGGTGGCGTTCAAGAACATTAATATTAGTCCGGAACAGGTTACCGAAAAGCAGATCTCCAAGGAAAAGCAGATCAAGGACGGCTACAAATATGCCACAAACCAAGATGGGGAAGTTCTAAAGGACAGCCTGGGCAACAAAATAAAGATTGATAAATTTAAAACCGTTAAATGTAATTTTTATCAGTTCACCCAGCTGAAGTCGGTTGAAGTAGTCGGGAACGTAAGTTTTTTGGATTTGAACAGTCAGCAGCAGATCAATTCCTACCCATTGGCCAGCCAGTTTGTCTTTAACCACGTTTACGCCAAACACAACGGTGACACCAATGCGCTTGAGGAAGATATGGTCCCGTTATTACAACTATCTGCCGTTCCCTTCCCCAGCAATGAACAAATGGTTTATGATGCGGGAGAAGATTTAAAAGCCAAATTGAAAGGCATAGTCACCAGACATCGTTTCAATTAAACCTTAAGTAGGTCTTACTTAATTTTTTAGCCCCAATAAGAATACATTTAACTGTTAAGAAAGGTTTCCTTAACAGTTAAATGTATTTTTTTAAATCCAGTTGAGTAATTGCCCCATGGGACTCATGCGCTACTACGGTTCCGTTTTTAATTACGAGTAACTGTGGCGATTCATGAACAACTCCAAACACATTGCTGGTTTCATTGGAAACAGAACGATATTTGTGCAGATCCAGGTAATGAAGATCCAAACTATTTTTGGATATATCATACCCCTCATTAAACCGATTCATAACCATTCTACTTATACCGCAGGTGGTGGAATGTTTGAATATTACCTGAGGCCTTACATTGGACCTTTCCTTAATTACCTCCAGCTGCTCTACGGATGCCAATGGCGCCCAAGGCACAACCTTCGCTTCTTTTTTTTCCTTTTCGCTATTATTTCCCTTTCCAAAAAGCCCTTTTAGAATCCCCATTTCGTAATTTTAGTATTAAGTCCAAAAAACGTTGTCAACCTTACAAGCTGCCGAATTGTCGCTTAAAATCAAAAAATAAACGACATTTTGTCCTGTTGCAAACCGTGGTAAGGTTGTTGCTTTTAAGACTTCAAAAGTAAGCAATAACCTAAAAAAAACAACTATATGAATTTTAATAACTTCACTATAAAATCGCAGGAAGCCATACAACATGCGCAGCAAATGGCGCAAGGTTTGGGCCATCAACAAATAGAGAACGAACATATTTTTAAGGCAATTTCCGAGGTTGAGGAAAATGTACTTCCCTTTATCCTTAAGAAACTGAACGTTAACACCACCTTATTGAACCAAATTTTGGAAAAAGAACTGGAAAGTTTCCCCAAAGTATCGGGCGGAGAAATTATGCTTTCCAGGGAGGCCAATAAGACATTGACCGAAGCTAGTATTATTGCAAAAAAAATGGAAGATGAATATGTCTCCATTGAACATTTGCTATTGGCAATTTTCAAATCTAAGAGCAAAATAGCACAAATACTAAAGGATCAAGGGGTTTCGGAAAAAGATTTTAAGACAGCCATAAATGAATTGAGAAAGGGTGGCAAAGTTACTTCCCAGAGTGCGGAGGACACCTATAATTCCTTGAACAAGTATGCCAGAAACCTCAATGAGTTGGCAGACAGTGGAAAATTGGACCCTGTAATAGGAAGGGATGAGGAAATTAGAAGGGTTTTACAGATCTTGTCGCGTAGAACGAAAAACAACCCAATGCTGGTAGGAGAGCCTGGTGTAGGTAAAACCGCTATTGCAGAAGGCTTGGCCCATAGAATTGTACAGGGCGACATTCCTGAAAACCTAAAGGATAAAACAATCTATTCATTGGACATGGGCGCCCTTATTGCAGGTGCCAAATACAAAGGGGAATTTGAGGAGCGTTTAAAAGCGGTTATCAAGGAAGTAACCTCTTCGGACGGTAACATTGTTCTCTTTATTGATGAAATCCACACTCTTGTTGGTGCCGGAGGGGGACAGGGCGCAATGGATGCAGCCAACATACTTAAACCTGCACTGGCCCGTGGGGAACTGCGAGCCATTGGTGCAACCACCCTGGATGAATATCAAAAATATTTTGAAAAGGACAAAGCCTTGGAACGAAGGTTTCAGAAAGTAATCGTGGATGAACCCGATACCGAAAGCGCAATATCCATTCTGAGGGGAATAAAAGAAAAGTATGAGGCACACCACAAGGTTAGAATAAAGGATGAGGCCGTAATTGCAGCCGTTGAATTGTCGCAACGTTACATTACCAATAGATTTTTGCCGGACAAGGCAATCGATCTAATGGATGAAGCCGCTTCCAAACTTAGGATGGAAATAAATTCCAAACCAGAGGAACTCGATGTTTTGGATCGAAAAATAATGCAGCTGGAGATAGAAATTGAAGCCATTAAGCGAGAGAACGACACTTCAAAACTCAAGGCCTTGAATGTGGACCTTGCCAATTTGAAGGAAGATCGAAATGAAATCTTTGCCAAATGGGAGAGCGAAAAAACTGTTGTGGACGATATCCAAAAAACAAAGAACGATATTGAAAACTTTAAGTTGGAAGCCGAAAGGGCGGAGCGTAATGGGGATTACGGAAAAGTGGCCGAAATAAGGTACGGCAAAATCAAGGAAGCCCAAGAGCGATTGGAAAAACTGGAAAGCGAACTGGAAGAACAGCAACTTGGGGAAACCTTGATCAAGGAAGAGGTCACCAATGAGGATATAGCTGAAGTGGTAGCCAAATGGACAGGCATCCCCGTTACCAAAATGCTTCAAAGCGAAAGGGAAAAGCTCTTAAAATTGGAAGATGTGCTCCACAAAAGAGTGGTGGGTCAGGAAGAAGCTATTCAGGCTGTTTCCGATGCCATTCGAAGGAGTAGGGCCGGATTGCAGGACAGCAAAAGACCAATTGGCTCCTTCCTGTTCCTAGGAACTACGGGGGTTGGTAAGACAGAATTGGCAAAAACCCTGGCGGCTTATCTATTTGATGACGAAAATGCCATGACCAGAATTGATATGAGCGAATATCAAGAGCGTCATTCGGTAAGTAGATTGGTAGGTGCACCTCCAGGATACGTTGGCTATGATGAAGGTGGCCAATTAACCGAGGCTGTACGTAGAAGACCCTATTCCGTGGTATTACTGGATGAGATTGAAAAAGCGCATCCGGACACCTTTAATGTTCTTTTACAAGTATTGGATGAAGGTAGGCTTACGGACAACAAAGGTCGTGTAGCAGATTTTAAAAATACCATTATCATAATGACCAGTAATATGGGAAGCCATATTATTCAGGAAAAGTTTGAGGACAACAAAGACATCTATAGCGCCACAGAGGCCGCAAGGGTGGAAGTATTGGGTCTGTTGCGAAAAACCATAAGACCAGAGTTTCTAAACCGTATAGACGACATTATCATGTTTACTCCATTAAGCAAAGTGGACATTAAAAAGATAGTGGTACTACAACTGGATCAGTTGAAAAAATTGGTTGCCAAACAACAAATTACTATAGACGCAACCGAAGAGGCAATAGATTACTTGGCCAACAAAGGCTACGATCCGCAATATGGCGCTAGACCCATTAAAAGGGTGATTCAGAAAGAAGTATTGAACAATATTTCCAAAGAACTGTTAAGTGGTAAAATTCACCCAGGTGGAATTATCCTTATAGACTCGTTTGACGATCAGCTCGTATTCCGAAATGAGAGTGAACTGGCGAAATAAATGACCGTTTTTAATAGAAGGGCATCCGATTATAAATTGGGTGCCCTTTTTTATTAACAATATATACCATGCAGTATAAGATTTTTTATATTAGCATAAAACTGTAAGGACATGTCTACAAAAGCCGAGAGAACAACCGCCTATATCATTGAAACTGTTGCGCCAATTTTCAATAAGCTTGGATATGTTGGAACTAGCATGAGCGACCTTACAGAAGCTACAGGCTTGACCAAAGGTGCCATATACGGTAATTTCGAAAACAAGGATTCCTTGGCACTGGCAGCTTTTGAATACAATAGCAAAAAACTACTGTCTGAAATAGATGATAAACTAAATTCGAGCGGGACTTCCCTAGAGAAGCTTTTTGTGCTTACCAATTTCTATAGGCACTACGATACTTTTATAGAGGAATTGGGAGGTTGCCCAATTTTAAATATTGGGATAGATGCCAATCACAATAATTCCCAACTGCTGGCCGCAACCAGGGAAACCATAAAAACTATAGAGGGGAAAATTGCCTTGTGTCTGGAAAATGGACTTAACAACAATGAACTTAGACTACCCGTAACACCTCTTCAGTTTTCTAAACAACTTTTTACAATGATCCAAGGAGCGGTGGCCATGGCCACTATAACAGGCGATAGAAAGTACTTACTGAATACGGTGACCTACTTGGACCAATTAATAGTCCGTGAAATAAAAAAGTAATCCGGCACTACTCCCCTATTATCCTAAATATCCAAGTTTTTTCGGCATATTTACCATTAAATTTATTATCCCTTGCCGCTTCAGCTTCACTCAGGGTATCAAATCTTTCCAAATATACATAGTCCCACTTGGTCTTTTCCAAATAGAAGTACTTAGCGTCAATACCTTTCTTCTTAAGGCTTTCCACAAAAATATCACGATATCTAGAAGTACCATAAACATTGCCTATAAGATAAAATCCGGCCTTCTGGCCTTGCAGTTTTTCCACTTCCTCGTAATGGCCCTGTGTTACAGCCTTGCCGGCCTTCTTCCTGGCTGCAATCATATCTAGGTCATCCTGGATTTTCTTAGCCAATGCCAATTCTATAGCTTTTATGGAATCCAATCTTTTTTGCTCCTTCATCTGGATAGCCTTGGCCAAGGCCGCGGCCTCCTGTTCTTCTTTCAACCTTTTTGCTTCAGCCAATTCTTGTGCCACTCTCAATTCTTCTGCAAGCGCTTTCTTTTTCCTGCCTCTTACACGCTTTTGTTTTTTCTCTTTTTTAAGTGCATTTTTCTGGGCCAAAGCCTCAGCCTTGCTAAGCTCTTTTTGCATTTTCTCTTCCTCTGCAATACGATCCCCATCTTCCAATGGAATAACATCCTCAGTTTTCTCAAGTTCCACCGGCACCTCATCCTCCTCAAAACCTACTACCTTTTTGCGTGCATCAGGACTACTTAGCGTATAAGCCGCAATTATCTCAAATGAGGGATCCTGATCTTTGATTTCGGCATCCAAACCATATTCTATAAGGGCTCCCAATGATAAATGCTTAAAAAATCTACCGCCCAATCCACCCGATATACCGTAGAAACTATTGTAGCCACCTTGCAACCAAAATTTATTGGATGACAATAATGCATTAAGTCCTACTTGGGTATCCCCATAGGGCACAGATTTTACATAGAGCATAGGAAGCAGATAGGCATTATCCGCCCCACTGAGAAGGGTTAGGGGCAATCGATAGTCGATCATACCCATATAAATCTTTTCATCGGATGCCGAAGCACTCTTATTAGTGGAAAAATTATAATCGAACAAATTTTCTGCAGTAAAACCAACACTGAATCCATCGACAGAAAATCTAACTCCAGGTGCAAATTGCATAATAAATGCATTTTTGGATAATTCCAATTGGGGCAGTAAAATTTCAGGATTTGGATTATACCTATCGTCAGCAATTTCACTATTATAACCAAAAACGTTCAAACCAACCGATAGTTGCATATTACTTCCAAAATCGAAGGCGTATGCATAGTTTAGCACTCCACCGGTATTTAAAAACACCCCTGTATTATTCTGCACAAAACCGACGCCTACAGAGGACTGAGTATTTATTTTTCTGGAATAATTTAAGAAAATGGAAGTAGGGTCGCCATCTATGGTCTGCCATTGATATCTGGACCACCAGGCAATAGACTCCGGATTGTTCTTGTCCAGTGAAAAAACCGGATTGAACAAACTGGCATTGAATTCGGTTAAATTATGCTGCCTTAAGTCGGTTGGAAGTGCAACTTCTTGGGCATGCGAAAACAATACCGCAAACAAAATAGCATAAATAGCGTACTTTTTATCCATATACAAAAGAACAAAAAACTACGGGCACTACATACTATTTTACTGTAATTTTAGTTACTTTACCAGTAGAAGCTAATACCAAAAATAGAATTGACCATGAAACATATAAATCTGCTATTGATTCTTTCCTTAACCATCGGTGTTATGTCCTGTAAGGAAGATCCGAAGTTACCCATGGAAAATGCAGAAGATTCTATTTCCACTTATTATTTCATAAGACATGCAGAAAAGGATCGCAGCGATCCTGAAAACATAGATCCTGAATTAAATCAGGACGGGTTGGGAAGAGCCATACGTTGGGCCGAAGTTTTTGATCCCGTTGCCCTTGATGCCATTTACATCACAGATTTTGAAAGAACTGCGATGACCGCAGCTCCTACGTCGGTAAAAAAAGAAATTACCCCCCAATATTACGACCCTAAGGCAATTATTATCGAAGAATTCAAAAGATTAAATCTAGGTAAAAACGTTCTTATTGTCGGCCATAGCAATACCACTCCGGAATTTGTCAATCTCATGTTGGGAGAAGAAAAATATGAACATATGGACGATTATGACAATAGTAGCCTATTTATTGTACGGATCATAAATGGAAAAGCCACCGATATTAGATTAAAAATGGACTAGTTGGAAGGCTTCACCGAAATATCTTCCAACTCTATTTTTGACAATAATTTCAATTTGTTTCTTTCATAAAAAACATCCACATCATAGAATTCGCTATCCCTTAGAGTGGCCTCATAATTTTCATAATCAACAAAACGGATACCTCCAAGGTAACGCTCATTGTATGCTACCCTAAAGCGTATCCCTCCCCCATCCACATAAAACTTGTACGCTAGGTAATCGGGCTTATAGGTCTCCTTATTAAACCAGTACATATAAATATCCTCATAATCCTTTCCTCCGCCTTTCTGATCAAAAGTTACCCTCACCTTATAATATTCCTTATCCCTTACCGTAACAATCCCCAATAACTCCTTATTGACTGCAGGATCGTTCAACCCGTATGGCAGGTATGCAAAGTAATGTACAGAGTTCACAGAATTTGCGTACAAATTGGCAATGGAATCCCGTAAAGGCACCACACTATCGTTAACAAATCGTTTGAAACCCTGGCTAGCTTTTACATCTACCACCTTAGT
>TARA_R110002012_G_scaffold321865_1_pt1 | contig 21107 bp, 24 predicted proteins | sample TARA_R110002012 | Tara Oceans TARA_R110002012 (sample SAMEA4396515) | marine metagenome | biome: Westerlies Biome; feature: [DCM] deep chlorophyll maximum layer (ENVO:01000326); material: water (ENVO:00002006), including particulate matter (ENVO:01000060) such as... | depth 40 m | reverse complement strand
TATCACCTGAGAGACTCGAAGCTTCGAAATCCAAGATGGCAAAATTGCCGATACTTTTTTGCTTCATTGCACGAGATAAGCCTTTGCAAAATTTATGTTGGGCACAAGGAAGAGTACTCCTTATTGAATTTTTGTAGGTAGTTCACGAGTGCCTTCGCTATAGCGATTTTCACGATCAACTAATTTTTGAACGCGCGCTGGATCACAGGGGCGATCGCGTCCGCTGGTCTTTACTATATGATGCACAAACCAATGCACTAATCCGGCGAAACTAACTGATATTACAGACAAAATAATTTCAAACGTTTGCATTTATCATGTCCTTTTACGCATGAATGTCTAAACTATCATACAATGCCCCATGAATTGATAGTATAGATCGCTATCCTCGTGATTAAGCTCCCGTTGTCCCGACATGTTGAAATAACGAGTATCATGATTGGTTCCGTCGCAGTCAGGCGACGGCTACTTAGAAAATTGTATCTGCCATATGGGCGCGCGCTGGCCAAGTAGATGATCCGTTGTTGCGGATCTCAAGATCGGAAGGTCAAGTGGTTGTTATTGGCATGAACTGAGAACGCGCATTGCGCCAATGATGACCGGTGTCTGCGACTGTTAGCATCCACTTCGTATCTGGACCTGCGGTCGGGTTCAATGCGGAGCCGACCTATTCGATGAGCCGGTTCTCGACGGATGCTTGCCCTCAGATAGTGTAAGAAACACTAAAACCGAATTTTGAGACTACACTGGGCATGGCGACCTTAAAGTTCATCAGCTTCCTATTGCTCGGATTCGTCAATAGCGAGCTCACCACCATCAACGTCACATATCAGCCAACTTACACTGTCGGGCCCGTACTCAGCGATTTCGGACAACAGTAGTGAACTTGCCGCATGGTTCGCCAAGTCCAAAGATTTGTCTTCGTCCTGAACCGAATTTATCGCTTCGTTGAGTGTTGGGCCCCAGCCGACGATCAAAGAATCTTCATCAAATACGATGTACCCAGCCGCTTTTATGTCCATTTTTGTAACTCTTTCGAAGCGGGTAAGCTTTTTGTCAGCATATCATAATTTTTTAACTTCATTCCAAACAAAGGCCCAAAAGAAAATGCCCCGGACATCGAAGTCCAGGGGCACGAGTTACTTGTTTTTGGGTGGGTTATTGCCGCGACCTGATCCTGAAAGGTTATCGGTGCCGTTTTTGGTGGGCGCGTTTTCTGGTGTGTTTTTACTCACAATACTTCTCCACATTTTCTTCTATTTTTGAGATTTTAAGAGACAGTTACGCTGTCTGAGATGCCGTGAGAGGCAGTGTCACAGTGATCGTGAGCTGAAAACAAGATCAGCTATAGATCATTTGGAGTCAATACGTGAAGTCATTTGAATTGAAGTTAAGCTAAATAGGCTCTCGATTTTACTCTGTTAGCCCTTCTCTTTAATTCAAGATTCAAAGTTCTAAGATTCAGAGCCGATTTTCTTTGTTTGATCAGATGGTTGCAACGCAAATTGTGAGGAATTCGGGGGCTTCGGTGAGGTTTTCGGGGCTTAAGGTGAGGTTTTCGGGGTCTAAGGTGAGATATCCGGGGTGTTAAAGTGAGGTTTTCGGGGCGCGCCTTGAAAACTATCCACAGGCCGACAAGCGTGATAAACTTTAGAGATTAGTCTTCGAAAATGTTGGACTTGCGCAGTTCTCGCCGTGTGTCACGCATCATGCGATTCTGGCTTTGGTACGTTTCGGCAACATGAACTGATTGGCCCGAAATGCGTGCTTTGCGTCCGATTTTAGAGCGATTCAATTCGCGCCATGCCGCGTCCATTTCTTCCTTGCTCTTTGACCACCAGCTCACACGAATATGAGTGACCTTCTTGCCAGTCTTGATGGGCATGACAGTGATGCTGAACGATGCCAGTGCGTTCATTTCCAAGACAACATGCTTGATGACATGTTTGTTGAGCGCGCCAAAAGCTGAATATTTACCGTTCTCTACACCCATAAGCGTACGAAAATCGTCTAAGCTCATGTCTTGGTAAGTTCTGTGCGACAGGCCGGTCCATTGTGCGACGTTTTCATAGAGGCTGACGGAATATTTTGAGCTGAATGCCATAAGGACAGGCAAAGCAATTTTGCCCCAGATGGCCGAATCTTTCAGCACTTCGACCAGTCTCTTGTCAAAACTGTAGTTCAAGACGCCGGATGCCCTGTCCGGGTCGTCCAGGTCATTGCCGCCAAGAAATTGGACACGTCGTGTCTTCCCGTCTGGCAGTTTTACGATCAAGATCGTTTGCATAAGGGCGATGATCGCATCTTCGACCATCTCGTAACCTTTGTGATCATCCGGTTTCAGGTCGTCGATCTCGATTGTGTAGTCTCTACCTTCTTCGACTCCTTGCATGTGGGCGTTGTGCCAAAGAATCGTGATTGATCGCCGAGCATTTAGGGTGAGGGACTGGTGGCCGGTGATCTGGATGAGTTCGGCAGGTTTTACGGCCTGATCCCGGCGGGGTTTCAGGTTAAAAACTTTGAGTGTAGCGGCCTGATCTTTTTTCATCACAAGATATAGAATAAGTTAACATGCGGATCTGTGAAAGGATTTTCGGTGACTTTTCATACTTCCCCGAAAACCTCATATTTAGAGGCATTATCCCAAAGAGATTTATACAAATATCTGTTTAGAAACAATTGTTTATCTGCGCCTTACGGCAACTCCATCTTTCGGCCCGAAAACCTCACTTTTATGGCTTTTGCTGGCCCTCTAAGAGGGCGATAGCGTGTTCAAGCGTCTCACTGAGGCCCCAATCGTTTGCGTCGGCGAGGCGATAGAAGGCATTGATCGTCTCGGGCGTTGTCTTGATGTTGAGCTGTGTATTCCGACCCGTACGACGGCACCGATGCAACATTACCGGAAACGTCCATACCATTCAGCAGCCAATGAATTGCGCGCCCTATATGATACATAATTTTCGTGTTCTCGGGGGGATAGACTGATGGCAAGCCGTCAAACCTTCACTGTTCTTAACCGCGGGAATCGAGATCTTTTCGTGACTATCAACGATTTGAACGAAAGCGGAAGCCCGACGGTCTGGGTGGACGAGCGGCTTAACGAAGGCGCAGCAGCGGACGTCCAACTCACTGTCGATGGATCGAGAGAAGCTCGGGTGACATGGCGCGCGATGCGCTCTGATGGCGTGGGCGAGCCAGAGATTTCTTCGGATATGCGAGTAGATGAAGGCGATGTGATCGATGTTTATGTAAGGTAGTGCGTGTTTTCCGTTGAACTCGTCGACATTAATTCATGAAGCCCGCTGTGCATCCCAAGGTGATGCTCAGCATGCAAGTTCTACCATCAGGAATCTGCATTATACCAAGTGCAAAGTAAGAATAGTACTCTTACGGCTTTAGTACCAAAAACGGCCCTTTGTGCCGATTTCCCCTGCCCCATGCAAAACCAATCAGTTAGATGTGACAAAAACCCCCAGCAAAACCTTTGTGCTTCTGGCAGGTTTTTGTCAAAATGAACCATGATCATTGGATATGCCCGCGTCAGCACTGACTACCAGAACCTTGATGCCCGAACAGCGGTGGGAGCGGGCAAGTTGTTTGCCGATAAGATAAGCGGATCGAAGCGCGACCGATTAGAGCTGGGCAAGATGCTTTATCAACTCCGCGACGGCGACGTTGTGACCGTCACAAAATATGACCGCCTTGCCCAGACCTTCTGGAGATCGTGGGAGCGATCCGGGCGTGTGGTGCCGGCTTTCGATCTTTGGCCGAGGACATCGACACGACAACGCCGGCAGGCCGTCTGGTGTTTCATGTTTTCGCATCTATCGCCCAGTTCGAGCGAGAGAGAATTTCAGAGCGGACCAAGGAAGGGCTGACATCCGCCCGCAAGCGGGGCCGGATCGGAGGCAGGCCCCCTGCCCTCACCGTGGCACAGAAGATCAAGGTGCAGCGTATGAGGGACCAGGAACAGCGAACAGTATCCGAGATCGCTCGGTTATTCGGAAGTGAGTGAGCGAACTGTTCGTAGGGTACCGACTGTTCTCTGATGGTGGTTCAGATCATCGTTTGGTATCAAACATGAAAAATCAGGCGAGAAGAATAATTGTAAGGGCAGGCGATGGCACAAAAAGTAAACTTAGATGCAATGATCCCTCGTGCTGACTTCGCATCAAAGCCTGACGAAGAGAGTTCTGCCGAGAAGATTCAAACGTTCTCAATAGAACAGTTAAAGCAGGATTCCCTTCTGGTTCACCGGCTTAGAAAGCCTGACTTTCAACGTGAAACAAGCCATTGGGACCCCAAGCAAATTTTGGTGTTCTTGAAGAGCTTTCTCGACAACGAGTTGGTTCCATCCGTAATTCTATGGCACTCCCCCAGCCATGTGTTTGTCATCGATGGGGGGCACCGGATCAGCACACTCAGAGCATGGATTGAAGACGACTATGGTGATGGGCCGATCTCCTCGAAATTCTATTTAGGGACTATCCCTGAGGATCAGAAACGGGTTGCGAAAAGAGTACGCGATCTGGTCAATCGGGAGATCGGTACATACTCAGCACTGAGGGCTGCGATGATCGACCAAGAAAGTTATTCCGATGATGTTATGAAAAAGCGCGCCCGGAACTTGGCAACACGGTCGCTCTCGCTTCAATGGGTGGAAGGTGATGCCGCAAGGGCGGAAACTTCTTTCTTCAAAATCAACACTCAGGGTACGCCACTACACAAAACCGAGGAGCGCTTACTGCGGGAACGCAGAAATCCGGTAGCGATATCGGCGCGATCTATTGTGCGAGCGGGTACTGGTCATAAGTATTGGTCCCGATTTGATGAAGATTCAAAAAATAAAATCGAGGCATCGGCTCTCGAACTCCACAATCTATTGTTTCAACCAGAGATAAATGAACCGATCAAAACTCTCGATTTGCCATTAGGCGGCCGCTCATCACCGATTGGTGCACTGAATTTATTGATGGACTTCATTGCCACAGCAGCGCGAGAGCCAAACGTCGATGTAAAAGACTGGCTTATCAACAAACCGGATGTTGATGGAACGGCAACAGTAAAAGCTCTAAACCAATGTGCAGATGTAATGCGACGCATCACTGGAAACGATGCGGCAAGTCTTGGCCTTCATCCAGCCGTATACTTTTATAACCATCGGGGCAAACACAGCGACTATCTCTTCCTTGCTGTCACACGAGTTTTCGCGCGTGCGATCCAAGATAATAATAAAGAGTTCTTCAAGAAATTTACTAAGTGCCGTGGTGCTGTGGAGAAGTTTCTGATCAAAAATAAAGCTTTGATAAATCAGGCAATTGTTCAAATTGGCAGTACCCAACGAGTGGACCGTCTTAGCAGTATGTTTTCTGGTCTTGTAAACAGCTTTCTGAACAACGAAGAAGTCGATACCGGCAAATTATTGCTGCTGCTTGGCTTGCAGGGAAAGCTCGTGGCGTCTGAACTTGAAGGCGCTACACAGAACTTTACAGCTGAAGCAAAGTCAGCGATCTACCTGCGTCAGTCTTTGGCCAATGCGCTGACTTGTCCAATCTGCACCGGTCTCGTAGATGCTAACAAGTCGGCTTCCTACGATCATATCAAGCGCAAAAGTGATGGCGGTATGGGCGGCCCTGAAAACGGCCAAATCACCCATCCATATTGCAATACCGCCATAAAAAATTAAAGCGATGCAGGCTCAGACTCTCTCATGCAAGCTTCACCCAAGATTAGAACAAAATAAAAACAGGGTTCCCAAAACCTCTGGGACGAATTATGACATGTTGTCAATAACCGACACAAAAATAGGGGCAGGCACGTGAACTCGCATACACGGACCGAATTTGCAGAATTGATGGAGCGCGCGGGTCTCGACATCGACACTGCGGCAAAACTTTTGGATGTGAACGCCCGGACAGTCCGGCGTCATATCAACGGAGAAGGAAAGCGGATCGACCGACTTCGGCTGGAAAAACTACGCCAGACAGCGGATGAGCGCTGCACAGGAGAGCGTCCGGAAGGATTCCGCTTTATCGACCTCTTTGCCGGGATTGGAGGGGTGCGCCTGCCTTTTGAGGCCATCGGGGGGCGGTGCGTTTTCACTGCCGAATGGGACCGGTTCAGCCGTGAGACCTACAACGCCAATTTCCCCGAGCCTGCCAACAGCGAACATGTCTTTGCAGAGGACGTGCGCCCCTATGCGAATGCACCGGAGACAATCCCTGCCCATGACGTGCTCCTGGCCGGTTTTCCCTGTCAACCGTTCTCTATCGCAGGCGTCAGCAAGAAAAATGCCCTTGGCCGTCCGCACGGCTTTCTCTGCGATACGCAGGGAACGCTGTTCTACGATCTGGCCAAGATTATCGATCATCACAAACCGCCAGCATTCCTTCTTGAGAACGTGAAGAACCTTGAGCGTCATGACGGCGGCAAGACCTTCGCCACGATTATCCACGTGCTGGAAAAGGAACTTGGCTATCGCGTATTCCACAAAGTGATCAGCTCGACACCGTGGGTGCCACAGAAGCGCGAACGCATCTTCATCGTCGGCTTCAAGGATCACAGCATCGAGTTCGACTTCGATCAGCTCGCCGTGCCTGAAGGTGACGGCCCGAAGTTGAGCTCGATCCTCGATAAGGAGGTCGATCCGAAATACACGCTCACTGAAAACCTGTGGAATTACCTCCAAGGTTACAAGGAAAAGCATCGAAAAGCTGGAAACGGCTTCGGATTCTCGCTCTTTGGCCCCAATGATGTGGCCCGTACCCTGTCTGCCCGCTACTACAAGGATGGCTCCGAAATCCTGATTGCGCAGAAGGGCAACCGGCCACGCCGTCTAACACCGCGCGAATGTGCCCGTCTGATGGGGTTCGAGAAACCTGGACGGACAGACTGGAAGATCCCCGTATCCGACACGCAAGGCTATCGCCAGTTCGGCAACGCGGTCGTTGTGCCGGTTGTAAACGCGGTCGCGCAGCTCATGCAGCCGCGCATCTTGGATGCAATGGAGCTGGACGGGCGGGAAGTGCCAGCCACCGTGCAGGTTCGGCTCCCCCTGCCCGAACCTGGTATCGCAGCAGAATAATGCCTGCGGATACCGTCACGCCCGCAACCCGAAGCCGGATGATGGCCGGTATCAAAGGCAAAAACACCAGACCTGAATTGACAATTCGGTCCGCGCTTCACAAGCGCGGATTCCGGTTTGGCTGCACCGCAAAGACCTGCCCGGCAAGCCAGACCTCGTGTTCCTGGGCCGGAACGCGGTGTTATTCGTCCACGGGTGTTTCTGGCACGGCCACGACTGCCATTTGTTTCGCTGGCCGAAAAGCCAGGAGGACTTCTGGCGCAACAAGATTGGGAAGAACATCGAGCGCGACCGGATTCAGTATCAAGCCCTAATCGAGACGGGATGGCGCATCGGAATCGTCCGGGAATGCGCCCTGAAGGGCAAGACCCGCCTGCCCTTCAAAAACGTTACCGATCAATGCGCCATATGGTTGAAATCAGATATAAAGACTTTGGAGGTGAGCGGTGATAAAGCGCGGGCAACTGTCTGACTATTTCGAGGGTGTCGGGGTCAAACGCCTGTCCGCCGTCGATGCCGAGCCGAAGACATCGAACCAGCACGAGGTCGGCACGACGAAGAAGATGCGGGATGATTTTCTGGGTGAAACACACCAGCAGAAGTTCCCCGCAATCTACATCTGGCTGGGCGGCGATCAGGAGGGCTTCACCGAGGAGAGCTGGGCCACGCACTACGATGCGCGCCTCAACAAGCCCCGTGCCGCCGAATGGCGGCTCTACTACCCGTCAAACCCCGTCACGGAGGCTATGAAGGCCGGGGACACGCTTTTCCTTGCCAAGGATCAGGGCGGCGTCCTGTGGTTCATTGTGGCCCCGGAGGGGTCCACCAGCGAGCAGCAGCTCTTTTGGTTGTTCGGTCTGCGCCCAGAGGGAAAATCCTTCGTGTCGCGCGAGTTCTCGGACGAGGAGCCGGAGCTTGATTTTGCGGCCCGCTTTATCTTGGACGAGATCGGGGTCGAGTTCGAGGAACCCGAAGCCGACAAGCTGGACAGCATCATCGAGAAGTTTGGCATGACGTTTCCGAAGACGGCCGAGTTTTCCGATCTGGCCCGGCTCACCTTGCCCGAAGTCCGCGCCGAAGATGATCCTGACGCAGCACTTATCGCGTGGCTGGATCATGAGGAGGCATTGTTCAGGCGATTGGAGCGCAAGGTTGTATCGTCGCAGATCGAAGCCGGGTTCGTGGATGACAGCGGCACGGACGTTGATGGCTTCATCAGCTTTTCCCTGAGCGTCCAGAACCGGCGCAAATCCCGCATGGGGCACTCACTGGAACACCATCTGGCAGCCGTTCTCAGGGCGCATGATATCCGGCACGTCCGGGGCGCAATGACAGAACACAAGCACAAGCCCGACTTTCTATTCCCTGACTTGGAAACCTACCAGGCAGCTCCAGCCGGAGGGGACCCTATCCTGACGATGTTGGGGGCCAAATCCACGTGCAAAGATCGCTGGCGGCAGGTTCTGGCTGAGGCTGAGAAGATCAGCCATAAACACCTTCTGACGCTGGAGCCGGGAATTTCCGAGCCGCAGACAGACCAGATGGCGGCGTCCAGCCTTCAGCTCGTCGTGCCCTCCCCCATTCATGGCAGCTACACGGACGCGCAGCGCGGCTGGCTCTGGTCTGTTGGTGAATTCATTAGGGTGGTTCAGGAGCGGCAGGGCTGAAACGCAAGTAGATCGCAGTGGTAAGCCACGACGATAGCGGAATGGATGTTGCATCACCTTCGAGTGAGTATATACTCATTTGAGTAAACACTCATTTACACAAGGTGACAAAATTGCCAATAATTTCGATACTGAACCCCAAGGGTGGTTCGGGAAAAACGACTATCACCACAAACCTCGCGCGTTCGCTGCATGAGCGCGGCCAAAAAGTCTTGATAGTCGATTCCGATCCACAGGGTAGCGCTCGAGACTGGCACGCGGTTGACGAAAAAAACCCCCTGCCCCTTGTAGCACTGGATCGAGCCAACAACGTTAAAAGCTTGCCGGGTGTCGCCGCTGCCTACGATTTTGTTGTGGTTGATGGCGCGGCCAAACTCGAGGACATGATAGCCGCAAGCATCAAAATCACTAATTTTGTTTTCATTCCAGTAACACCCAGTCCCTACGATCTATGGGCCGCTTCGGACTTGGTGGAATTCATCAAGGCCCGTCAAGAAGTGACAGACGGAAAACCTGCGGCACGGTTCATTATCAGCCGTGCGATTTCCGGAACTCGTCTCGGCGACGAGATCGTCACAGCGCTTGCGGAACAGGGCTTGGGTGTGTTCGCCAACCATATCACGCAACGGCAAGTCTATCCCCAGACCGCAAGCGAAGGCGGCACCGTATTCGACAGTAAGAACGCCGACGCCGTGGCAGAGGTGAACGCACTGACAGATGAGATCCTCGCCTTCATCGGCGCGGAGAGGACGTAATGGCGCTATCAAGCAAACGGCCAAGCCAGCGAGACGCTATCAAGTCGAAATTGCTGAACGATGTAACCGAAACAAACGAGAAGAAGCGCCGTCTGAACGCGGAGATCGAGGATTCTCTCTATCGGCGCATCAAAGGGAAGGCAGCGGAAGAGGGCCGGACAATATCCAGTATCACCCGAGACCTATGGATTGAGTATTTGAGTAAATGAGAGTTTGAGTAAATGAGTATTTACTCTACCATCCGTTGCGGCCGCGCTTCTTGAACCAACTCTTGCAGAAGCCCAGAAACGCTGCATCAGGACTTTTCGTCGGCTCATTTTGCCGCGCAGCATAAGTTCGCCACTCGCGTCCGCATCCGCGCGGGTTGCACCATGCAGTCGATTCAAGTTTGTTACCTCGACGATATCTTCATCGAATAAGGCAATCTGACCAACGCCAAGTCGACCGAGCAGCATCGCAACAGCGCTGCCCGTGCCCCCGCACCCGACAATGCCGACTTTCAATCGTCGCAAAATCACATTGACTGCGGGACCGAATGCAAGCGCCTGGCGTGCGAACGCATCGTCCTGAAATTCGCTGGACGTGTCGAGAAATTGAAAGCTGCAACCAACAACCTGCATTGACGCCGCTTTAACAGGACCTGTTTCATCCAGCCAAACGCGCCCCGCAAACACAGTCTTACCAACCAGCAGGATACTTGGTAATATTTCGGACTGCCCGTTACGATTGCGCGCCAATCCAACGAGGTCACGCTCGTTCTGATCATCTTGTTCCGAGAAGGTCGAATATCCTGACGGATGACTATGTGCGATACCAACTACCAGCCCTTCATCCTTAGCGCGTCGGCACGCATCTACGAACGACCGGGTCGACCATGTAACGTGTTTACGAGCCTCGAGATCTCTCGGACGGCGCTCGGGGAGGTGCATCCAATAACTTAAAAATCCTACGAGCGCCTGGCTGGTTGCCTTGGGGTTCAGAAGCGGCATGCAGAAGCTGACGAAATCCGGTGCCAAGCATCCGATTTCATCGGCGAACCAAAACGGATGCGGTTTAAGACTATTTGCCTGCAAACCTTGGTATCTTTTCAGTTCCCTAAGGGGGGGTAGATCAGGAGGTTATTGTTGCAAGTCATCACTGGATCAGAGGTGCCTGTTTAACACTATTGCCAATAGTGTTAAGCGATCTGCACGCAATCCGCGCGAACGGACAGGGCAGGGGGCGGCTTTGGCCTTTGTTGTTTAACAGTCTTAGGGTAAACTGTTAAATATGAGCGAAATGACCCTTTATGATCCTCGTGGAAACCGTCTCTACCTCAACGCTGAGGAACGGGCCGCATTCCTGTCCGTGGCCCGTCAACGGCCTGCCCGCGACCGCACTTTATGCGAGACTTTGCACTACACCGGCTGTCGGCCATCTGAGCTAATCGAGATCACGCCAGCCCGCATCGACCTCTCTGGTGGAGCGGTGGCCATCAGGTCGCTCAAGAAACGCAAGGACAGCTCGGGCGAGCAGAAAGCGGTTTACCGTGCGGTTCCAGTCCCGCCAGAGTTTCTCGATACTCTGAACACCGCCCATGGCATTCGGGAGGCGCAGAAATCACGTAAACTGGCGCATGTCCCCATCTGGGCGCTGTCCCGTGTCAGGGTCTGGCAGATTGTCAAAGGCGTGATGATCGAGGCTAAGATTGCCGACGCGGCGCACCGCAGCCCTAAAGGCTTGCGGCACGGCTTCGGGATAAATGCCGTGGTAAAGGGCATCCCGCTGCACATGCTGCAAAAGTGGATGGGACATGCGCAATTGTCCACCACGACGATCTACGCCGACGCGATTGGCAAAGAAGAGCAGGACATAGCTGCGAAGATGTGGAGCTGACCCATGCACCTCACGCGAACTGACCCAGAAACTAACCTTTATCGGTACTACCTATTAAAGATTACAAAAGGCCTCATTGGAGACTGGGGATTGGTCCGGTGGTGGGGACGTATCGGCAGTTCGGGACGGGTGCGCACAGATTGGTTTGGAAGTGAGCGCGACGCAAAGGATGCGCGTTTCGCACTGCACATGAACAAGGCCAAGCGGGGATATGATTAACCCATTAGGGCGATCTGGGGACAAGGTACGCGGGCAGGGGGCTTTCATGCCATTCACTGCACCATGCCTAAATTTACACACTGCGGACGAAGTTAGCTTTCGCTGCAACTGCGCTAAAGTCCGGTTCGGGCAAAACTGTGTTTTGCAGACGAGTCTGTTTCGAAAAGCCTCAAGTTAACGCATGGATGCCGATACGATTAAATACCAAAGGGAACACCGCCAGTTACAGGAAGGTTCATTCCGGTGACGTAATTTGCTTGTGGTCCTGCAAGATAAGCCACTGCATTGGCGACATCGACGGGCAACCCAGCGTCTCTCAACGCCACATTCGCGTATCGCTCCTTTTTGATCTCAGCGACTGAAATGTCGCGTTCTTTTGCAAGGCGATTGTTAGCGGCAGTATGCATGTCCGTCGCGATGTAACCGGGGCAAACCGTGTTGCACAGTATGCCGTCAGGTCCGAACTCTGCGGCAAGTGTTTTAGAGAACCCTACCAGTCCGTGCTTCATCGTCGTGTAGGCCCCAAAACCCGGCTCCGCTCCAAGGCTGCCAGTAGATCCGATGTTGATAATTCGCCCACCCCCAATTTGGCGCATGTGAGGTATGACCGCTTGCGAAAGCATCATAGGACCCAACCTTCGCTGCACAGATTATCAATGATCGGTCTGGTGCATCGCAGTCGTTCGCCGCACGGTGCATGAAATTACAGAGGGCGGACTTTCCTGCCGTTCGACTGGCGGATCAGACCACCACCGTGATAACTTCGCGGAATGAATATGTTAGTTTTTCCTTCCGTACTTTCCGGTTGTGGCAGAGGTGCTGGATGCACGCAGAGAGGCCGACGATGCCCCGGCGGCAGCCTATACAGGCAAGGGGACTCGTCAGGCTTTGGCTTATTGCGAGACATCCACCTGTGCGCACTGTCCCTATGACTCAATCTGCAACTCCATAATGCCGGAGGTCCGTGCAGCCAAGAAACAAGTCGATCCACAGGCCGGCCGCTGACGCGGCCCTCTGTATTCAGAAAAAGGACACATCTCATGGCTGCACGTAAAAGCTCATTGCGCGACCTGGCCGCAAAATCCCGGAAGGACGGGTTGGCAGCCGCCAACACCGGCCCCGTGGCAGGCCGGATAGCCGAACTCGACCCGACGCTTGTCCATGCCGGTGGCCTTGAGGACCGCGTTGATATCAGTCAGGAGGAAATTGCCACCTTGGCTGAGAGTCTGCGCAAGGCTGGCCAGAAGTTGCCTATCCTTGTGCGGCCGCATCCTTCCAGACCCGGAGAATTCGAGATCGTCGCCGGACGGCGACGCCTCGCGGCCTGCAAAATTGCAGGACTGCAGGTTCGCGCCGAGATCCAGGATCTTGATGATGCCGCCCTTGTTATGGGGCAGGCGATCAAAAATATCGCTCGTGAGGACCTGACCTACATCGAACGCGCCAGACTGGCCGCTCGAATGGTGGATGAAGCCGGGCTGGCGCCGGCGGACATCGACACCGCATTCTCCTGCGGAAAGACAGACAGATCCCGGTATCTCAAGATCGGTCGTGGCATCCCGGACGACATCCTCTCGTTTGTCGGTAAGGCTCCAGGTGTCGGTCGTCCCCGGTGGGAGAAGTTTGTGGCCCATATGGAAGCAAATGAGGCTGCCCTTAGCCGAATGCGCGAAGTGTTGGCAGCTGCCAACACCGCGGATAGTGCGCTTGCTACCTCGGATGCCCGCTTCTCTTACTTGTTCGATGCCGCTTTTCGGACGGACGTCGCAGATCGGGATACCACACCTCGGGGGAAAGATGAGCAGACGCCCGAGGCGCAAGAGATATGGGTTCCCTCACATGACACTCCCGTAGGTTCTTTCAAGCGCACGCACTCGAGGGTTCAGGTGATCCTCAAGGGCTCTTTCAAGCCGGGCTTCCTTGATTGGCTCGATCATAACGTCAATGCGGTGATTGTGCAGGCAATGCGCGATTATGAGCGAGACACCGTGTTTGACGATCTTTCAGAAACCTTGGAAGACGGCGGCGAGGAAACATGAACCGAAAGATGAAGGCCATTGCGGTTGCCACACAGAAGGGTGGAAGTGGCACGATCTCGATCCATCTTGCGGTCCAAGCGATGCAGTCCAAGAAAAACGCGCAGGTGATCCTTTTCATGCGCGACGAAGGCGGTAAGATGCATGCGACGACTGCCATGACGAAAGATCAGCTAAAGGCTCTCCCCGAGCATAACCACTGAACATCTTCGAGTTTCGTTGATGGTTAGGGTCAGCATTCGTTTGTGTGCTGGCCCTATTCTGTTCTGAGCATACCATTGCTGTCGCTAAACCAGCTGGACATAAACGGCTGTTAGGGACGAACTCGAAACGGCGTAGGATCAGCCATGTGTAACCTTTATTCAAACACCATGCCGGTCGAAGCGATGCGCCAGCTTTTCGCAGTCGAACCCGGAAACGATGACCTTGGCAACGCGGAGCCGCTACCTGCAATCTTTCCAAAAGGACCTGCGCCAATCATTGGTTTGGACGCTGATGGCACCCGGTGGATGAAGAACACACACTGGGGCTTCGTGCTCCCGCAGGTCTCAAAAAAGACCGGCAAGCCCATCCAGCCCAAGGCGGTCAACAACGCCCGCGACGACAAGCTACGCACCTCTTCATTCTGGAAAAATAGCTTCGTTGAGCGACGGTGCCTGATCCCGGCGACAAGCTTCTGCGAGGCGAAGGGCCGCAATCCAGCCACCTATGTGTGGTTCGGCGTCAAAGGCGACGATGCACGGCCACCTTTTGCCCTGGCGGGGGTGTGGCGCGCGTTTGCCGGCAATTACGGCGGAGAGTTCCGCGAGTTAATCACATCTTCGATGGTAACCACGACGCCGAATGAGCTGGTCAGGGACACCCACCCGAACCGGATGCCCGCAATTCTGCATCCGGAAGACTACCAAGAATGGCTGACAAGTGATCCCAAATCGGCATTTGCGCTAATACGCCAGTTTCCGGCAGATGAGATGGTCATCCATCAAAGCGGCGAAGGTCTGAAGTCTGACAAGGGCGGACTGTAATTTTCGATGCAGAACGGGATCAATCTTGACACGAAGGGTCCATCTGACCGATTGAGAACAAAATAAGAACACGTTAGGATTCCCATGCCCCTGCACCGCATCGAACAACCTGTCACTGCTAACGGTTTTCCGATGCGTCTTGTCGCCATGCCAGCAAGTGCCGGGTTTCCGTCACCCGCCGGCGATGATCTGGAAGATGAGATCGATCCAATAGCATGGGTGGTGCGGCATCCAGCTTCAACCTTCTGGTGGCGTGTCGAGGGGGACTGCCTCTGGGATGTGGGTATCCGCGACGGTGATATCATTGCTGTAGATCGCGCCGGAAAACGTCGCATCGGGCGTGCGGTCCTTGCTGTGGTAGAAGGTGCAGTGACAGCGAAAATCTTACGGAAACGCGATGGCAGGTATTATCTCGCTCCGGCCAACAACCGTGAACAGTTTCCCGACATTGAACTGACCGAAGACAGCGAAATCTGGGGTGTGATTGCAGGCGTTGTGCGGCGCTACGATCTCGCATGAAGCGACCAATCGCAATCAGCGACAGCGCAAATTTCTATGTGAGCGCCGAACGGATCTTCGATCCGTCTCTAAAAAACGTGCCGGTAATCGTCCTGTCAAACAACGATGGCTGCGCTGTTGCAAGATCGGATGAAGCAAAGGCGCTCGGGATCAAGATGGGCGAACCGCTCCATCTGATCCGCGACAAAATAGAAGCGCATGGCGTGCGCGTGTTCAGCTCGAACTACACATTATATGGTGACATTTCCCGCCGCGTCGTCGAGGTCTATGAAGACTTTACACCGAAAGTAGAGATTTACTCTATTGATGAGTGTTTTCTGGACTTTGGCGGCTTTAAGGATCGCACCGAGCACGCGCGCGCCATGCGATCAGCGGTTTTGCGGCGTATTGGTGTGCCCGTGCGGGTTGGTATCGCACCAACAAAGACGCTGGCGAAATGCGCGAATGATATTGCCAAAAAGAACCCGATCTTCGCAGGCGTATTAGACATGATGGACGACACGCTGGCTGCCTGGTTGCTGCCAATGGTCCCGGTCGGAGACATATGGGGGATCGGGCGTCGAACCGAAGCGAAGCTCCACTGTCTCGGTATCCGCACGGCGGCAGAACTGCGGGATATGCCGATCCGGCAGGCGCGCGCCTTGGGTACGGTCGTGCTTGAACGGACTGTGTTAGAACTCCAGGGTGAGCCATGCCTCGTTTTTGATGATGTTGTACCACAGCGCAAGGGCATGGCTGTGACCCGCTCGTCCGGAACGCCCATGACAGATTTCGATACGCTTTTTCAGGCAGTCACAGCGCACGCGACGCGTGCGGCGGAAAAACTACGTCAGCATGGGTTGGTGGCCGGAACGCTGACAGTGTTTTTCCACACCAATCGGCACCGTCCGGATCGGCCGCAATACTCAGGTTCGCGCTCAACTCGGATGACGCCCATGTCGTCCGACACCTTCGATCTTGTTGGCGCTGCGAAGCGCTGCACGCAGGCCGCATGGCCGAAGAGACAGGCGGGGCCGTTCGGTTTCACAAAGGCCGGCGTCGTGCTTGATGATCTAATACGAATGGAAGATCGACCGCTGACATTTTTTGATGTCCCAAAAATCAAATCCCAAGCGCTGATGGCAGCGCTCGATCAGGTAAATGATCGGTTCGGCAAAAAGACTATGGTGCTGGCAAGCGAAGGAATGAAAAGGCCTTGGAAGTTACGGTCCGATCATCATAGCCCGCGATACACTACGCGGTTATCTGACCTGCCAGTGGTTCGATGATTCCCAAAATGTGCGCCATGTAATCAGCGGCTAATTCACACCTTTGGTAGAGGAGAGCTTTGGACGATCAGCCCTCACCACCCCGGGCGCAAAAGATGTGCGCGCCAGCACAAATAGTTTCAGGAACAACCGACCATTAGTGAGCGAGTTTCGGGAACCCCTCATACCATTCGGCATGGTTACCATCGTGGTTGGCCATGCCAAAGCGTGTCAGGCATCCTTTGGGCGCGACATAGCTATCAATTCGCCGTTCCGGATTTTCATGCCACGTCAGGTTGAATGCTGCGAGTTTCGGAAAGAAATACATGTTCGCATATGGCAAGTGATCATGGACCCACCACGCCAGCGAACGCCAGTCGGTACCAGTCTCAAATCGCTCTGCAAACCATGGTATCACGAAACAGGCTGTGGCCCCTGCATAACCATCTGCGTCCCGACAGTCCCAGATGTGGCTCACATAATTGGCTTCGTTTGACGCACAGCTATAGCCAGGTTTTTTAACTTTTTGTTGTTCGTTGCAAAATCCGTTGACCGCGCAGGAGCGAAAAGCAGTCCGGATAGAAACCTTGCCAAACGTGCGGTGCAACGGCTCCAGTAAATCTTCGCACAGGCGTTTTCCAACCATGGCCGCAAGGGCAGGATCATCTGGAATGTTTGGTTTGCCATGAAAGTTGGAGACCTCAGAATATAGAAACTCCCGCATCGAAAAATTTGTAGAGAGGCGAGTGCGGCCAAAGGTATCAAGGCTTGCTACTGTCTTGGGGGTCTTCATAAACTGCAGTTACTCAAATGTGATTTTTTAATTTTTTAGCTGAGATGAAGTTAAACGCAAGTCGGGGGGCCAGAACAGGCAAGCGGCATAAGTGATATGCAACATCACTTATTTTAACTCTTGACGAACCTTCTCTCAAACGTCCATAACAGTGATACAAGAAATCACTAAGGACGCTTTCATGTATAATGCAGCCCTTTCGCTCACAACTCATGCCAGTCAGCGCGCCGCAGAGCGCGCAGTCCCAATTGCTGTGGTCAAGATGATCCTCGAATACGGAGAAAGCCAAAGTGCCCGAGATGGAGCGCGTAAGTATGCGCTTTCCAAAGCCAGCCTAAGAAAGCTGCGCGAGGACTTCGGAGCGAATGTGTCAAATTCTCTGAGCAAGTTTCGCAAAACTTACGTTGTCTCTTCGAATGGCGCGGTCATCACGGTCGCTTTCGCCTACCACCCCCTCTTTCACTAAAGGAACCAATATGCCCAATCCACTTACACAAAAATTTCTGCCTTGGCTCGAGAACGCATCCGATGCAGATGTAAAACGTGAGATCGATGTTCCAGCCACCCTCTTGATCGACGGAGCTCAGCAAGGTGCCAAACGGATCGATATTGCCTATGCACCCTTTGATCACGTAACCCAAACAGCAAAGATAGTGATCGTCGGGATCACGCCCGGACGCCAGCAGATGGCGAATGCGCTCCAGGAATGCAGACGTCAGTTGCGGGCTGGCACAACGCGGGATGCGGCGCTCGCGGCAGCGAAAGTGCATGCGAGCTTCTCCGGTCCGATGCGGGCGAACCTCGTCGCCATGCTCGACGACATTGGCGTGGCGCAATTGCTCGATCTCGACAGCACGGCTGCCTTATGGGGATCGGCTTCCCATCTGGCGCATTTTACGTCGGCGCTTCGCTATCCGGTCTTCGTTGACGGTAAGAACTACTCCGGCGCTCCGTCCATGACCCGCGTTCCCGTCCTGCGGAGCCTACTCGACACTTGCCTTGTCGCGGAGATGCGGCAGTTACCGGATGCACTCTACGTGCCGCTCGGCCCCAAGGTGGGTGAGGCACTGGAATGGGCTGCCTCCCGTGCGGGAATTCCAGAAGCACAGGTCTTGAGCGGCCTGCCACATCCAAGCGGTGCCAGCGGTGAGCGCATCGCCTACTTTCTCGGCCGGAAGCCGAAGGAACTATTGTCTATTAAGACGAATGCCGCCCGGCTCGATGCAGCACGAGCAGGGTTGGTCGCAAAAATCAGCAAACTGGGAGGTCAGGCATGACCAAGTTACCACGCGATATGGATTTCGAAGAGCGCGTCCATGACTTCACGATTGGTTATGATTACGATAACGACCCCTCAATCACGCTCGTGAAGCTCGTCCGGGCCGCTGGCGATTTTCTAAACCAGATCGTCGGAGCCGAGGATGCCGACGTAGCCATGAAACGCCTGATTGGTCCCCTCGCCGCAGAGGAGGAGGGTTGGAGAGAAGGCCTCGAGGCGAACATGCAGGGTGCCTTCAGCGAATGGCCACTGGGCCAGATGCTGCACAACCTTAGTGCCTACGCCGACTATGGCATCGACATCGAGGCACGAGAACACGAGGACGAGGCTGCCATTGCCTTACGCCTCGGAAGCATGGTGGAGGCGGCAGGCCATTTTCTGGCGACGTGCCCCCTGGAAACTTGGCTTGGACAGGATCGTGAAAGGCAACTTGAGGAGACCGTTCTGTTGGCCTCTGGACGATGGGCGCTGGACCACGACCGTCCGGTAAAACCGGAGGCCCTCGCAATTTTCGGCGGCGTCAAATTGAGCCGGATGCGCAACTTGATTTCTGGCGAGAATCCCATCCTCCGGCGCGAAAACGGTCTCATACCTGCCAAACCCGCGACTGATTGGCTGGAAGGCCGCAACAGCTTTTGCCCCTCGATCTGGCGCACCGCACGGCCAAATTACGATGGGGCGGTCACGACATACAAATATGTAGAGGCCCTCTTCGTACCAATGGCACGAGATGGATCACTCTTTCATCCCGGTCTCGAACGGCGTGGAACGTTTACCATTGGGGAAAAGGGCAATGAAACGCATGTCAAAAATTATGATGATGCGCTGCGCGATCTTCAAGAGATGCCTGATCCGGCTTGGCGTCGTCCACCGCGGGGAGGCCGCGGGGGCTGGAGCATCGTGCGCGGGACAAGCTGGGCCCGCATGTCGCAAGCGGAGCTGGATGCACACGCCCGGTCGGAGAAAGAACTTATGAAGCACATTGAGGGAGGCCATGAAGATGACTGAGGTATCTCGAGATGCTTCATTCCTATCCGCAGCCATGGGTTTTCTGGCCTGACCCAAAAGGAGATCGCCAGTCGAGCGGGTTTCAGTAAGCCAAACGTCATCTCTATGATGAAATCTCGCCAAACTAAAATCCCAATCTCTCGGGTTCCGGGCCTTGCCAAGGCCTGCGGGATTACCGAAGCAGCCTATGAGCTGCGGCCCGTGTTTGATGCGCTCGTCACCGATCTAAAGCAGTCCACCAAGTTATTTGTGCCCTCTCGGCAGATTGCTATGCAATCGCCTGCCGGGTAATAGACGGGTATCTCAAGGCAACCCTCACAGCGATCGCCAATGGTCACCCACAAAGCGGCATCGACGATCTGCTCCCGTGGAACTTCAAGACGTCAAGCTGACCCGACAGTGCCCTCCTGGGAACGCTTACCCCTAAGCAGACGCGCGAGGCGTTCCGCATCCCGTCTATCCGTTTTGATCCGCTCCCCTGGACACACAGGGATTAGTAAGGGAGCTACGACATAACAGGTGAACCCAAATGCTGTAATCTGGCGATACAGCCCATAACCGGTTGGCCCTGCCTCATAGCAAATTTCGACTCGATCGAACCGCGCTGCCAGCTTTTTGAGGAACTTCTCTACAGAAGTAGGGGCCGTAGAAATCATCCCCCGGTCCCGAACCTCACCGTCCCTGCCATCTTCTGCAACCGAAACTGCCAATGTGGCCTTGGACGCGTCAAGCCCAATGAAAACTACTTTCTCTTTGTTCATAGCAAGCCTCCAAAATGAAGGGCAACACAATGTTTAGCCCAATTAGAGGTAAGCATGAAACCTCACAGCGCTAAACTGCCCTGCAAAAGACATGCGGTCTTACGATTTTACGGTGTTTATGTTTAGCTTCCAGTGTGAAACTGCGTCTCTTTCAACTTGTTTTGCGTAGTGGCTCTATAATTGGTCCCAGCTCCTCGATGCTGCTTTTTACCTCCGCTTCGGGCAGTGTTTTCACTAAATCCGACCTCCACAGACGCGCGAACCCCGGCGAGATGTTGTCATTCTCGTTTACAAAGGATTCTTTCGGCCGTCGGGCCCGTATGCGCCTGAACTCACTTGGGCTGCCTGCCCCGACGCGCTTCAGGATATCGTTGAGAAGCACTCGCTGGAGCTTGACTTGTCTATAGTAGGACTGGAGACGCGCGCCTCCTGAAGCCCCTATTCTCAAAATGAAGTGAGAGCCGTCACCATCTACAGATCTATCGCTGAGATACCCGAAAACACCATCTAAATTTGGTTCTAAATGAAGGATCGTAATTAGGTAGCGCCGTATCAAGTCCTGCAGTTTGGCAACGACATCCGAAGCCGTATTTCTGGTCATGAGCGCTGCTGGCCATAGGCGTTCCGGGTCCAAATGCAAACTTGGGTTGGCCTTAATCCATGCCTCCGCCTCTTGATGTAGAATTCGAATGAAGTCTTCCGCTTCCTTGGTGTATGCCTTTCCCCGATGGGAGATGAGGGCGCGGGTTCGCTCAGCCTTTCCTGATCTTTTCCATTTCAAGGCAGACATTTGTAAGCGTTCTCAGGAGGGCACTGTCGGGTCAGCTTGACGTCTTGAA
>TARA_R110002012_G_scaffold6596_6_pt1 | contig 21183 bp, 21 predicted proteins | sample TARA_R110002012 | Tara Oceans TARA_R110002012 (sample SAMEA4396515) | marine metagenome | biome: Westerlies Biome; feature: [DCM] deep chlorophyll maximum layer (ENVO:01000326); material: water (ENVO:00002006), including particulate matter (ENVO:01000060) such as... | depth 40 m | reverse complement strand
CGCAACCGGCAGCAATGCACTCGAACAATATGCGCCGTTGGCAGCGAAAGTTTGGGCTGACCCAAAAACCTGCCCCGACATCGACCTGCTTTGGTTTCACCATTTGCCCTGGGACTTCAAAATGAAGTCGGGTAAAACACTGTGGGACGAAATCGCTCTTCATTATCAGCAAGGCGTTGACGAGGTGAGGCAAATGCAGCAAAAATGGAAAGAGCAGGAGGCTATCGTCGACAAAGAGCGGTGGGACCATGTGAATATGCTGCTGTCCATTCAGGAGCAGGAAGCGGTGTGGTGGAGAAATTCCTGCCTGCTGTACTTTCAGACATTCTCGAAAAGGCCTTTACCAAAAGGCGTTGAGAAAAGTGACAAAACGCTGGAGTATTATATGGACTTGAAGTTTCCTTATGCACCAGGGAGGGGGTAGACAATAAGGTGATGCCGCTGTTATCACACTGAGTCTATCGCTAGTGTCATCCTGAGCCGATCGTTGGGTCATTATCGGATCGTAGCTCTTGTCATCCTGAGCGGATCGTTGACTTATTATCGAATAGTAGCTCTTGTCATCCTGAGCCTGTCGAAGGGCGACAAGAGCGGTTATAGAAAACGAGTATCATGAATCAATACACTGTCTATATTCTTAAATGTGCTGACGGTAGCTACTACACAGGCGTAACGAATGATATCGACCGGCGGCTTTACGAACATAAAATTGGATACGACACCAAATCATACACATTCAAAAGACGGCCAGTCGAGTTGGTGTTTACTGAACACTTTGGCGATGTCAACAAGGCCATCGCTTTTGAGAAACAGATAAAAGGTTGGAGCAGGGCTAAAAAAGAAGCCCTTATGAAACAGGATTGGGGAGCTTTAAAAGAGCTTTCCAAAAACAGCTCTGGTAAATGATGAGAAATGGAGCTTCGACAGGACTTCGACAGGACTTCGACAGGCTCAGTCTGACATTGCGGTTAGGATTTTCTTCTTTTTTGGAGCTTGTTATTCGTTATTTTATCATCTTCACACCCTAATACATTTGAACGCTAAAATACTGTTATGGCCTACTTAATGGAACAAACGATGCGCTGGTACGGGCCCAAAGATCCGGTTAGCTTATCAGATATCAGACAAGCCGGATGCACGGGCGTGGTAACGGCCCTGCATCATGTACCAGTTGGTGACATCTGGACGGTGGAAGAAATCACCAGGCGCCGCAAGGAAGTAGAAGCAGCTGGTCTTACCTGGACAGTGATCGAAAGCCTCCCTGTGTCGGAAGACATTAAAAAGCATACAGGCGACTTCAAGCTGCATATCGAAAACTACAAAGTAAGCCTTAAGAACGTAGCCAAGTGCGGACTGAAAGTCGTCACATACAACTTCATGCCCATCCTCGACTGGATGCGAACCGACCTGGCCTATACTATGCCCGATGGCAGCAAGGCACTGAGGTTTGAAAAGTCAGCCTTCATCGCCTTCGACCTTTGTATGCTCAAAAGGCCCAACGCCGAGAAAGATTACACGGCGGACGAAATCAGCAAAGCCAAGAAGCGTTTCAGCTCGATGTCCGAAACTGAAAAAGACATGCTTTTCAGCAATGCGCTACAGGGCTTACCAGGCAGTGAAGAAAGCTTTACCGTTCCTCAGATATTAAGTGCTCTTAAAACCTATGAAGGAATTGATAGGGCCAAACTGAAGCAGCACTTGTTCTATTTCCTCCAGCAGGTGGTACCCGTGGCAGAAGCCGAGGGATTGAAAATGGCCATCCACCCCGATGATCCCCCATATCCTATTCTGAGCCTGCCAAGGATTGTGAGCACGGAACAAGATGCCCTGGACCTGATTTCCGCCGCCCCATCTCCAGCGAATGGGCTGTGCTTCTGCACTGGCTCTTACGGCGTTCGCCCCGACAACGACCTTCCCGGCATGGTGCAGAGGCTGGGTGACCATATCCACTTCCTGCATCTGCGTAGTACCAGACGAGACGAAGAAGGCAACTTCTTTGAAGCAGATCACCTCGATGGGGATGTGGACATGTATGCTGTGGTAAAAGAAATTGTGCAGGTAATGAGAAAGCGTAAGGTATCCATCCCTATGCGGCCCGATCATGGTCATCAAATGCTTGATGACTTGCATAAAAGAACCAACCCTGGCTACACTGGCATTGGCAGGTTAAGAGGCCTGGCTGAGTTGAGAGGGTTGGAACTGGGGGTTTCCAGAAATCTGGAATAAGTTCATTTTGATCAATTAATGGAAACTGGTAACCAGGCCAGTTTCCATTTTTATACCTTCAATTCCTTCAAATCGAGCTCAAACCCTGGCAGTACCGCTCCCCCACTCACACTTTTATCAAATCCTTTAATAACTTCTGGTTCCCGGCCGGGAGAGTAAATAGTCACAGTCTCATTAAAGGGATCAATCAGCCAGCCAAGGCGGCAGCCATTGTTAATCCACTCCTTCATCTTGGCGTCGAGGTTTTTAGGATAGTCACTCTTTGACACCAGCTCTATGATGAAATCTGGCACGAGGTGAGGGAATTTTTCCAGTTCAGCTTTGGATATTGAGGCTAACCTTTCATTACTAACCCAGCCAGCGTCAGGATTACGCATAGCCCCGTTTGGGAGGTAAAAGCCGGTATCTGAATCAACAACTTCCCCCAAACTGTGCGTTGAATTCCAATTACTCAATTGGACAATAATTTTGGCATTCCTGCGCCCCGTGTTGAATCCTGTAGGTGACATAATGACAATTTGACCATCGGGCTCACGCTCAAACTTAATATTCTCGTTTTCCACACAAAAGGTGTAAAACTCCTCGTCTGTCATGGATTCAACCCATTTTCCGCCTATAGTGTACTCGCTAAGCATAAAGCCACATTTGTTTGGTTCAACTAAGTTAATCAAATTAAAGCTTTTATTCACCGATGCAGTTATGAAAACCCTCCTGCTTGTTCTCGGATTTTTTACGCTAATCGTAGCCGAAATATTGAAAGTATACCTCATCATGCCATTTCCTGGGAGTCAGCAGATGAACAGTATTGACTTCGCTTATTTCATGTTTTTTAACATTGGCTATTTTCGCTTAGCGGGGCTTTTAATGATCGCTTATCCTGCCTGGCATTTTCTCAAAACAGGCAAAAAAAGAGTCAAGTTGCTGATTGGTACTTTCATAGTTCTGTACCTGGGCGTTTTTTATGCCGTCAACTTTCGAATGCTGGCTGATAAAATATTCTACCAACCCAATACCGTTTCATTTGTGCCCGCCAGCCAAACGGGCTATGAGATGACTGATCTGGTGCTCGGCGTAGAAATCAATGGCGAGTCCAAAGCTTACCCCATAGAGAACATTGGTTACCATCATCAGGTGAGAGACACAGTTGGTGGCACGCCCGTTATTGTCACCTATTGTACCGTCTGTAGAACGGGACGCATCTTCTCTCCCGAAGTTAATGGGACTCCTGAAACATTTCGTTTAGTTGGCATGGATCACTTCAACGCCATGTTTGAAGACAGCCGCACCCGGTCATGGTGGCGACAGGTAAACGGAGAGGCCGTTGCAGGGCCACTTACAGGCACCACCCTCCCCGAGCTTCCTTCCGAACAAATGGCGCTCGGTGCCTGGCTAAATAAATACCCAGAATCACTGGTGCTTCAACCCGACACAGCCTTTCTGGAGAAGTATGAAAATTTAAAAAACTACGATGAAGGCACCTCAGAGAGCAAGTTGACCGGGAGAGATACGGCTTCGTGGGCCGATAAGTCCTGGGTTATTGGCGTGACGCTGGATGAGAAAGCAAAGGCTTATGACTGGAATGAATTGATTAAAACCAGACTGATCAACGACACCATTTCCTCCACGAGCCTGCTTGTTGCCCTGGAGCCTGACAGTCTTTCGTTTCACGCCTGGGAACGTGACACATTGGTATTTTCGCTCAGCGACACTACGAACTTTATCATAGACAACAACACTGGTTCAGAATGGAATTGGAAGGGTGAGTGTGTGCGTGGCATGCTTTCTGGTGCTCAACTGAAATGGGTTCCGGCCTATCAGGAGTTCTGGCATTCCTGGAAAACTTTTCATCATCGAACCCGAACCTATCGTTATCCATAACCTTCAGTGCGCACAAATCAGAAATTCTTTTTAACACCCTGTAATTATCGTATTAGTTAGTCGTCATTTTATCGAATGACCCGGGAAGAATTTAAATCAGCTATTGTACCACTGCAGCAGCCCTTCTACAGGCTTGCCAGGTGGCTTATGAACAACGATGAAGATGCCGAGGACATTTCCCAGGAAATCATTCTGCGGCTATGGAAAATGCGTGACCGAGTCTCTGATTACAACAACATAAAAGCTTTTGGGTTGAAGATGACCCGCAATTTGTGCCTGGATCACTTGAAAAAAAAGGGCCGCAATTCGGTGGAGTTTCAGGCGTCTCACGACAACGGACATTCTACTGATGAAAATAGAATTGAGGCCTCCGATCATCTGAATCTTGTAAGACAACTTATCCGGCAGCTACCTGAGAGCCAGCAGCTTGTGCTGCAGCTAAGGGGTGTGGAAGAGTTGGAAATTGACGAAATTGCCGAAGTAGCCGACATGACTCCCAACAATGTGCGTGTGGTGCTTTCCAGGGCAAGAAAAAAACTGAAAGAGCAGTATGAAAAATACCAATAAAACCGACCAAAAAGAATTGCTCGAAAAATTCTACAACGGCGAAACTTCGCTGGATGAAGAAAAGTTGCTGGAAACTGGCGATAATCAGTTAAATCCTGAAAAGGATTTATTTAGGTTCTTTGAGTCCGAAAGAAAAGTGGCGCCTCCCTCCTTTCCTCTGGAAAAGCTGGAGGGAAGGCACTCCTTTCTTTTTGCAGCCAAAATTGCAGCTTCACTGGCTCTGCTTATTTTGTTGGGCTACGTGTTTTTCAACTATTTTTCGAAAGACGCTGAACCTGTTCTGTGGGTAGAGGTCAAAACTGAAACTGATCAAAAAATAATCAACCTCAGCGACGGCAGCATTGTCGCACTAAACAAAAGCGGCAGTCTGAAGTATCAGGAAGGTTTTGCAGACCGATTAGTCTACCTAGAAGGGGAAGCCTTTTTTGACGTGAAAAGGGATGAAGCACGTCCCTTCAAGGTGTTTACCGGTAAGGCAACAACGGAGGTGTTGGGCACGTCCTTTTACCTCAGGTGGCTCCCCGGCTCAGCCAAAGTCGAACTGGAAGTGAGCGAAGGGAAAGTCGCCTTCTCATCACATGACCGGAATTTGAACGAAAGGGTTTTTGTGGTGGCAGGAGAAAGGGCAGTATATGATGAGCAGTCAAATACCATTCGGCGTTTTGAGTCGTTTGACCCCAACCTGATTGCCTGGAAGACCAGGCAGCTCCAGTTCGAAGATGCACCTTTGAAGAAGCTTTTGGAGGATGCAGAAGGATACTTTGATGTTGAGTTTGCCTTCGAAGAGGCGGTCATCTCCAATTGCCGGTTTAGCGGTACATTTGACCACCCAACCTTAGAAGAGCTGCTGGATGCTTTAAAATACGTACTCAGTATTAGCTATGAGATGCAAAATGGTAAAGTGATTCTTAAAGGCAGTGGTTGCTAAAAGGCTTATAGACTGGGCCCTGATTTTTCTCGCTCTGATGCTGTTTCAATTCAGAGCCATGGGGCAGTCTGTCTCAATCGATTCCGCTCTTACGCACATCAGCAAGCGGTTTCAGATAAATTTCCTCTATAGCAAAAACTTCTTGCCCACTCGCCAAATAGGCAACGTAGAAACAGCAGCCTCCCTCACAGAAGCACTGGACAAGCTGAGCATTGAAACATCCCTGGAATACACAATAAGTGGCAGCACCGTGCTGCTCAGGCCAAAATCAGAGGACAAGACGAAAGCTGTGACAGCGGGCAAACCTAAGACGCAACCTGCTCCGAATCCTTATGATTGGCCATTTGGCTACAAAGAGCTCAACTTCAGAAAAAAGAGCATCCCCTCCCACTCGCTGTTTGACAAGCAAAAATATACAACACTTCGGTTACACCTCGATTTCTTTCCAATCGAAAAACAAGCTGAGTCCGATGAAAGCATGCCCGACGTAAGAAGGCCCGTTCAACTGACTCCGGTTTATTCTGACGAACCAATGCCCTACGCTTTTATGGGACAACCGGAAGCTTCCAAAGACTCAACTAATACGCTGCTGGCTAGTGCTGAGCCGTCGCAGCTTGTGGAAAGCCAGGCACTTTTTAAATACCGGCTTTTCAACGTATCGCTGGCCCCGGGCCTTGGTACCAACGGCCTCAATCCGGGAAATTCTTACAACGGTATTTCCATCAACCTTACTGTCGACTATTCCGCTGGCAGCAACATTTTTGGGTTGGCCGGATTCTCCAACTTCAGCAAGCGCAATACCTATGGCTTTCAACTGGCTGGCGTACTAAATGTGGTAGGCGGCGACATGCAGCAGCAAAAACGCTATACCAGGGCAGAGCTCGAAGCGCTTAAATCCCCGTTTCTTGGTATACAAGCAGCAGGACTTGCTAACCTGGTAACGGGGTCGGTCACTGGCTTCCAGGCATCGTCTCTCATCAACATGGCGGGCAGCGGCGTTGTTGGCTGGCAGCTGAGTGGTGTGGCGAATATGACGGCTAATAATCTCCACGGGCTGCAGACGGCCGGTTTCTTCAATTACGCAGGCCGCTTTGTCACCGGTGTGCAGCTGGCAGCAGTGAACTACGCCCGAGGAGATCTCTTCGGAGCGCAGATTGGCGTGGTGAACAGAAACAAAAGTATGAATGGCCCCAATTCTGTCGATTCTGAGACCCACGGGCTACAGTTGGGCTCCGTCAATTTTTCCAATAGAATGGGTGGCTACCAAATCGGTTTGTTTAACAAGGCTCAAAAATCCAATGGCTTGCAATTTGCCCTCGTCAATGTGTCGAAGGAATCAGCTGGCCATCAATTTGGATTGGTCAACGTTTTTGGAGAAAATAGAGGGTGGGCCTTTGGACTGGTCAATGTTGGTCCCCGCATTACAGGTCGGGTTTGGGCCAACGAAACGTTTCAGGCTAACGCTGGAATCGCCACTGGCTCTGAGAGAATAGCCAACACGGTTTTCTATAGCCGCAACTTTTTCATTCCCGGCAACCAATCGATCTGGCCAAAGCAAGCCTGGGGCTATGGTGTGAGCAAAGGCTTATTGTTCAACCCACACGACTTTCAAAAATTGGCATTCAAAGACTACAGGATCAATGTATCGTGGGTCAATTTTGATGGAGTGGACAAGCAGCCGTTCAATCTGATGCTTAATCCCCATCTGGTATATGGAAGAAAAATGGATTGGTCGATGTACTTTGTGATTGGTGCAGGCGTGAATGCCTGGTGGACGCCTAACTTCAATAGCTACAAACTCTCTTACCTGGAAGTAGCTACCATTAGCGAGCCCAACTATGTGTGGAAATTCTGGCCCAGCTTAACCATGAGTTTGGAGTTCATGGATTAGTAAAAAGCCCCCGGGCTCTGACGAACCGGGAGGCTTACCTGATTTATACTGGTACTGGCACCATCCCCATTCCTTCTTCCGGAGTTGGCCTCTTCTCCACCACAATGCTTGGAGGCAGTAATTTATAAAGTACCGGCGTCACAATTCGTGACAGGATCGTTGAGCTGATCAATCCGCCTATCAATACAATAGCCAATGGCGAGTACAGGGGATTCCCTTCCAGTGCCAGTGGTGTCAAACCACCGATGGCTGTGAGTGACGTCAGCACTATCGGCACAAACCTCACTTCACCGGCTTCCCGAATCGCTTTATTGAGTTCCATGCCTTCTCTTCTCAATTGGTTAGTGAAGTCAACTAACAGGATTGAGTTTTTCACTTCTATGCCCACAAGGGCAATCAAGCCTACTGTGGCTGTAAAAGAGAAAGTATAGCCTGTTATCAACAGCATGAGTATTGCTCCTATAATTCCCAAAGGAATGACCGACAGCACAATCAGGGAACTTTTGAAGGTGCCAAACTCCAGCACCAGAATGCCCATAAAGCCGAAGGCTGTGATAAGAATAATGGTACCGAGCCCTCCAAAGCTTTCCTCTTTGCTCTCCTGCTCACCTGCGGCTTTGTAGGTGTAGCCCTGTGGGAAATCAAACTGATCCATATCGGCAACTACCTCCTGGGTTACGGCTTCCACCAGGTAGTTACTTTCCACAAAAGCTGTCACCGTGGCAAACCGCTCCTTATCATAGTGTTTCACCAGGTTGGTGCTCGTTTCAAACTCCAGCGAAGCCAGCTGACTGAGGGGCACCGATGCTCCCTTGTAGCTATTCACATACACCCTGTCAAATACTGACATGTCAGTAATGCTGCCTTTCGGCACGGTCACCAACAAATTATATTCCTTGCCGTTATCGTCCGTAAAGTCACCAACGGTAAGGCCAGCTACCGCCATGCGAATAGCCTTATCTACCTCAGCAAGTGGCACGCCAAGCATGCCCGCCTTGTCCTTGTTGATACGGAATCGCAGGTCAGTTTTCAAAGTGGCCAGCGGGTTGTTCACATAAATGGTTCCCGGAGTATCCTTCAATATTTTCTCCACCTGTAGCGTCAGGCTCCTTAAAGTATCCAGGTTTTCTCCAAACACTCTGATGGCAATGGGCGCTTCAATTGGGGGACCTTGCTCGAAGTCCTTCACTTCAATTTTAGCATTGGGGTAATATAGAAAGCGTTCACGCAATCCATCGATGGTCTTAATTTTCTCTTCTGGCCTGATATCGTTTTCGAGTTGCACATAGAACTGTGCGAAATTGGAAGCTTCGGCCTTTGGCACCACGTTGTAGTAGATCATCGGATTACCCTTGCCGACGTTGGTAGTGTAGAAGGTAATAGTCGGCTCTTCCGCCAGCGCCTTTTCAACGTACCGGGCCACATTGTCAGTCTCCTGCAAGCTGGTACCCACTGGCGTTTCAATATTCACCAGAAACTGGGGCTTTTCTGAAGCCGGGAATAAGCTAAAGCCAACTGATGGCACCAAAGCCAACGCACCCAGAAAGATCAGAAAGGCAATGCCCAGGGTAGCCCATGGTCGCATGAGTGCTTTGTCCAGCAACTTTGAGTATGAGCCGCTAATCAATCTTTTCAAAGCACGGAAAAAAATGTTTCCTTCTGAAGAAGTGTGGGTTTTCAATATCCTGCTGGAAAGGAAGGGCACAATGGTGAGCGATACGAAAAGGGATGCAATCACCGTAGTAACCACTGCCATGGGCAGGTTACGGATAAAGTCGCCAGCCGCCTCAGGGAGGAAAAGTAGAGGCAAAAAGGCGAAAATCAACGTAGCCGTACATCCAACCACTGCCAGACCAATCTGTTTGGTGGCTTCAATGGCGGCCTCTTTTTTACCATATCCTTCACGAAGGTACCGTTCAATATTCTCCACTACCACGATACTGTCATCAACCAGAATCCCCAGCGCCACAATAAGACCGACAATGCTCAGCTGATTGATGGTGTAGCCCAGCGTATCGAGCATGAAAAGGCCAATGGCGAGAGAAAGAGGGATGGAAACCATCACCACAATGGCCGCTCTGTAACCAAGTGGCAGCAACGTGATTGACACTAAAAGGATAGCGATGATGAAATCTTTCACAAAACGGCTGAGTCGACGATCGACGCTGGTAGCCTGGTCAAAGTTTTGAACCAGCTCCATGTTCGATGGGAGCTCTGCCTTAAACTTATCTACCACAGGCTGGTAGACCTCCTGCACTTTGAAAATGTTTTGTCCCTCCTTCTGGGCCGCAGTCACAAGCACTGCTCTCTTGCCGTTGAGCCGGGTCAGGTGGTTTTCTTCCTCGTAGTCAAAAGCCACGTCGGCGATGTCCTTCAGGTACACCACCTTATCGGCGGCTGAGTAAACTATCGTGTTTTGCACCTCCTCCAGGCTGGTATAGCTCCCGCTGGTTTTGATATTGAACCTTCTCGTACCAGCGTTGACGCTCCCTCCGGGCATGTTTACATTTTCACTTTGAATGGCGCCGAGGACATTGTTCAATGGAATGTGAGCCGCCGCCATTTTTTCCAGGTTCAACGAGATTTTCACCGCTGTTTCGGGGAAACCCCAACCTTCCACTTTCTTCAAAGCTTTTACCTCCTCCAGCCGCTCTTTCAATTCGTCAGCCTGGGCTTCCAGCTGCCGGTAGGTAGCTGTTTCGGATACTAAAGCGATTTGCAGAATATTAACATCTGTAGGCGTAAACCTGCGAATTTCTATGCTGAATATGTCGGCCGGCAACTCCTGCTGCACCGTGTTCATCTCCCTGATTACTTCCTGGTAGGCATCGTCGGGGTCAATTTCGTACTTATAGTCGATGCGCATCACTACCAGGCCATCGTCTACATTACTGACGATTTTCTTTACGTCCTCCAGCTCGCTCATCTTCTTTTCGATGGGGTCAACCACAAGCTCTTCCATGTCCACGGGGCTCGTGCCAGGATAAACCACTACCAGTGCAAAACTGGGCGACTCAAACTCCGGGTCTTCACCTCTGGGCATGTTGAACAGGGAGTTCAGCCCTAACCCTATAACCATGGCAAAAACGATAAGGGTGAACTGGTAATTTTTTACTGAGAATTCTGATATCTTCATTTTTGTTGTTCTTTGCTCTCCTGTAAAAAATTATTGAACTACCATGATGGTTGACGCCTCATTGAGGTAGGCAGATCCAGCCGAAACTACCTGAGCAGTATGCTCCAGACCGCTGCTGATAGCCACATCCTTTTCGGTAAAATAGGCAACGCTCACAGGCTGCTTTTTAACCGTATTGCCCTTTGCAGGCACATAAACAAAAGCCTGGCTGCCGTTTCCTTCTATAATCGATTCGATCGGTATCAGGTTTACCTGATGGGTTTTTGAAGGAGAAATCACAACACTCCCCACAAGGCCATTGGCTAGTAACTGATCTTTTCCAACTTCCAGCTGAAGTTCCGCCTGATAGGTGCCATTCATTGGATCGGCCCCCTGCGCCAACCTGATGACGGAAGCTTCAATGACCTGGTCTCCCAGGTGGTCGAAATGCACAACCGCTTTGTCTCCGATGTTAAGCCTGGCCCAATCCCTGTCGGCCACACCCGCCTTTAGCACCCAGGTCGACTGGTTCCTGGCACTAAGCGAAAAGACTGGATTGCCACCACTGATCATCTCGCCTTCGTTGGCCCATTTTTTTAGCACTACGCCATCAAAGCCAGCCCTGATTTGGGAGTTAGTAAGGTTATAAGAGACAATGCTGTAGCTCTCCTTTGCATTTTCATAAACAGTGGTGATGTTTTGGAATTGCTCCAGCGTAGCCGCTGAGTCAGCCAACAGTCCTTTGAAACGCTCAAGGTCTCTGGTGGCTTTTTCAAGGCCATTTTTAGCCTGCACCACCTGAGCCTGGATTTCGGTAAGGTTTAGTGAAGCCAGAAGCTGATCCTTTTTTACCCGATCACCCACTTTTACATAGGTTCTCTGAATGATGCCTCCCGTTTTGAACGCCAGCGTGCTTTCCGTTTCAGAGGAAACCAAACCACTGGTGCGAACCGGCTTGGCCACCTTCTCTGACTTAACACTGTCGAGGCGAACCGCCACCACATTTTTGTCTATTTGCATCTCAGATGCTTTGTTCTGCGTGCAGGCAGACAGCACCCATGCAGACAGAATAATGATTGTTGGAGTAATGAAATTCTTCATGGTATTGATGATTGAGTCTCTTTCTTAAAAAAATGGATTGACTATAAGCTGCTAATTACTTTATCGACTTCATTTACGCTCTTGAGCAGGTTGTATTTGGCGATGCTGTAGCTCAGGCGGGCGTTTGTGTAGTTCAGTTGCGATTGCTGGAACTCCAGCGGCAGTACCTGGTTTTGCTGGAACCTCGACTGTGTGATTTTAAAAGCACTTTCCGAGGTTTTCAATGCGTACTCAGCACTGGAAAGGTTGTTAGCTGCCGAGCGGGCTTCCTCGTATGCCTGAATCACCTGTAGTTCTATCTGCTTTTTCAGCTGTTCTTCCTGGGTTTCGAGCGTTGTTTTCTGCAACACTGCCGACTGGTATTTTGCCTTGCGGGCTCCCCCCTTAAAAAGATCCCACTGCAGGCTGAAAATGAGCATGCTGAACTGCTGATCGCCGTTGAATTTGTAGTCAAATCCCTGGTAGCCCAAATCACCGATTACGGCCAGGTTGGGCATGATCCGGTTGGCTTCGTTCAGCTTGACGAGGTAATTAGTCGCCTCCTGGGCCTGCTGTACCTGCTGCAGTTCGTTTCGCTGCTGCAAAGCGAGCTCCGTAAGATTGCCGCTATTCTCGACTATTGCCTGAGGCAATGCAAAATCACCCGAAAATTGAGAGTCTACCTCAATCTCTGCATCAAGCTCTTTGTTAAGTAAAAAATTGAAGAAGGCCCTTGCCAAATGCTCATTTTTTCTGGCATCGTTTAGCTGGGTGTCCATTTTGCTTCTTTCCAGTTGGGCATTATACACCGCATCTTTGGTCACAAGCTGTGCATCAAAAAAGCTTTGCGTTACACGCACCTGCTCATCGAGCAAGTTCAAAGAGCTTTCATAAATTCTGATCGCCTCAACAGACTGAAGGTAGCTGAAGTAGGCCTCCCTCACAGTGCCTTTTAGCTGAGTTTCATAAGCTTGTCTTTTGGCCTGCTGCACAGTGACCATTTGCTGCTGCGCCTTATAGCCATACCAGATGTCTGAATTGAAAAGCGGCTGAACCACCCGTAGCTTGGTTTCATGAAAGCGGTTAGGCAGGAACTGAATCTCCTCATTGTTCACCTGCGGAAACTGCTGCGAATCGGTCAACTGGTTCAGCGTTGTGTAGACTGGGTTCAGCAGGTCTCCAATGGGAAAGCTGATTTTCCTACCCCCTTGCGCCAGCGAATAAGTAGCGCTAATACCCGCAGAAGGCATGAAAAGTGCTTTTGATTGTGCAAGACTCTGAAGACTCTGTTCATACGCCAGGTTCTCCTGTTTCAATGTCAGGTTGGCAGCAAGGGCCTCAGCCACATACTGATCCAGGACTCCCCCTGTCTCAGTTACCTCACTTTGACGGGCAGATGTCGCCATACCCATCAAAATCAAAACGCTGGTTAATAGTGTCACTTTGATGTACATACATTATTTAATTAACAGTGTTAACTGCAAGTTCAAAAAAATGGTCAGGAGGGTGACCTGACCAGGCTCTATTATTTTGGAGTCGTCTACTTTTCGACCGACTTAAAGTTCCTAATCATCAACTGGAAAGCCTCGTAGGCATCAGTGATGTACTGTTCACGTTCCACCTCCTGATAAAGTTTCATTCTGTCACATATTTGAAGTGACACAAGGCCATGGACAAAACTCCAGATCATCAAAGCCGCAGCCCTCATGGTGATCCCCTGCAAATACCCCTGTTCCTGGCATTCAATAACAACTTGCTCAAGGAAGGCATGCGCATTGTGACCAGCCTCCCAGGTTTCGTCTGTTTCGGTGGTACACAAAGGATCCTTCACAAGGAACATCAACTGGTAATAATCAGGGTTTTCAATGGCAAAACGGATATACCGAAGACCCATTTGATACATTCTTTCCATTGGGTCTTTCACTTCCAATAAGGGCCTGAACTCGTATGCAAGCATCCTGAAGCCTTCAAGGTGCAAAGCATAGAATAATTCATTCTTGTCCTTGAAATAGAGATAAATGGTCGTGGGACTGTACTCTATGGCATCGGCGATGTTTCTCATGCTCACTTTATCGAAACCATGTTCTGCAAACAGCTTATTCGCCGTTTTTAGAATCAACTCCTTCATCTCTTCTTTCTCTCGTTCTCTGCGCTCTGATATACCCATGATACTTTTCAAATAACGGAACAAACATACTTAACGGTGTTAAGTAAAACAAGTTTCATATTAAAATTTGTTTCGCTTACAATAAGGTTAAGTTTATACATCCTGAAGAAACTTTCTCTTCTTTTGTTAACTTTGAATAGAACACTTTCTATTTACAGATGAGTAACTCGCTGTCTAACATACAAATAGAGCTTCTCAAGACATTCTCTCACGACGTATCAGAGAAAGATTTGCTTGAGGTAAAAAGGCTATTGACTAATTTCTTTGGCAAAAAAGCGATCACAGAAGCCAACAAGAAATGGGATGACAATAGTTGGTCAGACAATAAAGCTGAAGAATTGTTGAAGACTCATAAGAGAACCCACTATCCTAACAGCAAATAAAGGGTTGTGCTTAAAATTGTACTCGACACAAACATTCTGCTCGTTGCTGTCTCTGACAGATCACCCTACCATTGGGTGTATGAGGCATTTTTAAAGGAAAAATTCCAACTCCTGGTTACAACGGAAATACTTTCCGAATACCAGGAAATTATAACCGAACACATGGGCTCGTCAGTAGCCGACAACGTTCTCCTTTCTATCGAAAACTCAGTTAACACAAGTTTCATCACCCGATATTTTAAGTGGAATCTAATAAATGCAGATCCTGACGATAACAAATTTTCGGACTGCGCAGTCGCCGGGAGCTCAGACTATCTGGTAACAGAAGACAAGCACTTTGAAGTATTGAAAAGCATTGGTTTTCCAATAGTAAACGTGATTGGTATTGGTGATTTTAAGCAACTCCTCACATCTGTTAACTGAGGGCATTCTATGGGCACCATAGACAAATTATGAAGCGAACCATTGTCATATATGGACTAAGCATGGCAGTCTTGCTGTTCCTGCTGAAAATGCTGGAATACAGGTTCTTCGTGCGGGATTTGTCATTAGAGATTTACGTTGGCGCTGTAGCCTTGCTCTTTGTACTGATCGGAGTTTGGGCTGGAGGAAAAATAATAGGCAAACGACGAACCACCGTTATCGTACAGCGAAAGTTTCACCTCAACGAGGACGAACTCAGGAGACTGGAGATCAGCCAGCGTGAGTTGCAAGTATTACAGTTAATGGCTGAAGGCTTCTCGAACCAGGAAATTGCAGACAAACTATTTATTTCCCTCAGCACAGTAAAAACTCATACCGCCAATCTATTTTCCAAACTAGACTCAAGGCGCCGGACGCAGGCTGTTCAAAAAGCAAAGGAGCTCAGCCTCATCCAGTAGCAAACTACCCGTACTTTAGTACTATTATTGGCTGAACTCATAAATTCATACCAAAGTATGAGTGGAAAAATGCCTTTGAACGCTTGTTTTGAGACATCACAAATGACAGAATTATGAGAAAAGTAATTATTACCTACGGATTGATTGCAGGTGCCATTGTAGTGGTGCTTATGTACCTCACCATGCCTATTGGCAAGGAGAACGGAAACTACGACCTCGGCATGGTCCTCGGCTATGTGTCGATGATTGCGGCCTTGTCGATGATTTTCTTTGGCGTGAAGGCGTTTAGAGACAAATACCTGGACGGAAGTATCACCTTTGGAAAAGCCCTGTTAACAGGGCTGGCGATCACTCTCGTAGCAGGAATTGTGTATTGCATAGGCTGGGAAATATACTACAACACCGTTGCCCCCGACTTCATGACCGACTACACCAATTTCTACATCGAAAAAATGAAGGATGAAGGCGCCTCGCAGGCTGAAATTGATGAAATGACAGCTTCGATGGATGCTATGGCTGAAAACTACAAAAATCCAGTCGTTCGGTTTGGCATGACGTTATTGGAAATCTTCCCGGTAGGCCTGGTCATATCACTCGTATGCGCTGCGCTGTTTCGAAGCAAAAACTTCCTTCCTGCTGCTGATTAACTTAAAAACCAATTAATAGAAACAATCATGCAAGAGCAAAAAATTGGACATATCATGCACTTTGACCTGACTGTGGAAGACCACGAAGGTGTTAGCGAATTCTACAAAGAAGTGGTTGGTTGGGAAAAGCAGGGCCTCGACATGGGCGGCTACCAGGACTACGTGATGAAAGACAAAGAAGGCAACTTCCTGAGCGGCGTTTGCAAAAAGGCGGGAGGAAATGCCAACCTACCCCCCTACTGGCTGATCTATGTGAAAGTAGAAGACCTGGATGCCAGCATGGAGAATTGTGAAAAGCTTGGCGGAAAAGTAATTGGAGAGAAAAGAAAATTTGGAGAGAACACCTTCTACTGCCTGATTCAGGACCCGGCTGGCGCTTATATGATGCTGATAAATTGATCTAAAAAGCGTGCCTCCAGCTATCGCTGTGGGCACGGCTCCTTTCAGACTACAAAAGTTTACTAAAGTGCAAAAGCATCAAGCACTGTCAAAAGCCTCCATTAGTAGCTAGCGGTAGCATTTATTCCAAAACTTTTGTAGTCTTCGCTTCCAACCATTACCACCTGGCAGCCATGCCATTTTGCGCTCACTTATTCAACTCAAGCACAAACGGAGAAGCAGCAAGTCCAGCTTTATTAATGATATAGTATTCAGGGTCGTTGCTCCAGTCGAACCGGATTGCCTTCGGCTGGCTGACCTCACTTGATGAAATGTGCAAATCGCTCCCTTTAACATTGCCACTCGCTCCGACAAACTTTCCATCTTCACCTGCTATTTCAAAGCTCGCCCCAAGGCCAACCTTATTTTTCTTCAGTTCGATGGCTTCGCCAAAATGGACTACCACAGTATTGCCATCAAGTGAGTACGATTCGTAAGACGGGCCGTTGGCCACAAGAGCCTTATCGTAAGCTACATCTAAGGCCTGCAATGCAAGCCTGCGGCCAAATTCACGCTTGGTCTTCGGATGAACATCGTAAGGATCGCCCAAGTCAATGGATACAACCATGCCCGTGTTGGGCAGCGCCAGCGTTTCCTTCTGCACCTGCCGCAAATAGCTCCAGGAGCTGTTTGGCTTACTGAACTCGTGGGTTTGCTCAATAGTGGTAATCTGGACAAACAAGAATGGTAACTCGCCAAGCCCCCATTTTTTTCGCCAGTCAGTAATGAGCGACGGAAACATTTCCCCATACAGTTCGGCGTGACCAGCATCAGACTCCCCCTGGTACCAGATGAACCCCTTAATGCCATAATGGATAGCTGGTGCCACCATGCCGTTGTAGAGGTAAGTAGTTTGGTTGTGATGACTTGTGATATAACCAAAATCCAGCAGTTTCTCATTTTTAAATCGCCAATCCTCAGCCAGGGGAATAGAGAGCTTATCCTTTGCTGCTGAGAGAAAATAGGCATCAGCATCCCCCATAAATTTGGTCGTACCAAAAGGCTGGGCCATGCGAATCGTTACCACATTTTTTCCGGGCTTGATCAATCCGGGCGGGATACCCATTTCAACAGGTTGCGAGTACAAAAAAAAGCCAAGTTCCTGTCCGTTTAGATAAATCCAACTTTCCCGATTGAGAAAACCCAATGAGAGCCTGAACGCTCCTTTGGTGAATTTTTCAGGAACCTGAACTTCTTTCCTCAACCAAACTACATTCTCGTAATATGTGCCTTCTTCGAGTGGATTAGTTACACCCCAGTTGGTATCATTGTATTCAGTCGCTGTCTTGGACAGGTCATCCTCATTAGGAAAACTAATGGCAAGTCTTCTGGCAAGCGTATTGTCAAGTGAAATTAACTCTGCTTGCCGCCAAGCTCTTTCGTTAAAGTCGTCCGGTGCTGGAGGAATTTCAAGATCCTGTTTGAATTGGCTGGCCGATTCCCTGCTCATCCATGACTTGATGGGCGTTCCTCCCCAGGAGCCGTCGATGACTCCTATCGGAACATTAAGCTCGCCGCTTAATTCCTTTGCGAAGAACCATGCAGTCGAGGAAAAACCAGCTACAGACGCTGGGCTGGCCTCTTGCCAAGCCGATTCTTCAAAATCGCTCAGCTCAACAGGAGACGGCATTTTTGGCACCTTGAATAGTCTGACAGTTGGGTAGTTAGTATCAGTAAGCTCCTCCTCATAATTATTCACCGCCGAATGCGGTATCCACTCCCAGCCAGCAACGGGATGCTCCATATTCGACTGACCTGAAGCAAACCAGACATCGCCAACAAGCACATTGGTAAACGCCAGTTTTTCATCCAATCCTTGCACTTCCAGTTGATAGGGCCCACCAGCCTCGTGAGCAGGTAACTTTACCTGCCATTTCCCTTTTTCGTCGGCAAATGCAGAAGACATCAAGCCATCCAGTTTCACACTGATCTTTTCGCCAGCGGCGGAAGTGCCCCAGACTGTCATTTCAATTCCTCTTTGCAACACCATGTTGTCAGAGAACAGCTGAGCGCAACTCAGCTGAGCCATTGCCTGGCCTGCGAAAACCATGCAAGCAGCAAGGCAAACCGCTACTATGATCCTATGGCGATGGCGTCCATTCATACTTTCATTTTGAAAGACTGATGGTAACTACCTGAACAGGGCCGAGTAAACCAGACTTTTTCAGCGGCACATCCTTCCACGGAGTCAGGTTCTTATTGGCATTGGTAATGTTGGTATTCGTGAACTGTTCCCCAGTGATGGCATCACCTGTCAGTCGGTTCGACCAGGTATTTGCCACCCGTACACTTAGCGTATTTGCCCCCTCTTTGATCATGTCAGTAACATCAAGCCGATAAGGCTTCGTCCACACAATTCCTACTGGCTTACTATTTAACGTTACCTCCGCCATTTCAGCAAGGTCACCCAAGTCAAGGTACACTCGGTTCGCCTCACCACCTGAGCCTGCAAACTCGAATGTCTTATCATACGTGCCGATTCCGGAGTAGTACCTGATGCCATCGGCCTCTGATTGCGTCCAAGAAGTAAGTTGGGGGAAAACAGCTGTGCCAGGCGCTCCCCATGCCTCGTTGAATGAAACGTTCCATTCTCCTTCGATGGTTGTCGACTTTGTCGGGCCACCTGCCGACCTTGAGTAGAAACCATGCGGCGTGTACACAATATCGGTATTTTCGATGCTCCCTTTAGATTTCGCTGGCTGATTAGTGAACACCACAAAGTAGCTCCCGTAAGGTGGGATCGATAATGGCAACAGTGTTACGTTGCCGCTCGCCTCGAACACCGGAATAGACATCATTTCTCCGGTTTTAGGATCCCATAACTCTGGTGCCCTGTTTTGTTGGCGAAAGGATAGTTTTTCAGACACCCAGCTGTCTGTCGTGTTGCGGATGAGGTAAAAATCTGCATCGCCTTTGGTGTAGTGGATGAAATCCAGCTTTCCACTGGCCTGATCGGGATAGCTGAAATCCGGCACTAACCCTAATCCTCTAAGGGCTTCCTCCGGGGTTTGGTTTGACCTCACCTTGCCGCTCACCCACAATTCGTCCGATCCACTCACTATTTCCTGAGTTGCCTCAGGCTAACGAGCCAATCCATTTGCCCGGGTGGGCTTTCCTCCCACGATCACGGCTCCCGAAGCAGCCAAATCTCTCATTTTGGCTAGCGCAACAGGGCTCATTTCCGTATTGTTCCCAAGCGCCAGTACCTTGTACCTGCCAACACCCGGCAGTACAACTTCACCGTTTTCAACAACCAACTCGCTTATTTTATCAGTATTGATTACTTCGTAGTCGTAACCGGGGCCAGCCGTGAATCTTGTGTTCTTGGGTGGCACCAGGTTGGGCACATCGTCGCCGTAGTAGTACAAAACATCGGCTACAAATTTGGCTTGCTGAAGTATGTAAGAGTTTCGGGCCAGGTAATCATTAAAAGCTTTGGCCATGGGCCACCAAACCCGTTTGTCGTTATAGTGAGTGCCCGCCAGATAAACAATACCGGGATAGCCAAACTCTGACGGGTTGTGCGTAAACCCATGGATCACCAGTCGGTTCATGCCTTCACAAAACGCCCGATCCGCTATAATTTTCAAGTCCTTCGGGCTCTCCTGCCAGTCCCAATAGCTGGTAAAAGCTTCTTCTTCAACGATATTTCGCTGATAGATGTGAGATGCAGCCGCAATTTCCTTGACCAGCCAGATATAATCTACCACGCTGTCTTCTTTGTAATACTCCCGGTTGTACCAGAACTCGCCACGGGGCACGTCCAATGACCCCAGAGCCTTCAATGTCTCCACCGGAATGTGGTGCATGTGCCCAGGGCCACCCGACTCTGATATGATCTCAAGTCCGTGGGCGTTACACACCTCTTTTGATTTGGCGTAATGATTTTGAATCATTAGCTCCGAGAATGTCTTTCTAAAGTCGAATTGAAAGTCATCATTTACCTTCTCCTCGTATAGCTGCTCGTCGTAAATAGCAGGAATAAACTTATTGATCTCATACCCGTGCAGCTTCTTAAACATCTGAGGCAATGTCGGCGTCCAGGCAAACTCTTTCGCTTCGTAGCTGGCCAGGTAGAGGTTTTTGAGCGCACTTTGCTTAAAATCTCCCACGAGAGGCTTCAGTTTGTTGATGAAATACATCATGTGCATGCGGGTGGCGGCTGAATCGAAATGATCGATGATGGGGCCGTCCGAATTGGGTGATGGCACAATCAACCGTTCGCCAGAATTGGAACAAATGTATCGGTAGATATTCCAGTCTCCTTCAGGAGCCTGCCAGGTTAGCTCTTCTGCAGCGGCATCAAATTGAGCGGAGAGGTCAAAGATCCGGGAGGTGTCTCCTAAATTTTTGGCGTCTTTTGGAACAGCGACCACTGCGATTTCCTCACTGTACACTGGTCTTCCGCTCGGCAGATAATCAATATTTCTGGGCTTCCCGTTTCTGTCGGGCGTAATTTCCGGAAAGGAAAGTTTTACTTTCACCTCATTCCCGCCTCTCACCTGCGTTTTAGAGGCGTAAAGCGTTTTGGAGGCATGTTTTGGTTCGACCCAGGTTCCTCCTGCATTCCAGCTACTGGCTACTCCGAGCCCCACTTCCAAATCAAGGGCCTTAGCTTCATCAAGGGCCAATTTTATCAAATGAAGCGATTCATCGCCCATAAACGGAGGGCCAGCAGGAATGATCCCTTTTTCATCACTTGCTCGTCGCAACCCAATTTCAAAAATGTCTACGCCGCCAAGGCCAGCGTCCTTGATGGCTCTCAGTTCGGTTTTAAGCCTTACCGAGTCAACATAGCCATTGAGCCACCACCAATACACTTTGGCCCTGGCTTTGACTGGCGGATTCTGAAAACCTTGTCTTAATTCAGCGAGCCCATCATCAGTTTTTGGCGTTTCACATGCAAAGAGCAGCAGCACGGCCGCAAACAGTGTGGCAGAAGCGATATGAAGTATGTTTTTCATGTGTATATAATTTTTTTT
>TARA_R110002012_G_scaffold2856_6_pt1 | contig 21252 bp, 25 predicted proteins | sample TARA_R110002012 | Tara Oceans TARA_R110002012 (sample SAMEA4396515) | marine metagenome | biome: Westerlies Biome; feature: [DCM] deep chlorophyll maximum layer (ENVO:01000326); material: water (ENVO:00002006), including particulate matter (ENVO:01000060) such as... | depth 40 m | reverse complement strand
GTGCTTTTTGTTGTGTATAAGCTTCTTTAAGGAGGTTATTTTCTTTTTGAAGCTTATTAACCTTATCTGCTAACTGATCAATTTGTGATTTACCATCCATGACAGCTTCTTTTACTGATTCACTCATTAATGTGGAATCAACTGCAAGAACCTTTCTTAAGTTACCGAGAACTTCTCTTGCAGTACTATTTTTTGTAGCTTCTTCAATAGCCTGTGTTGGAACAGATTCTGCTAAATACTCTTCAAGGTAATCAGAAATGCTCTCAACTAGAGTTGTTTTAAATTGATTAGCTGAAGTACCAAGCTCTTTTTCATATCTTTTAACCACATTTATAAGCTTATTAGCATTGTTAACATCTACTGCTTCAACAACTCTATTAAGCTTAGTTGTATGGTCAGTATCAATTGCAGTAACTAATTCATCAAGTTTTTCAGCATAAAGCTCGTCTTGATTAGTTAAAGCTGATTCGACTGATAATTTAATCTTATCTTCAAGGGCAATCTCTATAGCTTTGACGGACTCTTCTGTCAAGACCTCTTCTGCTTGTTTTGGTAGTACTTTATCTTTCATGTTAAAAAAGTGGTTTATCAACAGCGCGGCTTATTTTCTTTGCGATTTTATCTTCAACCACGCTCTTTAAATATTTATGTGCCCTGGCGTAATTTTTACTAGAAATCTCTTCTATAAACTTAATAATTTTTATTTTTTCTTTAGCCATAATATTATTTATTATATTGACCTAATAAAGCTAAGGATTCTGTCACGTAAAAAGGTATCTACATCCCTTTTAGGTAATTTTTTAAGAGATTTTTCAAAATTTTCGTAAACTTCTTCATATTTATTATCATCAACCATGACCCATTGCTTTGATTCTAAGATACCATTAACAAATGCCTTTGGATACGAAGGGTCAGCAACACAGTCAATAGCTACGAGCTTCATATTTTTAACAGTACTATGGTTACTACCCTCTTCTAACGTGCCAAGAGCGCGAGAGGACATTCCAACTTTAACACCATCATTAATAAGAGATCTAACAATTTGACCGCATGGTGTGGAAAGCACTTTTGATTTACCATAAAATACACTCCCGTCTTGTGTTAACTCGGTGACCATATGACATGCTCTTTCAAGATCAACATCAGCAGTTGTAGGGTGGTTTAACTCACCCATAGCACGACCAGGCTTTACCATTTCTTCAATATAACGCGTAGATTCTCTTTCTAGCTCGTCCAGGGGGTATAACCGGTTGTTGCGATTAACATCCTCAGCCATCATATATGGACCTTTAATAAATAAATTTGTTGGTGAGTTTCTATCTACTTCTTCTTCAATGTATTCGAACTTATCATTTACATCAGGTTTTTCAACAACCAAGTTAAGTTTTAACGCCATACAATTATTTAATCATTTCTTAAAAATAAGCTCTTTTTCTGTTAAAATAATGAAGGTAAGTCTCTTTTTCTTGCAAAATTCTTTTGCAGCTTTCCATTTAGCTTGATTTACAACATATTGCCTTTGCTCGTAAATGAGGTGTCGACGCTTTCTATATTTTGTTGTAGGTGGTTTAGTTTGTTTTGATGGTTTGATCTCAACCAAGTACTTAACAACATTAGATCCTTCTCTTATAGCAATATAGTTATCAACATAATATCTATGAGCTTTATTATCTAAAGGGCTTATATATGGTACAACTATATTCTCGCTGCCCCATTCTAGTACATTTGGATTATTATCACAAAATCTAAAAAATTTAAGCTCTAGACCAGATCTATAGACTGCTTTACTGCCTATAAACTTGTCTTGATTTTTAGGAGTAAATATACCTTGCCGCCATTTTTTTCTCATCCTACTATGAATAAAGTTGGGTCTGTATCACCAAACCCTGGGGATGCTCCTTCGAAAAGTTTGGCTTCGAGCTCTGCTTTTTTATCTAAACCTTCTTGTAAGAGACCAGAATTTAAAGCTCCACCACCAAGTAAAGATACATCTCCAAATTTACCTCTAACTCTACCTATAGTAATCATAGATAAAGCCATTGCATATTCATAGATCCATTGCTCCATGATAACATCACGGATAGCACGTTCTAGATAACAAGATACCACGCCATAAAATCTATTACTTCCTGGTTCAGGATACATCTGTAAATATTGCGATCTTGGGTCGAATTTAACATCTCTTCTTGTACCTAAAACCTTTTCACGTGTGTCCATCCATTCCTTTAATGTATACCATGATACTAAATCAAATCCGTAATTACCTAAAGCATAACTAAAATAAGTTTGTTGGGCTAGTGTTTGTTCTAATGTGAAGAGTGTATTAATACCGGTGGTTGATCCCTCTTCAAAATCTGTAACATCTACAACCTTTCTATACTCCATTATATCATAATCAAAAACATTTTGATAGTATAATGCATTTGACGCAGAGCCTTCAAAAGTAACTGTCACTGGTTGCGTCTTTTTAAAGGCGCCAAAAGTACCTGCGCTTAAGAAGGTAGCATTGTCTCCGCCTGGTGTTAGTGATCCACCGGTTCCCCATTTATCGGCTCCCCAAGCAGTAATATTATTAAACACCGTCTGGTTAAAAACTTCGAATCTATTTAAACCAGGTTCGAGACCACTCTGTTGATATGCAAAAGTAGTTGAAAGGGCAGAAAATCCTGTAAAGTATGAAGCACTGAGGGTAGATGTGGCTACATACACCGATTCTTGACTGCTTCTTGTCGGCGGGTAAGATCTAATTGACTCTGGGCTTGGACCTAATGGGTTGTTTTGTCCAGCAACTGATCCAGAGTTAAGGTTTTGATTTGCTACTGTGTAAAGCAAATCAAGTCTAATACCCTTTTTGGCTTCATACATATCAGAATCAAATATTAAATACTCTTGCGTAAACCCGGCATATTTAGTAAAATATTCAACAGCAATTTGTATGTTTTGTCTTAGCTGGTCGGTGTGTATCTCAAGGCTTATTAATGGATAACCTAGAGATCTTTTAATTCGATCCCCTAAATTATCATAAGTTTTAATTTTATTATTTAAATTAGTAGATAAAAATGCGGAAAGAGGCTTAATTGTGCATGCGAGTGCCATAAAATTATTTATGCTGACTAAATAATATTATGGCAATAAATGTACCAACTAGTAACTACGGGACAACATATTTCAATATTAATCAATGTAGAACATTTAGACAGGGTTTAGCTGGTGGAAATTACGCTACAGTACTCACGCGTTTATCTGGCGCAACAGCATTATCTGGTCAGCCATGCTCGTCTATGTTTATTCAAAACGTAGGTGGTGTACCAATTTTTATAGCTGATCATAACTTTCAAACAAACGAAGCTAAAACAAATATTGCTTCAGTCAGCGCGTTTGCTATGGTGCTTTCAGCTGGTGAGACGTATACGTTATTAGGTCTTACCAATACTAATGAAGTATCTGCCGCCGGGCATGGAGCTGCCGGCCATATAGTTTATAGAGCACAATACTTTGACTCTAACCCGAGTCGTTAAATTAAACTTCAGCAGGCTCTTCCACCTCAACTTCCGTCTCGGCTACTTCTTCAGTATCAACCGCGTCGGTATCTGCTGGACCTCCGCCAAATTCAGGTATATCACCAGCACCACCGCCGCCGACTCCAGCCCCTTCGCCGCCTACAGCAGCCTCACCTTCAGCTAATTCACCAGCTAAAGCTTGTTCTTTCCAGGAAGGGCCTGCAGCAGCAATTTGTGCTAGCTCCCATTGCATTTCTGCATCTTTTCGTAAGAATTCTCTGTTGGCAAGAATGTCTCTATCCTTCCACCCTAGGTATTTTTTCTGGGCATATGTAGCAGAAACAAATTCATCAGCTGCTAAGCTACCATAGTTACCAGCCTTCATTTCAAGTCTTTGATTCTCTCTTAACTCATAAAAATTAGTAGGAGGATTAAAATCTATTTCAATGTTTTGTTCGTTTAATTCAAACTTCTCAAACAGTCCCATGAAGGTAAGATGGGTTATAAAGCCCTTTTTGAGACCAGCAGCAAAACGTTGTTGTTGCCTCATAACAAACCTAGCAAATTTTAATTCCTCACGTAATATAGTAGATCCATCAGCTGATGCTTGATCATTAGGATCTAATCGCATGGAGGGGACTTTGAGTGCTCTATAGAGCTTTTTAATAAAATACATTAAGTCTGAAAGTTCTCCTAAATTAGCACCTCCTTGAAGCTGATTTACAGATGTTCCTTCAGATCCTTGTCTTTTTGCAAACCAAAATGCATCAAGCATTGATTGTGGATTAAACTTTTTAACCACATCATTTTGATCCATATCAAATGTTTTTCTTGACCAATAATTTTGAATAAGTTTTCTAAGATACGCTTCAGCTTTAGGTGGAGCCATGTTTCCAACATCTACATTAAAAACTAATCGCTCCGGAGCTCTAACTAATCTATAGATTACAATTGCATCCTCAATTAAAGATAATTGTCGATATGGTCTTCTCCCATTTTCTAAGAAAGGTATAACAAAGTTTTTGGTTTCGTTATACACACCAGAGTTTACATAAACAATCTGGCTTTGATCCATTGGTACAAATTCTACTTTTTCTATCTTATTTGGGTGATCTGGGCTAAAAATTGGCTTGCGATATATAAATCCTTTAACCAGCATATTTTGTATATTATTATATACAGGATCAATTATTTCAGCAGGTAGGTTAATTACACCCAATGTACCGTCTTTAAGATACCCCTCGTGGATAATAAGCTCAAAAAATAATTCACCTTCAACTAATAATTGCCTAAAATATTGCCAGCCTCTATTTTTTAGATCAAAATACTCCACGTATCTATTAAACTGCTTATCTATTTCAGTTTTTTCGTCAACAGTTAAATCTATATCTTTTAATTGTAACTTTGTAATCCACCCAGAATCATCTGGGTTAATGGTTTCATCGCAAATTTCATCCAAGGCATCAGCTACTTCAGAATAAGCAGCCATTATTCGATAATCTCTTAATCTACCAGCTTTATCGTCTTGTATGTTTGCATACATGACATCACCGAAAGATGAATCTTTTGCAAAATCCCCAATAGGTATATTATTATACGGGTTAGAAGAAGAAACAGATGCTTTAGCTAGAGCTTCTGCTCTCTTCATACCAGTTTTCTGGAAAAACTTATATTTTGGATTTAAAATATCACTTTCAGGTTCACCAGTTGCAGCATACGGGAGCCTATTTTGTATATATTTCATTAAGCTTCTACCAAAAGTAGAAGCGCGTCCATCATCTGTTACATATGATGGATTTTGATTTGAACTTGTTGATGATCCGGTTCCTGGCATCTTATATATATTTATGTTGAGTTAAGGATAGAGCTAGTGGCTAAGTACGTACTCGACCACCCAGCTTCGTTGGCTATTACAAAATTAAACTTACCACCCGACGCACTCAAGGTTGAGACCGGCAGTGTTATGCTAGCTATATTATCATTTGAAACGGTATAGAACGTATCTTCAAGCTTAAATCCGCTAATTGTTTCCATTTTAGCAGATGTAATTTTTTGAAAATTAGAAAACCAAGCTGACCGGACGATGAGCTCATCGTCGATGGCGCTCCCGAATCCGGAGCTTAGATAGAAATTTAAATCTGTTTCAAAGCTTTTGCCATAAAGAATAAAAGTATTAGATATACCGGAAACAATGTTTGTTACAGTACTAGCTCCCGGTTTTGCTAAAATTGGCGCTAGAGTACCGGTAGCAGAATAATATAGATTAGTAATATCCGGAATTCCGGAGACCGTTACGGTCTCAGAGCATAATGATGCTGTTGTGCTATAACTTGATAATTCTGTATAACCTTGCTGCTCGTAAGAAAGATTTTCTTCTACTTCGTCATCTAGCGGTGAATATATTCTGTTACTAAGATTTACTGGAATAAAGTTACTATCTATTTTATAAATGTTTCCAGATGTATCCTTTTCTTCCGGAAACAACCACCCCTTAATAGTAAACGTAGTATCAACTGATATTCTAAATTTATCATTATAAGTTGTATCTGTTGGTGTATTATAAGCTAGGTTTCCATCCCATAACACTTCACTTCTTATCTCTTGATCATACTCTGCCCCAAAATCGGAGGGAACCTTCCATGATAAAATAATATAAGGGTTATTGTAAGGTACAAAGTTTGATATAATTTGATCAATATCAGCCATGTACCTTGCAAGTATTGACATACTCACTTCTAAATTTACTGGCACCGGCATTAAGAATGGTGATGATACTTTTGATGCGTCTTTATTTTGCGCTGGTATATATGAAGTTGCTAGTTTATTAAACACTCTACTGTTATCTCTTGTAACTCCAGTAAGATTTACAGCAACAACAGGAAGAGTTAAATTTTGCGCTTTGTTAATTATGTCATACATCACGCGTTGCTTTGGTGCAAAAACATAACGCACTTCAATATCCTGTTTGGATACTCTGCTTTTGTTGTATCTACTAATAACAACATCATCAAACGCAGCTACAAATTGCGTAAGAAGGTTTTTAATTTCAAAATGAAACGCTCGGTTCTTCATTCGTATATATATTTATTACAAAAACCTATCAAGGAAATATTTTGGCAACTTATGCTTGTTATTTACTACGCTTTCTACAATAGCGCCATCTAAAATATAGGTTATGCAGTGGTCTTTTTTTGACCTAACACCGCGACCACATGATTGAATTAAAGAACAAAGCATTTTGTTTGAATACCAGTCAAAATCATCTTTCATTAATTTTTCAATTCTTGTGTCTTTTGTTGGTAAATACGGGGCTTTAACAATAATTTGAAATCTCGCTAGATCATCTTTTAAGTCAACGCCATGTGACATAGAAGGGGAAATTAATACAGTAGGATCGTTGTTTTTTGAATGTTGTTGTAATATTTCCTCATTACGAATTCCTGGCTCTCTAATTAAGAATCTATCATCGTGTAATTTTTTCGCTAAAAAAGACGTAATGGTGTTATTATGGGTATGTATAATACCTTTATCGTTCTTATGAAACTCACAAATTTGTTTTATCTGATCTATAATTTTTGGTAGACTACGCTTTAGGTTATGGTAATTTAGTTTAACTTTAGTATTGCAATAAATAGGAGCGCTTTTAGGATTAAAAGATGACTCTGCTTCAACATATTTAAACTTTTCTATACCTAAACTTTTACAAAAATTTACCGGATCGATAATTGTTGCTGACATTAAAACAACCTTATCAGCATGTTTAAAGAGGTGATTAGAGAGCTTATTTACCTTTAGAGGCATGAAGGTTATGCTATCTCTACTAGTTTCGAAAAGATATTCACACTCATTCCATGTATCAATAATTAAAGATAGTTTTGTATGTAAGTTACGTAGCCCGATTATATGTTTTTTTGTTTCAATTAAAAATTTTTTATTATTAGTACTTCGATTATTAATAATATCACGCAACTCGTCTATCTTATCACTTAAATCAAGTAAAAGATTAGTAATCCATTTTGTAACATTTGCATTATTTTTCGAGTAGAACGGTCTTACAATAATATCCATTTTACTCAACATTTCAAAATTGATAGTACAAGAGAACTCCTTTACTAGTTGATCTTCTAATTCTGCTGCTTCATCACAAATTAAATATTGTTTTTTCTTTACATGCCCGGGCAGCGAGAAAAACATATTGTAATTCAAGGCAGCAAATAAATTTGTTAATGCATCTCTACGATCATTGTGATATGGACATTTATGACTTCTTCTGTGATCCTCTAATATGTTTTTAGGCATAATTAACGACTCTAATTCAACATCAATATTTGAATCAATCGTGCTAATATAATTACTCTTACCTTTAAGTATCGTTGTACCTTTAAATAAACTACAATACTGATCTTGTAGAGCTTTAGTTATTGTAAGTGCAAAAGTACCCGCAGGAGGCTCGTCTTCACATTCTTGCTCATGAACATATGTTCCAGATTGATCTATTTTAAATGCAACATACGATGTTATTAGATCTTTAAAATTTTGTGATGGTTCTTTAGAAACGTTTGCTAAAGTTTTTGATATAAAGCTTTTACCCGATCCAGTAGGAGCGTTACACACTACAAACTTATAACCATCATTAAAAGCTTGATCAATATTTTTTAATAATTTTACCTGAGAAGAATTAGGAGTATACCCATCAGGAAAGCTTTTCAGTAAACCACCAATCACACTTAATTATATATTGTCTTCCTCAGAAGTCAATATGTATACCAAGTTGTTATATATTTTGGATTTAGACGAACTATCTAGACACTTTACTTTGTTAATTTGTTTATTAGGAATAAAAGAACTTAGATGATAATTTAAAATTCCAATATCTTCATCGTATTCTGTAGTGTATGGATAAGGTATTTCGTATGATTTATTTGCTCCGTTATACTCAAGTGTAAGGTTAATATAGTACTGCTTTACCTGAAAGATTTTAAGTCTTCCACGTTTAAGAATTTTTTTATCTGTTTTTATTATAATGTTCTTTAATAAAAATGGTTTTAAAAAATTAGTTACTTTTTCGAGACTTACATTCATGAGTTCATAAAATTTAATTTTTGTGCCGCTGACATAGGGTAAATATTTTCATTAAAATATACCCAAAAGTCGTCATTAGCAGGTATTTCCTGTATTAAGTCACATTGATTCGTATTGATGTTTCTATAATCTTGCATCAATATATCCCACGCGACTGCTAGGCGGTCCGGGACAAGATACGCTTTTGGTGGTCCTTTAGGAGGAAAATAATTAAGCGAAATTCTGCCGTTAACAGAGTTTAGTAAAGATAGTGATTTCGTACAAAGCATTCTTCTCGTAGTAGCTTGATTAGGTTTAACTATTCTACGAGCGAATCTTATTTCACATACATTATCCAATAGAAGGGAATCAAGAGCTGCTTTTTGTATTATCATCCTTAGGTTTACAGATTCCAAACATACGCTCTTCGTTTAAGAAAACCCCCTTTGTTACCACTCCTTTGTCAGGTATTGTAACACCTGATATTGTTACGCCCATGTTATTTGGAAAGAGAACAATGTCGCCTTCTTTAGCATACTTAGCATCAGGCCCGGATAAGATTACTTTACCTTTTCTCCATGCTCTAGTAAGTGTATTTGTGGGTATAAGAATTCCATTTCTTTCTACAGCATCTCCTGTAGTGCCTTCTTCTGCTAGATCAACATATTCAATTAAAAGAATATCATCAAAGAGAAAGGTTAAATCATATTCTTCTAAACCAAAATCACCTTTATCTTTATTTGTTAAATCTATAAGACTTTTAGTAGGAGCCAAATTATCAATACTTGCCATTGCCATACAACTATTTAACAAGGTAGTTCCTTTTATCCAATATCTGACTGATTATAATGAATATTTTGCTCTTTTTCTCTTTTATCGAGCTTATAATTTTTTCTATACTCGTTATTAATTTTTATAGATTCGTTAAGAATAGAAAAATACTTAGCAAAAGCATTAAATGCTGCTGTATCTTTTGGAAAACACGCCCCTCCAAAACCTCGTTTGTTATCAAACCCCGGGACTGTAGTATGTGAATGAGAGATCCTTGGATCGGATCCGATTGCACTTATAATTGTATTATAATTAACCCCGTGTTCTTTTGCTACATCATACATTTGATTAAAAAATGTAACTTTAGTTGCTAAAAATGTATTTATACCATACTTTACAAACGATGCTTCCGCGGCAGACATATGAAATACTGGACATGGTCTGCAAATGCTATGTTCATTATACATCTTGAGAAGATTATGCGTGTTTTCTGTTGAGCCACCTAACACTAACATAAACTGATTTACAAAATCCTCATTAGCATTTTTTTCAGTTAAAAACTCTGGGTTATAGACAAAATTTGCAAATTGTTTTGATAACCTATCGGTAATATCAGGGGTTACAGTTGACTTAAGAACAATCAATGCATCAGTTAAGCTTTCCACCTCAGTGCAACATTGCTCTACTATTGATGCATCAATGCTACCGTCGTTACTCATAGGTGTCGGTACACATATAAATACGACTGTTGGTTTAAAATCTGTTAAATCAGCGCAAGTAGTCTTATAATTTGGGTCTATTAATTTTGTTGTAACTCTATTACTAAACCCATAATTAACGGCTTTACCGACAAAGCCATGACCAACGATACCAACTTTAAGATTCATATGATTTGATCCAATCTTCTACTTTTATAGTTGGCGACCACCCAAGTATCTTGAAGGCCTTACCGATATTAGCCTGCGTTTCTTTAGCTTCGCCCAGTCTTGATTCAATAAATTTATATTGACCGCCAATATATTCTGCAATCTCTAATATACTGTGATTTGAACCAGTACCTATGTTTATTGTTTCACCTACCGGGGCTTTATTTTCTAAAATAGAAGCTAAAATGTTAGCTGATACAACATCGCTTACATGTGTAAAATCTCTTCTTTGCTCTCCTGTACCTACAATAGTCATAGGTTCATTATTATTTTTTTGTCTTAAAAAGATACCAATAACTGGAGCATATTGACCCTTGAGTGGGTGTCTTTCACCATATACATTAAAATATCTAAAAATAACAGTCTCTAATCCAAATAGCTTTGTGTATATTCTACATAACTCTTCACCACTCGTTTTAGTAACAGAGTATGGGTTAAGACAATCATTACTCATTGTTTCAGCAAGAGGTATTTCGTTTTTTAATCCATAAGCTGAAGATGTAGAGCTATATACAACTCTCTTGACACCAGCTTCTCTTGCACACTGTAAAACTGTACATGTACCTACCACGTTAGTAGTTGCAGCTAAAATAGGGTTTTTTATTGTAGGTTGTATTCTTGCTTCAGCAGCTACATGAAATACAACTTCAACACCATCAAACAACGGTCTTATTTTTTTATAGTCACAAATGTCTAATTTGTGATTAGAACATTTTTTATTCCAATAAAATGATTCATGCGCATCACTTGATTCGTTATCGATAACAATAACCTCATTATATAGCGGTAAAATTCTATCTACTAAATTTGAGCCGATAAAACCAGCTCCACCTGTTACTATTGCTTTACTCATTTAAATATTGTCTCAATTCTCTAATAGAAATATTTTTGTTTTTTGCAATTAATGCTAAATTAATTTCGGTTTCTTCTTCTCGTTTTTTCTTTTTAATGTAGCTAATTTTTTGCCATTTTAAACGTGGAATTATATTATAATATAATTTATATGTATCTTGTTTATTTTCAAATACAGTACTAAACTTGTTTAATGTCTCGTTAACAAAAACACACATATTGTTATTATAAAAAGACAGCCACCTATTGAATAAAAAAGGAACAAAAGCTTGCTCACCCTCCGCATCAAGCTCACCCGCTTCGGTTTTATTTGAATAAAATAATTTATTTTGAAGTTGAAAGAAGTTCATTTTTGTAATTTACTTAATATTAGATTAGCTGCTGCTTTTTCACACAAGGTCTCATTCCAGTCTTTTTTAAGATCCGTCCTCACACTATTTAATTTATCCTCGTTTTTGAGTAAATCCATAATTGTAGATCCTACATCTTTATGCCAATTTTCAACTTGAACAACATTACTATTTTTATAAATTTCTGTAAGGGGTAGAGGAGGCGATACAACCACGCAGCCGCTTCTTATTGCTTCATAAAATCTAAAAGTCTCAACACTTACATTTCCATGTGGACAAATTGCAATCTTGCTATTGTGTAATTTTTCAGAGTATGTAGACCCATCTAAACCTTGATTGAACCCTGTTGTAACATACATTTCCAGTTTTGGTCTTTGTTCTTTTGGAAGAGATTCAAAAAACTGTATAACCGGAAACATACTACTATGCCGATTTTCAGATGCCATGTGTCCTGAGAAAAAAACATCAATATTTCTTTCTGCTAAGGTCCGGTTTTCAAAGAGAATATGTTTTTTATTATACCCTAGAGGGAACGAGTATACATTATTTACTTCTTGATGAGGTAAAAGATATTGCTTAAAAATGGCTACAGCTTGTTCAACATATGGAGGATGCACATCTTTCATGTATTCATCAGATGTTCCTATTATAATGTTTTTCTTACCATCAACAAATTTTAAGTCTTTATTGTTTTGACACTCTTCACTAAAACATGCTATATGTAATACATAGTCATCAGATAGGTAAGGTTGTAAGTACTTTATAACCTCTTGTAAGTATTTCCATTCACAAAAACGTTCCGGGGTACCGTCGTCGTCAAAATCATTGTATACGACTTGCATCTCTAAACAGCAATTTTTGTAGTAGCGATAAATTGATCCTTTACTTCAGCATTAAAATATTTTACCACAGTATCTAAAAACTGATCAATTTGTTGATCAGTAATATTAGATGAATATGCAAAAGGCGGGGCTTTATCTCCTGCTGTAACATTTATACCAGTATGACCTAAAGCGACATTTTCCTTTGAATACGTAATAGATACGCTCACTTTACCTTCTTTTCTTACTTTATCATCGTTACCAATAAATTCATCCTGCACCATTAAGTCATCGCCGTCAACAATAATACCCTTTTGAATAATATTTGATAAAATATTAGCTACACCGGTATTAAAAAGTCTCTGAAACGATACTGCACCTAATGGGCATAAATTAGGAATCTCCCAACAAAAATTAATTGAATCTTGGCTATGAATATAATCATTACTTAATGTATCTTCGAGATCAATTAACTCATCTTTAACATACATTGGCGCTCTAAATGCGACGATGTTACCATACGGCGAAACATCTTTTCGAAAATATTTATAAGCAAATCTATCATGGATTAATTTACCGTCGTATACTCCTTCTTTAATAATCATATTGTATTATAATAGCTATTTAACACATTTCAACCTCATATTATTTGTACAGGTCTCCAAAATATTCCATAAGATAATCATCTAAAATAATTTTATCTCTGTGTTTTTTTACTGATAAAATATTTCTAAAATGCTCTATATCCTTTTTGGGATTATGCATATGGGTGCTTTCATTCAACCCATATTCTTGATGCTTGAGCTGACCATACCATTCGTCAAAATAACAGCTTCCTGCTTTATCCCAACCTCCCATATTATAAAAAGTCATTCCTGTTAAAAACATACTTTTTATATCGTAATTTAACAGGGTTAAAATACCGATAAATCCGGTATTTGGTAATGAGCCCAAATAATCATACAAGTAGCCTGGTTTACCCTTATTATAATCAAATGGAGGTTCTGCATCATCCGGGTCGCCTTTTATATGGTGGTCGGGTACATGGTGGATAGGAACCCCGAGCAGATTAAACCACTGCTCCTGTAGTGGTGCTTCATATGCTCTGACCATAGGCTGTAAGAAGTATTTTAACGTTCTCAACCATGGTACATCTTGACCTAAGTGATGTACATCTTGACAATTAAAGCTATGAACAAGAACATCAGATCTACTACCATAGTCTTTTTCTTTACCAGTTTGTCCCATAAACCCTACAGGGGGATCTCCTAATCTAAAGACAAGATCATGTGAATCAATGTGTTCGCCTAATTCCCAGCCTTGAATATTAGGTGCTGGTCCTACATAAGCTATAGTCTTATCTTTAATTAAATTATTAAGAGTTTCATCACGAACATAATCATCCCCTAAGGGGTGGTTAATCATATCTTTATAGTTAATAGTATCAGTGTTCATATTTTGCAAAATAATTATTAATAATATTTTTTACCTTATCGATATTGTCTAAGGTAACAATTTCTAATTTAGTAGTGTTATGTGTTTTATGTAAAATACAAACTAAACTATTATTGATGTTTTTTTTATCTTTTTTAAGAGCGTTAAAAAACTTTCGTTTTTCTTCTATACTTAATTTAACATCTGGCTTATTACAGTTAATTATTGTGTTTATATAATTAAATTTTTCTTCATTAATAAAATTTAAATTATAAGATATATAATTTGCAATACTCATACCTATAGTAATGGCTTGACCGTGTGTTATTCTATATTGTGTTGCTGTTTCTAGCGCGTGTCCAAATGTATGACCAAAGTTATTTAGCTGTCGAGTTGAGGTATCAAATTCGTCTTTTTCAACAGTATATTTTTTAATAGTTAAACTCTCTTTTATATATTGATTAACGATAGGTTTGAGATTTACTAAGTCATTATAATCATGTTGAAAGGAACTTAATAACTTGCTATTACCAACAAATAAAAAATGTAATATTTCACCTAGACCAGATTTAACATCATTTTTTGACAAAGTAGTTAAAAAATCTGTAGAGCATAGAATTTTTTTTGGTGGGTAAAATCCCCCTAACAAATTTTTAAATGATTTAAAATTAATGGAGCTTTTACTTCCAATGCAACTATCTGCTTGAGCTAATAAGGTTGTAGGGACAAAATACCAGTCTATTCCTCTAAAAAGTGTTGACGCAATAAAGCAGGTTATGTCTTGAGTTATGCCGCCACCTATTGCTATTATAGTATGATTTTTTTTGATATTTTTCTTTAGCAGCATATCAATAAGTGAGGTACAAAATTCCAAATTTTTATTATCTTCTTTGGCTGTAATATATGTCACGTTCTTAACCTTGTTACATACTGCTGGAAATAACTTTTTTATGTTTTTATCAATAATAAAAAATTTATTATCTACGTTATCAAATAAGTTCGTTATGGGTGTATTAAATGTAACGTTATAAACACCTCTATGAGATTTTATTTTCATGTCATACAAAATCCCCCGTCAACTATAAGATCATGCCCTGAAATATATGTATTTAAATCGCTGCATAAAAATAAAATTGCGTTTGATATATCTTTGGTAGTTGCTAGGCGCTTTAGAGGTATTTGTGATTTAACTTCATTCATACCTTTTTCACCTAATATTTTTTTTGTTAATTCTGTAATAGTAAACCCAGGAGATATACTATTTACTAAAATATTATGTTGAGCTAGTTCAGCTGCCATACCAGCTGTTAGGCCTCTTACACCAAATTTACTAGCTGAATACGCAGCTCTACCTTGTTTAGAAACATTTCCCCATATAGATGATATATTTACAATCTTACCGGATGTTTGCTCTATCATTAATTTCGAGACACATTTACATATTTTATAGCAACCTGTTAAATTAACGTTAATTATATTATTCCAATCAGTATCCTTAATATCACAAAAATTATCTATATAATTTATACCTGCACTATTTATACATATATCAAAAGGCTTATCTTTAATAGTGTCTAGGAACCTGCTAACTGACTTCTCATTATTAAAGTCAAGTTCCTTAGTAGACGTATAAGTTACATCTGCTTCTAATTCGGAAAACGTTTTTACAAGCTCACTTCCTATACCTCTCGACCCTCCTGTAATTAAAACATTTTTATTTTTAAAGTTAATGTTCATATATATGTGGAACGTCTTCTCTACTAACTGCTAAGCGAATTGATGGTGTATCTCCTATAGCTGTAATTTTATGCTTTTTATTTTTTTCTATTAAGACTATGTCACCTTTTGACACATTTTTAATTTCACCTTCTACTTCCCATTCCCACTGCCCATCAACAATATACCACCATTCATTCCAATTAGGATGATAGTGTCTTCTGTTACCCTCGCCGGGTTGTTGTTGTATTAATGTAGCACTATTGCTTTCCGTGTTTATAATTCGTTTACTCCATGATTTAAATTCCTTTTTACTCTCAAAGATAGATTCAATATTAATAATATCTTTATTACAATCATGTAGATCGTTATTTGGTACACCGTCCTTAACTAATATACTAGGAACATCGTCTTCAATACGTTCTTTATTTTGAGAGTTATAATATTCGGGTGTAAATTTCTTTGCTTTAAAGCCACTTCTCATAATTGCTTCTGCTAATTGAAAGTCAGATTCATTGTCAATGTCAATACATGACAAGCCTTTGAGAGTGTATGTACCCGTACTTGCTTTTCCACCATGGTACCCACAATTATATAAGTTTATATTTTGGACATACTCTTTTACACACCACGCCATTAACGCGCATGCATATGACAAAATGGGTGTTAATAACTGTGAAGGTGGTGTTGGTTTTAATTTATCAAAGTTTACTGGTGTATTATTATATAAACATTCAATTTTATTTTCCGTAACTGATATTAATGTAGTATGTTGCTTGGTATTAAATTTATCGACGAACTCTTTAATTTCTGTAGAAGTTAAAAAGGGAGATGTTGGTAGTATTTGTATTATATTGCAATCTTTATAATCAATTAAATTATTTTTATTTATAAAATCTAATACAAATTCATCATTAGTAGAACTATCTGCGGATAGTTCTTCTGGTCGCTTATAAAACTTTATTTTATACGAATCGGCTATTTCTTTAAATACATCAGATTCAGAATTAATGTATATCTCATCAAAGCATTTAGCTGCGATAGTAGCTTCGATTATATATGAAATTAAAGGTTTACCGTTAAGTATACGTAAATTTTTCTTTTCAATTCTCTTACTTCCCATTCTAGCGGGAATCATCGCGATAGTTTTCATTTTAATGTAAAGGATTTCTTACTAAAGGCATTGCATTTCCTTTTCTAATAACCTCGTCTTTTATAGACGGGCACTCTGCACCACACGCATGAATAAGATCATAAAATAAAATTAAAGATAAAACTTCTACAGTATGAAAATACTTGCAGTCCAGAATAACGTTATTAACTTTTTCATTAAGTACACCTCTATCTTGACCGGCGATCATAGCTGTTTTATATCCATTTTTAAGTGCCCAATGACAGCATGAAACTACATTTTTTGATCCCCCAGAGCAAGAAAGTGCAATGATCATTGCATCATCTTTCATAGCACCAGTTTGTTTTTCAAGCTCTAACCATCTTAAAAAGAGATTATTGTAACCATAATCGTTAGCGATACTAGTAATTAGACATTGACTTTCTAGGGTTTTAATATGCTTTTTAATACCGGCTTTAGCAAACAACCTTGTACAATCATCAGCAGCATGATTCGCTACTGCCCACAGACCACCGTTTGCAACAATATAAATATCGCTACTAGTATGAAAATCCTTTTCTAGTTTTTTCCACTCTTTAGTTATTAAGGCTTTATCAAATTTTTCTTCAAGATTTTCAAAATCAATATGTCTCATATTCTCTATATTATAATATCTTTTTATAAAAAGCAATCTTTAATTATATCAAGCGCGTGATCTATTTCTTCCTTTTTAACAGCTAAGTTTGGTCTCATTCTTATAGACTTTTTCCCCGTCGGGTTACATATCATACCCTTCTCAAAGAGTTGCTTAACAAGAATATCTCTCTGTGACTTGGATGCTAAATCTACACAAAAAAGCAAACCTATGCTTCTTATATGTTTAAAGGCGTTTAACGAGCTTAGTTGTTTAGTAAAGTATGTAGACATCTCTGTAGCATTTTCTAAAAGTTTATCCTCAACAATAGCTTTTATAATATGTTTACACCTTATCATATCTAAAAGATCTCCGTCAAATGTTACAGATAGTTTTTTAGGCATTTCAAATACTTTTGAGTGTGTCTTTTTTACCATTATACCGGAGACCTGTGACTTTTTACCAAATGCAACTATATCAGGTTCGATACCTAGCCACTCAAAATACCAAGTCTTACCCGTTGTTCCAAAACCGGTTTGGATCTCATCGAAGATTAAAGGAACATCAAATTTAGTGCATGTTTTTCTTAGCTTATGAAGCTTATCAATTGGTAAATAGTTATCTCCGAAGGTTGCTTGTATAGGCTCAATAATAACACCGTGTAAATTCTTATTTCTTTTAATTATTTCAATAGCCTCGTCTAAATCTTTAGCTTGCGGCCAAATACCTTCACCGGGCAGATTACCTTGTCTTTGATCTACCCCTTTAAATCTCGTTGTTATTATATTTCCTACTGAATTTATTCCATGAAAGCTATTTTTTAACGAAAGAATTGAACCGTTTTTTTGTGGTCCTTTATACCACATTGCAGTTTTTATAGCGGCTTCATTCGCTAACGCACCTGTACACGTAAATGAATAATTAGAGTATTTGTCTAAAGATGTAAAATTTTTAAAAGAGTGTAAAAAATCATTATGTTCATCGCTTAGTATTTCGCAGTTAACTACTTTGAGTGATGATACTCTATTAATCTCGTCTTTAAAAGAGGAATCAAATACCTTATGATTATATCCTAGAGGCAGTGAGGAATACATACCCATAAAGTCAAGGTATGGTTTGCAGGTATTCTTATCAAAAATATAACTACCTTTACTATTTTTAAAGTCTATTTTTATATTAAAGACACTAGTACTATGAGTCATATAGTTTATTATATACTTCTTTTATACCGTCTTCAAGCTCTATAAATTTTAAATCCGAAAATAAAGAATGCATTTTTTTTGTGCATACATCTTTTCTATATTGACCATCGGGTTTGGAGCTATCGTATTCAATGCTCATATGCTCACAATTACAGGCTCGTAATGCTACCCTTGCAATATCGTCTATACTTAAATTATCCCTACTAGCTACGTTAAAGCTTGCTGTTACATTATCGTCAACCATTCTCTTAAGAATAATAGCAAGATCTCTTGCATTCATAAATTGACGAAGAGGAGTTCCGGAACCAAATAATTTAATTTTACTATCACCAGCTTTATTTGCTTCATATATTTTTTTAATTAAAGCAGCTACAAAGTGACTTTTTTTATCAAACTTATCGTGTATACCGTAGAGATTGCTTGGAATCACATAACAATAATTTTTATTATACTGTTTATTAACTGCATCAATATGAACCGCCATGGCTCGTTTTGATATACCGTAAGAAAAATTTGTTGGTGTTGGTGGTCCCTGATGAAGCATTGATTCTTCCATCGGGTAAGACTTTACTTTATCAGGGTATATACATGTACTAAGTACTCCAATGAATCTCTCAACACCATGTTTTACAGCATAATTTACCATTAAGGTATTCATTAGAACATTATCTGAATAATACTCTGCCGGGTTACTAATGTTATCAACTATACCACCTACCTTTGCTGCTAAGTGTATTATGGTATGAAAATTACTAAACATAAAAAGGTCTTTTACACCTTCTTCTGTTGTAAGATCATATTCATTTGATGATATGTATATTGCATCCGGAATAATTTGCCGGAGCTCTTTGCCAACTTGACCGGATCCCCCGGTTACTAAAATACCTTTACTCATTTAAAAAAAGTCGTTATATAATTTTAACTCTTCAGAATAGTACTTTTGAACAATACCTTCTATATTAACATCTAAATGTTTATTAACTGATTTTTCAGCCTTATTTAAATGCGGTAAGTTAATATGTTTAATGTTTAAATTATTAATTAGATCAAAAAACTCATCTGATAAATTATTAAAGTGTAATACTTTATCTACAATAATATTACCTTCATCGTCTTGCAAGAACTTATTAGCTGGGTACCAGCTATTGTGATATTTTAAATTAATTGCTATAGTATCATCATTTAAAGCCTCAATTCCCGACCATCTTATTAAGGATTTAATTCGCGCTACAGGGCTTCTTATAACAGAAAAAACATAATAATCATTATATTCTTTACCTAAAAACTCTTTATACTGTTTAGCCGTTAAGTGTTTATATTCTCCAAAAGTAATATTAAAATGCTGTTCTATCTGCCGCTGGATTACACCATATCTTAAAGTAAAGCTAGCTTTACTTTCTTCAATAATTGTTTCGTCAGCATGCCTCGCAAGAGCTCTTTCTATAGAACTACCGCCACATTTTGGGATGTGAATAAAAATTATTTTTTTATCTGGTAAAATCATTATTCATGTGTTAACCAATACTCAACCATCTCATCTATCATTGTCTCAAATGTATAAGCCGGTCTCCAGTCCAAGGCAGTTCTTAATTTTGTAGAATCGCCTTTTAAGTCTGTAAGTTCTTCAGGTCTTAAGAATTTTTCATCTTGGGTTATATGATCGTTGTAGTCTAATTCTAATTGACTAAAGACATAATCAACTAAATCTCTAACAGAATGTGATACACCAGTAGCGCATACAAAATTATCAGGCTTATCCTGTTGTAACATCATCCACATTGCCTTTACATAATCTTTTGCATGTCCCCAATCACGTGTAGCCTCTAAATTACCCAAAGCTAAGCTTTCTGCTTTGCCTCTTTTTATGTCAACTGCACCTTTTACTACTTTATTGGTTACAAAATTTAAACCTCTTCTAGGACTTTCATGATTAAACAGTATACCATTACTAATAAACATATCATAACTATTTTTATAGTTGTTTGAGATGTTATATGAAAATACTTTAGAGCAACCGTACGGAGAAACTGGAATTAATGGTGTAGTCTCCCTTTGATAACCGTCACTATCAATACTATTTCCAAACATTTCACTCGATGATGCTTGATATACTTTAATAGTAGGGTCGTTTAATCTAACAGCCTCTAAAAGATTTAAAGTTCCGAGTCCAGTTACATTTGCTGTAAAAATTGGCATATCAAAACTAATTCTAACATGCGATTGCGCAGCTAAATTATATATTTCGTGTGGTCTACATTGATGTATAATACTATTTAAAGAAGAAATATCAGTAAGATCACCATATAACAGTTTAATATCTTTAAAAATATGCTGAATACGCGAAGTTTGCGATTCAGGATTTGAGTTTCTTCTTAAAATACCCCATACTTCATAACCCTTTTCTAATAAAAATTCTGCTAAGTATGAACCATCTTGTCCATTAATACCGGTAATTAAAGCTCTTTTCATATGCTCAACTATTTATCTGCAGAAATTATTTTAACAACTCGTATAATATCTTCGTCGGTAAGATCTTGATGATTAGGTATATAGAAACCAAATTCGTCAATTAAATTACAGTTAGGTGTAGGTAAACATGTTGATTTTTTCGAATACTGTTCCCAAAAAGGATTTTTACTTATAGATCCAGCAATTAATGGTCTAGTTTCAATTTTATTTTCTACTAGTCGCTTTACAATGCTGCTTTTATTTTTATTAATCACAGGAAAGCAGAAGCTAGAAATAAAATCACCTTCCCTTTCTTTGAGAGTTAGCATATTATCGGCTAGTAATAAGTCTCTATATTTTATAAAGTTCAAATTACGCTTTTTACTGAACGTGTCAATTTTTTGTATTTGATTAAGTCCTATAAAA
>TARA_R110002012_G_scaffold199129_2_pt1 | contig 21260 bp, 21 predicted proteins | sample TARA_R110002012 | Tara Oceans TARA_R110002012 (sample SAMEA4396515) | marine metagenome | biome: Westerlies Biome; feature: [DCM] deep chlorophyll maximum layer (ENVO:01000326); material: water (ENVO:00002006), including particulate matter (ENVO:01000060) such as... | depth 40 m | reverse complement strand
CCGTCAGGCGGCCTCGCCCTTCAGCCGCTGCACGATCCGTTCGCGGCCGATCATCGGCACCAGCGTCGCCATGTCCGGCCCGTGCGCCTGACCGGTCAGGATCAGCCGCAGCGGCATGAACAGCCCCTTGCCCTTGGCTCCGGTCGCCGCCTTGACCGCCGCGGTCCACACTGACCAGGCCGTCTCGTCGATCGTCGCGGGCAATACCGTCAAAGCCGCTTCCGCGAAACCGGTATCCTCAATAATCGGGGTAATCGGTCCGCGAACCATGGCTGCCATTTCAATGACATCTGCGAATTTCTGAAGGTTCTGCCGCACAGCAGACCAGAAGGCCTCGCCCAGATCACAGTCCAGAGCCACCAGACGCGGTGCCGCGACTTCGTAGCTCATGGCATGCAGGGCCTGGGCATTGAGCCGGTCGAGATCGGCCGTGTCATAGCGGGCCGGCGACCGCCCCATCTTCGAAAAGGCAAACCCGGCTCCGAGAGCTTCAACGGTCCCGGCTACGTCCAGCGGGTCGGACGTCCCGATCCGGCCTAGGTGGCTGGTAATGGCGATCGGTTCATAGCCCTGGTCGCGCATGTCACTGATCGACAGCGACCCAAGGCGTTTCGACAGGGCCTGTCCGTCAGCGCCGACCAGCAGTGGGGTATGGGCAAATCCGGGAACCCCGGCTCCCAGCGCCTCGAAGATCTCGATCTGGGCCCCGGTATTGGTCACATGGTCCTCACCGCGGATCACATGGGTGATACCCATGTCGATGTCGTCCACGACCGACGGCAACGTATAGAGAAACAGGCCGTCCTCCCGGATCAACACCGGGTCTGACATCGAGGCCGTGTCGACCTCGGCATGGCCGCGCGCCAGGTCTTCCCAGGCCACGCGCTTGCCCTCGAGACGGAAACGCCAATGCGGCTTGCGCCCCTCGGCGTCATAGGCGGCCTTCTCGGCCTCGGTCAGCTCCAGGGCGGCACGGTCATAGATCGGTGGCAGTCCGCGCGACAGCTGCACCTTGCGGCGACGGTCCAGCTCGTCGCCGGTCTCATAGCAGGGATACAGGCGCCCGGCGGCCTTCAGCCGGTCGGCAGCCGCCTCATAGCGATCGAACCGTTTGGACTGGTTATGGCGCTCGTCCCAGATCAGACCGAGCCAGGCCAGATCGTCCTCAATGCCCTGTTCGAACGCGGCCGTGGAGCGGGCCAGATCGGTATCGTCGATGCGCAGGACGAACTGTCCGCCGTGAGCCCGGGCGAACAGCCAGTTGATCAGCGCCGTGCGCACATTGCCGACGTGCAGCTTGCCGGTGGGCGACGGGGCGAAACGAACCTTGACGGACATGGATGCGGCAACCTTGAAAGCGAGGCGCGTTGGTCGCGCCACCACCTCCGCAAGTCAAGCCGCCGTGCCGTTCAGGCGACGATCAATCGTCGCGGTGAACCCGCTCGCGACGCTCATGCCGTTCCTGGGCCTCGACCGACAGCATCGCCGTCGGGCGGGCTTCCAGTCGGCCGAGGGAAATCGGTTCGCCGGTTTCTTCGCAATAGCCGTAGTTACCGTCCTCGATCCGACGCAGGGCGTCATCGATCTTGGAAATCAGCTTTCGCTGGCGATCCCGCGTCCTCAGCTCGAGGGCTCGGTCGGACTCCGAGGACGCCCGGTCAACAAGATCCGGATGATTTTCGGTCTCGGCCTTCAGATTGACCACGGTCCCGCGCGACTCCCGCAGGATGTCCTCCTTCCATGCCAGCAGCTTGGCTTTGAAATAGGCCAGCTGCCGCTCGTTCATGAACGGCTCGTCATCGGTCGGTTGATACGAAGCTATATTGCCCACTACCCCAGACGCTAATGCGTTCATCGCACTCACGCTCTTTTACTGTTCGCGCCCCCCTGCGGCACGACACGCGTATAGGCAGGGAGACGAGTCGCTGCAACGCGTTCGCGTTCCGGTGATGCTGCCAAGCTCACCAAAGACCCCAAGCGTGACAATTCTTCATCACTTCCTGCCGTCGCATGGTGGTTTAGTTCAGCAGTTACGGCAGCTTATGTTGCACTGCGGCGTAAATCTGCCTTGGCCAGCTCAACCGCCGCGCGTAGGTCGATCTGATCCAGCAAACCGTCCAGGGCGGCGTCAGGGTCGGCCCCCCGTTCCTCGCGCAGCGTCCGGGCCAGCCGCTCCAGCGCCACCTCCCCGGTCTCACCGGACAGCAGGGCCAGCTTCAGTTCTTCCAGCCGGTCCAGCAGCCCCCCGCCTCGACGGATCGCACGGCGGCGACGCTCGGTCGCGTCCTCCACGCCCTGCAGCGCCATCAAGGCCGAAACCCCTGAGACCCCGGGCGTGCCGCCGACCGGAGCCGCTGCGGCGGCCGGAGTCGCTCCACCCGATGCGGGCAGGGAAAATCCGCCGGCGCTTCGGGTCGGGCGGGGCGATGATGATGACGACAGACCCGAGGGGCCGGAAACCTTCATGCGAGCGAACTCCAGATCATGATCGACAGTCACCGTCGACCGTCACTGTTTGGTTAACGGCCCGGCAATTTCTGCCGCTCGGCTCCGGCGAATATCCAGCCCCATCATTGTTTTCATGACGTAATTTCTTCGGCATGAACTTCGCATGGTTAAGGACGACACCTGTCACTGGACGCCCGACCAATGAAAAAACTGCTTACCCTCCTTCTTGCTCCGCTGGCCGTGGCCCTGGTGGCCTCACCCGTGGCGGCCCAGTCCCGCATCAAGGACATTGCGGCCATCGAGGGCGTCCGCACCAACCAGCTCGTCGGCTACGGCCTGGTGGTCGGGCTCAACGGCACCGGGGACTCCCTGCGCAACTGCCCGCTGACCCGGCAGTCGCTTGAGGGAATGATGGAACGCCAGGGCGTCAACATCCGCGGGGCCAACGCCAATACCAAGAATGTCGCCGCCGTCATGGTCACGGCCGAACTGCCGCCCTTCTCGACCCCCGGCTCGCGCATCGACGTCAATGTCGCCGCCATGTGCGACGCCAAGAGTCTGCTGGGCGGCCAGGTGCTGGTCACCAGCCTGCAAGGGGCCGACGGCGAGGTCTATGCCGTGGCCCAGGGCTCAATCCAGACCGGAGCCGTCTCGGCCTCGGGCGGGTCCGGCTCCTCGGTCACCCGTGGCGTGCCCACCGCCGGGCGCATCGCCTCGGGCGGGGTGGTCGAGCGCGAGACCGGCTTTGAGCTGGCCAATATGGACGAGGTCCGCCTGACCCTGCGCAATCCGGACTTCACCACGGCCCAGCGCGTCGCTGCCGCCATCAACCAGATCTATCCCAGCACGGCCCTGGCCGAGAACGGCACGGTGATCGCCCTGCGCGCGCCGGGCCAGATGGGCATGGCCGGCTATATCAGCCGGGTCGAAAACCTGACGGTCCAGGTCGACGTTCCCGCCAAGGTCATTATCGACGAGGTCAACGGCGTCATCGTCATGGGCAGCGCGGTCCGGGTCTCAACGGTCGCCATCGCTCAGGGCAATCTGACCATTTCCGTGCAGGAGACGCCCCTGGTCAGCCAACCCCTACCCTTCAGCCAGGGCCAGACTGCGGTCGTGCCGGACTCCACCGTAACCGTCCAGGAGGACCTGGGTCGCGAGATCCGCATCGTCGACGGCGGTACCTCCCTCACCACCCTGGTCAACGGCCTCAACGCCCTTGGGGTCAGTCCGCGGGACATGATCGGGATCCTCCAGGCCATCAAGGCCGCCGGGGCCCTGCAGGCCGAAATCGAGGTGATGTGATCATGAGCGACCTGGCCGTTTCCCCTTCCCTGCTGATGCCGACCGCCGCCCCGAATGCCGCCCCGGCCCGCATGCGCGAGACCGCCGAAGCCTTTGAGGCCTCCTTCCTGTCCCAGATGCTCAAGCCGATGTTCGAAGGGCTCTCGACCGAGGCCCCGTTCGGCGGGGGCGAGGCCGAGGCCACCTGGCGCGGCTTCCTGGTCGACGCCATGGCCAAACAGACGGCCAGGGCCGGAGGCATCGGTCTCGCGGACAAGGTTCTGGCCGAAATGCTGAAAATGCAGGAGCAATCACAATGACCGCCAGGAACGCCGCCGACGCGGCCGCTGATCTGAACGCATCCGCGCGGGTGCGGCAGCTGATCGATCTGACCGATCGGTTGACCCACCGGCTTTCGCAGGAGTCGAAGGCCTTCGAGGCCCGGCGTCCGCAGGATGTGGCGGCAGGTCTGGCTGAAACCCAGGAACTGGCGAACTATTATCGACGGGAGTCGGCCCAGCTCAAGGCGACCCCTTCGGCCCTGACCGGGGCTCCGGCCGGTGACCGCGCGGCCCTGCTCCGTTCAACCGAAGCCTTCGAAGCCGTTCTGGCCCGGCATGTCCTGGCTGTGGAAGCCGCCCGCATCATTTCGGAAGGCCTCGTGAAGGCCATCGCCGAAGAGGTTTCGGCCGCCCGCGGGACACCGTCGGCCTACGGGGCCTCCGGTCAGGCTTCGGTGGGCGATGGCCGTGCCGTCGCCTTGAACCGCACAGCTTGAACACGGTCCGTTAAGCGTGCCCGTGGCCATGCTCTTCACTGAATGAGTGACAGATTGGACGAATATTGATCACGCAGCGTCTCCTCAGCCTGGCTTTTGCCTCGGCCGATGTCCTCCTCGAGGTCGATGGAGACGGTCGTGTTGATCTGGCAATAGGCGCCGGACCGGTCGCCGAGCTCGACCCGGGAACAGCCTGGGTTGATCGTCAGCTGTCCGAAATTCTCGGCAAGGCCAGTCGCGTCGTCGTCACGAAGGCGCTGGCTGACCTCGCGCCCGGCATCCGCTCATCCCCGATCGACGTCCTGGTCTGCTGCGACGACAATCGCGTTCGTCGCGCCTGTCTGCGCGCCTTCCGGCTCCCAGAACTGGCCCCGGCCGTCTCCTGTGCCCTGACCTATGAAGGCGCGGCCTTCGATCTGGTCGTGCCCAGCGCATCGCCGCTGCTCGACATCCAGGGTCTGGTCAATCGAGTCCGCCTCGCGCTCGAGGCCGGCCAGGCCAGCGATGAAATTGCCTTCGCCTTTGTCAATGTACCCGGGCTGACGAGCGCAGCGGATGCCGTGAACGAACGCGTCGGTGCGCGGGTCGAGGCGGTCTTGCAGGCGGCCTCGATCGACGGATCCAGCGTGGCTCGCCTGACCCCGGAACAGTTTGCCCTGCTGCGGAAATCCGATGATGACAACGATCTGGCCGAGGAAGTCCGTGAAGCCGGGGCTGCGGAAGGCGTTACGCTCCAGCCGACCAGCACCAATGCGACCATGGGCTCCGGCCTCGCATCCGGACTGGTCGTTCGGGCGCTTCGCGTCGCCTTGCAGGCCTGCATCGAGGACGGCGGGCTCAAGCCGGACGCGGTCTTTACGAAGAGCCTCGCCCATACGCTGACAGAAGCGGAACGGTTCAGCACCATGGTCCGCGGCCGGGATTTCACCCTGCATTTCCAGCCGATCATTGATCTGGGCACGGGCAATGTGAACCATTTCGAGGCCCTGACCCGCTTCGGAAATCAAGGCCCTGCGGCCACAGTCGCCATGGCCGAGGACCTCGGCCTGATCCAGGGGCTGGACCTGGCCGTCATCGAAAAGGCTCTGGCGCAGATGCGGCGGGCCGGCTCGGGACTGATCAAGATCGCTGTGAATATGTCCGGCGCATCCCTGGCCAATGACGACTATATCAATGCTGTGCTCCGCATGACCCAGCGTACGCCGGAAATTCGGTCCCGGTTGCTGGTCGAGGTTACGGAAACCGCAGCGGTCGGCGATCTGGAATCAGCTAACCGTCGCCTGGGCGCTCTCCGCAGCAAGGGCATCAAGGTCTGCCTCGACGACTTCGGGGTCGGTGCAGCCTCATTCGAATATCTGCAGAAATTGCAGGCTGACACGGTCAAGGTCGACGGCAGCTATATCCGGGATCTCGTCACCGATGAGCGGCTACGCATCATGGTCAGCCATCTGGTCGAGCTGTGTCGCTCGCTGAAAGTCTCGACCATCGCCGAAATGATCGAGAACGAGGCCCAGCTCGATACCGTGCGCGACCTTGGTATCGATATGGGGCAAGGCTTCCTGTTCGGTCGCCCGGCACCGGAGCCGGTATCGACGCCCTATGGAGCCGCCGCCTCCGCAGCCGTTGCCCGTCGTCAGGGCGAAGTTCAGGACTGGGGCTGAACCGGCAGCTCACGCCCGCTATGGATCAGCGGGATAGAAACGATTGGGCGTCAGGCGTCCGGGTGCCGCCGCGAACGATCAGCGCGGATACGGATCGGCACGGGCTTGGGGCGCGGCGCGCAGGACACAAGACCCACCACAGCGGCAGCAAGGGACAGCACGAAACCGATTTCCAGAGCGCTGATCATCATCGTCGGGCCTCTTGTACAAACGCGAACCGAAGAATGGGCATTCCCCCTGTGCTCCGCAAGCGATTTCCGGCAATCGCCACCCCGCGGCGACCAAGCGTCGCGCCCGGTGGCCCCGTCCCCGACCAAAGGCTATCTGTGCCCGGGTGAGCCACCTTCCTCCTGATCCCGCATCCGATCCGTCCTCGCGGCGCGAGACCGCCGTTCGCCGGATCGAAGCCGAGACCGGCATCGACGAACCCATGATCGCCCGGCTGGTCGACGCCTTCTACGACCGGGTCCGCGAGGATGCCCTGATCGGCCCTGTCTTCGCCGACCGTATCCGCGACTGGGGGCCTCACCTGGCCCAGATGAAGCTGTTCTGGTCTTCGGTGGCCCTGATGACCGGCGTCTATCACGGTCGCCCCATGCCCAAACACCTGCCCCTGCCGGTCGACGGTCGCCATTTCGACCGCTGGCTCGAGCTGTTCCGGGCCACAGCCCGCGACATCTGCCCGCCGGCGGCGGCCGATCACTTCATCGAACGGGCCGAACGCATCGCCGAAAGCCTCGAACTGGGCATCGCCGGGGCCAACGGCGTTCTGGTGCGCAAGGGCGAACGCTATGTCCGACCGACCGAGGCGTCGGGGCCGACGGAATTCCGCGAGGAATAAGGTTTTCACGTCAGGCGCGTTCGATCCAACGGGACAGGGACGTACGGCGGAAGGAACCCATCCCTTCAACGCAGAACCGCAATGGCGTCAATCAGCTGCACGTCATGCATCTGGTCGAGATAGGCTTCATAGTAGCCCTTGTGGGATGCCCCCACGATCGCCAGAAGCCGGGTGCCGGGACGACGGCCAAGCACCTCCCGTATATTTGCCACCATGCGCAGATTGCGCGTCTCCCAGTAGGCGACATAGCCACGACCATACCCCTGCGGAGAAGGTTCCATCAGGGCGGCACCGAAATCCGACTGATAGACCAGCAGCGGCGCTTCGGGCGCATTGTAGGCGCGGTACAGATCGAGCAGGCCGTTTTCGCCGGTAAGGCCGGCCGTCAGGCGGACCTCCTCCTCCTGGCGGGCATGGGTCGCGGGATTGTCCCAGGCGCGCGTGATCGCCGCTCCATAGGCATCCGGATCCGCCGGATCGGGAGTATCCGCCGAATGGTCATCCACGCTCCACAGGCGTTCCAGTCCCAGTCGCGCGGCCAGGGCGGCGGCGATGAGGCCGCTCTCGTTGCGCCGATCTTTCCGTCGATTCAGGGCTGTCACGAGGTCTTCCGTCAGACCGTCTTCCGCCCGCCGCTCACCGGGCGTCAGCCGAAGCCATTGCACCAGCGCCGATCCCGGCTCTCCCGCAGCCAGGAAGACCGCTGCCAGTCGTCGCCTTTGTTGCGGTAACGGCTGGTCGGGCCAGGCCGCCAGCATCCGTTCCGCCTCGGCGTTGGCGGCGGGCACATCCAGTCCGGTGGCCAGCCCCGCCGCTGTGGGATCGGGGCAATAGGCCTTCACGGTGTCGGCGTAGCGGGTCGGGTAACGCCGAAGGCTGTCGCACTGCAGACCGGACACGTCCTCGGTCGCGATGGCGGTGGGCCCCCAGATCTCAAGCCGGGTCAGCAGGGGCAACAACATCTCGGGCTGAAACGTATCCCCCAGGCCGGAGAGATGAGGCGTCCCGAGAACGAGCACCGCGTTCGGTGCGCCGACCGCGGGCCCCTTCAGTTGGTCGGGGTGGAACGGGACACGATATTCCTCGCGGGATTGAGCGGCCGCAAGCGCCGGAAGCGCGCCGAAGGTCATGACCAACACGGCAAGCAAGGTCCCCTTGTTCAGACGTCTCATTTGCCTCTTCCTGTACGGCCTGGTTCGACAGCCATCGGCTGATGGGTGGAACTATCCGACGGAACGGAGCCCGGAGCCCGTTAATTTTCGGACAGCTTTACAGCCCCCATACCAGTCAGCGCTTGGGCCCTCCAGGGCTGGAGGTGACCCCTGCCCGCCTGTGCAAAGAGCATCGCTTTGCAAAAATGGGATCGGACAGGCTGCCTGCTCCACACAATGTTCTCACATTGTTCTTGCTGAAACGGTCGAATTGATCCCCATATAGCGGTGTCGCCTCGAACCCTGCCCGACCCCTGCGCGTTTCCGGATTTCATGACCGAAAAACACAATTTCATCCGCGTCCGCGGTGCCCGCGAACACAATCTCAAGGGCGTGGACGTCGACATCCCGCGCGAGAAGCTGGTCGTGATGACCGGTCTGTCCGGTTCGGGCAAATCCTCGCTCGCCTTCGACACCATCTATGCCGAGGGCCAGCGCCGCTATGTCGAGAGCCTGAGCGCCTACGCCCGCCAGTTCCTCGAACTGATGGGCAAGCCCGACGTCGACCTGATCGAGGGCCTGTCGCCGGCCATCTCCATCGAACAGAAGACGACCTCGAAGAACCCACGCTCGACCGTCGGCACGGTGACCGAGATCCACGACTATATGCGCCTGCTCTGGGCCCGGGTCGGCGTGCCCTATTCGCCCGCCACCGGCCTGCCGATTGAGAGCCAGACCGTCTCCATGATGGTCGACAAGCTGACCGCCCTGCCCGACGGCGAGCGTCTGCTGCTGCTGGCCCCGGTCGTGCGCGGCCGCAAGGGCGAATACCGCAAGGAGATCGCCGAATGGCAGCGCACCGGCTTCCAGCGGCTCAAGATCGACGGCCAGTTCTATGCCATCGAGGACGCGCCGGTTCTCGACAAGAAGTTCAAACACGACATCGACATCGTCGTCGACCGCATCGTCACCAAGGCCGGGCTTGAGGCCCGCTATGCCGACAGCCTGCAGACGGCCCTGAACCTGGCCGACGGCCTGGCCACCGCCGAATGGGCCAGTCCGCCCGAGGGTGAGGAGCCGCGTCGCATCGTCTTCTCCGAGAAATTCGCCTGCCCGGTTTCCGGCTTCACCATCGCCGAGATCGAACCGCGCCTGTTCTCATTCAACAATCCGTTCGGGGCCTGTCCGACCTGCGACGGCCTCGGGGTCAAACTGGCCTTCGATGCTGATCTGGTCGTCCCCGACCGCGACAAGGTCCTGCACAAGGGGGCCGTTGCGCCCTGGTCGCGCGGTCCCTCGCCCCTCTACACCCAGACCCTGCAGGCCCTGGCCCGCCACTACGGCTTCTCGATGGACAAGCCGTGGCGCGACCTGCCGGAACAGGCCCAGCAGGTCATCCTGCGCGGCACCGGCTCGGAAAAGATCAAATTCGTCTATGACGACAACGCCCGCACCTATGAGGTCTCCAAGACCTTCGAAGGCGTCCTGCCCAATCTGGAGCGTCGCTGGCGCGAGACCGACAGCGCCTGGGTGCGCGAGGAACTGGGCCGCTACCAGTCCGAAACCCCGTGCGAGGCCTGCGGTGGCAAACGCCTGAAGCCCGAGGCCCTGGCCGTCCGCATCGACGGATCCGACATCGCCGACATCAGCTTCCTGTCGATTTCGAAAGCCTACCTCTGGGTTTCGACCCTGGCCGAGCGACTGACCGACAAACAGCTCGAGATCGGCCGCCGCATCCTCAAGGAGATCAGCGACCGGCTGCGCTTCCTCAACAATGTCGGCCTCGACTATCTCAGCCTGTCCCGCGCCTCGGGCACCCTGTCCGGCGGCGAGAGCCAGCGTATCCGTCTGGCCAGCCAGATTGGCTCGGGCCTGACCGGCGTCCTCTATGTGCTGGACGAGCCTTCGATCGGCCTGCACCAGCGCGACAATTCCCGCCTGCTCGAATCCCTGCGCGGCCTTCGCGACCTCGGCAATTCCGTGCTGGTGGTCGAGCATGACGAGGAGGCCATCCTCACCGCCGACTATGTCATCGACATGGGCCCGGCCGCCGGCATCCATGGTGGTGAGATCTGCGCCGAGGGCACCCCGACCGAGGTGCTGGCCAATCCCAACTCCCTGACCGGCAAATACCTGTCCGGCGAGCGCGAGATCGCCCTGCCCGTCGACGGCCGCCGCCCGGTCAACCGCAAGAAAATGCTGAAGATCAGCGGGGCCACGGGCAACAATCTCAAGAGCGTCACCGGCGAGATCCCGGTCGGCCTGTTCACCTGCATCACCGGCGTGTCCGGCGGCGGCAAGTCCACCTTCACCATCGAAACCCTGTACAAGGCCGCCGCCCGCCGCCTGCACAATGCGTCTGACGCCCCGGCTAATTTCGACCGCATCGAGGGGCTGGAGAATTTCGACAAGGTCATTGACATCGACCAGAGCCCGATCGGCCGCACCCCGCGCTCCAACCCGGCCACCTATACCGGGGCCTTCGGCCCGATCCGCGACTGGTACGCCGGCCTGCCCGAGTCCAAGGCCCGCGGTTACGGCCCCGGTCGCTTCAGCTTCAACGTCAAGGGCGGCCGCTGCGAGGCCTGTTCCGGCGACGGCCTGATCAAGATCGAGATGCATTTCCTGCCGGACGTCTACGTCACCTGCGACGTCTGCAAGGGCAAAAGGTACAACCGCGAAACGCTGGAAATCGTTTTCAAGGGCAAGAGCATATCCGACGTTCTTGATATGACGGTTGAGGAGGCCGCCAGCTTCTTCAAGGCCGTGCCGCCGATCCGCGACAAGATGCTGACCCTGGAACGGGTCGGCCTCGGCTATGTCCAGGTCGGCCAGTCGGCCACCACCCTGTCCGGCGGTGAGGCCCAGCGGGTCAAACTGTCCAAGGAGCTGTCGAAACGGGCCACCGGCAAGACCCTCTACATCCTCGACGAGCCGACGACCGGCCTGCATTTCGAGGACATCCGCAAACTGCTGGAAGTGCTCCAGGAACTGGTCGAGGCCGGCAATACCATCGTCGTCATCGAGCACAATCTCGACGTCATCAAGGTCGCCGACTGGCTGCTCGACTTCGGGCCCGAGGGTGGCGAGGGCGGCGGCGAGATCGTCGCGGTCGGCACCCCGGAACAGGTCGCCGCCGATCCGGCCAGCTGGACCGGCCGCTACCTCAAACAGGTGCTCGACCGCCACGAGACCCGTCGCAAGGCGCGCGTGGCGGCGCTGGTCAGTGATACGACGACGGCGAAACCGGGCCGGGCGAAAACGCGCGCCTGACCGGCCGCCGTCAGTCCGCGTCCGGCAATCCCTTCAGACCACGATAGGCGGCCGAGAACGGCGCATACATCACCGCCAGCTGCAGGGCCGACAGGATGGCGTTGATGACGACCCAGCCGAGGATGGCCGGAGCCGCCACCTGAACCAGCTCCAGCGCCGACAGGCCGTCATACGCCGCCAGTCCCTTCAGCCCACCGGTCGTCAGGGTCACCGGCAGGGCGGCGATCCCGCCCAGCAGGGCGACCAGCATCGTCATCACCCAGGCCAGCAGGGCCATGCCCAGCAACGGCCAGAAATGACCGCGGGTCAGGGCAAAGGACTCGAACAACGCCCAGCGTCGCTCGGCCACCACGATCGGAATGGCGAGGCTGAACCGCACCATCAACCAGACGAGGAAGGCCACCGCGGCGAACCCGGCCAGAACCACGACGACCCACATCATCGGTATCCCACTGGCCCGGGTAAGGCCCGTCAGCAGGCCCAGCAGACCAAAACATACGACCTCGATCAGGATGAAGGCGAGCCCCAGAACCAGGCTGACACCCAGCACCCGCAACTCGTCCATGCCGATCCGCAGATAGCCCCAGCCACTCTCGGCCGGCCGCACGACCGCCCGGGCGACGGCGGCGTTCAGCACGGTTGAGGCCAGCAGCCCCAGCGGCATCGCCAGACTCATGACGCCGAGGAAGGTTCGCCCCAACGCCATCAGCTCGGCCGTGCTAGGGTCGGACTTCCCTTCCATCTCCTGAACCGCCACCATCATCCCCGGCAACGAGGTTCCGGCCACGGCAAACAGCGCGCCGAAGACGGCCACATAGACCAGCCACCAGAACACGACGGTCAACGGGCGGCGGCGAACAAGGCGAAAGCCTTCAAAGGCGGCCTCGGTGGCGGAAAACGTCATCGGCATACTCACGGCGATTCAGAAACGGCAGGTCAGAGTTCTACCGCATCCGACGGGGCCGCGTCCTGCACGATCGGCGCAGGTTCCGGTGTCACGCTGCTCTCGGCCAGCTGGCGGCAGGCCGAGGCGAACGGGGCCACGGCCAGGGTAACGAACATCCCGTAGAGGAACGACAGCACCACCCCGAGCAGCACGCACCAGGGCCAGTTGGCGATCAGCCACGGCGTCATCTCGCGCCAGTCTTCCAGGTCCGTCCACATCGCGGCGTCGTGCATATGTTCGGTCCAATTCATCCCGGTCGCGGTAATGCCGAGCACGACCATGCCGATCATCACCAGCACCATCTCGATCGCCAGGATCATCAGGCAAAGCAGGAGCATCATTCCGAACAGCCGCCCGGTCTGGCCACGGCCCAATTTCCAGCCCTCGGCGAAGGCAAAGGTTCGGTACAGGACGCTGGCCGGGGCCAGCAGGCTGAGTCTCGCCATGGCCAGCCACACGCCCACCACCAGGATCAGGACCATCGCCACAATGATCAGCCAGTTCGTCGGGGCCCCCATCTGCCAGACCCCGAACCCGATCGCCACGCCCAGCAGACCCAGGGCGAACACGGCCGCATAGATGCCGACCATTATGGCCAGCCCGACCACGGCCACCCGCAGCTCGTCCATGCCGATCCGCAGGGAGAAAAAGGCCCGCTCCGTCGGGCGGACGATGGCGCGCATGATCGCCGTATAGACCACGACCAGCACCAGCATCTGCACGATGTTCAGCAGACCGCTCAGCCCCTGAAACTGAAGCATCCGGGCAAAATCAGGACCCGTGGCCAGTCCGCCGTGGATGTCCTCGACGATCATCGCACCCATCATGGGCATCATCAGACCCAGCCCGACGATAACCGGCACAACCACCAGCAATCCCCACACAAATACTGAAATGGGACGCCCCCGGATCAGCCTGAACGCATCGGCAAACGCCGTATCAATTGCAAATCTGGCCATTAGATCCCCCTATTGCCCACGGCCAAGCTAGCCCGGATGAGACGGCAAGGCTAGAAGCCGCGCATGACAGCCTCCTCCCCCGCCCCCATTCACATCATCGGCGGCGGTCTCGCCGGGTCCGAAGCCGCCTGGCAGATCGCCTCGGCCGGTGTCCCCGTCATCCTGCACGAGATGCGCGGCGTGCCCGGGGTGAAGACCGATGCCCACCACACCGACGGTCTGGCCGAGCTGGTCTGTTCCAACTCGTTCCGCTCCGACGACTGGGAGCATAACGCCGTCGGCCTGTTGCACGCCGAGATGCGGGCGCTCGACTCGATCATCATGCGCTGCGGCGACGCCCATCAGGTGCCCGCCGGCGGCGCGCTGGCCGTCGACCGCGACGGCTTCTCGCAGGCGGTCACCACCGAACTCGAGGCCCACCCCCTGATCACCATCGTCCGGGAAGAGATCGCCGGCCTGCCACCTGCGGACTGGGACAATGTCATCGTCGCCAGCGGCCCGCTGACCTCCCCGGCCCTCGCCGCCGCCATCCTCGACCTGACCGGCGAGGACGCGCTCAGCTTCTTCGACGCCATCGCCCCCATCGTCCACGCCGACAGCATCGATTTCGACATCGCCTGGCGTCAGTCGCGCTACGACAAGGAAGGCCCCGGCGGCGACGCGGCCGCCTACGTCAACTGTCCGATGAACAAGGAGCAGTACGAGGCCTTCATCGATGCCCTGCTGGACGGGCCCAAGGCCGAGTTCAAGGAATGGGAGAACGTCCCCTATTTCGACGGCTGTTTGCCGATCGAGGTGATGGCCGAACGGGGTCGCGAAACCCTGCGCCACGGCCCGATGAAGCCGGTCGGCCTGACCAATCCGCGCGACCCCCAGGTGAAAGCCTATGGCATCGTTCAGCTGCGTCAGGACAATGCCCTCGGCACCCTGTTCAACATGGTCGGTTTCCAGACCAAGCTGAAACACGGGGCCCAGGCCGAGATCTTCCGCATGATCCCCGGCCTGCACGAGGCCCAGTTCGCCCGCCTCGGCGGCCTGCACCGCAACACCTTCCTCAACAGCCCCAAGCTGCTGGACCGTCAGCTGCGCCTCAAGGCCCAGCCGCGCCTGCGTTTCGCCGGTCAGGTCACCGGGGTCGAGGGCTATGTCGAGAGCGCCGCCATGGGCCTGCTGACCGGTCGTCTTGCCGCCGCCGAACGGCTCGGCCGCCCGCTGGAGTCCCCGCCGGTCCACACCGCCATGGGGGCGCTGGTCGAACACATCACCGGCGGCCACCTCGACGGCCCCGGCGGCATCTCCAAATTCCAGCCGATGAACATCAACTACGGCCTGCTGCCACCGCTGGAAGCGCCCAAGGTCGACGAGGCCGGGGTCAAGATTCCCCTCAAACAACGCGGCCGGGCCAAGAAGCGGCTGATGAGCATCCGGGCGCTGGAGGCGCTGAAGGCGTGGCGGGACGCGGGTTGATGGTGCAGCAAGCCGAACTGGATCGCCTCAAGGCCCGTCGCGTCACCGCCATCTACCGGCTCGACCTGATCACCGGAGGCGCGCAGATCAACTACGAGGACGGCACCCCGGTCGACATGGCCTCGGAGAAAACCCGACTGGAGTCCATCGTCGCTGATCTGGACCGCCGCATCGAAAAGCTCGAACGCACGGAAGGCTAGACCCGCCCCCGCAGGACCGCCCACACCAGCCGCAATCGCTTCAGTGGCTCCGGCGTCTCCCGCCGTGTCAGGGTCGCAGGGGCCACCGCCGGAAAGGCCTCGGCCGGCAGTCCCTTCAGGGCCGCGTTCGCCGTCGACCGCAAGGCCCGCGCCGCGCCGGTCTGCCCGGTCTGGCCCAGACCCCACATCCGCCCGGCCTCGACCACCTTGTCCTGATGGCCCGGCCCGGCCAGCACCTGCACTGCCGCCTGCATCGGCCCGACATAGAAGGCGTCCAGATCGTGCGGCTCGCCGTGCACCCGGCCCACATGGGCCTCGATCAGGGTGTCGAACGGGGCGCGTTCCAGTCCGTGCCGCGCCACCACATCGGTCAGGGCCTCCAGCACCGGATGACCCTTGTGGGCGGTACCGGCAAACACCCCGTCCATCTGCTCGCGCCACCAGACATAGCGCATCTCGGCCAGCAGCGGCTGGGTCACCCGCGTCGGGATGGTCAGCAGTTCGGCCTCAAAGGCATAGAGGGTGATCAGATCCGCCCGCACCGCCGCATCGGACACGAACCGACTGGACAGCCAGCGGTCGATGTCGACGGCGCGAACCTGATCGTCGAGCGTGGTCGCAGGATCAGCCAAACAGCGTCTGGTACATCGCCATCGCCGTCAGCATCGGCAGCGACAGCAGGGTGTTGGTGCGGCTGCCCAGCATGGCCATCCGGGCGGCCTTGGCCTTGGCCGCGTCATCGACGACGATCATGCCCAGGGCGCGCTTCTGGTTCGGCCAGATGATGCCCCAGACGTTCAGGAACATGATGATGGCCAGCCACACGCCGACCCCCATCAGGGTGAAGCCCTTCTGATCCTCGGTCAGTCCTCCGGCCAGACCGAACGACAGCACCTCGATCGCATAGGCGTGACCGCGGCTGAACATGACGCCCAGACCGGCAACCACGGTCGCCAGCGCCGACCAGCGGAACCAGAACAGGGCCTCGGGAGCGATATATTTGCCGATGGCCGGTTTCAGCTCGGCCGGGATCGCCGGCATGACCCGGATCTGGACCAGGTTGAAATACCAAAGCAGGCCGATCCACAGGATGCCCGCCACCACATGGGTCCAGCGCAGCACGGCCTGCCAGAACTGGCCGTCAAAACCGCCGGGTGAGACCCGACCGAAGGCATAGATCATCACCGCCGCGAGCAGGGCGCTCAGCAGAATGGTGTTACGGAAATTCGACAGCAGCTTACCCATATCCAGCCCCTCCCAAGGCAGCGCGATTCGCGACGATTGATTATCCTAGACCCGGGCGGGCCCGGCGGGAATACGGCCGGGTCCAGACCGTCTCTAGGGGCGGCTGGCCATGCCCAGCTTGATCGCCTTGGCTTCCTCGTCCCTGGCCCCACGCCGCACGCCCCACAGCAGGATGATCGGCGCGCCGACATAGATCGACGAATAGGTGCCGATGATGATGCCGAACATCAGGGCCAGCGAGAAGCCGAACAGGGCCGCGCCGCCGTAAACGGCCAGGGCCGCCAGCACCATCACCGCGGTCAGACCGGTGATGATGGTCCGCGACAGGGTCTCGTTGATCGACAGGTCGATGACCTCGCCCAGGGGCATGGTTTTATATTTGCGCAGGTTCTCGCGAAGGCGGTCGAACACCACGACAGTGTCGTTCATCGAATAGCCGATGACGGTCAGGATGGCCGCAACCATGTTCAGGTTGAACTCCAGCTTGAACAGCACAATCAGGCCGAAGGTCAGGATCACATCGTGGACAAGACCGGCCACGGCTCCGAACCCGAACTGCGGCTCGAAGCGGAACCAGATGTAGACGAACATCAGCACCACGGCCATGCCCAGGGCCAACAAGCCCTTGGTGAACAGCTCGCCCGAGACCTTGGAGCCGACAATCGAAACGCCCGAGAAGGTCACGTCACTGACCGCGCCACTGATCGCGGTCTGCACCCGTTGCACGACGGCGGTCTGCTCTTCGCCGTCCGGCACCTGGAAGCGGACGATGGCACTGCTGTCGGTATCGATGCCCTGCACCCCGACGTCGCCGATGCCCAGTTCATTGACCGCGCCACGCACTACGGCCAGGTCCAGGACCTGATCGCCGCTGCGGGTCAACTCCATTGCCGCGCCGCCGCGGAAATCGATGCCCATGTTGAGGCCGGGCACAAAGACGCTGACGAGCGAAGCGACGCACAGCACCACGGACAGCACTGCGGCATAGCGGGCGTATTTGACGAATTGGAAATTGGTCTTGACGGGCAAGACTTTGATCAGGGGCCATCCACGCATCGTCATCACTCCGCGTCCGCGATTGGCAGTTTCTTGGGTTTGGCAACCTTGAGCCAGTAGGCCAGCAGGACCTGGGCCGTCAGGATCGCCGAAAGCATCGAAGTGACGACGCCGATGCTCAGGGTCCAGGCAAAGCCGCGCACCGGGCCCGCGCCGAAGATGAACATGATCGCCGCCGCCACCAGGGTGGTGACATTGGCGTCCATGATCGTGCCCCAGGCCTTGCCGAAGCCGGCGTCCATCGAGGCGATGACCGAGCGCCCGGACCGGGCCTCGTCCCGCATCCGCTCATAGATCAGCACATTGGCGTCCACGGCCACGGCGAAGGTCAGCACCAGACCGGCGATACCGGGCAGGGTCAGGGTCGCCTGGGTCAGGGACATGGCGGCGATGATCAGCAGGCCGTTGAGCACCAGACCGATCACCGAGATACCGCCGAACAACAGGCCGTAGGCCCCGATCATGAAGGCCACGATGATCAGGAAGCCAATCATCGTCGACAGCTTGCCGGCGGCGACCGCATCAGCCCCCAACTCGGCCGTCACCGTGCGGCGCTCCTCGACCTTCAGCGGAGCCGGCAGGGCCCCGCCGTTCAACAGGTTCACCAGCTCCGAGGCCGAAGCGATGGTGAAACTGCCCTCGATGATCCCCGAACCGCCGGTGATGGCCGTATTGATCCGCGGGGCCGAGATCACCTTGCCATCGAGGATGATGGCGAAAGGCTTGCCGATATTGGCCGCCGTGGCCTCGGCGAAGCGGCGCGCACCGGTCCCGTCGAAGCGGAAGCCGATGGCCGGCCGGTTGTTCTGGTCACTGGTGACATTGGCCTGGGTCAGGTTCTCGCCCGACACCAGCACCCGGCGCTTGACCAGATAGGAGGTGCCGTCCTCGCCGATCATCAGTTCCGAATCCGGCGGCACGCGTCCGGCCAGGGCCTCCTCGACCGAATTCTCGGAATCGACCATCTGGAAAGTCAGCTGGGCCGTCTGGCCGATGATCCGCTCCAGCGCGGCGGGATCGTTCTCGCCCGGGGCCTGGATCACGATCCGCTCGGCCCCCTGGCGGGTGATGGAGATTTCCTTGGTGCCGGTCTTGTCGAGGCGGCGACGCACCACCTCGATCGACTGATCGACCGCCGTGGCGCTCATGCTGTTCAGGGTCGCGTCGGTAAAGCTGAACCGGATGCGATTGCCCGACAGGCGCTGCGCCTGACGTTCGACTGTCCCGTTAGCCCCCGGCCGTCCGCCCAGGTTCCGCAGGGCCTCAAAGGCCGCGTCATACTGACCGGCGTCAGCGACGGTCACCATCACCCCGGCCGGTTCGCGCTGCAGGCTGTTGGTGGCGATCCGGGCCTCGCGCAGAACCATGCGCACGTCCTCGACCAGATTGGTGGTGCGCTTCTCGCGCATCGCCGGCACGTCGACTTCCAGCAGCAGATAGGATCCGCCCTGCAGGTCGAGACCCAGGTTCAGCGTATTCTTCGGCAGCCAGCCCGGCAGGGCCTCCCGCTGGGCCGGAGACAGCAGGTTGGCGTAGCCGAACAGCAGGCCGAACGCGAGCGAGGCGGCGAGAAGGATGACCTTCCAGCGGGACAGATGGATCATTGGGAGAACCCCGGCCTTTCAGGCGATATCAGGCCTTGGCGTCGTTGGCGGCGATGGCGGTGCGGTCGCGGACCTCGGTGATCATGGCCTTGACCACCCGGACGTTCACGCCCTGGGAAATCTCGACCATCGACTCATCGTTCTCGACGCGGGTGACCTTGCCGATCATGCCGTTGGACAGCACCACGGTGTCGCCGCGCTTCAGCGCCGCTACCATGTCGCGATGGCGCTTCATCTGCTTCTGCTGCGGACGGATCAGCATGAAGTAGAACAGGATGATGACGGGAACGAAGAAGATCAGGGTCCCGAACGGTCCCTCCAGAATACCCTGCACAGCGTTCTCCATGGTCGCGGAGCCCGTCGCCGGTGCTCCCTTAAAATGAGGCGCGGAAACTAGGGTGCGCCGACCGACAATGCAACGCGCCGCGCCGCTTCAATTTCAGTCAGAGCGAAATCGGTTGGGTTGGACGAAAGTCCAGTCCGGCTCAGATTTCGCTCCCGCATAATGCTGGACCATTTTTTGGTTTCGGATCGACTCGACCCGAAACAAAAATGGTCTAGCGCGGCAGCACCGTCAGGGGATCGATCGCGGTCGGCTCGTCGCCGCGCATCCGCCAGGTCTCGAAATGGATCGAGGGCCGCCCGTCACCCGCCGTCGTACCGACCGTGCCGATCTGCTGACCGGCGCGAACATCGTCGCCGTCGCGCACCATGGCCGAGCCCAGATGGCCGTAGACCGAGCGCCAGCCGTCACGGTGCACGACCAGAACGGTCAGCCCCTGCCCGGCCAGGTCGTCACCGACATAGCCGACGCGGCCCGCTGCCGCCGCCCGGACCTCGGTCCCGGCCGAGGCTCCGATATTGATGCCGTTGTTGCGCTCGCCCATGCCCACGGGCCCGAAACGGCGCAGGATATCGCCCCGCACCGGCCAGTCCAGATTGACCGAGGACGTCGTCGCGGCCGCGGCCGGGGCGCCGGCAGCGGGCTGGCGCGGGGCTGGCGGCATGGCTGCATTGCCCGACGGCGGCGGCGGCGGGGGCGGCGCGGGCCGTCCGGCCTCGGGCACATAGACCCCGACCGGCGACGGGCCGGTCGCATAGGGATCCCGGCCGGTATCGACGGCGATTTCGGGCAGAAGCAGGCGCTGGCCTGTGGTGATGGCCCCGCGCGGTCCCAGATCATTCAGATCGATCAGCGACTGCACCGGAGTCTGGAAGCGTCGACCCACGCCCGACAGGGTGTCACCCGGCTGGATCTCATAGGTCGCCCGCGTCGACAGGGCCGCAGCCCCCGCCGCCGGTGGCGGGCGCGTATAGGCCGGCGACTCATAGGCCGAGGCCGGATAGGCCGGGGTGGCCGCGCCCGGGGCCGCCAGCGACCCGCCCTCGATGCGTTCGCTCGGGGCCCGGGCCGGCAGCGGGGCCTCATAGGCGGACCGCGCCGGTTCGACCGGGGTCCCGCCCTGCGGATAGGCCGGCGGCGCGACGCGCTGTCCCGCCGGCACCGCCCGCGTCGAATAGCGCGGCTCGCTCGGATAGCTGGCGCAGGCCGCCGTGGTCAGCACCGCACCTGCGATGATCAGAACCCTGGTCCAGGTCTTGAAGCCGGTCATGCCGCCCCTCCGTGTCGAACGCGATTTGTCAGTGCCCGGTGTGCCCGGTCCGTCCCCACAAGCCAACCCGTCAAAGGGTGCCAAAGTTGGGCGGAAAGGTTAACGGCGACCGCTTTATCCCTCCTTGGCCGTGCCCTCGACCAGCGGCACGAACCGCACCTCGCTCAGGGTTTCACGCTCGAACGAGCCGTCCTCCTGACCGGTATAGCGATGCAGCATCTGCACCGAGGTCCGCCCGACCGGTGCCACCAGAATGCCACCAGGTTTCAACTGTTTCAGTAACTCTGTTGGCTCATTGGGTGAAGCCGCCGTGACCATGATCCGGTCGAACGGGGCCTGTTCCGGCCAGCCCAGACCGCCGTCACCGTGGCGGGTGATGACATTGTCGATCTCCAGCAGCTTCAGCTTGCCCTCGGCCTCGGTCAACAGGCTGCGATAGCGTTCCACCGAATAGACATAGCGGGCCAGCCGGCTCAGCACCGCGCACTGGTAGCCACTGCCGGTGCCGATCTCCAGCACCCGGTGGCGCGGCTGCACATCCAGGGCCTGGGTCATCAGGCCGACGATATAGGGCTGGCTGATGGTCTGGGCACAGTCGATCGGCAGGGCCTGATCCTCCCACGCCTGATCCAGAAACCGCTCATGCACGAACACGGCCCGGTCGATCGACTCCATCGCCGCCAGCACGCGCGGATCGGTGACCCCCTGCTGACGCAGCGACAGGATCAGCCGCC
>TARA_R110002012_G_scaffold103959_1_pt1 | contig 21331 bp, 25 predicted proteins | sample TARA_R110002012 | Tara Oceans TARA_R110002012 (sample SAMEA4396515) | marine metagenome | biome: Westerlies Biome; feature: [DCM] deep chlorophyll maximum layer (ENVO:01000326); material: water (ENVO:00002006), including particulate matter (ENVO:01000060) such as... | depth 40 m | reverse complement strand
ATTGATGTTCCACCCATTGGAAATACTGTTTCACCACCTTCTACATCATTAAGATATATGATAACGGCTAAGTACTTCTTTACATGATCTGGACCTTGTTCTACATGAACTGCTGGATATCCTTTATCATTTGGTGTATATTTTTGAATTTGTAATGATCTAAAGCCTGTATTAAAATGTTCTGTAAATGTTGGTCCATTTACTTTGTAATCATCATGGCAGAAGTCATTAACTTCTTTTTCGTATCTTATTCCTAATGGATATAGATAATCGAATAGTAGATTTTTGTATTGTACAGCTTCGGGTCTTGGATCCCCTACGATCTGCATCTCTCTACATTGTTTATGAGGAAGATCAGTGGAAAAAGTTAAACTAGTTTCGAAAAATTCGATTAGTTCTTCACAAAGAATTTTCGGTATAATATCGTCATACTCTCTTATACAATCAGACAGAGAAGCATTATTAGACCGCTGTAATTCATAGTGAAGTTTCATATTCACTTCAAAAGAATGGCTAACAGGATCGCTATTAATATGATGTTTGAAAGAAATATTTCAAATGCTAAAATTGTATGATACCATACCCATCTAGCTTTATAAATTTCATTTTCTGTATCATTACCAGCTCTTTTGCTTATATATTTATCTAACCAGTTCAACTTTTACCTTTTAATTATCTAGAAATTATAATGAATTCCTACAGCTATATTTGCTCTACCTAAGTCAACATCTGACCAATGTTCTTTAGGTCCTTTAACTATCATACCCGATAATACCATCTGATCTGATAAGTTCTTAGCAAAGTTAATGCTATACATTTTATCGCCGTTATCAAATTTACCATAATTGATTGACATATCTACTACATCAACAAATGGTACTTCATAACCGACTTCTAAAAAAGAATTTCTCCAATTGTCTCTATCTTTATAGTAAGTCACACCTACCATTTTATAAGACGCACTTAGAAATACTTCTTCAGCATCATCAAACCCATGATCCCAATTATACTGTATAAAACCTAAGTCTAATGTGAAATCAGTAGTAGAAACTAAATTAACACCACCATAGATGTCATATTCAATTTCTGCTTCATTTCCTAAATCTACTTGAGATGCCCAAACACCACCGTAGAATCTGTTATGACTAGCTTCTAAACCGAAATCAATCGCAACTTCTCCAGCGTTTTGAGACATTCCTCTCCAGAAATAGTCTGATGATAATCCAACTGAACCCTCAACATTAGACATCGCGAATGGTGAAAAAATCATCATTACTGTTAATGTTAAACCAGCTGTTACTTTTTTTAAAATATTCATATATTCTCCTAACTATATTATTATTTTATTATTAACTAAAGAGCGTACTTGTTAGAATACTGATACTTAGGCTTTCCTCGAGCTCTAAATTTCTGTATCTTACGAGCTTTATCAAATGCTCTTTGTTTAGTTAATTCTCCTATTCGATCAATGAACAGTATTCCGTCCAAGTGATCTAATTCATGTTGAAAAACTCTAGCCGTGAGACCACTAGCTAGTTGGCCTTCTTCCTCACCATCACTATTAGTATAGACTATCGCTACATGCTCTGGTCTAACTACTTTAGCGAATACATCTGGTAATGAAAGACAACCTTCTTCCATGGTGTTCATTTCAGGACTAAAATCATTGATTCTAGGATTGAAACAAACCATACTTTCAGACTTTGTGGCTCCTCGCATAGCGAATACTCTATACGAATGACCGATCTGATTTGCTGAAATACCTAAGCCAGAATGATCCCACATGGCATCAATAAGTTCATCACAGAACTTTTTTGTATCCATAGGTGGTTCTTCGAATGACCAGGTTTCTGTTATTTTGGTTCTTAGTGTTTTGTTGTCTTTTACTATCATGTTTTTATTCTTGAAAAATTCTGAGTCTTTTCAAACTCTATTATGTTATTGAATTTCTCATTCATGCTATCACCTTTATGTGATATTATAAATGTATTAGTATCGTCACCTAATGTATGTAGTATCTTTAAAAACTCGTCTGTACCACCTTCATCTAGAGAACTATCAAATACTTCATCTAGTATTAATAAATTAGTGTTCACAGAGTTTTTTAGTTTCGCAATGGACCGCCAAGTGAATAACAAAGCCAGATCAATTCTCATTTTCTCACCCTCACTAAACGAGCTGTAAGAAAACTGGTCTCTATATCTAGACTTAATCTGTTCTTGGAAATTATCGTCAAGTTCGAACTGAACGAAAAATTCCATACTTGCTAAGTATTTATTAATTAACTTATTCATAATCGGCAAATATTGTCGTATAATCTTCGTTTTTATACCACTATCTCTCAATAATATTTCAGCTAAATCGTAATAGTGTTTAGTATCAATGTGTTGTTCTTCCATACCTTCTAATTGAGCGTAAGCTTTACGATACTTTTCTAACTTATCTTTATCGTCTTCTGTATGTTCTTGATTCTTTAAATCTATTATTCTACCTTCAATCTTATCAATGTAAACTTCATTGGCGTTATATTTAACTTGTTCTTTCTGTATTTCTCGTTGCAACTCATTAATTTCTTTATGAACTTCTGCTATTTCTTCAAGTCTTTGGTTAATTTCATGAATACTTTTACCCCATTCTGAAATCTGTTTGTCTATAACTTTAATGCTTGTTGAAGTATCTGAACATATATGTTGTTTATGATCTGATTCGATATCTTGCTTACAAGTAGGACATTCATCATTGTCTTCATAGAATTTTAACTCTTTGATAAATTTTCTTCTTTCAGTTTCTTTCTCTCTTTCATCATTCAACATTTGTTGAAGTGATTTTCTGATTTTATCTTCGTCTTCAATTAAAGATTGATTTGTCTCAACATCAGCCATGTGTAATGTAATAGCTGTTCTACAATCAGCGTTTTGAAGTTGATGATCTAGAACATCAGCGTTAAATTTTTCAATCAGTTCATCTCGATTTTCTTCAAGTCTTCTCATAGCTTCTTCTTGACTTTTAATCTTTTGATCACCGATCTTTAAATTAGTTCTTATCTCATTTATCTGATGTCTTAGTGAAGCGTATCTTTGTTTAAGTACATCATTCATAACTGTAAAGATTTGAATATCAAGTATATCTTCAATAATATTTCTTCTCTCAATCGTCACTAACTGCATAAATGGAGTAAATGATGAACTACCTAAGACTACGACTTGAGTAAATGTCTTATAGTTTAATTTAAGTATCTGTTGTTCTAATATGGCTTGATAGTCTCTTACATTCGCGTCTTGATGAATCATTTTACCATTAAGATATATTTCAAACTTATTCGGTTTAATACTTCTCATAACTCTATATTGTTTTCTACCGATAGAGAATTCTACTTCTACTGCAGTTTTCTTTTGATTTATAGAATTAACTAAAGCTGTTTTCGGTATCTTTCTAAAAGCACGACCAAACAACCCAAAACACAACGCGTCAAGTAGTGTTGACTTACCTGAACCATTTGCTCCGATTATTAATGTGTTTTTCTTTCTTGATAAATCTATCTCAGTAAATGTATCACCAGTAGATAGAAAATTTTTGTATCTTACTTTACGAAATTTTATCATAACCTAATTTTATATATTTTTCTTGTAATTCTATAGCTGAATCTATACTCATAATAGTATGATTAGAAGCAGTTTTAAACGCTCCTATTAATGTATCTGTTACTGTAACAGTATCGTTATCATTAATTACAAAACTTAAATTGTGTCCTTCACAATGGTACTCACCACTATAAACAACACCGTGTTTATTGGCTGTCATTCTGATCCTTTACCTCACTTAATAGGAGTAACTTTGTTCTCTGGTGGGGTTATTATACTACTAAAAGCTTCTTGATATTGATTCAATAACTTTTGTTCGGGATCAACAGTCCAAACAATATTATTTGGATTTAAGCCTATATTACCCTGTCCGAGAATGTTGTAAGGAAACAAGTTCACTTTAGGGCCTTGTCCTTCAACTGCTTGTTGATGAATGAAAAGAGGATTCTCTATTTCATGGTTTGCATTAATATCGGCGATCAACATCTCACCTGTTACTAATTGTATTATCTTTATCATACTAAAATATCCAAACTTTCTGTATATAATGATCTCATTAATCCATCAAGTTTTTCTTTATCTCCGTCAATATTTAGTGATTCAATATGTTTAGTTAAAATTGTTAATGTATCTTCTGCTTCGCCCGAAAATTCATCTTCGTTTAAAACATCTAAATTACTGTGATCTTCGACTACTTTTAAGTCAGCTGGATCAGCTTTTATAATGTTTTCAACATACATATCAAACCAATAAGGTTCATTTTTATTTGTGACTATTACTTTCACAAATCCATTTTTTAAATGATCAAAATTCATTTTCTTGATAGACATCAAGGTTTCATTTGTATCATCATAGAAAACTTTATGAAACATCTTTAAAGGGTTTCTTACAGCTTCTATTTCTCGCGTCTCCGTATCTAAAATATGAAAATGTTTATCATCACCAAAATCGTTCCATGTGAATTCCATTTGTGATCCTAAATATCTTATATTACCAAGATTAGATTTATGATGAAAATGACCACTATAAACTTGTTCGAATCTATTGAACCAAGTCTGTGGTGTACCACCACCATGATAATGACCTGGTGACATCATACCACCATTAACTTCTAAATGAGACATTACAACCGGTGCCTCTACTAAACTTAAATAATCTTCAACTTCTTCTTTATTCTCGTCATTAATCCAAGGTAATAACACAATATCCAATCCATCATAATTCTTTGTTATAGGATCAGTATATACATTAATGTTCGGATTCTTGAGTAAGAAATCAGGACTATTCAACGCGTTTGTTGATTTAAAATAGATATCATGATTACCTACAATCAAGTCCATTTTAATATCTTTCTCAACCATAGGTTGTAGAAAGTGTTCATGATTCTTATGTAAAGAATAGAAGTTTACATCACGCCTACGATCAAAGTAATCACCTAGATGTATAATTTGTTTAATATTATGTTTATCTAGATAAGGAAAAAAGATTTCAGTATAGAATCTTCCCTGATATTCGGCGAATTGTTGATTGTTGTTCCTGACACCACAATGAGTATCATTGAGTAAAGCTATTTTCATAATTTATTTATCTTTTTTCTTCGAACCACGAGGTGTATAATTGATTTCTGTCATATTATCTTGTAAGAAATCAACATAAGAATTATTCATTCCTGTTGTATCACCATCTATAGTATCGAAAGTATCAAATAAGTATCCTGCTTGAGTAATACTTCTTTGTTTAATCGCTGCTTGTTTCTTTTCTTTATGAATTCTTCTCAAGAAAGCGAAGTAGATTATTTGTGTCACATACGCGAACGCGTTTTGTGATTTTTCACCATTAAAGTTTTCAATGTATTGAAGACAATTTTCAATACCATCACATATCATTTCATCACGATATGAGTAATTAATAAAATTAGGTTTTGTTGAGAGTCTAGTTGCGATCTTATAGATACATTCACCTATATATTCTGTAACTCTAGGCTTATCTTCACCTGATTCAGTCGCCTCTTTACACGCTTCATTATGAGCGATAATCGCGGCAGTAAACTCTTTATTGTTCACATAATGAACTGACTCTTTTGTTTGTCTTTTTTGTCTAGCCATATATCTATTATCCCAGCTTTTGCTGATTTGTCAAGGTCTTATTTCCATGGTAACATTGTCATACCAACTTGATTAAGTAGCCATTCAATAACTACTACAAACAGTATTCCACCAACTATTTGATATGTCCACCATTGCCAACCTTCTAAACTATCTACCCACTTTCTCGACTTACTATTTCTAGCTTTATCGTATAAGCCAGAACTTTCACCGACTTTATTAGCCCAATAGTTAGGGTTTACCCAATTTTTAATTTTTTTTAATATTTTTATCATTTAGTCCTTGACAGATTAGCATTCATACTGTAAAATAAGTATATACGGTGGAAAGGAAAGAATATATATTAATGTATAGTATCATCTGGATCAGGACCTTCTTCCTTTTCTTGTTCTAATCTATACTTTTCTTCTTCAAATTCTTCTATCATTTGATCCAATTCATCACGAAAATCGACTTGTTCGAATCTCTTTTTTACTAATTCTTGTATTGACTCTTGTTGTTCTTTAAATACTTGTTTAGATGATTTTATTTCTATCTTTTCATTATCTCTTAAATCAAGCCAAGCTGTACACGCTTCGTCATAAAAATTGATAAATTGTTTTGATATACTCGTTCTATACAATATACTAGTATTATCTACTGTAATAAAATCATCAGTTGTAAATGGAATATGAGGCCCTAAATGTACTAATACTCCACCAGTTACAGCTGGTTGTAAGTTGATATTCATTGGAAAGTGTAATTCTACTGTGTCGCCTACATCTCTTACCATCGCAAATACTTCTTTTCCATCTTTAAATCTTATAAATTGATATGTTGTGTTATTTTCCGTGAACGGCATTGGCTGGTATCCTTACTGAATGTATTTCATAGTTAAAGTTCTCTTTACTATATATATTTATTCGTTCTGAAAAGTGGTTTAGTGTGTAATTCAGATTTTTCTTCCATGAAAGATCATCAGCTATATCATAGAGAGTTACACTATCCTTATCCTCTGATTTTCTTAAACCACGACCAATTGATTGTAAATTTCGTATTCGACTCTTACTAGGAGATGCGAATACAATATTATGTAGTCTTTTTATATTAATGCCTGTTGAGAATGTACCAAATGAAGCTACGATTATAGCGTCTTTTTCTTTTTCTACAATTTCTCTTACTTTTTCTCTATCTAATGTATCTGTACCACCAAATACAAAAAATACTTTTCTGTCTAATTTGTTTAATAACTCAAATAATGGTCTACCATGTTTTTCAACAAATTGAAATAACACTAATGTATTACCATTTAAATCTTTCACTAAATTATTTATAAAGATATTTCTTCTTTCATTTCTGACAATCCAGTCCATTTCTTCTTGATATGTCATTTTACTTACTAATTTTCTTTCTTCTTCACAATATGATAAGACTAACGCTTGAATGTTCAAGTTAGCTAAAGTACCTTCATCCATTAAGTCTTTTGATGTAGTAACAAAATAAGCTGGTCCGAACATACCCTCTAACTGTAATTTATGTGTCTGTGTATCTTGTAATGTACCCGTTGTACCTATCTTATACTTCACTTCTGTTAATGATTCCATGATCTTACTTAATGACTTAGCAGCGAATAGATGAGCTTCATCTCCGATAACCATACCAAATTGATTTCCAAAACCTTTAGGCATCCTCATCATGGATTGCCATGTTGTTACTACAATCGGTGCATCAGCACCTTTATCACCACCATATATTTTAGCTATGTCACCTTTGAATCCATAATCATGAAAATCTTTAGCCATTTGTTCTACAAGTGAAGTAGTTGGTACAATCACTAAAGCTTTCTTGTTTTTCTTTAGAAAGTTATATCTTATGAGACTGTATATCATTAACGATTTACCTGAGGCAGTCGGAGATACTAATATACATTTCTGATTATGAGCGGCGTACGCTATAGCTTCTTTTTGATAATCTCTAAGTTCTAAAGGTATGTCTTGAACAATCTCTTGATATCTTTCTATCGTGAAAATATCAGTATCTTTCTCATATCCTTCAATAGAATAACTTCTTTCATCACAAAATTCTTTAAGATAATCGTATAATCCTAGATAGATTTGATTTGTATTGAGATTAAATAAACGAATATAACCATCCCAAAATCTTCTTCTTACAGCTGGTATAAATTCAGCACCAGGAACTTTAAACTTAAAGAACTCTGAGAGTTCTTTTCTTATTGAGTCTTCTGTTGATATTGTGAGATAAACTTCGTCTTTCTTAGCTACTACGAGCCTGCCATGAACTTGCGCCATTCTATAATATTCTTTATTGTTTGATGTCTCCAAGTGATTTGAGAGACTACATCTTGTAGATAATCTACTGTTAATTTTAAGTATTGAAGTTTCTCATACAAGTCTTGTATGTCTTTATCAGCACCTTTAAATTTGTCGTAATCAGATTTAAGAACTGTTAATCCATCAAATGGATCATAATCCCAATTTTTACTTTCAATGTCTTCTTTAGACATTTTACCACCATACCATAACCATTTATCTTTATCTAGTTCTTTCATTCGTCTTTCATAACGAATAACTTCTAACTTTTTATTAGATAATAGTTCAGCGTATTTGGCGTGTAATTTGGGTACTTCTAGTGAGGATGCATCAAGTTCGATATCGTCAATGACACAATCGTTCTTCCACATTTCTTGAATTTCTTTTAAAGTCATACTATATATTATAACAGCTTTCGCTGATTTGTCAATGTTAAGTGCTTGTTTTTACTTTAAATAGTGTATATCTAAGAGTCATATCACAGGTCGCGTATTCTTGTCCATCTGTTGTAGCTGAGAATTCTATACTACCTAGTGAAGTCGGAAAACAGTCTTCGAACATGAATTCTACATTCGCGTTATTAGAAGATGTATTTACAATTAGAGTAGCATCGGAAAACATTTCTGAATAATCTCCTGATCTGTTACTAAACCCTGTTTGTGATTTAGTAGCTCCAATCAATTCTCTAAAATCATCAGTATCAGAACCTGGTCCTAACTGCATTATCCAATTAAAAATCTCTTGATAGTTTTTCATATCTTCATCAACAATAAAGGTTACTGTTAACGGATCAAATGTTATACTATCACCAGGTAAATAAGACTGAATAGCTAATGTTGTAGCGTGTACTGTTTCACTAAAGTTTATTCCAGGTAAAGTAGTTCCAGTAAGAAAATACTTTGTTTTTGGAAGTTTATTTATCTGAAAATCAAAATTAACAGGTGATAAGTAATTTAAATTTGTAGGTTGATCTGCTTGCCAATTAGCTGTTGCCATGTTGTTTCACCACTTTTATGAAGTCATTCCATCTGTAGAATGTCTCTGTTACATGATCATAGAACCACCCTTGATATTTGTGATTTTTATGATCTGATTCTTTATATTTAGGATACATCTTTTCTTAAATCTCTATTTTGCCACTTTTCTAATAACCATTCATGATATGTTTTTACATATTCTTCTTCATTTAATCTATCAGGGTTAGTGATATGTTCATCTGAATAATCTAACCACATTCTTGAACAGAAACTACTAAAAGTATTTACTGTTTTTACTTTTGTCATACTAGTATTTATAACATAAAAAAAGAGCCCCGAAGGGCTCTTTGAAATCTATTATGATTTAGATACTACTACTTACAGAAGATTTAATACTTCGAATGATCTGTAGTAAGAGTTAGTAGAGGTAGCTGCCAATCCAGAAGCCGGAGTAGAACCTACGAATGGGTTTGAAACCATACCGTATCTAGTTTTGAATCCGATTTTTGGTTGGAAAGTATCTTCACCAACTGCACGAACCATTTGTAATGGTACATAAGGACAATAGAATACACCAGCGTCAAAAGGATTAGATCCTCTATAACCGACTGTACAATATCCTTCACCACCTGTTACACCTGTAGGTCGCTGTGCGACTGAAGCGTAATATGGATCGATATACACTTTAAGGCTTCCGTTAAGGACACCAGCAAAAGTGTTTCCAGTATCATCAACACTCAATGATGTTGACAACGCTGGAGCGTAGTCTAATACACCAGCCATTGCAAGTGCAGACGCTACATCACTAGAACATAGGATAAAGTTACCTTTACCTCTTCGTGTTTGTCGTGCTATAACATTAGCATTTCTTTCAATGTGGTACATAAGACCTTTGAATTTTTCAACAGACCAACGACCAGATGAATCAACATCTAGGTTAAATTGTCCGTTTACAGAAGTTCCTGTTAGGTTAGCTTCTGAAGCAACACCTTCGATCTTAGCTTGATCATTAACAGTTCTAACAACTTCTCTGTTGATTTCCGCGAGGATTTCACCAGATAGAATGTTTGCTAATTCTGTTTCTGCGTCAAGGCCATGAATCGCTTTAAGGTCTTGTGCGAGTTCTATAGTGTACTCTGCTTTTAGCGCTCTGCTTTTAGCTGTAACTGTAGCTTTCTCAATCGTGAACGACATTTCTGGAATTGTAGAATCAATCTCAGCAGTTGCTGTTGCAACTCCTGCACCAGTTGTGTAACCAGTTTGGATAGCTGTGTTAGCTGAACCAGACGCAAATGGGTCTGTTCCTGCATGTGTACCACCACCAGCGAAGTCTGTATCAGCTTCGTTGAATAGTGCTTCAGTTCTATCTACAGCAGTAGTACTGTCAACATATCTTGCTTTCATAGCAAAGATAAGTCCAGTAGGTCCTGTCATAGGTTGAACACCACAGATATCATAGGCTACCAAGTTTGGCATTGCTCTACGAACTAGAGATATAAGGATTGGATCCCAGTTAGCAGCAGTCGCTGTAACACCACCAGGTGCTCCTGCAACAGTACCAGTACCGGCTCCAAGGGCCTCATTCATAGCGCTTCTTTCTTCCGCTATCGCTCTTTCTTGGTTTTCAAGAATAACGGATGTTACAGCTCTTTTGTAAGAGTCTTCGATCTTTGGAAGATCGGCGTGCTCTAGAACTGGCGCCCATTTTTCTTGTAAGTTTTCTGACATAAACATTTGTTTATCTCTCCCTATTAAAATACTAAGAATCTATCTTAGCAAATTTACTAATTGCGGCAGTATAACCAGCCATTGAAGGATCAACAGGTTTACTGTTTTCTTCTTCTGACTCATTAAATGCTACATTACTTTCATCAGAGACAGCTTCAAGCTTGTCGCCTTTGAAATATGCTTCCTTCAATGTTGAAACCTTCTCTACGAATTTTTCTTCATCTTCGAAATCTACATCTTCGGCTAAACCTTGTAACTTCTCGATCTCACTATCAGCTAAGTCTTTCGACGCTTCACTAATAATTTTTTCACGCTGAAGCTCTTCGATATCTTGTTGAGCTGTGATGTTGCTAGCAACTTCTTCGTTCAACTTATCTTCCATATCGTCAAGTCTTGCTGCTAGTTCTTCAACTACATCAAACTTGTCTTCTGGAACTTCAACATAATGTTCCTCAAATAGTTTTTTCAAACCATTTATGAAATCTTCGGTGAGCTCGGATTTTAGTCCACGCTCAATCGCTAATTCATTTTCCGTAACCCAGCTTTCAGCTACATAGTTAAGATATGAATCAACTTTTTCGGATAAATCATCTTTGATTTCTTCGATTTTTTGATTCTGTTCTTCTTCTAATTGAGCTTCTTTCTCGGCTAGTTCTTCTTTAACTTTAGTAGCTACAGAAGCTTCGAAAATTGTTCTAGCTTTGTTCTTGAATTCTTCGGATAAATCTTCATCACTAACAAGAGCTTCAATGTCATCTGTCATATCGATATCGTATGATTCTTTCTTAACAGATTCTTCTTCTTCGTCTTCTTCTTCATCTTCGTCTTCCATGTCACCCATTTCTTTAGTGACTTTCTTGTCTTTAGATGCTTCTTTGACTGAAGCAGTTTTCTTTTGAATCTCATCAGATTCACCTTCATCTGAGTCATTGTCTAACTCTTTAATGAAAGATGTAACTTCTGCGATTGATTTATCTTTAAGAGACTCTACTACCTTTCTAATTAAGGCATTTCGACTTAGTGACTCAGATTTTTCATCTTCATCGCCATCTTCGTCATCTTCATTTAAACCAGCGTGAGCTGCTTTAAGTGCTTTAACATCCATCTCTTTCATAGATGCTACGGCTTGTTTTAGAAGATCAGCTTTTGACATTTCTTCAAGTTCAGGAGTTTCAGAATCTTCTTCAACTTCTTCTTGATTTACTGCTTTACCTTTCTCGACTTTAGTCTCACCATCTTTTAATTCTTCGCCTTTGTCTTGAGCTGGGCTTCCACCTGGAGCCTTAGCAGGCTTGGTAGATTCACCGGCTTTCTTAACCGCGTCAGAATCTTTTTTAGGTTCGTTTTCATCGGGACTAGCTTTAGCAGTAGGAGCGGAACCACCTTTACCAGGTACTTTATGCTGAATATCAGCCGCTTCTGTCATTACTTCTTCTATTGATTGTTCTAAACTTGACATTTGAACTCTCTCCCTATTGATAAAATTATATAATTAATTCTATTATGAGTTATTTATATATTATAAATTTTCAAGAAATGATTTAAATACATTTAATTTCACTTCTTGAAGTTTATGTGTTCTAGCTCTTTGAATTTCGTGTTTATATTCCTCGATTTTCTGAGCTTTGATCACTCCATTATCCCAAATCCACTCAACTCCTTCCATTACGCCGTTTACGAACGCGTCAGGAGCAGAAGGATCTGCTACGATATCAGCAGCTGTTGCTAACTGAAAATCTGATTGCACCATTTGAGTACCGCCTTCGCGTTTACTCGCTTTTAGTGAACCCATACCCCTACTAGAAACACCAAGTCTAGCACCATCGGCTAGTAAATTCTTGACAATTTCACCCATAGGTGTAGATAAAACTTTTGCTTTTCCAACGAAATTATTTCCGTCTTCTTTTAAACTTGTTATTAGATGAGATGTTCTCTCTAAATTAATAGTTGGACCTTCAGGGTGTCCTAACTCTCCGTAAGCTCTTTTTTCGTTAATATACTGTTTAGTATATCGAGCTACTTCTTTCTGCATTACCTCTTTAGGGTATATACGACCATTTTTGTTTTTTACTTCGGTCTGTAACATCACACCTTCGATATAAGTATCCTGTTTCCCTGTCTTAGGATTCTCCTCTGTTATGTAATGAATGTCATCGGACCATTGTTCTGATATTAATTTCATTTTTACCCCTTAAAACGCGTTATACACATCTTTAAAATTTGAATATTGTCTCTTTGCTTTCTTCATAAGCTCGTCATACATACCTTTTCTGATAGCCATCATGTCACTAGTCATTGAACCATTTTCTTTATGCATCTTGACTAATAGTTCCATCATCTTTATGACTTTCTTCTCTTTCATCATTCTAGCTAACAATATTATACTCGCGTTATGATCATTTCTATCTGTCATTTGTGCGATTTTGTCAATTACTTTCGGATCAAGTTCTTTAGCTTCAGACATTTCTTGTTCAAATTTATCTTGTGCTTTTTCTATAATAGATTGTAAAACACTTACACCTTCGTCTATGTCTTCGCCCATAAGTTTGACGAACTGTGACGCGGATTTTTCTGCTGTTTTCATATCTTTGAAAACACCTAATTCTTCTGGTTCTTTAGAGCCTTTTGGTTTAACATACACACGAACTTTCTTAGAACCTTTTCTTTCAGAATGATAGAAAACTTCTGTTTTCTTAATCTTAGTTCTTTTAAGTTCTAATTTCTTAGCGTCAACTTTGAAATTAGCTTCGTCTAGTTCTTCTCTAAGTTCTGTGAATGTTTTCATTTGTAACTGCCTTTATACTTCATTCCACTTACTGTTTTACCTACAACATTAGCTCTAGTACCGACTTCTCTGTATAAATCAGATACATCAACTTTTTGATTTGGTCCAATATATACTTGAGTTTTACCATTAGCTGAACCCATACCTGAATATGTGTAAGTTCCGTAATCTCTAATACGATTCTTTTTAGCGAATTTCTCTACAGTTTGTAGTGCTTTCTTTTCATCACTCGAACTATCAAAGTTTAGACTAAAACCACCAAGACTTCCGCCGTTACCTTCTATATCTCGATTAACAGCTGATAAACCCTGTTTACCTTCTTCTAATTTGTATCCATGTCCTGGTGTTGTCCAACTCATTTGTTAGTCCTCTGTTTTTTCTTCTTGGTTTAACCAATCGAGTTGCATTTCAACTCTTTTCAAATCAATTGCGTCTAGTTGTCTATCTTGCATTACATTTTTAAATGTTTCACCAGCTTCTACATTATCACCGGCGACTACTTGATCTACAAATTCTCTAGTTTTATTATCTGACATTATATTTTCCTATTTTAAAAATCCATATCGTCTGGCATATCATCATCAGGACCTAATCCTACAGCACCATCAGATTTGATTTCTTTATCAATCTGTTTGATCTCTGCCTCTGACTGTCTAAGAACATTCTTTCTAATCCAGTCTTCTGAATAATATTTACCAACGAATTGGTCTAATTGTTCTAATGTTGAAACTCTTTCTCTAAGAATCTCAGCATCCTTTAGTTCTACGAAATGACCATCTTTTTGAAAGTCATAACTTATATACTCTTTGATACCGTTCCAATCTTCATCTGTTATTATATTTTTAAGTAACAGTTGAGTTCTTAAAACATCATCAAATATTCTTGAGAATTTAGTTCTAAGTCTATCAACAAATCGTGAAAACTTGACTTCATCTCTAGAAATCTCAGTCGCTCTACCAATAGCGAACGCTGTTTCTGTCTCTAATCTAGAAATTGGTACATTAAGAGACTTGTACAATTTCTTTTGAAAATATAAAATATCTTCAATCTCACCAAGATTTTGTCCACCTGGTAGTGTACTAATCTCAGTTCCTCGACCACCTTCTCTACGAGGTAACCAAAAATCTTCGAGCATATTCATATGCTTTCTATCGTCTTTAATCTCACCTGTGTCAGCGTTATACACTAACTTATTACGATAACTTGTTTGTACTTCTTTCAAGTACTGTTCAGCTCTCGCTTTAGGTAGATTACCTACATCAATGTAGAAGATTCTTCTTTCTGGAGCTCTTGATATTCTGTAAATAACTAGAGCATCTTCTAACATTCTTAGTTGGTTTACAGCCTTCATGGCTTTATGTAAATATCCAACTATAATGGTTTTATTGTAATCAAGTAACCCAGAAGTTACATGACATACAGCGTCTTTATGAATCCTTACTGTTTGACCTGTGTTATTACCACTCTTGTCAAAACCTTGATCATTAAAAAGATAGTATTCTTCTACATTTTTAATAATCTCAACACTAGTCTTCTCGTCTTTCTTCTTTTCTACCTCTCTAATCTTTCTGATTTTCTGAGGATCAATAGCTCTTAAGCCTTGAAGACCTTTCTTTGGATTCTTAGAATCAACCATTTTATGGTAATAGATTCTTCCGTCTACATACCATTTTCGAAATATGTCGTGAGACATATCTCTAAAACCCATTAATGATAAAACTTCATCAAATTCATCACGAATTTTTGTCTTGATACCCTCAGACATTTTAGCAATTCTATCTAAGTTAATTGCTACTGGAGCATCTAAATCATTTGAAGATATTGATTCATTCACTATATCTTCGATCGCACTATCACATTCTGGAACTAATGCCATTGTTCTGTATTTAGCTACTAGGTCGGCTTCGGTTTTAATCCCGCCTTCCATGTCGATAAACTGACCAATTACACCACCAGAGGCTGCGAAACCTCCCATTCCACCATCTTTTCCGACTTCGATTACATCTCCGTCATTAGAAGGCGGCACGAAACTTTGTGCTTTAGTTTCGGCCGCTTTCCTTTTTATCTCATATCCGAATAAGTCCATAGTATATATTTATATCCCTTCCAAAGTGCTCTTTTTAAAGAGTTCTTTCGAAATGTGAATAAGCAAATGTAACATCAGAAGTTGTTAGTCCATCTCCACCCTCAGCGTCCATTTCGACTGGACCTAGAGTAGTTGGCCACATATTGAAAAATTCATATGTAGCTATGACGGCATCGTCCCTACCTAATTGTGATATAGTTGCTTTATCAACCATGTATTCATATCCAGTAGAAGTAACTGTTGAAGAATCTAGTGGTACAATATCTTGCATCCACGCTTCAACCGCTGTTCTAGCTGAAAACTCAGTATCATTGTATATTGAAACAGACCAATCTTCGAAAGTTCTGTCCCCAGCTAACTTAACTGTAAGTCCTTTATACTTCATCTCTAATGGAGTAATAGTTTGACCTGGTAACGCTGCTGTTTTACATAAAAACTGAATTTTATTACCAGTTCTCGGTATGAATACCTCGAATCTATTATTCCTTGGACCAGCTCCGATAAGGTTTGCTTTAAATTGGTTTATAGTTGCCATTTTTTACTCCCCCTACTGTGCTGTTTCTTGAGCGATACCAGCTGCTCCATAGACTTCTTCGAAATCTACACCGCTTCTAGACGCTACAAAGGTTAAAGTTATAAAGTTAATGCTTCTAGCAGGTTTCACAAAGATCGCCGCTACGAATTGATTTGCATCAACTACCTGAGAAGTGTTATTGGTTTCGTCACAAACAACTTGGAAATCATATATTCCTCGTCTACCTTGGACTTGTCGTAAGAAAGGTTCAATAGCTGCTCTGAAATTAGCTCTAGTGAATGAATCGTTAAACTCAAACAGTTGAAACTTAGCTGCTGTTGATATAGCTTTCTCTAACACTATAAACAGTCTTCGAACATTGATTCTTGAGAACGCACTACCGGCATTACCTAGTAATGTTTTATCTCCGAACAATAATGTTCCTTGACCTGCAAATGTGACAACTGGATTAACCCTAGACTTATAGAGAGTATCTCTATCAGCTTTAGTTGGATTAAACGCTAATTTAGTCACACCAAATATTTGACCACGGTTGAATCCTGCTGGTGACCACCAAGCATCATTCGTATAATCAGTCTTAGCACATAGTCCTGCGACTGCTCCGTTGTCTGGTACATATGCATATCTATCATTGTACCTGTCGTAAATGTATAACCAGTTACTGCTCATTACTGCGTAACTAGAACTGTTTAATGTATCTGCAGTAGCCTTAACATTTGTACCACCGGCTGTACCGCTGTCTACAACATCAGACTTGATTGGTGAAAAGAATACGACTACATCTTTCCTATCTTCTGCAATATTCATTAATTGATTGTAATAGCTTGTTGCTTCGGCTCTCGTCACAACAGCTGATCCACTACCGTCATCGGCTTGTGAAGATCCTGATATCATTAAACTGATATCTTCGTTATCTGCACTACCGAAATGTGTATCCCATGCGTTTATCTTTTCACCCGTAGTAGGTTGTCTACCATCTGCTCCGTTCGTAAACGAATTTTCTTCTGGTATAGTACCTGTCCCGAAAGTCACTCCACTAGCAGCTGAACCAGCTGATGAGAATGTACCCGAATGATCTAACCAATAGACATAATCTGATTGGTTTTCGATAACCGTGACATAATAGTTAGTAGCTCCGAACTCATCTTTAGCGTCTGAAGCTTTTGAAACCGCTTCATACTGTTCTAAGATAGTTCCTGGAACACCTGAGATGTCTCCATCTTCGTCAACGATTACAATATGCATCTCATCAGTTGTACCAGCACTAGCTCTACCACTTGCGTATGTAGATGTACCTGGTGCACCGTTGAATTGTGCTGCATATTTCCACTCTCTGCTTAGTGCCGCACCGCTTGCAACGGCCGCCGCTAAACCTTGAGTTGAATCATCTTCTTGTGCTATTGTAATAGTAGCTGCTCCAGTTGATCCTGAGTCAAAAGCTATAGCTGTTATACTATATCTTGTTGTATCTGAACCGATCGCAGTAATGATATCACCAACTATGAATTTCTCCCCTAGAGTTACTTCGATTGAAGTACCCGCTAAAGATGAAGTAGCATTAGTTGTAGTGACACTCGATTGTGCGTAAGGATTAGCTCCACCACATACTGATACTTTAAGTGAATTACCTAAAGCACCCGCGTATCTAGCACCATATTGTCCAACACTAGCTGAACCGTCATTATAGTTGTCACGATAATGAGTCAAATTCTTTATTAATAAAGATTGTCCAGATGTTGTTGTCGCGTTTACCATATTGGTAGTCGCGATTCTAACTACTTTTAAGTCAATACCATAGTCTAGGAACATTTTAGCTGGGTAAAAGTGCTCAGCCATTATATTCGTAGAGTCAGGCTCCCCGAATGAGTCTACAAGTCCTTTTGCTGAAACACAAGTGGTAACTTCTTCGGTTGGACCCCAACCGAAATGTCCACAATATGCTCCTGTCGAACTTGAGACCGCAGGAATAACATTAGTAGCATCTATTTCTTGAACCAGAACTCCTGGCGAAACTTGAAATGCCATGTTTATTATCTCCTAATAATTTTATTTCGAAATAAAATTTGTTATATTAAAGTCTGATAGATTTTATTCTATCATTAAACAGTATTTATAATTTAGTAAACTTTCGTATTGTCAACTACTGTCCATATATCACCACCTTCAACAAAAACTTCTGGTTCTTCTTCTATATCAAAATACCCAGCTGGTACCAGATCATCTTCGATAATCTGTTGTTGTTCATCATATAACATCTTTTTTAACTCTAAATCTGTTAAACTTTGAAAGTATGGTGTCGTTAAAAACCATGAGAACATAACTAAATTCATTACTAGATCATCATGATTACCACCGTCGGCTTCCCATGATTGACCTTTAGAAACGAATGTTACAAGCTCATTGATTGTGAATTTGTCTACTACTAGTAACTTATTTTCTTCCATGACTTCTTTTAGTGTAGAACAACCGATCTGTTTTGTCTTTTTCGTCATTGTTACACCAATTCCAGAAGATTTTACTGTAGATTGGGTGAATACATTTTCATATTCTATATCATAATAGAGATTATTACATACTATTTGACCTTGATCATTGTTCTCAACAATGACTAGACAATCATTATATAATCGAGCGTATCTCTCTAGAATGTCAGGAAATAGTAGTGGAGAGATCATATTGTCTCTATATATAGCTATTTGTTTGAATGGTTTCTCTGTTATATCAAATATTGAAAATGTAGAATAGTCTTGACCTCTTCCTCGAGCCACATCTACTGTCATGATGTATGTGTGGTTCTTTTTGGGTTGTTCATAAATATACGCGTGTTCTCTATTCCAAACTGGATCGGCACCTTGTAAACCTAGTAAACAATTCGCACTGATCAAAGTATTACCTGTACCTAGAAATGAGTTTCCGAACTCTTGTTCGAATTGTAGTTCAGAAGTGTTAGCTATAGTCTGTTCTTTCCATTTTTCATCTCTACCTGGTACATCCCACCAATTAACTTTGAAGTCTTGATACTCATTCTTATCACTTACAGCACCTTCATATAGTTTATGATACATATTTCCGATACCATTAGCTGTAGATGTTATAATAACTTTTGATTTACCACCTGATGTTACAACAGGATATGTAGATGTATAGAACTGTTCAGCGTTTTCTACGAACGCGAACTCGTCAAGATATAGTAAGTTTACAGATAAACCACGAATTGAGTTGGCACCAGTAGCTGAAGCTATGATTCTACTGTCGTTTTCAAACTCAATAGAACCTTTGTTCAATACTTTTGTACCTGGTTGAAGAAAGAAAGGTACATGCTCTAACATAGTTGTGATACGAGCTAACATCTCTCTAGCTGTAGAACCTTTGTTCGCTAATATCGCGATTGTTTGTTCTGGTTGAAATAGTAAATACCAAATTAGGTAAGCACAAGCTGTAATAGATTTTCCAGACTGTCTACAAGCTAATACAATACTGAATCGACTTTCGTCAAAGTGTGTAATTAAATCTTCTTGATATCCGTAGAGTTTGAAAGGTACTAAACCTTCATCTAATGATATAATTTTAATATAGTTTTCTATAAAGTGTACAGGATTAGTCATACACTTTTTATATTCTAATATCTGTTCTTCGGTCCAATCTTGTTCAACACCCGCGCGTTTAACATTGATATTACCTAGATAACCTTCATTCTTGTTCATTTCGTTTTAGTAGTCTTTGTAATTCAGAAGATGAACCAACAAATAGATTATTCTGTACCTTGTTTGGTAATGAACCATCTTTATCTAGTTCTTTCATCTTTGCTTGTAAATCTATGAGTTTTTCTGTTGTTTCACCAACTGTTTTAATTAGTTGACCAGCAACTTCATAGACTCTTGGGTGTTCTGACTCTTTGGCTATGTCTAGAATACCTTCTATCGCGTCTTGACCGCGTTCTACAAGACCATACATTACTTCTCGACTGTATTTGTAGTCTGAATTTTGTTCTTGACTTCTATCTTTGTTCTTGATAATACTAGGTAGATTCTTTTCTACTTCTACTATTTCACCTTGTATGTCAAGAAGTTCGTCTAATTTTTGATCGACTTTACTCATAATAAGTATTTATGGTTATTTAGGATCGCTAGATTTGTCGTCTGAATAAGTTACTGTTGGTATTTCAAAGAAATCTACATCTTCTTTGTATGTGAATGATTCATCTGGATCGGCTCCAGACGGATTCGGTGTTATAACTTGTTCTAATACTTTTCCGTCTGTATCTTGAGAAGATACTGGACCTGTACCAGGTTCGATATAAGTTCTAGCTTTAACTGTTCTAATAATTTCAGAAGATGTAACAGGTCCATAGATGTAGTTCTTCATAGTAAATTCTAAAGTATATGTTAGTACTTGTCTTGTTGTCAAGTCACCCTCGTAACTATCTTCTTGAGTTACACTATCCAATATGATTGGTATATCTCTTTTATCACCCATATCTGGTACTGTATTGATTGTTACAGTATAGTCAGGTGTAAAGTACGGCATTATTTGTTCAATAATTTGTAAACCGTCATCTGTATTCTTAACCAGTATACTTAATGTAAATCCCAGATTGTATGGAGCAGGTGCATATTGATATTGCATCTGTAATGGATTATTAGCATTAGCTTTCTTAAACTGTGTTTTCTTTGTTAGTTTTCTACTACTATCATATGCTATTGATGTCAATTCAAATCCCATACGAGGTAATGTAATAGCTATGGCTTTTTCATATGGATCTAATGTTGATTGAAGACGAGCTATCCATCTTTGTCTAGGACCATAAGCCAATGGTACTTTCATCATCTCACCACCGGGCCTTTTGATACTAATATTGTTAAACAATGTACCAAAAACTGATACACTTCGTTTAATTGTTTCGTGATAAAAATGATCTCCAAACATTATGTTGACTCTCCAAATGGATTACTTTCTGAGAAATCTATAATTCCGTCAGCATCAGTTTCGATTTCAACATTGAAAGCACCTGGGTCTGTAGATATTTGTTGATCACTACCGACTGATGTTATACTTCTTCTAGATACTAGACTGTCTTCAAGAGTAATATTATCAAAAGATGTACTATCAGTACTTGTACCAGACTCTAATAATATAGCATGATCACCAACTACTGTACCTATTTCTAGATTAAGATTATCTGTTCCTGTAGAACCATCTGTTAAATAACTTGGAATTACTAGACC
>TARA_R110002012_G_scaffold216372_4_pt1 | contig 21333 bp, 9 predicted proteins | sample TARA_R110002012 | Tara Oceans TARA_R110002012 (sample SAMEA4396515) | marine metagenome | biome: Westerlies Biome; feature: [DCM] deep chlorophyll maximum layer (ENVO:01000326); material: water (ENVO:00002006), including particulate matter (ENVO:01000060) such as... | depth 40 m | reverse complement strand
ATTCCCGAATGCAGTGCCCGGGAAAAATGTATTCGATACCTGGGATTTGGTACATACCAAAGAACCAGATCTAGCGAATGATCCCTTAAATCCGGAGCGAATTGCCTCTTGGGCAGATCCCACAGGAGCCTATGTCCATGCCATGCATCAGGCACTTTGGGGCGATATGCATTGGATAGTCAAAGGTCGAAATGCTGATGGCACGCTTGAACTGGAAGGTGGATGGCAAAACAACCGACCTTCGCCCATGCATCCACGATATAGAATGGTTGAAAATGTCTTTGAAGAACTGGATGTTCCCAACGAATGGTTTTTCAACAAAAAGGAAAAAACGCTTTACTATTATCCTGAAGCTGGAGTACAGCTCAAAGACGCAAAAGTTGAAGTAGTCCGCCTGCAGAAATTATTGGTATTCGAAGGTACAAAGGAGAATCCTGTACAATTCCTAGAGTTGAAAGGATTTGTCTTCCGTCATTCTGCACGTAGCTTTATGGAAAATAAGGAGCAGTTGCTTCGAAGTGACTGGACTACTTTCCGTGGTGGAGCAATCCAGTTTACCGGTGCGGAGAATTGTACTATATCAGATAGTGAATTTGATCAACTTGGGGGCAACAGCATCTTTATCAACAACTACAACCGATACATCACGATCAAAGGCTGCTACATCCATCATTCAGGGGCGAGCGGTGTTGCCTTTGTAGGAGATCCTGCAATGGTTCGTGAGCCTATTTTCAGGTATGGACCGCAGGATTTTGAAGGGTTGGATCTTACGCCAGGGCCTTTGGGAGATAATTTTCCTCAGGATAGCCGGGTGGAGGACTGCTTGATTACCATGACTGGTCGCTTTGAAAAGCAAACTGCTCCTGTGCAGATTTCCATGTCTGCACGCATCACGGTGAGTCACTGCTCGATCTACGATGTGCCACGTGCTGGCATCAATATCAGCGAAGGAACTTTCGGAGGACATATCATCGAATACTGTGATGTGTTTAATACTGTGTTGGAAACAGGAGATCACGGAAGCTTCAACTCATGGGGCAGAGATCGCTTTTGGACCCCGGATATCAATCAGACCGCAGAGCAGGTGGCCAAAAATCCCGACTTGCCTTTTCTGGATATTCTCGAACCCAACATCATCCGAAACAGCCGTTGGAGATGTGATCACGGTTGGGATATTGATCTCGATGATGGCTCGTCACGCTATCGTATCTACAATAATCTCCTCCTAAACCGGGGTCTTAAAATGCGTGAGGGCTACGACCGCATTGCCACCAAAAATATCATCATCAATAACAGTCTCCATCCCCATGTCTGGTATCCCAACAGCGGGGATGTGTTCAAGGGGAATATCGTCTCCACCGCCTATCAGCCTGCTGTGATGGCGCGCGGTATTCCAGCGGATGGGAAGTGGGGTGCGCAGTTGGATTCTAATTTGTTTATTTCTAATGAGGCAGATAGAACTAAATTTATTCAAAATCAAGCAGATATAAATTCATTGGTAGGAGACGCATTGTTTCTCGATCCTGAGAATGGAGATTTTCGTGTAGCACCAAACTCTCCCGCTATACAACTCGGGTTTGAAAATTTCCCCATGGATCAATTTGGGGTAGTCTCCGAGAGACTGCGACGTATCGCAAAACAACCGGAGATCCCACGTGTACTTGCCTTGTCCGTGGGGCCGGAAAGCAAAGTTTATGAGTGGTACATGTGCTCAGTGAAAAGTGTGGAGACCATGGAAGAGCGCTCTGCTGCTGGACTTTCAGATACCAATGGTGTATTGATGTTAAGTGTTCCTGTTTATTCCAATCCAGGCCGGGCAGGTCTTCAGGCCGGCGACGTGATCGTTTCTTTTCGGGGAACTTTGATCAAAGATTTTGAGCATCTCCAGGTTATCCTCAAAGAAAACAGCGGGCAAAAAGAGCTGAGCTTTGGCGTGATGCACAATCAGGAAAAGATAGAAGTAAGGCTTGAGTTGTAAGCATTTTTTAAACCCCACAAACATGAATTTTCAAAAAAGTCTTCTGGTTTTCCTTCTCAGTGCGCTGGCAATTGCCAATGGTTTTGCGCAGGATTTGACCTTTGCGGAGGCTCCGGAAGACTATCAGCTCTATGCCAGAAATCAGCAAGACAGTGCTTTGGTACGCTTTGAAGGAAAAGTGAAAAAAGGGGTGGATCTTACTGGACTTTCTTTGAAAGTGTACAAGGACGATGTGCTCTATGAGCAAAAGGAGATAGCGATAATAGATCAGGCATTTTCGGCAACTTCCAGGATTTATGCCGGACTGCATCAATTTCGCTTTGAGCTTTTTACCAAAAAGAACAATCAAGACAGCCTGTACTTGGTTGCGGACAATGTGGTCTGCGGAGATGCCTATATCATCACCGGCCAGTCCAATTCACACCCAAGCAGTACTTTGTCCACTTATAGCAGTCGATTTGCCAGAAGTTTTGGCGTAAAAACTGGCTATGAACCTTATATCGAGGAAGATAAAAACGTGCGTTGGGGAAACGCGACAGGGAATTGTCCCGGTCTGGATAAGGAAGTTGGTGGATGGTTTATCAAAAATCCTTACGGAGTAGGAGTGTGGGGGATGGAGTTGGCGAGGCTAATTATAGAAGAACATCAAATCCCTGTATGCATCATCAACGGCGGCAGCGGATCTTCCTCTCTTGAGGAAAATATGCTTTACCCAGAACAGCCCTCTCTCGAAACCAGTTTTGGGCGACTCGCCTACAGGGTAAACCAGGCTGGATTGAAAGATCAGGTGAAAGCTATCTTTTGGCACCAGGGAGAGACGAATACCAACACGAAGGAGGGCTATCAAAACTATCCTGCAAACTTTGACACTTTAAAAAGAGACTGGGAGCGTGTCTATACCGGACTTGAAAAAATCTATATGTTCCAGCTTCACCCCGGTTGCGGGGCAAAAATAGAAGGCTATTACAATGAACTGCGGGAGATTCAAAACCAACTTGCGGACAAGTACGATAATGTCGAGATCATGTCGACGATGGGTGTCACGGGGCACGATGGATGCCACTTTTCGTATGAGGGCTATCTGGAATTTGCCCGACGCATCTTCCCTTTGGTGTCACGTGATTTTTATGGGGTACAACCAGCTACCATCATTTCACCTCCCAAATTGGTAAGCGCTAGGTATGTGGGAGAAAAGGAGTTGGAACTCACATTTGATCAGCCCGTTGCTATTGAAGAACAAAAGGAAGTCAATGGCAAGGTCCATTTCCTGAAAAACCAGTTTTTCTTCAACAACAAACGGGACAGCGCTTTTGTCCCTGCGAAAGTCAGCAGGATAAGTTCGCAGGAAAACAAGGTGATCCTTACTTTCGAAACGGCCACATCCTACCGATTCGTCACCTATTTACCCGGCAAGTTCTATACGGGAACCAATGAATTCTACAAGGGGCCTTGGTTGACAGGTAGAGACAACAAGATAGGCGCATTAAGCTTCTATCAGCGTACAATCATGCCACTGATGAAAAAAACAGACAGAATTTCCTTCCTATCTCGATAGGATTGTTAATTAATGAATACGCCTTTGTAGCGGAAAATGTAGCTCATACACATTTTTAAGAAGCTCAGACTTGATTCATAATTTTATTCTTGAATTAAGACCATAGCCAGAGTAATCTCTAATCAACTTGATATTAACACAAAATATTTAACTGCAAATAGTTGTGCACAGGTGTGTCCTGCTCCTACTCAAAAAACAGGACAGTGCATTAAAGTGTTAATAATACCTTTTGAAAAATTAGAATTCGGTCAAAGACCTCATTCAATTAATTATTTAACCCAAAACCTAACCATATGAAAAAGCACATTACCATGCTAATGTTTTTCATGCTTTTAGCTGTTTTTGGCCTCCAGGCACAAGACAAAGTTATCAGTGGAAAAATTATCGATTCGTCAGGCGAAACTATGCCCGGCGTGACAGTGATTGAAAAAGGTACCTCCAACGGTACAGCCTCAGACATCGATGGGAAATACTCCTTGTCTGTTCCAGAGGGTGCTACTATCGTATTTTCATTTATAGGATACTCTTCCGTTGAAAAGACTGTCGGCAGCAGTAGCACAATAGATGTTACCTTGCAAGTAGATGAAGCTGAACTTGATGAGGTAGTAGTTATTGGTTACGGAACTCAAAAGAAATCTGATTTGACAGGTGCTGTAGGTTCTGTAGCTGAAAAAGATCTCCAGAATCGTCCTTCGGCTTCTTTAAGTCAAAACCTCTCAGGTAGAGTTCAAGGTGTGAACGTCTCTGTGAACTCCGGAAGACCAGGCGGTCGTGCCAATATTAGAATTAGAGGGAATACCTCCGTAAGTATTGCCAATGACCCACTGTACGTGATAGATGGAGTCATCCTTCATTCGGCAGGACTTGCTAATGGTAGTACTCCTATAGATTATATCAATCCTAATGATATTGCATCCATCGAGGTTTTAAAAGATGCTTCTGCTACAGCTATCTATGGTGCAAGGGGCGCCAACGGTGTTATTCTGGTAACTACCAAACGTGGTAGCAAGCAGGGAGGAACGATCACCTATGACGGGAATTTTAGTATTGGTGTTCTTCCAAAGAAAATTCCATTATTGAATTCAGCTGAATTCTTAGCTACAGAAGATCTGGCTTATCAAAATGCGCAGAAATATGATCCAAATGGTTGGGCGAATGGTATTTACAAAGATCCTGCGCTAAAAAGAACAGATCCAAATCTATTTGATTCTAATGGCAATCCTCTTTATGACACGGACTGGCAAGACGAATCATTTCAGCAAGCTTTCACTCAAAACCATCAGTTAAGCTTCACTGGCGGTAATCAGGATGATAGTTTTGGGGCATACCTTGGCTACAGAGATGAAAATGGATTGATGAAAGAATCCTGGATGAAAAGATTTTCAGGTCGATTTGTCTTTGATAGTAAAATCAAAAGTTGGGTAACTGTGGGTGGTGGCTTAAGCTACAATGACCAGAAAGAAAGTCAGGTAGATCCTCTTGGCAACGGTGGCATCATTGCCATGCGTCAGGTATTGGAAGCTTTACCTATTATTCCAGTAAGATATCCGGATGGTTCGTGGGCTGGAAATGCTGACTATCCAGGCATGGAAGGTGGTAACAACCCGCTACAGGTAGCTAAGGAAAGAACCTATATAGTAAATACTCAAACTGTATTGGGTAATATTTATGCTAATTTTTTCCTAGCTAAAGGACTGGAGTTAAGATCAAATATCTCCACAAACATCGTGAATCAGAGAATTGATTACTACGGTGGAAGAGAGCTGAACTATATCTCCAAAAATCAGGGAGGAGATGCCTACGTCACAAATGATAGATTGAACTCCTGGCAGTTTGAGAACTATCTGACTTATGTAAAAACATTCAATGAAAATCATGCGATCAATGCTATGGTTGGTCTTGCCTGGCAGCACGTGGATAGATTTAATTCTACTGCCAGATCCCAAAACTTCCAGGATGATTATTTCATGTTTAACAATCTAGGAGCAGGCGCAAATGCGATACAACCTCAATCCGGCAGTGTGGCATACGGACTTAACTCATACTTTTCCAGATTAAACTACACCTTAAGAGATAAATACCTCTTTACGTTTACAGGGAGAGTTGATGGATCTTCCAAGTTTGGGGAAGCAAACCAATATGCATTTTTCCCTTCAGCAGCCTTTGCGTGGAGAGCTTCTGATGAAAACTTCCTGGTAAATAGTGAAATAGTTTCCAATTTGAAATTCCGTACAAGTTATGGTGTAACGGGTAACTCTGAAATCACTGCTTATCAAGCACTTGCCGGAATGGGTAATTACTCTGTGATCTTCAATGACCAAAGAGAAATAGGAATAGGAATTAACCGTTTGGCAAATCCTGACCTTCGATGGGAGAAAACTACTCAGGTTGATATTGGAGCTGAGCTTGGATTATTCAAAAACAGATTGATGTTTGAACTTGACCTCTACAGAAAAGTCACTGACGACATGCTTTTGAGTGCTCCTGTGCCATCAAGCAGTGGCTATACTGTAGTGAGCAAGAATGTGGGTAGCATGGAGAACAAAGGGATAGAAGTTGGTTTGAATACAGTGAATTTCGAAAGAAACAACTTCTCATGGAATACCACTTTCAATTTCTCTTACAACAAGAACGAAGTAATTGAATTAGCTGGAGGATCTGACATTTTCCTAGGGTCAACTATAGTTAGAAAAGGAGAACCTGTAGGGTCATTCTTTGGATTTATCCATGAAGGTACCTGGAATACAAGTGAGGAATCTACTGCCGCCCAATACAATAAGCGATCAGGGGATATCAAATACCGGGACGTAAATGGTGATGGTGTTATCAATGATTCCGATAGAGTAATCATCGGTAAAGGTATTCCTGACGGCTTCGGTACTTTCGCCAACACATTTATCTTCAAGAACTTTGAGCTATTAGTGGATATCCAATACACTTACGGTAACGATGTGCTTTTCAGAAGCAAGCACTCTGCGGAAGATAGAACTGGTATTGCAAATAGTTTCAAGACCGTATTGAACGCATGGACTCCAGAGAATCAGGAGACTAACATTGCGCAAATCCGCCCGCTAACTGCAGGATATAATACTAACAATGATTCTGACAGGGTACAGGATGGTTCATTTGTCCGGGGAAGAAACTTGATGCTTTCTTATAATTTTCTACCACAGACACTTGAAAAAATCAGTGTAGAAAGAATGAGGGCATTCGTATCTGTTCAGAACTTCTTCCTTTCTACTAATTATGAAGGTTACGACCCTGAGGTCTCTACTTCAGGAGCTGCCTTTGATCAAGGTGTGGATCTATATGCCTATCCTAAGCCTAGAGTATTTATGCTTGGCTTGAGTATTACTTTGTAAATTTTAATTAGCAGAATCATGAAACGTATACAACACTATATAAATAAGGCATGTCTAGCTCTTGTGCTGTTATCAGCAGCAAGCTGTGCAGATTTTCTAGACGAAACCGATAATTCGAATTTCACCATAGACAATTATTTCACTAAGCCCGAGCATGCAAAAAGCGTAGTGAATTCCATCTATGAAAGTTTACAGCCTCAGATGTCCAGTGGATTTGGGGGTGGACCTTGGATGATGGTGGAATTTGCAACCGGCTTAGCAGATACAGAATTGGGACAAGCCCAAAACAGCCTTTTCGTCAAAGATTTGGTCAATAATTCGGATAATGGATATGGCCAGACTATTTGGACCAGTTTCTATAAAGGCATAGCTAACGCAAATATTGCTATCGCAAAAATCCCTGATATAACCATGGATGAGGCAGAAAAGCAAAAATTGATAGGAGAAGCAAAATTCCTTAGAGCTTACTATTACTTTAACCTGGTACGGATCTTCGGAAATATTCCGTTGACACTGGAGCCGATTGATCTAACTTCGGAAGATCTCTTTGCATCTCCTGCCAATCCGGAGGATGTCTTTAACCAGATTGTGATTGATCTGACTGAAGCTGAAAGTGCAGGACTTCCGATGAGAGAAACTAGCGGACGTGTATCTCTTGGAGCTGTTAAATCGCTTTTGTCTTCCGTTTACCTGACTATGGCTGGTTATCCATTGCAAAAGGGAGCAGAGTATCATCAATTGGCGGCAAATAAGGCTAAAGAAGTAATTGATTCTGGAGTATTTTCCTTGTTCAATTCGTACGATGATCTGCATAATACAGAAGTGAAAAACCTGGGCGAGAATATCTTCATGGCTCAGTTTGCGGCATTCATTTTACCATCTAGCTGGCAGGTTTCCATTATTCCTTACAATAGAGGGATCTCAAATTATAGTGCTGAAACAGGAGGGATTTTCGCGCAGGAGGAATTTGTGAAATCTTATGAGGATGGTGATAAAAGAGCAGATGAAAAGGAATTTTATTACACGAGCTACACACTACGCGATGATAGATCTAAGACTCTGGAGCTTGGTGATTACTACATTTACAAGCACTTCGATGACCTGGCACAGACAAGTACCACCAGTAGTGGAATGAATTGGCCTATTTTAAGATATGCTGAGGTTTTGTTGATCTTCGCAGAGGCTTCCAATGAAGCAAATGGTCCAAATTCAGAGGCTTACGCTGCCGTCAACGCCATCAGAAGTAGAGCTGAACTTGCTCCGTTGTCCGGGCTGTCTAAAGATGAACTTAGGGAAGCAATCTGGAGAGATAAATTCTATGAATTGTCTTTCGAAAATAAAACCTGGTATGACATGGTTCGAATCAGAAAAGGATTCAATGTTAAAACCTTGGAATTCGAAGATTATGTAGGACATCAGTTTGTTTACGGCCCGACACTTAAGGAGCGCGAATTGCTTTTCCCTATACCTACTGCAGAGATAAGAAATAATCCAAACCTTGTTCAAAATCCAGGTTATTAAGTTTCTCCAATGCTTATAGCATTAATAGAATTTAAGTTTATGAAAGGTATATTAAGAATTGCTTGTTTGACTATTCTCATATGCTGTACAAAGGAAGGTTTTGCCCAAAATGGCAAAACCTTCTTACAGTTTGCAGGGAAAGACGGCCCAGGTAAGGGTAAAAATGTAGTGCTGATCTCCGGAGACGATGAATACAGGTCTGAGGAGTCCATGCCGATGCTGGCAAAAATTCTTTCGACGCATTATGGTTTCAATACCACCGTATTGTTTCCCATCGAACCTGAAACTGGAAATGTGGTGCCCAGCTATCAGAATAATATTCCGGGCTTGGAGCACTTGAAGGATGCTGACCTGGTGATCATGCTGATCCGATTCCGGGATCTGCCAATGGATCAGATGAAGCAGCTGGAGAATTATTTCAAATCAGGAAAGCCATTCATCGCACTCCGCACATCCACACACCCTTTTGCGGTCAAGGATCAGAACTCTCCCTATGCGAAGTGGAGCTGGAACAACAAAACTTCAGGCTGGGAGGGAGGCTTCGGTCGGCAGATCGTCGGGGAAACCTGGGTTGCCCACCATGGCAAACATAAATATGAGGGCACCAGAGCCCTGATCGATGGAATGGACCGGGACGCAGATCATCCGATTTTGAGAGGGGTAGATGATATCTGGGCGCCTACGGATGTGTATTCTATCAAGAATTTACCGGCTTCCACCAATGTGCTACTTTATGGACAGTCCACTGCCGGCATGACTCCCGAAGCACCACTGATGTGGGACAAATCCATCATGCCGATCGCCTGGACGAAGAATTACTCGCTGGACGGTGGGAAAACAGGAAAGGTCCTGGGAAGCACGCTGGGTTCTTCGTTGGATTTCCAGGTGGAAGATATGAGACGGCTGATCGTTAATGCTTCTTTTTGGCTACTGGATATGCCTGAGGTGATTACCCCGGAATTGAATGTAGGGATTGTTGGGAATTACGAGCCGACGATGTTTGGGTTTGATAGCTTTCGGAAGGGAATGAAGGTGGAAGATTTTAAATAGACAATAGTAGTTAGTCCATGTGCCATGGACTGAAAACCACAAACTAAAAATGAACAAAATAGGATTTAATGTGCTGGCCTGGTCGGCAGAGATGTCGGAGGAATTATTGCCTGTACTGGATCGATTGAAAAAGATCGGATATGACGGAGCGGAGTTTTTTATCGGGGGTTCTCCGGAGGAATCCTTCAAACTGGTAGGCAGGCACTGCGCTGATATCGGACTGGAAGTGACGGCTGTGACCGTGATGGGGCCGGAGCAAAACCCCATTTCCCCTGATGCTAGCATCAGGGCCGCCGCCGGAGAGCAACTCAAATGGGTGATCGACAGAGCTGCTGATCTGAACGCACAGGTACTTTGTGGTCCATTTCACTCTGGATTTACTGTTTTTGCTTCGCGTGAACCGCTGGAAGAGGAATACAACTGGTCAGCGGAATACCTGCATGCGATGGGTGACTACGCCCAGAAAGCCGGAGTATTGCTGACGCCTGAAGCATTGAACCGCTTCGAATGCTACCTCTGCAATACCATGGAGCAGCTTTCTTATTTACTGAAGAAAGTAAACCATCCAAATGTGCAGGCGATGTTTGATACACATCATGCAAATATTGAAGAGAAAAGCTTGGCAGAAGCCATCAAGTTTATTGCACCACAATTGGGGCATTTCCATATTTCAGAGAATGACCGGGGAACCCCTGGGTCAGGTCATGTGAATTTTGACGAAACCTTCAAAGCCTTGGCCGATATCCAATATAAGGGCTGGCTGACAATAGAAGGCTTTACCAGAAACGATCCCGCTTTTGCCAATTCCATCGGTGTATGGAGGAATTTCTCCGAGCCATGGGAAATGGCGGAGAAAGGCTATGAGCTGATCCGAAGTAAGGGTGAGAAGTATGGGTTGTAATTTCAATATCCATGCTATTCCTAAAGCCTATTAGCATTATAAACCTTACTAATCATCCCGATTCCAATTGGAAGAATTTAGTTTCAAAATATTATTAAAGTCTTAAATATCATGTTTAATAAATCTCCCTTACCTATAACATTCCTATTACTAGCGATAGGGGTACTGACTTTTCAGTGTACCCAAAAAGAAACCATCGAATTGCAGCCCAACATGAGAATTGCACTCATTGGGAATAATCTGGGATCCAGAATGATGGATTACGGGAGTTTTGAGACGGAGATGCAGCTGCGGAATCCGGACAAAAACCTGTACATCCGCAACCTCTCCGATCCAGGGGATACGCCGGGATTCCGACCACGCTCCGGTACCAACGACCCCTGGGCTTTCCCGGGAGCAGAAGCTTTCCAGGATGAGTTTGCCACCCCGTCCAACAGTATCGGCCACCTGGAGAAGCCCGATGAATGGCTAACTCGTCTACAGACAGATCTTATCATTTCTTTTTTCGGATACAGCGAATCCTTCCAGGGAGTGGATGGACTGGAGAATTACAAGGCAGAACTAGATGCTTTTATCAAGCATACCCTCCGCCAGAAATATCACGACACCCTTTCTCCAAAATTGGTGATCGTTTCGCCCATCGCCTTCGAAGACCTCTCGGCTAAAATTGATGTGCCCGATGGAAAGTCCGAGAACGAAAACCTGAATCTCTACACCGTAGCCATGAAGGAAGTTGCCGAAAAAAACCAGGTACTTTTTGTGGATGCCTACAACCCAAGTAAGAACTGGTACTCGGAGACAGAGGAGGACCTGACTGTAGACGGCTCCCAGCTGAACGAAGCCGGTTACCAAAAGCTTGCAGTACTTCTTGCCGATGAGATTTTCGGAAAGCAAAAAATTGCCAATGATGCCAACCGGGAACTTGTCCATGAGGCAGTGCAGGAGAAAAACTGGTTCTGGAGAAATGACTACAAAATTCCCAACGGAGTCCATGTATTCGGTAGAAGATATGACCCCTTCGGTCCGGACAATTACCCTTTTGAACTGGAGAAAATCCGCCAGATGACCGCAATCAGAGATACGGCGATTTGGATGGCTAATAAAGGCGAGAAAAAAGACCTGGCTGCTGCCGACGCCAAAACAAACAAACTGCCGGAAGTGCAGACAAATTACAACCCTGAGAAAAACGGCAGTATGGAGTACCTCTACGGTGAGGCCGCACTATCAAAGTTAAAAGTGCCTACAGGCTATAAAATTGAGCTTTTTGCCTCCGAAGAAGACTGGCCAAATCTAGCCAACCCGGTACAGCTTTCCTTTGACAACAAAGGAAGACTTTGGGTGGCAGTGATGCCGAGCTACCCGCATTACAAGCCAGGGGATTCCCGCCCAGCTGATAAGCTGCTGATCTACGAAGACACGGACAATGACGGCAAAGCCGACAAGGAAACGATATTTGCCGACGACCTTCATCTCCCTATCGGGTTTGAACTGGCGGCAGAAGGGGTGTATGTTTCCCAGGGAAATAACCTGGTGATTCTCTACGATGACGACAAGGATGATAAATATGACAGAAAGGAAATCCTGCTGAGTGGATTTGATGATCACGATACCCATCATGCCATCTCAGCCTTCACTACGGATGAATCAGGGGCTATCTACATGGGTGAGGGAGTTTTCTTGCATACCAATGTTGAAACCTCCTACGGGACGGTTCGAGCTACTAACGGAGGCTTTTACAGATATACACCTAGCAGACATAAGCTTGAGCGTGTAGCGCAGGTGAGCATTCCAAATCCTTGGGGCATTGCCTTTGATGAGTGGGGACAAAACTTCTATGCGGAAACTTCCGGCCCGAATGTCAACTACATGATGCCGGCTTCTTTGCTTCCGCGCTATGGCAATGCGAATAACAAAGGCGCCAACCTTATAGAACAAGCTCACAAAGTACGCCCTACTTCCGGACTGGAATTTATCTCCAGCAGGCATTTCCCGGATGACATACAGGGAGACATGATCATCAACAATACCATCGGATTTCTGGGAACCAAGCAACACCAGATGATCGATGAGCAAATCGGTTTTTCCACCAAATGGAGACAGGATCTGCTCACTTCCACGGATAGAAACTTCCGCCCGGTGGATATGGAGTTTGCACCGGACGGCTCCCTGTATGTAGTCGATTGGCACAATATATTGATCGGCCATATGCAGCATAATGCCCGTGATCCGCTCAGAGATCACCAACACGGAAGGATCTACAGAATAACTTACCCGTCTAGACCACTGGTCACTCCGGCCAAAATCGTTGGGGCAAGCATTCCTGAGTTATTGGAAAACCTCAAGCTGCCGGAATATAGGACTCGTTACAGAACCCGCAGGGAGCTTAGAGGTCGTGACCAGCAGGAAGTCTATGATGCAGTTGCAGACTGGGCCAGCAAGCTGGACAAAAATGACCCAAGGTATGAACACAATGCACTTGAGGCACTGTGGGTCACCTGGGGGATCAACAAGGTAAATCAGGAACTGCTGGAACAATTGCTGAAAGCCAAAGACTACAGAGCCAGAGCTGCGGCGGTAAGAGTACTTCGCTACACCGGCCATCAGGTATCCAACCAGAAGGAGCTCATGACCGAGGCGATCCGGGACGAAAATGGAAGAGTTAGACTGGAAGCGATCGTAGCAGCTTCCTGGATGCCAAGGGAAGAGGGCTTGGAAATCCTCGCTGCTGCAGAGGGTACAGAAATGGAGGAGTGGATCACTCCTGCTTACGAAGCCGCTGTAGCACATATTTCAGGGCTTTCTGTGAAAGACAAAAAAGAGGAAGATATCAAATCCTCCCTGACAGGCTCTGATCGGGAGCTGTTTGTGCTTGGTAAGGAAATCTATGCTAGAGAAGGATTCTGTAGCACTTGTCACCAGCCTGATGGCCAGGGGCTTGTTGCCTCAGGATTTCCTCCACTTTCCGGTACTCCTTGGGTGACAGGCGATGAGGAAAGACTGATTAAAATCGTGTTAAAGGGCGTGATGGGGCCAATTTCAGTCCTCGGAAAAGACTATCCTGGCCAGGTTCCAATGACTCCTTTTGAAGGCATGCTGGATGATTCCCAAGTCGCCGCAGTCCTGACTTATGTGAGAAACTCCTTCGGCAACTCCGCTTCTGCGATCTCTCCGGATTTGGTGAAGAAAGTACGCGAAGAAGTTAAAGACCACACAGGCTTCTTCCAACCTGCAGATTTGCTTAAAGCTCATCCTATGGAGAAATAATAAAAAAGTTGATTTAGCAGGGCAATTCAACTATCTAAAAGGTAAAACTGAATTGACCTAAACGCTTTTCCACATCAAACAGAGGCTGTCTCAATATATGGGACAGCCTCATTTTTTGAATGTTGATTATATTTTGAATTGTGCGAGGATAATAGCCCATTAGATCTCTCTTAGGGCAGTAAGCTGTGACACTATTCGAAAAAGAGGTGAAGTATGAAGTGTTAATCAGTTGTGTTGATTTAAATAATTGATTATTAGATTTTTATGTGCTTCATATAATCTGGATGATAGTTTTCTTTTAGCTTGAACAGAAAGAGAGAATCGTACCGAAATATGAAAATCCGCAATCTTGTCAGTATCTAGATTTTTTGCTCAGCCAGTCAGAAGCTGACCGAATTGGCCTAAATGCCAGTATTTACAAAGGTTTATAATGCTTTTTCCCCTTCACCAATTGAAAAATTATCATAACCGAGACAGAATTTTATTTTACAAAGAACTGTGCACAGGTGTGTCTGGCTAAAAATAGTAGAACAGGACAGTGTAATTGACTGAGAATAATACCTTTTACAAAATTGAAATCGGTTTATCGGTTACATTTAATATTTACCCAAAATAATGTCCTATGAAAAAGGTTTTTACCCTAGTAACATTTTTTATGTTATTAATTGTTTTCGGATTGCATGCCCAAGACAAGGTTATAACTGGAAAAATAGTCGATACATCTGGCGAAGCGATGCCCGGTGTAACAGTCATTCAGAAAGGAACTGCCAATGGCACGGCCTCTGATATTGATGGAAAATACACTCTTTCCGTTCCTGAGGGAGCTACTCTAGTCTTCTCGTTTATTGGATATTCCTCCGTTGAAAAACAGGTTAGCTCAAGTAATGTCCTCGACATCACACTGCAGGTGGATGAATCCGAACTTGAGGAAGTGGTAGTAATAGGGTACGGAAGTCAGAAAAAGAGTGATTTAACAGGCGCGGTAGGAACAGCATCAGGAGAGGAACTTCAAGAACGTCCCACTTCATCACTGCCCCAAGCGCTATCAGGTAAAATTGCCGGTGCGAATGTGTCTCAAAACTCCGGGAAACCAGGAGGGAAAACCCAGATCAGGATCAGAGGAAATACCTCGGTAAGTCTTGATAACAGCCCCCTGTATGTCGTCGATGGTGTAATATTGGTTTCCACCACCTTAAGTGATAATTCCAGTCCTATTGATTACATCAATGCCAATGATATTCAGTCTGTTGAAGTGCTGAAAGATGCCTCAGCCACAGCGATATATGGTTCTAGGGGAGCTAATGGAGTAGTATTAGTTACCACAAAAAGAGGTAGCAATTCTGGGGTGAAAATAGGATACGACAGTTACTACGGAGTAGGGAAGATCGCAAAGAAAATGGATGTTCTTAACTCTGAGGAATTTTTGATGATTGAAGAGGTAGCTTACCAGAATGCCGAAAAATTTGATCCTGTGGGATGGGCGAACGGTAAATACACGGATCCAGTACTTAAGAGAACCAATCCTTTACTTTTTGACTCTCAAGGCAATCCCTTATATGATACAGATTGGCAAGATGAGGTGACTCAGTCAGCTTTTTCGCAAAATCATCAATTGTCTTTCACTGCAGGGGGAGAAAATGGAAGTTTTGGAGCCTTCATGGGCTATACGGGTGAAGAGGGAATTATGAAAGAATCTTGGCTCAAGCGATATTCAGGCAGATTAGTGTTTGATTCCAGTCTGAAAAATTGGTTCAAAGTAGGTGGAAGTCTAGGCTACAATCAGCAAACAGAAAGGTTAATCCACGATTCATGGGTAGGAAGGAATATGATTGAGGCTATTCCGATGATTCCTGTGAAATATCCTGATGGCACTTGGGCGAGTAATCTGGATTATCCAGGAATGGAGGGCGGTCCCAATCCAGTTCAAGTAGGAGAGGATTACCTGAAGTACTTGAAAACTAACACAGTTTTAGGGAACATCTTTGTCAATTTCACCCTCGCTGAAGGGCTTGAATTACGGTCTTCTCTAGGGATCAATTATATCAGTCAAAAAACTCAGGAATATGCTGGGCGTGAGCTGAATTTCATCGGAACACCTACGAATGGCTATGCGCAAATCTTCAACAATGATTTCTTTTCTTGGCAGTTTGAAAATTACCTGACTTATAACAAGACCTTTAATAATATCCACGCATTTACAGGATTACTTGGGATTTCCTGGCAGCAGACAGATAGATCCAATTACAATGTCCGAGTAAATGATTTTTCTGATGACTTCTTTACTTTCAATAATTTGGCAGCTGGTTCAGTGCCTGTTCCACCTACCTCAAGTGCCTCAGTCGAGGGGATAAACTCCTATTTTGGCAGAATTAATTATGGTCTCAAAGATAAATATCTCCTAACTGTCACTGGAAGGATAGACGGTTCTTCGAAGTTTGGAGCCAATAATAGATATGCATTCTTCCCATCAGCAGCATTGGCCTGGAGAGTTTCAGAGGAAGGTTTTCTTTCAGGTTCCACATTAGTCTCAAATCTTAAGTTGCGAACCAGCTATGGGGAAACTGGAAACTCTGGTATCCCTCCATACGGAGCCCTAGCAGGCTTGAGTAGTGGTTATTCCTACGTTTATGGCGGTTCAGTGGTGAAAGGTATAGGCAAAGGCTCTTTGGCAAATCCAGAACTGAAATGGGAAAGAACCAAGCAAATAGACGCTGGCTTTGAGCTGGGATTTTTTAATCAAAGGATCTCACTGGAGGTGGATGTGTACCGCAAAGTCACTACCGATATGTTGTTGAACGCTCCTGTTCCGCTGAGTAGTGGCTATGGTACAGTGTTCAGAAATATCGGCAGTATGGAAAATAAAGGGGTTGAGCTTTCTTTGAACACCGTAAATATTGAGAAGGGAGATTTCGCGTGGGAAACGATGTTTAATATTTCAATGAATAAAAATGAAGTTACGGCTCTTTCAGGAGGTAGTGATATTTTTTCTGGGAATACAATTATCCGCGAAGGAGAGCCGGTAGGATCATTTTGGGGTTGGCAACACTTAGGTACCTGGGGAAGTGATGAAGAAGATGAGGCTGCTGTCTATAACTGGTTGCCAGGGGATATTAAATTAAGAGATATCAATGAGGATGGTGCTATCAATGATTCTGATAAAGTGATCATAGGTAATGGTATGCCGAAGGGTTACGGAAGTTTTATCAATACAATTAACTATAAGAATTTTGAATTTTCCCTGGATCTACAATTCACTTATGGTAATGATATCATGTATCTAACCACCCGTCCTCAGGAAAACCGCCAGGGAATAGCGAATAGTTTAAGTACTGTTTTGGATGCTTGGACACCCGAAAACCAGGATACGGAAATTGCCCAATGGAGACCTGTGTCAGCCGGGTACGACAATAGGGATACAGACCACATGATCCAGGATGCTTCCTTTATCAGGGGAAGAAACATGTTGTTAGCCTACAATTTCCCACCCAATATCATTGAGAAATTACACCTTCAACGCTTAAGAGTTTACACCTCTATGCAGAATTTCTTTTTGCTGACGAAGTATCAAGGTTATGATCCTGAGGCTCAAACTTCCAATACCCCGTTTGGTCAGGGAGAGGTTAATTTCCAGCAATATCCAAGACCAAAAGTATTTATGGTCGGATTGAACGTTACTTTCTAATTTAAAATAAGACACTAATGAAAGCTCCTATAAAAAATAAATTACAAGTGCTATTTGTGGGAACCCTCTTGTTTTTAGGGACGGGGTGTTCCGATTTTCTGGATGAAATAGATCCATCAAATATCACTGCAGATAGTTATTACCAGACTGCCGAACATGCTCAGACTGCGGTGACTGCTGCGTATTCCAATTTGAAGGATATACGCGGAGGTTCTTATGGCGGTGGTCCATGGCTCATGGCTGAGTTTGCGACCGGATTGGCTGATTCCGATTTGGGTCAAGCGGATAACAGTAATATTATCAGGAATTTGAATAATAACTCGGACAACGGCTATGGTTTGGCTCACTGGAGATCCAACTATGAGGGAATTGCGAATGCAAATTTGGCGATATCCAAAATCCCTGGAATTCAGATGAATGAGCAATTAAAGCAAAGATTCATAGGCGAAGCCAAATTTTTGCGAGCTCACTTTTATTACCAATTGGTAAGGCTGTTTGGCAAAGTTCCTCTCATTTTAGAACCTGTTGATTTGGCGTCAGAGGATTTATATCCCACTCAAGCTTCTGAGGAAGAGATTTACGCACAGATTGTTACTGACCTGACAGATGCAGAAGGCTCAGAATTACCAGCTAAGGATCCTGCAGGGAAGGTTACGCTCGGAGCTGTAAAAACACTTTTGTCCAGTGTCTATTTAACTATGGCTGGATATCCATTGGAAAAGGGCGCCACTCATTACAAGTTGGCAGCAGATAAAGCCAAAGAAGTAATAGATAATGCAGGGACGTATGGCTATAGTTTGTTCTCAAGTTATGATGATTTGCATGACCCGGCTATGAAAAATATTGGAGAAAATATATTTATGGTGCAATACAAAACGCTTACAGCACCATCAAACTGGCAGCCTCTAATAATTCCATACAATATGAATATTTCGGCTTATTCTGATCAGACGGGCGCTATATATGCAAATCTTGATTTTATTAAATCTTATGAGGAAGGGGATAAGAGGGTAGAGGAAAAACAATTTTATTATACCGAATATTCTTTAAAAACTGATCGCACAAAGACCGTAAATCTAGGAGGCTATTTTCTGTATAAACACTTTGATGTTCAAGCTAATTTATTGTCGGCAAGTGCTGATTTGAACTGGTCGTTATATAGATATGCAGAGTTGCTATTTATCTACGCCGAAGCTTCCAATGAAGTATCTGGTCCGACACCTTTAGCATATGAAGGCTTAAATGCAATTCGGAATCGAGCAGGGTTGGAGCCTAAGTCTGGACTTTCTCAAGCTGAATTCAGAGAAGCAGTATGGAGAGAGAAGTGGCATGAAATGAGTTATGAAAGCGTCACTTGGTTTGATATGGTCAGAACTAGAAAGGGATATAATGTGAAAAATGGAACTTTCGACGAGTTTGTAGGACACCAGTTTGCCTATGGACCTACTCTGACTGCAAGGGAATTATTATTCCCTATTCCTACAAGTGAAGTTAGAAACAATTCAAATTTGGTCCAGAATCCTGGTTACTAAAAAGGATGTTCTAAACGATATCTAAATTATTTGAAATTAATGTAGTACAGTATAGAAAGGGTTTATATTTTAAAGAGGAGTTGGATGCCACAAATGCGGTAGTACTCAACTCCTTTTTCTTGATAACATTGTAAAAATGCCACCCAAATTATATGTTTCACCTTAGCAAAGGATCTGAATATATTTCTTTTATAATAAAATAATCCTAGGATATAAATTCTCAAGACAGTGAGTACTGAGGCATTATCAAAACCTATTTTCATCATTAAATATATTGATGCTAAAGGTTGTTGCGATGTTGGGGATTTGAATCCTGAAGCAATTTTAATCCACAATAAATCAGAGGTTTGTTGCCAAATTTAAGTAATCTATAATTGTATAGGCTGTGACATGATCAATCCCATTATGAAAAATATTGCTCTGTTCTTTTGTAGAAAATTGTTGCTTTTGGGTCTGCTTGTCCTGTCAACACAGGTTGCTTTGTATGCTCAAGATGAGGAGGATCCTTATGCCAAAACTCAATCTAAAGCCAAAAGTAGTATGCATTCTATCCGAATAGATCCCGAGAGTATTACAGTCGTTGCGAGCAATATGGGTGAATTGGGTGGGAATCTAGAAGTAACTAATCGGAACTACATGGATCTGTGGGCGAGTGCTAATGAAGCCGGACCTGGAACGGTGAAGTGGATTTTGTCGGCTCCTTCAGCGGGTGAATACGATGTAGATGTAGTTGCTTTTGGTGATGGGTCCGAATTGGTATTTACCTGCAATGGGGATAATGAGACGATAGTAATAAGCGGGAAGAATTGGGATAAGATCAATCTGGGTAAATTTAAATTGAATGCAGGAAACAACTCACTCACAGTATCGGTGACCGCCTCCGCTGATTTTCGACTAGGCTCTCTTGAATTGACCAGACCTGCGATTAAAGCAAAGATCGAAAAAGAGGCTTTGGGCCAACGGCAAGATGCCGATTGGTTCAAAAATGCGGGTTATGGATTGATGTTTCAATGGACAAATCGTGCGACACCGATTCAAGGCCCTATCAAAAAATGGCAAGACAAAGTTAATGACTTTGATCTGGATGGATTTGTAAGTATGGTGGAGGAGTCAGGTGCGGCTTATGTGCTGTGGTCTGTGACTTGGGGAGAACAGTATATCTCTGCACCGATTCAATCTCTGGACGAAATTATCGCTGGACGCACCACCCAAAGAGATTTACTGGGAGAGATGGCAGATCGACTGCATGAAAAAGGCATCAGGCTTATCTTCTACTATCATTACGGGTACGAATGTTACCATGCCAGGGATATGGAATGGCTGGAAGCGGTCGGCGGGCTCGATGCCGATAAAACTGAACTCTATGATAATCTGATGAAGATTATTTCTGAAATCGGCCTCCGATATAAGGACAAGTTGGACGGCTGGTGGTTTGATGGAGGAGAAAGGTATTACAACACCCATTTCGATGGTTCATCTGCTGAAGTTGGGATTGTATCAGCCCCTTTCAAGGAGATCACCCAGGCTGCGAAAGCTGGCAACCCATCAAGAATTATTGCTTACAACTCCTGGATTAAGCCCATGCTTACACCTTATCAGGATTATTTCGCAGGAGAAGGATTTCAAACTTATTCTGAACTCGAAGATGGGAGGTTCACTACCGGAAAACACAAGGGTTTAATGGCTCATTCCTGTTTTATCCTTGAAAAGAGTTGGGGGCATATAGAACCCGACTCCCCAATCAAAAGCCCGAAGTTTTCGGTAGATAAGCTCACTGAGATGATTCAGTTTGCCCAAACCAATAAATATCCGCTTTCTATAAATCTGGAGATGTATGAAGACGGGTCCGTTTCCCCGGAGTCAATCGAATTGTTGAAACAAATCAAGACAGTTATCAGAGACTGATTTGATTTCAACAACAGATACATTATTATTCACAAAGCGATCTCCTACCAATTAATTGGTTCTACCCTGAATTTGATGGGAAAACCAGAAAGACAAAAAGTGAAAAAAATTGAACATAAATCCGCTCTAGCTACGGTCCTGATTTGGCTGTTGTTTTCATACGCTCCTGTCATGTCGCAGGTATCAGAGAAACCCAATATCATCATCATCTATACTGATGATCAGGGCTATGGAGATGTAGGGGCTTTGAATCCTGCGGCAAAATTCCACACGCCAAATATGGACAAGATCGCAAATGAGGGAGTGATTTTTACCGACGGGCATAGCAGCGATGCGGTCTGTACACCCTCAAGGTATTCCCTTCTCACGGGCAGGTATAGCTGGAGAACTTCCCTGAAAAAAGGAGTGCTGGAAGCAGATGGACCTGGATTGATCGAGGAGGGAAGGATGACCATTGCTTCTTTGCTTCAGGAAAGTGGTTACAATACCGCCATGATAGGCAAGTGGCATTTGCAGATGGATTTTGCGGGCACCCTGGGCAAAGACAGAGACTGGTCGGCTCCCTTTGTGGGAGGTCCGATAG
>TARA_R110002012_G_scaffold61490_2_pt1 | contig 21335 bp, 12 predicted proteins | sample TARA_R110002012 | Tara Oceans TARA_R110002012 (sample SAMEA4396515) | marine metagenome | biome: Westerlies Biome; feature: [DCM] deep chlorophyll maximum layer (ENVO:01000326); material: water (ENVO:00002006), including particulate matter (ENVO:01000060) such as... | depth 40 m | reverse complement strand
CTATTTCTTAAAGAACCAATTAATAAATAGTCAAATATTTTTCTAGCTGTATCATTAGGGAGAGTTTCTTTATAATTCTTAATTTGCAAGTCTAAATCAGCTTGGTCTAATAATTTAGTTCTCTTTAAAGCTTTTCTTGACTTTGCTAAAGAAGGCATATTAAAAACTTCCCTTAATATAATTTCATTCATTACTTTTAAAGATTCTGATTTATCTTTTTCTATTTTTTCAGGACTTCCAAGATTATAACCTTTTCCATTTCTATTATACTGTTGTGCTTTACTTAATTGCTTAGCTGCTTCAGCAACTTTAGACATTTGTTTAATTATATCTTCAGGTACTTCATTTTTAGATATTTCTTTATTTAGCAACTTAACAGTAGTCATATCATGTAAATCTTCAAATAACTTCCAAGAAGCTCTTTCTACTAAAGCGTCTAAAGCCTCAGCTACTTTTTTAGGATTTATGTAGTCTAAATTTTTATTACCAAGTCCTAAATCAACTCCATATTTTTCTTTTAATAAAGATACTATTTCTTTTGGATTTTTAGATTTTAAACTTATAATAGCAGAATTACCTAATCCTTCTCCAACTACAGCTTTAACTTCATTGCTTTCAGGTGTTTTTAAATAATTTCTACCTAACAACCTTTTTAAATATCCTAAATTACCAGCTTCTTTATTAGCTATATCATATAAATTTTCAATTCCACTTTTATTAAGTCTGCTAAACACATCTATGCTTAAGTTTAAATTTTCAATTGTTTTTGCAAATTTAGGAAGAGCACTGTTAATCATATTATTGTCAAATGATTCTATTCCCTTTGCCATTTCCATTTGTTCTCTAGTTGTCCACTTTCTGTTTTCATTCCAATTCCTAGAGTAAAAAGCACTATTAATTTTATATATAGTATTATAAGCTGTATTCTCATTTGGAGTCAACTCTATTCCAAATTTAGGTAGCTTTTGATTCTTTGCCTTAACCCATTTTCCAGTTTTAGGATTATAAACTTCTACTTGTTTATCAAAATAAGAATTTTCTAATATAGATTTTAATTCGGGCATTGTTTTAAGACCTGTGTGGTCCATCGGGTCAGCTCCAAAAGCAGTCATTCCAGTTGTAAGTAATTTTTGTCTAGTACTAGGTTTTTTAGCTATATTTACTCTTCTTACAAGTATGTCTGGCTTTGTTCCTTTACCTAAAATTTTACCTTCACTTAATATTTCTTTTCCTCCAGGAGCATCAGATATAGAGTTCCAAGCAGCTCTCATATTTTGTGTCATAGAAACAATAGAAGAAAAAAGATTACGCCCTTCAGAAGCTATATCTCCAGCTCTCATTCTTAAACCAGGATAATATTTAGCATATGGATGAGCCTTACTATCTCCTTTTAAAACTTCTACTATATCCTTTGGAAGGCCTAGCTCTTTTAATCTTTTAGGGTCTTTCTCAAGAAGTTCAGTGTCAAACATCTCTTTAACGTCTACTAATTCACCTTTTTTATTTACAAATTCTTGTTTTTGATTTCTAAACATATCTTTAAAAGCTTTTTTCATTTTAGGACTACCAAAGTATACAGTTGCATGGTCACCGTCTAAATCAGCACCGCCTAAAGCTCTTAATACTCTACCGTGTTGTAAAACGCCATGGTCTTGTATACCAGTAAAACCTCTAAAGTTTAATACCTGAGCTCCTGACATAGCATCTTGAGGAACTCTAACATTTAAAGCCTCAAATACTTCTTCAGCTTTTTTCATATCTGCTTTTGAAAGCTTTCCGTTGTCATATTTTTCCCAAAGTTTTCCTAAAGTAGTTTTTTTCATCTTAGGAATAGTAGTTTCAATAGGTGTTGCTTTAAATAAATCTCCTAAATAAAATAGTTCATCAGCATTTACTCCCCACTTTTTTTGAGCTGCTTTATCAGAATTTAATTCAGGAAATAGTTTTTGAAGATAAGCATCATAGGGTCTCATTCTTGCTTCTACAGAATTATTTACAGATGGATTAAATACTTTATCAGAAACCCAAGAAGATAAAGCTTTTTCTACATAAGGTTTGCTATAAACATCAAACATCATAGGGAAAGCTTCGTTTCCTAATGCAGCAGTATTCTTTATAATTCTATCAGCAGTTTGAGTAAAGCTACCTAATCCTTGTATTTGTTGTTCTAAATCAGAACCACTTATTTCTCCTAGCATAGACAAATTATCTATAGCTTCTTTATTAGTCTTTAATATTTTTAATAACATTTCTTGTGCCAATAGCTCTTCACCAGGAGTTCTTAAAACTTTAAGGACTTCATTAACGCCTAATTTGTCAAAGTTTTCTAATATAACTTCTCTATATTCTTCTCTCTTAGAAGGAGAAACTTCATCTCTTAATTTTAATATTAAATCATTATAAGTTTTCTGCCCATTAAAAGATTCTTGTGCAAAAGTTTGATACCAGTCATTAATAACTTTTTGATTAGTTTCTTTAAATGTTCTAGAATGAGGAATAGACATTAGCTGTTTATATATTTTATGAGTTCCTTTTGTAAGTTCAGGTCCATTCTTAACAGAATAGCTGTATTTAAACGCAGAAGGGTCTATTTCGACTATATTATTAGCATCCCCATATAAGTTTAGCTTATCCCCTTTTAAGTCGTAAGAACCTGGTTTTAAGCCTCTGTCTCCAAGTTGTTTTATAGAGCTTTTCATTATAAGCATATTTAAGCCTTGGCCATTACCATGAGCTTCCATCATCTTTGACATTTCAGGATGAACTTTATGTACCATATATTTGCCTAATGTAGTACCTTTATTAGGGTCTTTAAGTATTAAGAAAGATTTATTTGACCCAGTATAAGGCATACCAGCATCTAAATTTTGAACATCTACTATTTTTTCTGTTGCTAATATAGCTCCATCAAACCCTTCAGGTATTTCTATGTTATTAGCTTTTAATATATTTTTGACCTTAGCAGGGTCATCTATTAACGAGCCTTTATAATTGCCGTTTTTATTTAATTTTAAGTCAACATTATTTTCTTTAGCCCAATTTAAAATAAACTGTTTGTCTCCAGAATAACCAGAAGTATTCCATATTTGAGTTCTTTTATTAAAACCTGAAGCATTACCTATATAGCCAGGACCCATTACTTCTTCAAGCTTAGTCTTGTTATTTAATGACAAATCATACGCAATATTAGACTTAACTACATTCTTCCAGTCTTTTATTTTAGCAAAATTTGAATCCCAATTTTCATAGTTTTTAGGTAATTTAACTTTTACCTTTTTATAATTAGGATGATATTTGACAAATATAATTCTACCTTTATCTCCTGCACCAGAATAAGGATGCATATTATAAAGGTCTTTCATGTCTTGTATTTTTCGTTCTCTTATCTTTTTTGCTTCTTTAATAGCTTCTGCTTCAGGTAAATTTCTTTCAAATTGTAAATATTCTTTTAATCTAGATATTTCTACATCTCTATTACCTACAGTTATCGTATCCCATAAAGCAAACATACCCTCTTCAGGCATTTTCTTAACTAAATCTCTATATACTTTTTCTATTTCTTTTGTAGGTTCTATTAAAAGCTTTCTTTCTCCTGATAATGTGTAAGGATTATTTATATCAGCAATACCAGTTTCCAATTCACTTGCTTGAACAATTCTTACAGGAACTCCTTTTTGTTGCCTTGTCATCCATTGACGTAATTCACCTCTCATCTTAGGTTCAATCTCTATTCCTAATTCTTGCTCTATAGCCTTAAACCATTGTTCTGACCTAACATGCTTATATTCCTCTGCAGTTCTGTCTCCTCTGAAAATATAATCTTCTGATAATTCAGAAGCTTTTTTAGACATCTCTGCTATTCTTTGATTGACTTCAAATGGAGTTTCTAATTCTTTTTTAAGTTTCTTTTGAAAGTATTCATGCATAGAATACATTATTTTATTATCCCAATTAGTAGATAGTCTTTCTGCTGTATCTGGAGTTTCGCTTAAAATTGGGTTAGCTTCTTCTATTTTTTTACGTTCTTGTTCATAGACCTCTTTAAAACCTTCTTTGTCATATTTTTGAAGTAAATCTTGCACTGCTCTAGATTCTCTATCTTTTAAAATCTTTGACCCCGTTTCAAATGTTTTACCTCCAAATACACTATATATCTGAGGTAGCTGAGGTATTTTATCATAAACTTCAAACTTAGCAGTCTTAGGATTATATTTAAACCATTGTCCTTTTTTCATATTCGCATCAAAGACAAATGTAGGTTTATTTCTATTAATAGCCATTTGCGTAGCGTATTTAGTTACTCCACGTGTCCCTTTTAATGTAGGACTAACAGAGTCAAATATAATTACAGAGTCTGCAAAATCTACTTTAGCAAAATCTCTTTTTAAACCTTCTCTTATTGTATCTGTTCCTAGCTTTTTAGTTTCTTCAGGTTCTAATTTTAAATCTTTAATAGCTCGTCTAATGGCTTGAGTACCTTTATCTAACGTTTCACTGTCTAGAATAGTTCTTTCAGTAAACTTTCCCCTACCTGCAGTACTAGGAGAATCTTGTCCAGATAAAAGTTGTATAGTACTAACTCCTCTTTTTTCTACTTCTCTAGAAAATATAGACTCTATACCTTTCTTACCACTTGTCAGTACATGAGCTACATCAGGAGTTATATCAGGAGTTGCAGGTTTAGCTTTTTTAGTTTTTGTTTTAACTTTATTAATAAAATTAAAAAGCTTATTTTTTTGAGACTTTCCAAAATCACCTATTCTTCCTGATTTTTCTGCTGCTTTAATCCTTCTACTTATTTGCCAAAGTTCTCTTCCAATCTTACCATTATCTTTATTTATGATTTCATTCCATGACAAACCTTCATTAGATAGTTTTTTAATTTTTTGTATAAGCTTGTTATAGTAAGTCTTAACTATCTTTCCATGTTTTGTATCACCAAAACCAATTTTAAGACCTATATACTCTGCCGTTGTCTCACCTAAAAAATCCTTCTCAGTTTGACCTGGATTTCTAGCAAGCCAATCCTTTAAATTGTCTTCATAAGCTTTGTCTATATCTAGTTTTGTTTTTTTTCCTGTTTTAACGTTTTCAACTTCAACTATATTAACTTGCTTTTCCTTACTAGTTATCTTTTCACTTAGCTTTGTAAGTTCTTTTTTAAGTTTTAAAGCTTTTTTAGCAGTATCTTTTTTCTGATGCTCAAAAACTTCTTTCTCAACATCGATATTTTCTTTTTCAAATAACTTAGGTCTTTCTCTTTTTGCTAATTCGTATGCAGCAGAAGTTTTATCTTCAGGGTAAGAACCAGTCCATTCTCTAGCCATTTCTCTAAGTTCTGTTTTAACTTCAGGTTCTATTTTCTCCCATTTTATACCTTTAACTCTCTCAGCATCCATAGTTTGTTCTATAGCTATATCTTTTTTGGCCGCAGGTTGTACTTTTTCGGAGAATATTTTCTGTGCCCTATGTCTAGTCCATGGTTTTTCATTTCCTCCGAAATAAGCACCTAATAAGTATTCATATATTTGTTCTGGAGTAGTAGCACCTCTTAGTGTAGATGGAATACCCATAAAAGCAGAACCAGCTAATGCTCTAACCCACTTTTCTGCTTTTTGAGATTCCACAGGTATTTGATATTGCTTTCCACCAGGTACATTCTTGCCTATTAAATTACCGATTCCTCTAAATACACCACCAGCTATAGCTCCTCCTTTAAAGCTATCAATAATAACTCCCATACCTCCGTCAACTGCATGTTGCCAAGATGATATAGCACTAGCAGTACCTAAGTTAAAGGCACCTTCTGCTAAGTTTTTAGTTTGAGGAGAAAGTAAAAAGTCTTTAGCACTTTTAAAGCTATCGTATCTATTACCAGCATTTGACTTTAAAAAAGTATTTGCAATCTTACCAGCTTTAGGAGTAATGATTTTCTCTGATAAGTATAAAGGCCAACTCTTAATTCCACTTACAGCTTTAGCGGCGCTAGCGACTGATTGTGCTTTATTAATCATTCCTGCTGCTGCTAATCCTTTACTAGCCCAACCTAGAGGTCCTGATAATATACCAGGAGCAAATCCTACTAAATGCCCTAAACTACGTGCTATTCCTGTGTATTCATTCTTAGGAGGGTCTGCCATATTAAAAGTAGTAAATCCTTCCATAAAACCAGCACCTGCTTGCTTTATAGCTTCTCCTATAGAGAACTCTCCTTCATAAAATGGAACATTATGATAGTGAGCGTGATGACGCAAATCTTCTATAACATTTTGATATCTTTTAGGGTAAAGCCCGTAAGCTTTTATTAGGTTTTCAGTTTGTTGTTTACTTAAGGAAGGAGCAAAACCTTCGCTAGGAATGTGTTGTTCGACTGCCACACTATAGTTTTAAATTCGATATTGATTGCTTAGTTTTTCTTTCAGAAAAAGCATCTTTTAAAATGCCTGCTATTTGAACTGCTGTTGCTGCGTCAAGTGCTAAACTAGCTGCCCCTGATAAACCTCCTGTTAAAGGAGTAGCAGCTTTACCTGCAAGACTTACGCCCATTTTTGCAATTAATTTAGAAGCTGTTTTCCATCCTACTTTTTTCCTTAGCGTTCCTAATACTTTTTTCAGGCCATGTTTTTTAATATAACCTCTAATGCTAGTTGTAGCCCCTTTAGATGCTTTAGTTTGAGTACCAGGCTTTCCAGTATCACCAGGCATAACTCTCCATTCGCCACCCAATTTTGATACACCACTACCAGGAATCTTTTTTGCTGCTTTCATTGCTTTTCTTTTATTAGAAAAATTTTTAACTTTATCCATTGTACTTTTTGCAACATCTCTAGTTTCTTGAGAAGGTCCAAACATTCTTGAAGCTGTTTCTTTCAATCCAAGACCAGCTTTTTTTCCTTTAAATCCTTCAAAGACTGCTTTAGCTTTCATAGCTGTTGGGTCAAACATACCGTCTCCCATTGCTCCAGACAGTGCAGTTGGCATAAATCCTTCTTGTGTTATATAATTACTTAAGCCAGATTCTGGAGATAACGAATCTAATCTAATTAAACTTTCTTTAAGTTGTGGACTTTGACTGATAAGATTTTTTATTGATTTCTTTCCAATACCTCTATTTTCCATAGATTGTAATTTAAAGCCTATTTTATTAGCATAATCTGCATATTTAGCATTATATAATTGTTGAAAGTTTTGATAATCACTAGCGTTAACATTTCCCATAAAGCCACTAACATCGTTTTTATATTTTTCCCATTCATCAGACATTGAACCTACAGTAAAATTAATAGCTCCATCTCCAAATTGAAGATTTCCTCTAGTATCAGTTTCAAATGGAAGGTCCATATTTAAATCTTTTTGCATCCACCAATTATTAGCTCTTTTAGCTTTTGCATATCCAGGAATATTGCCAACGATAGAACCTATCTGTTTTGCTTGCCTTCTATCACGAGCAATTTCTTCTCTATTTATTCTAGAATCAAGCTGAGTTATAGAATTTAATAATCCAGTATCTAAAGCCACTAATATTCTCCTAATCCTGCCATAGCATTAAACATATCAGTTCCTAAACCTTTTCTAGCAGAAGCTCTGTAATCGCTTTCTTTATTTTGTTTCAATCTAGCTAAATAAGCATTAGAGAACATTGAGCCTAACCCTTGTTGCATTTGGCCTGCTCCTTGTAATGCTCCTAATCCTTGAGAAAATCTAGCATTTAAACCTGATTGAAACTGCTGATTAACATCACCCATAGCTCTATTCATCCCTGTTTGAGCATTCATCATAGCTTGCCCTGCAGACATTCCTGTTTGTGCAGCCATTCTTCTAGCATTCATCATCTGTTGTTGTCCAGATTGTGCTGCTCTTTGTTCCATAATGCTTCTCATTCTAGCATTAATATCAGAGTTAGGGTCCATTAACCCTTGACCAGTATCGCTAATATTGCTAACAATATCTTGAGAAGGTCTCATTATTGATTGTATTTGACCAGGATTAATCCATTTGCCAAATTTAAAACCTTTGTTTAACTCATCTTTGTATGCTGTGCTATCTGCCCAATTACTCATTAATATCTCCTGTAATCTGTATTATAATATACACATGTTTGCTATTTAAAAGCAACATATTTATTCATTAGACGTATTTGTAGTCTTTCTTTTATTTATAAGAGTATAAGCAGTTTCTTGTTCTCCTGTTTTAGCTGATACCCATCCTTCTTGACCCTTAATATGTAATTCATAAGAATCATTACTTGTTTTTACAAGTTTAATATCTCCTACTTTTCCTTCATAATCTTGACTAGAAGATATGTCAGATTTATTTGTTGCATCTTTTAATTCATTTAAATCTTCATATATTTTCTCTATAGCTCTTTGAACTTCATTATTAGATACTTTAGGAGCTGTTAAAGAGCTTTTTTCTTTATTATTAAGTTTCATTACTTAACTCCTTTTCTTCTGAATATAATGCCAATTCCATCTAATTTATTTGCCATTTTAGTAACAAGAAACTGTATATATCTTCCTGATTTATAAGCTCCTTTTATTGTAACTTTACTATCTGGAGAAGTTTTAGTAAAAGTTTTATCAGAACTTTCAACTACGTTACCATCTACAGCTATTGACATTGAACCTTTTATTTGCCCTGTACTACTAATTACATTATCATCATTACCTATCATTCTTATATTTTTCCAATTTTTCTTTTGACTTTGATGACCTACTGTAATCTTCTTAGACAAGAATTGCCAAGGTCTAGATTCTGAACCACCTAAATAATCTACTATGAAATTCCCTTGAGTAATAAAGTTTTTACCACTTGATGTTTTAATTATACTAGAAGGCTTAAGAACTCTTGATTTGTCAAAAGTTCCCCCTCCATCATCTCCTGTAGATACTTCCCATAAATCCCATCTTTGTCTTAATAAAGAAAAAGCCCAACAGTAATACCTAGAAAAACCAACTAATGCATCTGGTAATTTTTCAACAAAAAATAGCACTGCATTTCTTTTATTGTCAAATACTATTTTAGGATTCATAGAACTTTTATTTCCTGCAGTTTTTTCCCAACTTAAATCTGATATATTAAAAGCGCTTATATCAGTTCCTCCTCCAGTTTTAATGCTTTGAGATATTACTTGAGGGTCAGAACCTTTATGCAAGTATGCGTTGTGTCTATCACAATAAAACATGCCAAATTCAGTTATTAATAAACTTTCCATTCCAACACATCCAGAACCTTCATAAGTATCTTCTATTCTTAAAGTTTGTGGATTAATCTTATATGTATTTGTTTCATCAAAAGCGTATAATCTTCCTCCAAAATTAGCAAGAGCAGTAGGCTTACTTGGCAATGTTATAAAATCATTAGCCCAATTAAACAAATCAAACTGTCCTGGCAAAGACCTGAATATCATATGAGATGCATCTTTTATATTAGGATGTGAACAATCTCCTACAAAATGATAACCATTTGAAGTTGTTGCAATTCCATATTGAGCAAAAGGATTTTCTAATACTTCAGAATAACCTGCTCTAGATTCAAAAGTAGCGCCTAGACTTCCATTATCTTTTATTTTTATACTATATTCGTCTTCTATTTTAGTCCATTTACCATCAGTTTCAATTTCAGAAACAAGTCTATACAAGTCATATATATTGTTTTTTCTATATACACAAACAGAAGTCAATCTTTTACTTGGGCTTACTATCGACAAAGATACTTCATAATCTGAATATGTCGTGTCTGATGGAATTTCTGTAGGCTTAAAACTAGAACTACTTAAAGGACCTTCTTGATAGCCATCATACACATATGATATTTTATAAGAATATTCTTCATTACTTGTAAAATTAGGAGTTCCTGTGTTAGGAGGAGATGAAGGAGATAATTTAACCTTACCTTCAGTTTTCTGTAAAAAAGAACCTACATTTGTATTTTTATTACTTAAATAACCAAGAGATTCATTTTGAGTTGATGTTTTGTTCCATCCTGAAAGATAAGATTTATCAAGAAATGAAATATTCTCTTTTAATGTTGAATCTGTTGCTCCTAAAGTATATGTATTTCCTATCATTTGTTCTAGAAACCCAGATACATAAGCTCCTGAAGTACTTAAACACATATAATTTATAATAAAACTACATTTATCTGTTCGTAAGCCAAGATTTCCGTGAGTTTCATTATTAGAATCATAATCGTATACTTCCCCCTTTACAAAACTTCCTGATAAAGCTATTCCTTGCATACCTTCGATAATTAAAGGATTAGATTTTACTCCTGTATTGTATCTTTCAACTTTGCAATGCAGAGGTTCATTTCCCCACATCCCAATAATAAAAACATTTGAAGGAATATCTTCTTTTTCTTCTGTAACAAATTCTATTACACCATTTTCGTCTATTATTTCTGAAGACATAACCCAATCTCCCGCTAAGCTAGAATAATCTACATTTGTATCTTCTTGGTTTATATTTAAATGTCCTACATTTGTAATTTTTATCTTTTCTCCAGCAGAAAATAATATACTATCAGTATCAATTAAAGATTCATCGTCTGATTCTAACAATCCACTAACCAGATAGCTTCCTCCATGATGACCAGTAGGGCTATAACCTATAGGAGGAGCTGTAGTTCTAATTTTTAAATATACTCCACCATTTGGACCATTAAAAGGTGTTATAAGAGAATGTATAGTTTCTCCTGAATTACTATATCCTAAATAAGGACTTGTAAAATGATTATCTATTCTAACAGGACACAAAGCAGCATCTCTAGATTTTATTAAACTAACAGTTGTATTATGTCCTTGTGATGGGTTTGAAGGTAAAGGATAATGAGTTCTCATATATACTCTAGAATCAAACAGTCCTACATTACTCTCCCCATCATCTATGTTCCATCTTGCGTTTGAATTGTAAGTATCTCCATGCCTTACATCTATTAAATTATGGCTTGCTGTAGTCCCATCGTAAACTTTTGTAGTTGTGCTTGCTCCTGTTGTCCCGTATGAACATATTACTTTTCTGGCATAACTATGACCACTAAAATAAGAGTCAGAAATAGTTTCTAATGGGGTATTATCAAAATCTGTCATAGAGTCACTAAATTCATCTTGAAAACTCCAAACAGCTACCATATCAACTAAAGCCCCTTTTCTGTAAAAAGGAGGTTTTCTTTCTCCACTAGCTTGCCAATTTGAAAGCAAAGATGTTTGCCCTTCATCAGGGTGTAGTCCTTCAAGATTTCCAGGTTTATATATTTTAGTTGGTTTTATAAAAATACTTCCAGGAATCATAAAATTCATATTTCCTGTAGACGCATCAGAAGAAGTGCTTGATAAAGTTCCACCTAGTCTAAAACTACCTCTATAAAGCCCATGACCACTAACATCATTAGTTGAATGAGGGTGTTTATCTCCAGCAGAGTCTTCTTCTGATATCCTATAAGAACCCCAATTTCTATGAGTAGTAACTAAATCTAAATCCCATCCGTCTTCATTGTCTGCATTTTTATATTCAACACCTTCAAAAGTAGCCCTTGTCTTATCAGGCATTATATGATTCCACTCAAATGTATATATAGAAGTTTCATCTTTTGCTAAATCTTCAACACAAGACATTACTAATTTATTAGCGTGAGCAATAGGTCTATAATATTTAGATTGTTCACTTTCTTCTTTATACCTTGCTGCTTTACTTGGAATAGCATCTGGCAAAGTTATCATATTTAAATGAGCATTATCTATATTAAAATTAGTAATTCCACTAATATCTCCATCTCCCAAAGGCCTTAGCATTCTACCATGAGAAAAACTTAATAAACTAGTATTGAAACTTAATGTTCCTTTAAACTGTCCATAATCATCTTGATAATAATGATTTCTTACAGAAGTAGTCAATCCAGACATATCTGAAAAGAAAGTTAAGCCACCTCCTTCTACTTTGTATTCTCTAACAGAAAGTCTTCCTCCAAATGTAGTAGGATAATTTCCATCATTATTACCTGAAGAATGAGGATTATATGTTGCTCCTATTTTCCAATGAGGATTTAATTGATTTAGCTCTCCGCTGTCTGTTCCTCCAGTATCTTTGTTTGTGTCTTTTCCTGTTCCCCCTGTAGTAACTCCTATTACAAAATGATATTCATCTACAATACCAACAACTGGAGAAGGCATGCCATAGTGATTATTATTAGTTAGAGTATCCATACCAAAAACATTACTTTTTCTAAATTTATCTGAATGCCTAGCAAATACCATTGAATCGCCAATAGTTAAATTATGCTTTTCATTTGTTTTTAAAACATACATTCTGTCTTTTAACATGACTGTATCAAAAGCTCCTGATACATCTGAAGACCAATGCTGTAATTTTCCTTGTGCTATTGTACCTTTTGAGTTCCAAAATAAACTATTCTCATTATCAGTATCATTATTAACTCTATTTTGCAATGTAGCATTTTGTGAATACCCTCCCCTCATAGATGCTTGAGAGGTGTCTGCAACTTCTCTTTCCCATAAATCAGAAGTTATCATAAAAAAAGTTCCTGGATTAAAAAGCTCTACAGGCATATCTAAAGTATTAGATGTAAATTCTGGGTGCATATAATGATTTTGACTATGTGCTCCATCATCAAACCAACTATTACCATTACCATATCCATTACCTTGGAAATAACTTCCTTGCATTATCCAAGAAGACTCAGTTTGCATTAAAACTGCTGCTGCATGACTAGAACAATCTTTACCATTGACAAATCCTACATTCACATTAGCAGCGCTAGCAACAGGCAATCCAGTTCCATCTATAATCCCGTCAAAATCATTATCAGCTAATCCTATTAGTCCATATTTAGTCATTTTTATTTGAGGAGAAGGGTCATTCCATCCAATATTCTCAGCATGATTAAAAAAAGTAATAGCATCATGGTTATCTTGTACAAAAGCTTTCCATAATTCATCTGGCCCCTCTAAAGCAGAAAAGCTTTCAATTGAAAGACCATCTGTGTCTCCAAAATTATACCAATAATGTTCAAAAAAGTGTGGATTAAACCAAACATATCTTGTATTATGTGCACTTCTAGCTGACCTACTGCTTTGTTTTTTCTTAGAAATTAAATTTCTTTTTAAATCTTCAGGATTATTGTGCTGAACAGGAGGTACTGGTATAGAAGCTCTAAACTCATCTTGACTTTTCCCATATCTATTATTAGGGTCAAATTCTCCCCCTGTACTATATATAGGAATAGTTCTATTGCAAAAATCTAATTGAGTTATTTGAGTTCCTGTGGCCTCTATATCGCTACTGTTTGCACAATAAATAAAATTATCTAAAGTTGTAAACGTATCTCCACTTCTTGGATAAAATTGAACCCAAAGCCTAGTATCAGAATCATTTGACAAATTATTATTTGTTCCTTTTAAGCCCCATGTTTCTTTTATATCAGAAATATACCCTCTGTCCATAGGAAGTTTTTCTTTTTCAACTTTTTCTCCATCCTCTTCTGTTGAACTCCACCATGTGTTCCATTTTGAATGACAAGTAACTTCTGCTGAAAGCATACTGTTAGATTCTTTTGTAACATTTATTCTATGAATTGTTCCTGTATTAGATTCTACAGCCCAAATTCTTCCTCCATAAAATCTTGAGCCTGTGTTTCCTACATCTGTAGAAGATTGGCTATAAGATGTGCAAATAGATTGTATAGGAAATGAAGTAGTTATAGAATTGTTCATTCCTGAAAGAGGATTAATTCTTTTTATACTTCTGCTATTTCTAGATATTGCATAATAATAAGCAGGTCTAACTCTTATTGCAAAATTAACATTTGCAACATCTGTACATAAAGGAACTCCAACAACAATATTATCACTATTGACTTCTAAAATTTCAGAAGGATTTTTCATATCAGAGTCTAAAGCATCTCTAGCTGAATGTACATACATACAAGATGCTCCTTTTATTTCACTTTCATAATTAGAACTTGCTCCTAAATTTTCATGTTCCTTTGTATCGTATACTTTCCGAACAGTTACAAACTCACCTACTTTCATTCCATGGTCCGTTGAAGGAATATTTAAAGTTAGTTTATCGCATTCATTCCAACTGTACGCACCATAACTACAGTGCCATTCTCCTGATAAAACAACTTTATCTACAACAGAAGTGCTAGTATCATCATAAGATTCTATTTCACCTTTTTCAAATACAAATTCATTAGAATAATCATTTCCAAATTGATTATAATTTAAAAACCCACCCCATACAGTATCTTTCTCAGGGCCTAATCCTATATGAACTTCTCTGTTATTTTTTGTAAAAGAAGGTATTTTAGTTTGATAATGAGGATTTGCTTCAAAAGAAGTTGATAAAATTGTATTTTCACGTCCTTCTAGAGGGTCTCCAAAGTCTTTAATCACCTTTAGCATTGATTGATTTCTATCATAATAAACTAAGTTTTCTTTATTTTCAGAATCTTTGATTATAGAAGATGATAATATATTAGTCGTACCTTCGTCAAATAATTCTAATCTTGTCTTTTCAGTTAAAGAAATCCCACATAAGCCCATTAAAGAAGAATATTTATCAATTTTAGTATCTTCTCCTATAGCATCTAACGTTCTTGTACCCCATACTTGCCCGTCTGATTTAAACGAAATAGTTAATTGGTCTTCGTCTATATAATCTGGTATTGTAAAATCAATGCTACATTTATGCCAAAGTAAGGCTTTTGCTCCTCCATTATAATCTGTAGTAGTCCCATTGTAAAATTCGAAAGCAGAATTTAAAAATTCTATTTCTGAAAAAGCATTATCTATAGAAGCTGTTCCAAAAAATCTACTACTCTCTATTTCTTTTAATGCGTCAGGAATACTATGAGTTAAAGTTAATTCATCTGTATTTGCTACACTGCCTGAAATAACCCCATTATGTCCATTTGCATGTTCTATAGCTAAATCTAAATTAGTAGCAGTATCACCTGCATCGCTACCTTTGTGATAACATGTAGTAAACTCAGGAACATATCCTAAATTTGCTCCATAATCAGAATCATAATTGCCAGAAGAATCAACTATACCTCCTAAGTTTATTCCAAGTCCATCTTTTTTGAAAAAAGCATAATGACCTGGTTGCCCAGAATTTTCTGTACTGTTTAGAAAATCAGTATTATAATTTAAATTTGTACTACCATTAGTATTGGAACTCATTCTATGGCTTCCAAAATATATTTGAAAATGCATCTTCCCTGGAGTGTAAGCATGCGGGGACATTCCATTAGGTGAATAACGCATACCTTCTACATAATTAACAAATGAACTTGGAACTGTAATACCTGGAGTATCAGCTATTGCTCCGCCTATAGCATCTTCTATACAAAGTTTACTTCCGCTTCTTGTAACTGTAAATCTAGTAACTCCATCGCCATGCCAATTATTAAAAGCTGCTTCTATGGCTAATTTTAAACTTTTAGCCCAAGCTGTCCCAGTATTTAAAACAGCTCCAGTGTGAATATCATCTGCATTAGTTAAAGGAATACCTCCGCTTCCATCATAGGGATAAGCTGTAGGATATGTCTGAAAAAAACCTATATTTGTACCATCTTTAGGCACCATTATAAATTCATTTCTTTGAAGAGCTAAAGAAGTGTTAACGGCATATCTAGCATAAACCTCATCACTAAGTTGATTCTCATCATTATAAACACGTTCATATCTTCCATCTATAAGTCCATTTTGAGGATTTATATCATCAGCAACACTAATTTTTGCATTATGTCCGTCTGCTGCACTTATATAAAATTTAATTTGTTTAGTATAATTAAAATAAACATTTCCATTTTTTAAAACTCCTACAAAGTCTTCAAAGTCAAGATAAAACCTTCTTTTAGGGTCACTACCATTGGAGTTTAAATTAGATTCTCCTGCTAAAGCTGAAGCCCAAGCAGTATAATATCTATGGTTTTCATTATAGGGAAGTCCAATAATAGAATTAGTAGTAGCTACAGCATTCATATGTATTAAAGCTGTTGGATTATTTGCTACTGATTGATAAACAACTCCATCTGAGCTAGCATAGCCTTCATCACTAGAATCTCCTACTGTCCAGTTTCCATTAACAGTAGTTCCAGAATCTTGAATTATTGATATAACATCTCCATTATGCGGTCTTTCATGATAAGGGATGTGTTCTACGTTAGAAATAGAAGCTTGAGAATAATTATTTGCTACATTGCCAGCAATATCTTTATTGCCATCTAATGTAACATAACAACTTCCTTTTAAGTTGTTTCCTCCACCCCCTGATGTATTATTAGAATCTAAAGAAGTTGTATATTCTTCTGAGTCTAGCCAAAGCAAGCCTTCTTCGCCATTAATAACTTCTCCAGTAGAAGCAACATACCCAGCATTCCCTACTTTTATTTGAGCCTTTAATTTTGATTTTAAATTAATTTTATTATCCTGTAACCAAGCTCTAGTAACATCAGAGACCCACCAAGTTAACCTATAATTTGTTCCAGGTTTAACTGTATTGACATTTGTTGTTTGATAAATTTTATTTCCTACTACCTTCTTAATAGAAGCTCCATTTTCATGAGCTTTTTTATTCCCATGATAACCTCTTGTAACAGCTATTTGCCCTGAAGTTGCATCACCTCCAGCATCTTGCGAAACTTCAACATGTTGTACTTTTACATATTCTTCTGCTATATTATATTGTAAATCTATTTTAGTTGCAGTTTCAGAATTAATAGAAGCTTGAAGCCCTTCTATTCCATCACCAAAACTACCTATTCCAGTTGCTGTTCCGTAAGTAACTTGCTGAGCATCATTAATTGTTCCGTTAATAGCTCCTACTAAATTTAATGCTAATTGAGCATCTGAAGCATTTGAGCCTGCCGCATCTTCATTTGATACATTAACGTAAGTATTAGTAGTAGCTGCTGTTAATGTATCACTTGATGTATCTTCTAATCTTATTATATGAGTAACACCACTTCCACCTATAGCAGTAGGAACATTTATTTCAAAGGCATCATCATCAGTAAAGCTAGCTACATTAATAGCCTCATATAAATATCCAGAAGTATGATAGTTGTCTAAATAAGGGCTATCATCTACAACACTAGCAGCGTCTCCAGTCGTATTATCTATAGTTAAGCCTATTCCATTTGAAATAACTAAAGTGTCGCCTACAGATATGTTAGATATATCAGACAGCGTTATAACTGGGTGTAAATTAGTAACACTTCCTACTAAAGTAATACTATTGACAGTAGATGTTACATCTCTGTAATTATTTAAAATGACAAATGGTACTTCTGTCGAAGCAGTTCCTCTTTCATTTCCTTTTATACCTGTTACGCCTCCAGTAGTAGATAGTTGTGGAGAACCTATGCTATTAGTATCAGCTGCATAAACATCGTCATATCCTATACTTGAGTCATCAGTTCTTTTAGTAGTCCATCCTAATGGAGCATTTGGGCTTGTTGAATATGCTTTAAAGTTACCATTTGTTACTTTGTTAGCATCAATCCAATAGCTCCCAGAAGTTACATTAGAAAGAGTATCGCTTATACTATCGTAATTTATAACTCCATTTGACATGTAATCAACAACAACATTAACAATAGCACCGCTAGAAGTAATAATTTTTATTGTGTCTCCACTTTTAATTAAATCCTCTAAGCTATCAGCACTTCCTAAATTATTTGACAATGAGTCAGAAGTTATAGTAATAGTTTTATTTGCAGAATCATGAGTTAGATTATATGCTGAGCTAGCTGCTGCATTAGCTACAGTAATTAAACATGGGTTTTGCCCCATGTGATTATTATTAAAAGCTGTTTGCCATCCAGTTACATTTAACCAACCTAGCAATCCTTCCAATCTATATATATTTGTATTTGTACTTAAGCTGGTGTAATGCTGAGGAGTGGTATTATAATGTCCTCTTTCAACTTCTATTGCTCCCTCTTCTCTATTAACAGCAGTTACTAACATCCATTCAGTAGAAGATGATATATTATCAACATCAGTTTGAGAGCTTAAAGTTATTACATCACCTGCAGTAATTAAACCATCGCGTTTTATTCCTAAATCAATTACTGATATTGTAGTATTGCTTTCGCTTAATTCTTGAGGAACATCTCCTAGCCCTCCTTCTATGTTCAAAACAGTATCTTTTATTTGACTTGTATCAAAGTAGTAAGAATTATATTTTAAAACTTCTGTTTTTCCTTTTAAACCTTTGAAGGTTATTCTGCTTCCCTTACTGTCTGTTCTAGGAACAGGAACTTTACTTAAATCAGAAACTCTTATTGCACTAGCTCCCCATTGCAATCCATAGTTTAAAACATCTATAGGTACTACAGTTGATAAAGACGTTACTAATCTATCTTCTGGTACTCCTTTTAATTGACCATCTCGATTTACAGGGTCTACATTTAAAGAATACGAAGCTGCTTCTGTAGGTATATCTCTTTCAGAAACACTAGTTATAGTTCCTGCATCAAAACTATTTATCTCAATTAATTCTTTAGGCATTTATATATATCCAATCTACGCTTAAAGAAGATTCCCAATAATTATTAGGAACGCTTATTCGTTTCCATCTAGTAATTTTCCCCATACTGTTGTTCTCCCATCTATTATTTGTACTATATCAACAGTAAATCTACCACCTTTGTAGTAATCTACTATAGCAAATGCATGCGCCCATTTATGCTGTCTTCCACCTAGCCATTTGTTCTTTTCTGAACTCATGTCTTTTAAGCAACCTAATGACCATGCTGACCTAGGTCCATCCATAAAAGTCACGCTATCTTGTTGCAGGGAATGATGATGTCCATATATTATATTAGCACCTAGTTTCTTTAGATGATTCGCTGCGTGGTATTGACCACCAAAATGGTGCCCGTGATAAAAATAGAGCTTTCCTATTTTAAGATACTCACCTGGAGGGTGGTATTTATATCCTCGTTCTTTGAACTTACAAGCTTGTTCGAAACGATAACCTTTTAAGTAAGGATGCTCTTCTACGAATCTATCTAACCATTCATCATGATTCCCTGCACAAATATGTCTTTCTTTGCAATTAACTTTATCTAAAGATTCATCTATTATGTCAAGTAACTCATTAACGCCTTTAATATCTTCATCAACCCTAGGCATTATATATTCTAATGGTGGTTTTTTCTTACGTTTCCATTGCCAGTGAGACACACTACCAAACTCACCTAAATCGCCTAAGTCTACATATATTTCAGGCTTTACAAGCTCTATTGCTTGTTTAACTACGTTTATTGCCGCCTTGTCATGTATAGGGGCATGCTTATCAGGGGTTACAATCGCTCTTTTAAGAACCCCCATTTTAGTTTTTTTCATGTATCAAAAAACTCCTAATTAAATTCGGCTCGTGGAACCTTTCCCCAGTCTTTAATATTTGTCCAATATCCTGAAGCGCTTTGTAATTCTTTTTCAGTTTTCTTTTTATCGTACTTTAAGTAAACATCTAAACAATCACAACATTCCCATAACAGGACTCCCTTTTTAGCTCCCATTATTTCGATACCGTGCATTTCGTCTGAATGACAATGTGGACAAACATCAGGCATGACATCAAATATATCTGTCAAATCTTTCTTGTGAACTAATTGTTCAACAAGACTTCCTTCTAGCTTGTCCACCAAGTCTATTACTAATATTAATTTATTAGTATCTTCAGACACTACTTACCTTTGATTTTATCAACTATTGGTTTTAAAACCATATCCCAAACTAAATCATCTTTTTTGGATGGGCTTAGTTTGATAGCTTTTTCTACTACATATAAACCTAGCAAACACCATTCCCAGTTAGTTGTTAAAAATGTCATCATAGTCTTTCTCCTATTTGATTAGTTTCTCTAATTTCTTGAGCTTCTTCTCAAGACTTTTAACTTTCTTATCGAGCTCATTTGGTTCATCTACATACTTTTGTATTTTATCCAAATTAAACTTTTTTAAGATTTGTTTCATAACTAAATCTAATACTTTTTTTATGATAATTCCTTGTAACATTTTAATTAAATATATCCTCTCCGAAAATAAACCATAAGCCTCCTACAAAGACAATTAAAAAACCTAATAAGAAAGCTCCTATTTCTCCCATCAGAACCTATAGTTTATTCCCATGCTTATATTATGCTCTTCTCTTCCATAATAACTTAATTTACTACCCTCAATAAAAACCCCAATACGCTCACTTAGGTTGGCACCAACCAGAGTTCCAACGTCATATTGCATGCTATCTCCATTATAAGATTTCTCTGTCAAACCATGTGTATAGGGAAATGCATTAACCCAAAAGTGTGAATAAAACCTTTCTCCTCCAAGATAGCAATCTATACCTATTACAATGCTAACTTCTGCTTGCCATTCTTTAACTTTGTTTTCTTTATTATATTGTTCTATAATACCTGGCATATGGTACTCATAGAACTCTGCATCAGAATATGCAACTGCAACGGAGTCAGAGTTTTCCCAATAATAGCTAGCTTCTTCGTAATACATTTGCCAAAAACCTTCTTCAGTAACAGGGTCAGTTTCAACCCATAAATAATAATTATCAATTTCTTCGTTTCCATTTAAATCGTTTAAGGGAACAAGATAATCAGTATATCCATATTCATATGCAAGATACCACCATGGGTCTTCGTAATCTTCGTATGCTGGATGTCCATATACTGGGTGTCCCATTATATTTGTCCCTAATGACAAGAATATAGGTCCTAAAGAAAACTTAGCTCTAGTATCTATATAAGCTAATTGTAAGTCTCTACTTTCTTTTTCTAAATACTTAAATTTAACTATAAAGCGATTATTAGACCATTTAAGCCAGTATTCTTGGTTCATGTAGGCATGACCCCTATTTCTTACAGAACTCGCTGAAAAAAGGTATTCTAAGCCATCTACAGCACCAAATAGCGCATTATCACTAAGTGCTGTTTCATTACCTTTGTAAAATTTCTTAGATGATTGATAAGGAAATAAAGCTATTTTCCTTACTCCTATCGTATAATTGTAATCATCTTTAAGTTCTACATTGCCTTTTACATAGGGTGTACCCATTGTGCCAGACACATATATAGTCGAATTATCAAATATCCCGCTAAAAAGTAAGCTAACATACGCAACCATATAACATATAGCTCTCGCATAAGGCATTAATATTTGCCTTTCTTTTTAGTAGTCTTTTTCATTACTTTTTTACCCTTACCTTTTTTAGGTGGTCTTCCTTTTTTTGTTCCGTATGTACCTTTTCCTTTTGGCATTAGAATCTCCCTCCATCTTTTTTATTTTCA
>TARA_R110002012_G_scaffold267399_3_pt1 | contig 21377 bp, 14 predicted proteins | sample TARA_R110002012 | Tara Oceans TARA_R110002012 (sample SAMEA4396515) | marine metagenome | biome: Westerlies Biome; feature: [DCM] deep chlorophyll maximum layer (ENVO:01000326); material: water (ENVO:00002006), including particulate matter (ENVO:01000060) such as... | depth 40 m | reverse complement strand
CCTTTGCCGATAGCTTCAGCGTTTTGATGCTTCCCTTCAGGCCATGCGCCTTAAGCCAACGTACTTTAAAGCACCTTTGAGTCAAAATATCTTCCTTCGCAATCGTTATGCTCGTTTGCATAGGAAGCAAAAAATAACCCCCACTCAAAAAATGACCTTGTTTTCTGCTTTTTAAATGGATCTCAACAAAATCTTTTCTGGGAATGCAATCACCATCGGTGAAAATCAGATAGTCGGCTTCAGCCGCCACAATAGCTTTGTTGAGAATCCGTGACTTCTGAAAGCCATCGTCCTCCTGCCATATATGTTTGACGGGCACTCCCATTTCCGGGCGAAGCCTTTCAATCAAGTCTTTGGTTTCCTGCCCCGAACCATCGTCGGCAATCACTATTTCGAAGTCTTTCGTCGTTTGTACGCTAAACCCCCATAGCACTTTTTCAAGCCAGGCGGGTGAGTTGTATGTACTGAAGATGACAGAAGCCTTCATGCTTTCACTTTTGATGACAAAATGTAACAAAGGCCTCAAATTTACCAACCTCCCACTACTAACTCCTCAATTTACCCGGACTTTCGCCAAAATATTTCTTGAAGGCAGTGGAGAAGTGGTTGGCATTCCGGTAACCGAGTTTATCAGCCACAAGACTTACTGTGAAACTTTTTTGTGAAAGCAATTGCCTGGCAAACTCCATGCGAAGCTCCTGGATATAGCCAAAAACAGTTCTTCCGAAGTGAGCCTTGAACCCACTTTTTAGTTTACATTCATTAATCCCAAACTCCTTGCCAATCGCTTTCAAACTCAGATCGTCCTGGAAGTGCACTTGAAGATACTCTCGTATAGCATGCATCAATTCAACATCTTTGACCAAAGGCTGTTGAAAGCCAGATGTTTCGTACTCTCTTTGCCAAACCTCAATTTGCAAAGCCAGCAACTCGTAGACCTTCGACTCAATAAACAAGCGCCTTGCCGCTCCCTTTAGCGGGCAAAATTTGATGGACTCAATAATTGATTTTACTTGTACGGTAAGAGGCAGGTTTGTTCTAAAACCAGGAATCCCATTTTCCTTCAAAATACAATCCGCAAAACGATCGTAAAGCGGATCATCCTGCCCGATCAGAGAAAGTAACTTTTCCGCCTCAATGGTCATATGAAAAATGTTATATGAGCTCCCACTGTTAAAATAATGTGCCTTTGCCGGATCCGGATCGAAAAAGAAGTTATAGTACCCTTTCCCCAGGTCATAGCGTTGTCCGCAGTGCCTGGAGGCTACATTTCCTTCAAAATTAAAGCAAAAGCTAAAGCTGCGCCGGGGCTCTTCGTAAGAGATTTCCAGTGCACTGGAAAATTCAGCCAACAAAAACGAAGTTTGGATTCCGTCAAAAAAATGGTTGGTGCAGATGTGGCTGCCAAAATCTGCCTGGAGCTTGAACTCGATGTCAAGGGCAGGTTGATTCGACAACAAAGCGGTGGCTGGAAACACGTCAGAATAATCGAGCCTTAAAAAGTTATTGGATGACATAAAAAATTACTTTCTGCGTAGGAAACCCTCCGTTTTACGTAGCACCATGCCAAAGGTTTGCCCGTTAACCGCCTAGTCACAACAAATTTTTTATGCTAAAGAAAACATTCAAATGGGTCGGCATTGTTCTGGCCTGTATTTTTTCGCTGTTGATTATCGCTTACGCTTATATCTATCTGAGCACTGAGGCGAGGTTCAATAAAAAGTATTCGTTCCGGGAAGATCCTGTAACATTGTCTACAGACACCGCTGTACTTACCAGAGGAGCCCACCTGGTGGCGATCAAAGCATGCGACGATTGCCATGGGCCCGATTTGGCTGGCAAGGTGTTCATTGATGATCCATTACTTGGGAGAATCGTTTCCTCGAACCTCACATCCGGTAAAGGCGGTCGCCCGTCGGACTACGGCGTAGTTGATTGGCTCAAAGCGCTTAGGCACGCAGTAAACAAGGAGGGCAAACCTTTATTTTTTATGCCATCGCACGAAATTGTTCAGCTTAGCAAAGCGGACATAGTCGCTATTTTGTCATACCTCCAGACAATTCCACCTGTAGATAGCGACCTGCCGACACACGACATCCGCTTTCTTGGAAGAATACTCACCCATTTTGATAAGGTCCCGTTGCTGCCCGTCGACATGATCGATCATAACATGGGCTGGCCTAAAGAGGTAGAAGAAAATGTATCAGCTGCTTTTGGTAAGTATCTGGTAGCTGTATGCACCGGATGCCACAGAGAGAACCTCAAGGGCGGAGGACCGATCGCTCCCGGATTGCCCCCGGTTGCTGATATCACTGCCACAGGTAGGGTTGGTCAAATGACAGAAGACCAGTTCATGAATACTTTGAGAACAGGAGTTACGCCGGAAGGAAGAAGCCTGAATCCAAAAGAAATGCCCTGGCCCACTACCTCAAAGTATACCGATACTGAACTCAAAGCCATTTATGCTTATCTAAAATCAATATAGGAGAACGTTATTTTTTTGTCTGTCTGTCGGAAATCAATGAGCATCGATGCGTAGTGTGAACCGACCATTTTTTTGGCCAGGAAACTTCCTGGCCACTTTTTTGAACTTTCTTTCATAAAATGCATTATAACACCGTCGGCATTCCTGAAGTCATTAACCTTCATAAAGAGAAAAGCATTAGTTTTGCAGGCTGACAAATGTAAATGGCTGAATTCGACCTTATTACTTTACCTAACGGTATTAGATTAATCCACAAGCAGGTAGCTTCCACAAAAATAGCTCACGTTGGCATCATGCTGGACGTTGGGAGCAGAGATGAGTCGCCCGACCAGCTCGGGATCGCTCACTTCTGGGAGCACATGGCTTTTAAGGGCACTAAAAAAAGGAAGTCGTTCCACATCCTTAACAGGCTGGACTCGCTTGGAGGAGAGCTCAATGCCTACACCACCAAAGAAAAAATTTGCTTTTATGCCAGCGTCCTCGATCTCCATCTGGAAAAGGCACTGGAGCTCCTTACAGATATCACTTTCAACTCCACCTTTCCGGAAAAACAGATCGAAAAAGAACGAAATGTGATCCTGGAGGAAATGTCGATGTATAAAGACAACCCGGAAGACGCCATCATGGACGATTTTGATGAGGTCGTTTTTGCAAAACATCCACTGGGGCATAATATATTGGGCACGCAAGAAACTGTTGGGGGTTTCAGCCAAAGTGATTTCAAAAGGTTTCTAGAGGAAAACCTCGATTCTGAAAGAATGGTGGTTTCCACGGTAGGCAACTTTTCGTTAAAAAAAATAGAACGGCTGGTGCGAAAACACCTCAACGATTCACCAACCTTCAGCTCTTCTAAGCAGCGAAAGTTGTTTGGCCCTTATCGCCCATCATCTCTATCAGAAGTGAAGCCCATCACCCAGGCTCAATGTGCCATAGGCCGGCCTGCCTATAAGATAGCGGATGAACGGAGGATTCCCTTTTTTATGCTGGCCAATATTCTGGGAGGACCCGGGATGAACTCCCGACTGAATATGTCTCTCCGGGAAAAGTATGGTTATGTGTATTCAATTGACGCCAACTATAACCCTTATGTTGACACCGGGTTGTTCTCAGTATTCTTCGGCACTGACCCCAGGCATATTTCCAGAAGCTTCCAGCTAATCAAGAAAGAATTTGCCATGCTGAGAGAACGAAAGCTTGGAGAGGTGCAGTTTCACAAAGCCAGGGAGCAGCTCATGGGTCAGCTGGCCATGAGCGAAGAGAACAATGGCAGCATGATGCTGATGATGGCCAAAAGCCTGCTGGATATGGGCTCTGTTCCCAGTCTGGAAAATGTGTTTCAGGACATTCGAAAGATCACCAGGGAGCATATTATAGAACTTGCTAATGAAATGCTGGTCGACGATGACATGAGCACACTGGTGTTTGTGCCAGAAAATGGTAAAGTCAACCATTAGCAACAACTATCCTACTCTTTGAGAAATTGATACCTCATGCCCCAGCTCACCGCCGGTATCACATAATACCACTCTCCATCAGGTACAATTTTTGGCGAAAATTCCCCGAGCAGGTAAAAATTAGGTGCATTCTTAAATGGAGCTGTCCTTATGCCTAAAGGAACAGTAACGAATCCAAGCCCGCCTTCGCCGCCTTCCCAGGGGCTGTAGCCTAGCCCGACCCCCAACGACATGGCAACCTGGTCGTTGTGCATGATGTTAGCATTTCCTATCAGCTGTGGTATTCCCTTATACTCGGCCACCCGTGCATCCTCAAAAAGTGTGTAGTAGGGCTTGGTGCTTAACCGAAACTCGCCCCAAACCTTCCTCTCGAAATTGGTGCTTACGGCTATCTCTCTCCCGCTGGAAAAAAAGGCTAGTCCGCCCTGAGCGAAAGCTGAAATAGCATATGAAACAAGGAACAATGTAGCTAGTATAGTTTTCATAATAATTGCATTGAATTAGATCGTCAATTCAATGCAATTATTATGCCCATTGAGCGGTATTTATTGATTAGATGATGAAATAACCCTGGAATCCCCGCTGAAATCAAATATTTCAACTTGCGTTACCCCTTCAGGTATTCTGATAGTTCGTGAAGATTGCGACAGAAACCCTGACCCATAAGTCAATTCAACCCTCTCAGTTTGTCCACCGCTATGCTTCAGCAAAGCATAAAAGTCAGTTGGCTCCGTTTTTACAACTGTACCTTTGAATGCGTCATTCGGCAGGCCAAATACCTTCAGGTCGCCCCGGTTTTGACTGGCAACAAAAATATCGTTGCCTGCAACAGAGCTCAGTCGCACAAGTGATTTAGCATCGCCCTCTACTAAGAAGCCGCTCTTAGCTGAAAGTACTGGCGAAAAATTGCCCTTACCGTCTCCAAATAGCAGCAGCCCAGTTAGTGCGTCGTATCGACCAGGAAATACCTCGTTGCCATAGTCATTGCCAACCATCAGCACATCCAGATGACCGTCGCTATTGACATCGGTTGCTACCATGCCATTGATAGGGGCTATCTGCGCCCGGATAGGTAGCGCCGTCATTTTGAAAGTGCCATTGCCCAGGTTTTCAATATAGCTTGATTTCATGTAGTTCGCCTCCAATATCAGGGCTCCTTCCAGCTGCTGTTTCGTAAACAGCTCAGCCATGGTGATTTTACCAAATTGCTTGTACCTGGAGAACATTTTGCGGAACATGGGGCTCTGCGAGTTCATCTCATCCCAGAAATGGAGAGGAAACTCTTTCATCTCCCCATTGTCAGTTTTAAAGTAGCAGCTCATGATCAAGTCAACACTGGCATTGCCATCAAAGTCTTTGGCATAAGCTCTCAATGGCTGCTCCATGGTAGCCCTGTAGTAATTATTCTCCCCAAGGTTACCCGCCACATAGTCGGTATCGCCGTCTTTGTCAAAGTCGCCAGACACAATACTGTTCCACCAACCCTTTTTCTCAAGAAGCCCTGTGCTCAGATCAACTCTGTAGGCACCATCCTCGTTTTTTACAAACGTTATCGGCATAAACTCGCCTACCAACACCATATCCACCAGGCCGTCCGCATTGTAGTCGGTCCAGAGCATGTCTGTTATCATACCTGCGTCAGCAAGAAAAGGCGCCTTCGATGCCGTAACATCAACAAGCCGCCCGCCCTGATTCTCCAAAAGCACGCTTTGAGAAGGATAAGGATACGATGCCGGCACTACCCGGCCACCAACAAAAACATCCAGATCACCGTCTTTGTCAAAATCGGCTGCCCGGGCAATCGACCCGCTGAACTGAAGGTCCGACGAAACTCCGTCTACTTGCAGCTTGAAATTGCCTCTTCCGTCGTTCAAGTAGAGGTGATCGGCATACTTGTCAGACGGGAATACGTACTCACCCCCACCGGAAACAGCATACAAATCGAGGTCTCCATCAATATCGATGTCGAATAGCAGAAGACCCATGTACTCGTTTTGCTCCACCCCTTTCTTTTCGACGCCAATCTTCTCCTGAAACGTACCGTCTGGCTTTTGAAGAAAAAACTGAATGCCCTGATTCGCTGTGCCACCTGTAATAAAGTCTTCAAGCCCATCCCCGTTAATGTCGCCTACAGCTATCGCTGGCCCGTATTGAGTAAACTTGTGAGGCAGGGTTCTTTGAAGGTTAAAATCTATTTTATCTTCTTCTTTATGGGTAAAAGCCACCTGTAGTGATTTTGTCACGTCGGCAAGTACCGTTGGTTTGCCGCCTAAGGCCGGCATCTCCCTGGCAAGATTGTCTCCTGAAGAAGCTGATGAGTAATCTATCGTCAGCACCTGATCAACCGCCACGTTAGTGAGGACGCTGGACTTACCATCGTACCAATCGACGACAACCGAGTCGATCGACGTCGTCCTCCCCATCCCAAAATGAGCAATATCTTCTACAGAAGACAGAAAGCCTCTATAGACTGAATGGTCATGGTATTGCATTTGTCCATTGCCATACTTTAAAGTAATCTTCGTGCCAAGTCCTGCTTGATTCTCTTTATTGCCCTTAAGTTTGACTCGCAGAAAGTGAATCGAATCCTGCTTGCTATTGGCTTTGCTGTTCAGTGTATTTTCGTACACCAGGGCCACATCATCAATGGTGTTTACAACGTAATCAAGGTCTCCGTCATTGTCGAGATCAGTAAAAGCCGCACCATTGGAGAAAGAGGGTTTGTAAAGGCCCCATTTTCTCGTTGCATCGGAGAAGGTCAGGTCCCCATTGTTCTCAAAAGCAAAGTTTGAAATTTTTACAACTGGGATAGAGTCGACCAGCATATCTGCCCCAGCTATATTACCCACATCGGCCCGGTAGCTGGCGAAATCCTTGTCAGTAATGTCTTTGGGAAAGCCGTTGGTAATCAAGAGGTCTCTGTCGCCATCGTTGTCCACATCAGCCAGCAGCGGCGACCAGCTCCAGTCGGTTTCAAATATCTCGGACATGAATCCAATCTCGCTGAAAGGGATACCAGCGCCATTGTTGAGCTGGAGCATGTTGCGCACATGCTGGTACTCATAGTCAAACCTTTCGTTATTAATGTAAACCTGATAAACGTTCTTTCCAATAGTTGTCTTCTTTCTGAAGTTTGTTTCCGGCAGCATATCGAGCGTTACTATGTCAACCCAACCATCGTTGTTAATATCGGCGATATCATTGCCCATGGAAAACTGGCTTGAGTGCCTGACATATTCGCCCAGCTTATTGGTAAACGTGCCGTCACCATTGTTAATGTAGAGCAAGTCATTGCTCAAAAAGTCGTTCGACACATAAATGTCGGGCCATGAGTCATTGTTTACATCAGCAATAGCAATGCCGAGGCCAAATCCCTCGTAAAGTATGCCCGCTTCCCTGTTGGCTATAGAAAAGGTGCCATCACCGTTGTTTTTGTAGAATCTGTCAGTGTTGGGCGCTGTTCCGTCTACTATTTTGGGCCTGTAGTTGGTTGGAATCCGCCCGCTTTGCACATTGGTAAGCACGTATAAGTCAAGGTCTCCGTCTTTGTCATAGTCCAAAAAAGCAGCGTTTGTGCTCCAGCCATTGTCGTTAACACCATATTGTCTGGCCATTTCTTTAAACGTAGGAACACCTCCGGGTGAGCCACCCTGGTTCACGAACAGCATATTCTCCCGCTTCAAAGAATCGCTATACATGGTGGCGCAGACATAGATATCCAGCCAGCCATCGCCATTTATATCCACTAATGCGATTCCCTGACTCCATTTGTCAGGTGCTTCAATTCCGGCTTCGGCAGAAACATCATTGAACTCGAGCCCGCCCTTGTTAATAAACAGCTTGTTGCTGGTCTGGTTACCCGTAAAGAAAAGGTCTGTCAGGCCGTCGTTATTAAAATCGCCAGCCCCCACTCCACCTCCGTTGTAGATGTACTCGTTGGTGAGAATATTAAAGGTGTCCGATTCAACGATTGTATTTGAAAAGTCGATACCAGTATCGGATGCTGGCAGCTCTCTAAAGAGTGTGCTTTGCCTGTCTCCACACGAGGCCAAAAAAATGGCTATCAGGCCTGCCACTACTAATGCTCTAAACATATCAGTTCACTTTTTGCTTGACCACAAATTTACGGCTAAATGTCATTTTGAGTAATTTTTCCAAGGTTACTTAGGTGTGAGACGAGCACAAAAAATACCCTGAAAAATTTAGAGATGCTAAATAAAAAAAGAGGTGACGATAATCGCCACCTCTTTTCATCTATTCAAATTATTTAATGCGAATTAATATCCAGTATTCTGCACAAGCACACCATTCATCAGGTCAATTTGACCCTGAGGAATAGGAAGCAGAACGTCTTTAGGGTCAAACGAAGCTCCACCCATGGCGTTGATAAGGATTTTGCTTTCGTAGGCAATGTAAGCATTAAGGTCTTCAGCAGCTATACCCCAGCGAACCAGGTCATAGAACCTTTGTCCTTCGCCGGCTAGCTCCAGCTTACGCTCCATTCTCACAGCCTTCTGTGCAGCTGTCTTGTCTGTCCAAGGCGTGTCATAAGTGCTGATCACATAGTTTGCAGCGAACCCAGAATCATCGTATTCCCTAACCCAAGAATCCTGATTAGCTGCCCTTTCCCTTACCATGTTCACATACTCACGTGCTTTTTCAAGGCTTCCTACCTCAATTTCGCACTCGGCAGCCATCAGCAATACATCAGCGAAACGAATGATATTGATGTTCATTGCAGCGTACCCAGGTGTCCATGAGCTGTTGTCCTGGTAAGTCCCTACGTCTGTCTTGTAGTATACATACTTCTTAGGAGAGTAAGGGCCAGCGTTGGCCTGGTTACGAATCCAGTCAAAGCCTGGGTGCTCCTGCCAGTCAAGGTAAGGAATACCACGGCGACCAATGGTGAAGTCAATTCTAGGGTCAAGGTTACCTGCGTCTTCAGTAAATGGCGCAGACGACTGTAGTCCCTGGTCAGTTTTCACCTCATTGGCAGGGCTATTAAACGCTCTGTCGAACAGGGGAAGTCCACTTGCACTAGTTCTGTAGTGGTTGGCCAACTCAAACGTCGGCGCAAAGAATCCACAACAGTTACCAGGACCATTAGCACCTGTGTTGTAAGGCCAGTTAAGGTCAAACTCAGGGTTGGCATTGTTTACACTACCTGTGTTGGCAGCTGACTGATAAGCCCAGATTGACTCCTCATGGTTATCATTCTCAGCCTTGAAAATGTCAGGAAACGACGCCACCAAGCCAACAGTTTTGCCGTTGCTGGTCTTACCACTGGTAATTACTTCATTGAACAAAGTCAATGCAGCAGCGTGCTTATTCTGGTACAAGTTGATCTTACCTAAGTAAGCAGCAGCAGCAGTTTTGTTTACACGACCAGCCTGCTCCTGAGTTTCAGGAAGGTTGTCGTAAGCAAATTGCATGTCGGCCATGATCTTGGGATAAAGATCCTGATCGTTACCTACTTCGTTGACGCCAGTTCCGTAGTCGATGGTCTCATCAATGTAAGGCGTGTCGTCAAAGTTGATCTTCAACTGAAAATAGAAGTGTGCTCTCAAAAACCTGGCTTGTGCTTCAATGGCAGTTTTTGTTGCATCAGTTACTTCAGGGTCAGCATCAGCAAGAAGTGCCAACACGTTGTTACATCTGGCAATACCCTCGTACCATGAAGCATAAGCTTCATTGATAACACCCTGCGTAGGGAGGTACTCATAACGCTGAATTGGGTTGATATCAGAGAAGTCTCCAGGGTCGGTGCCCTTGTTGTGCTCCCCACCACGGATACTGCCCCAAACCCAGTTGGAAGCTGAACCCATCCTTCTGTTTCTACCATTCACTTGTGAATAGGCAGCAATCAAAGACCCATCAAGGCCTTTAGCGGACGTAAGCTGAGCCCTTGCCAATGTGCCTGTTGGGGCAATTTCAAGAAACTCGTCCTTACAACCGATCACCAGAACCGTTAAGGCTACAAACAGGCCTGCGGCTCCTTTTAATATATTTTTTCTCATGGTCATCATTCTTTTAGATTTTTCAAAAACATCAATTATCGAATTGATTGTTTAATCAAATTGTTTTTAGAATCCAATGTTTAAACCAGCAGTGAAGCCTTTTGTGATTGGATAGTTTCCAACATCAACACCAAAGTTGATATCAGCGTTACCACCTACTGATGGATCAAGTCCCTCATAACCAGTGATAGTCATCAGGTTGTTAGCAGAAACGAACACTCTCAACTGAGTCATTTTCAATCTGGAAAGCAAATCGGCCGGCATTTTATAACCAAGGGTTACGTTCTGCAATCTCAGGTAAGATCCATTCTCTACATAATAAGAGTTGGCCTGTGTGTTGGTGCTAAAGTTAGAAGACTTATCAAACACTGGTTGACTGCTGCCCGTGTTGCTAGGGCTCCAGCTATCCTTTACACGCTCAGCAATAGCTGCACCTGCAAATGAAGGATAGAAGTCGGTGAACCAACGTGACTGGTTCCATATCTCGTTTCCAATAGAGGTGTAGAAGTAAGCGGCCAGGTCAAAGTTCTTGTAACCTAATGAGAAGGTCATACCACCTGTGAATGGTGCCACTGGGCTTCCAAGGAATACCCTGTCATCTTCTGTGATTTCACCGTCACCGTCAACATCTCTGTAACGGAAGTGACCGGGAGCTGCACCTGCCTGAGTAGCAGCAGAAGCAACTTCTGCGTCGTTCTGGAACAATCCCTGCACGTCGTATCCGAAGAAAGACGACAGAGAGTAACCACGCTGGTTACGGATAGGAGCAATACCTCTATAAGTAGAAGTACCTGCGGTAAAGAATTCAAGATCGCCAGCAAGCGTGACAATTTCGTTTTTCAGAAGTGATCCTGTTACGTTTACCTCGTAAGTAAGGTCAGACGTAAGGTTGCCTCTGTTGATCAACTGTAAGTCGATACCCTGGTTCCTCATTTCACCAATGTTCACTGATGGTGCTGCAGCGTAAACTCCCAGAGGAAGTGGCACTGGCACAGAGAACAATAGATCCTTTGTGTCTTTTCTCCAGAAGTCAACAATCACGTCGAACTTACCATCAAACAAAGTACCGTCGATACCGATGTTTTGCGTAACGGAAGTCTCCCACTTGGCAGCAGCATTACCAATTCTACTTCTGTAGAAACCAGCTGCATTACCGTTAGATCCGGCAATATCATAAGAAGAGTTGGCAATAGAAGTTCCGTATAAGCTGAACTGGTTGTTTGGGTCCACGTTATTAGAGTTACCCATAGTACCATAACCACCTCTAATCTTCAAATCGTCGATAAACGTAAGCGATGACATAAAGCTTTCAGACGAAAGTCTCCAGGCAGCAGAGAAGGCAGGGAATACACCATATCTGTTTTCAGAACCAAAGCGTGAAGAACCGTCACGACGAACAACAGCACTAAAGATATACTTGTCATTCAGGATGTAGTTCGCTCTACCAAAATAGGAAGAGAAATTAACACCTTTGTAATAGAAACTGTTAGGTGGGTTTCTTGACCCAAGAGTAGAAATGGTTACGAAATCAGGATCGTTCGAAAATGGATTCAAACCATCCGCACTCATCCCACGTCCTTTTCCAGTATTCAAAGCTTCCTGGCCCACAAGAATGTCGATATTGTGGATACCAAAAGTCTTCTTATAATTTGCAGTATTAGTGTAATTCCACTGGAAGTTCCAACCACCACCTTCGCCATAGCTAAATGCAGAGTTGTTCTCAGAGTTTTCATACTGACGACGACCATAGTACCAGTAATAGTTGTTGTCGTAAGCACCACCAACGTTGGTTCTTAAAGTCAATCCTGGGATTGGGTCATATTCAAGGTAAATATTTCCGAAACCACCGCCGTTAAAACCTCTGTTATTTTTTAAGCCATCTCTTGTGGCAACTGGGTTACGTGGGTTGTTAAAACCTTTAGAAGCGGTACCAGCGTAGCCACCAAACTCGTCATACACCGGAATGATCGTTGGCATACGGAAAGCTGAAAGAATGTCGTTCTCATCATCCGCTACACCCTGTCCACCTTCGTTACCTTGCTGACCAAGAACCGAACGGTAAGTGAACTGCATGTTCTCGCCGAAACGCAAGTTGGGAAGAAGATCGAATTCAGAATTAGCTCTGAAAGAATATCTCTTGAATTTGTTATACAATACGATACCCGCCTGATCCTGAATACTGGTAGAGAAATAGAAACGGCTTCTATCAGTTCCACCATGAAGTCCAAGCGTTTGTCTCTGAAGTGGAGCCACATCTGTGATTGCATCATACCAGTCGGTTCCTGCCCCAGTAGCTGCTCTTGTGATTTGATAAACAGAACCAGCAGACGGATCGACATTGTACATAGCTGCTTCAGCGGCAGTATAGGTGCCTATACGGCCCGACTCACCACCAACGCTCAGGAAGTCAGGCAATACTGGAGTAGATCCGGTGCCAAACTGAGGATGACTGAAAACAGGCTCACGGTTTTCGATACGTGCCTGATTGCGCTCAGCATTCCATGTCCACTCGGCAAAATCAGCAGGGTTCATCATTTCAATGCCTTTACCTGGGAAGGTCATACCAAACATGCTATTGTAATCAATACTGATCTTCTTAGCCTGCTTAGAACCTTTCTTAGTAGTGTAAACGATTACACCGTTAGCCGCTCTCGCACCATAGATAGATGCAGCAGCAGCATCTTTCAACACCGTAGTTGACTCAATGTCGTCAGGGCTAAGAAAGTTAGTATTGTCAACGGGTACACCATCAACAACATACAAAGGAGCGTTACCACCAAAGGCACCGAAACCCCTTACCCTGATCTGGCTGGTAGAACCAGGCTGACCGTTGGTAATTACGTTTACACCGGCAATACGACCGGCAAGAGACTGCTCTACGTTACCTGTAGGGATAACAGCGATGTCTTTTGGCTTCACTGTTGAGATAGAGCCGGAAGTTTCACGGCGGTTGTCAACTGTGTAACCAGTGATGACCAATTCCTGAAGCTGCTTTACGTCAAGCGACAAAGGAACATCAATCACACTTCTTGACCCTACTTCCACTTCCTGGGTTACGTACCCAATGAAGGAAAAAGAAAGTCTAGCACCAGAGCCAACCGAAAGGGAGTAATTTCCGTTAAGGTCAGTCACTGTACCATTGGAAGTTCCTACTTCCAATACACTCACACCGGGAAAACCTTCCCCGGTTTCGGAATCTGTTATCTTTCCTGACACTTGTCTGTTCTGTGCAGCGGCATCGGTAGCCACTGCTAGCAGCGCCAGGCAGATCAAAGGAAAAATGTACTTCAGTAATCCTTTTTTCATAAAAATGTAGTTTAAGTGAAGTTGTATATAATTGTTTGAAAAAGGCTTCATTGAATTCAGGCAAACCATTTCGATCCAGACACACATGCGGTGTTTGACACAGGATAATATTCAGTTACGAATAAAGAGGAACTGAAAATGAAATGGAAAAGCTTGATGCTGGAACTGTAGCAGGAGGTGCACTCGGAAATAGCGCACAGCGTTTGGGGCACTTGTAACTAAGAACCATAAAACAAATAATTTAAGTAGGTATTGTTCTGAGCAATTGTCGAATTTAAAGAAATTATTTGTTAACGTGTCAAGTTTTCCCAAGAAAATTTGATTGCAATCGATTGCGGAAAATCTGTTTAAATCGTTTGCGTAACCGTTTTCTAGTAATTATTCTTCAAATCCACTCCCAGATTTATTTCGGGGATCAATATAAAACAGATTTTATACTTTTCCGATATTCCCAAAAAAATCTCACATAACTACTTGGTAACCAAAATGTGAATAATTCAAGGCTTTAGTTTCATTGTTAAAAAGAACAACCAACTCCTTCGTTATTATTGAAAAAATCATGTAAAACGATCTCTAAAGCCTATTTTTGAATTTCTTATCATACGAGTAAATATTTTACAGCCTTATCATGGATTTCATAGATGCTGACCTCTTCCGCTATATTGAAGGGCACACTGAACACGAGCCAGAGCTGCTCGGCAGACTGAACAGGCATACACACCTTAATGTGCTCAGGCCAAGAATGCTCTCGGGGCACTTTCAGGGGCGGGTGCTCTCTATGTTTTCACACATGATCAACCCGACATCAATTCTTGAGATTGGCACCTACACGGGCTACTCGGCCATTTGCCTGGCCGAGGGGCTACAGCAAAATGGAAAGTTGACCACCATAGATATTAATGGAGAGCTTGAAAGTATTGTAAGGAGGTTCATTGGCGATTCGCCTTACGGAGAGCAAATCGAGTATATCATCGGTGATGCCATGGTAGAGGTTCCAAAACTGGATGCGACTTTTGACCTCGTATTCATTGATGCTGACAAAGCAAACTATACTAACTACTTTGACCTGGTGATTGACAAAGTGAAGCCAGGTGGATATATAATGGCCGACAACGTGCTCTGGAGCGGCAAAGTACTGGAGAAGAACAGAAAAAAGGATGACCCCGATACGCTCACTATTCTGGCATTTAACAAAAAAGTGGCTGACGATCCCCGGGTGCAAAATGTATTGCTTCCAATCAGAGATGGCCTTATGATGCTCAGGAAGAAATAAACGCTTTAACTATTACTTTGCTGTGGCAATGTAATAAGTTGGAGTCCAGCAAGATATACTTCGTTACTTGCTGATAACTACCTGAATACTAGTAGCTTACTTTGGAATTGGCTATTCATTTGTAACTTTGTTTCGAATATTTCCCAACTGGTGTATGCTGGCAAAGTGCCATTTTCGATTCCTTCTCCTAATTATTATCTTCTTCCCGGCGATTGATGGGCTGGCCGATACCGCCGCACCAAGGGTTCCATCTCAAATGGACTTTGCTGGCATGAAGCTCAAAATTACCGATGCGGCACGGTCTGATATCCAGCAGCAAGTAGACGCCCTGAGGGCCTCCGATAGGTATTTCCGCTTAAGGCTTGATTTGGTGTTGCTGTACTTCCCCATTATAGAGAGAGTAATGAAGGAAGAGAACCTGCCCGATGACATTAAATACCTGGTGATACAGGAGAGCGGCCTGGTTTCTGATGCGGTTTCTTCTTCCAATGCGGTTGGCTTCTGGATGTTCAAAGAGCCAGCAGGCCGGGAAGTGGGCCTCCGCATCGATAAATATGTGGACGAACGGCTCAATATAGTTTCCTCTACCAAAGGAGCCTGTAAGTACATCAAGCGGCATAACTTCTTTTTTAATAACTGGGTTTACTCCGTGATAGCACACAATACAGGGAAGACCGGCGCTGAAAAGCATGTAGATAAATCTAACTTCGGTGCGAGTAAAATGACCATTGACAAGGACACGCACTGGTACTTCAAGACTTTTCTGGCGCATATGATCGCCTTTCAGGACGAATTAGGCGGGCGCCCCTCGTCAGGCCTGGAGCTGAGAGAGTATACAAAGGGTGCCGACAAACCTCTGGACAAAATCTCGAAAGAGCTGAAAGCCGACGAGGCACTCGTGTTTCAGTACAACAAGTGGCTAAAGAGAGGTCCCGTACCAAGTGAGAAGGAATACTCTGTGATTATCCCAGTACAGAAAGGCGATAAAGTGGATCTTATTGCCAAAAATGAGCAAAAGCATACACAGGCGTCCTCACCTTCTGTCGATAGTGAGGAAATAGCGGTCCGGGACGAAAATGCCGCCTTGGTTCAGGAAAAGTACCCAGATCTGAAAAAAACCATCGACAGCCGTATTGCTTCATTCATAGTGGAAATAAATGGGATTCCGGCTATTATCGCCACAAAATCCGATGACCTGAAGACGCTGGCGGCCAAGTCAGGAGTGGAAGTGGAAAGGCTTGAGAAATACAATGACTTGCGGCCAAACCAGGCCCTTGAAGAGGGACAGGTCTACTACCTGAAAAACAAACATTGGAGGTCGAACATTTATTATCATACCGTTAAGCAAGGAGAAACGCTCTGGGACGTAGCGCAGGAGTACGGCATTAAGCTCAATCAACTGGCAAGGAAAAACAGAATGTTCACCATCGATAAACCTGAGGTGGGCCGGGTGCTTTGGCTCAGGCAAAGACGTCCCTCGTCGGTCGATATAGAAATAAAAGATAACAGCGAGAACTACTTGCCGGTAATTGTTAAAAGTGAACCAGCGCCGCCGTCATCCAGGGAGCCAGCGGTAGTGGTGCGGGAGGAAGAAATACAAGTTGCTGAGGCAGTAAAACCTTTCGATGAGGAGCCAGCTTTGACAACCAAAGAGCTCATTTTCGAAGAGCAAGAAGATCCTGAGCCCATCGTTAAGACTTCAAACGCTGAGCAAGCAAAGCAAGAGAGGCAGGCTTTCACTCCGGACAGGGAGGCCGCCAGGGACATTCATGTTGTCAGCAAGGGTGAAACCCTGTATGGCATTGCACGACGCTATGGCGTTACCAAAGCGGAGCTGCAGCAGTGGAATGACCTTTCCGACAACAGCATACTTTCGATAGGGCAAGAGCTACTGTTGATCAAGCGAGACACCAGTGATGTAAAGGAGGTTTTAAATCCGTCGGTGCTACCAGCCAACAGGGTGACGGTGCATGTGGTGCAACCCGGCGAGACGATGTATTCGATTGCCAGAAAATATGATATCGCTATAGAAAAACTGATGAAAATGAACGATAAATCAAATTTTGTCCTTTCGATTGGCGAAAACCTAAAAGTTACTGATTGATTTTTTTTCTCCCCTTAACAGCGTAAATTTAAGGTTAAAATCTCAGTCAGTCAGCTTTTTCATTTTGTTACCCGTTTCTTTTTATCACTCAACCTGACAGTTTAGCCTAGAGCTTTTATTACGTGGAAGAACTTGAACTAAATAATACCCCGAAAGTGAGCCTTGTCATGCTTGTAGATGACAACGACACCGACAATTTTCTCAGTAAGAAGATAATGGAGCATGTGAATTTTTCCGAAAACATACTGATAAAAAATACGGGAAAAAGTGCGCTTGAATACCTGCATCAAAACCAAAACGACCTCGATAAGATCCCCGACATCATTTTCCTTGATATCAACATGCCTATTGTGGATGGCTTCGTGTTCCTTTATGAGTATGAAAACTTTCCTCCTCAGCTACACGAAAAAGTTAAAGTGGTCGTATTGTCAAGCTCCAACAACAAGCGGGACATTAACCAGTTTTTGAACAACAGGTTTGTTCACCAGTTTATTTCCAAGCCCTTGAGCGAAAAAGCCCTGATGGAGCTGGCCGCCACAGAGGCTTAAAAATCTGTGTCTAAATAAAGCTTTTCTTTCAGTTTAAGCAGCAAGGGCTGCTTCTCGGCCAGGTAGTTGAACTTCTCCTTGTCGGTATAGAGTCTCTGTTTTAATTCTGCCTCTTTGATAGATATCCGCAGTGTGACGGTTGGGTTAGAAAGCTCCTTTCTCAAAAACTGAACCAGCTCAGTTTCCTCTACTTTCAAAAATTTACGTTCAATGTCCGTAGACAGCTCTATCTCAACCACCGACTCCTCTCTCTTCAGCAATGGCTTCTTGAAAATCATCTTCAACGAGTCGGAAATTTTGCCCGCTGATTTCTGCTCCGCAAATTTCTGCCAGGCTTCGGCGAGTTGGTTTTGCGTGTAATCCGACGAAGGAAGCTGACTAACGGCCTCAGCCTCCCGGGTGTCATCCTGCTTTGCTTCCTGCACTACTTCCTTCTTTTCCGCCTTGACGGGAAAAATACTCGGCGTTTCTTTTTTCTCCGTGCCGCTCCTGTAGGTGGTTACAACCGGACGAGGCGCAGCTGTTCCTATTACACCATTGGTTTCGATGGGCTTTTCAGCTGTTAGCTCACTTTTTTTTTTGCCCCGTTTTCTGGGGCGGGCAAGCTGGCGAGAGAAAAAGCTGCATTCAAATGAGCGAGCTTCATAAGCGCCAACTCCACGTGAAGGCGTTGGTTTTTGCTGGCCTTATATTGTATGTCGCACTGGCTCAAAATGTTCAGCCCTGAGAGAAGGAAAGAAAGAGAGGTTTTCGAAGATTGGTCGCTATATTTTGTTTTGATGCTTTGGGCCACCTGCAAGAGAGAAATCGTTTCCTTGTCTTTGCAAACCATCAAATTGCGAAGGTGCTCGCTGAGCCCATTGATAAAGTTGTGCCCATCGAAGCCGCTTCTGATGATTTCATCAAAAATGAGCAGCACGCCTGACAGGTTTTCTTCCAGAAAGAAATCTACCACTTTAAAATAGTAGTCGTAGTCAAGAATGTGGAGGTTCTTGATAGTGTCCTGATAGGTGATTTTGTTACCAGATGAAAAGGTAACAATCAGGTCGAAAATAGAAAGCGCATCTCTCAGCGCCCCGTCGGCCTTCTGTGAGATCAGGTGCAGGGCCTCCTCTTCAGCTTCAATGCCTTCATTCGTCGCAATTTTCTGCAGCTGAGTGGTGATGTCCGAAATCTCGATCCGGTTGAAATCGTAAATCTGACAACGAGACAGGATGGTGGGGATCACTTTGTGCTTTTCCGTTGTCGCCAAAATGAAAATGGCATAGGACGGCGGCTCCTCCAGGGTCTTCAAAAACGCATTGAAGGCCTGGGTGGAGAGCATGTGCACCTCATCAATGATATATACTTTGTAGTTGCCCTGCTGGGGTGGGTACCGCACCTGATCGATCAGGTTCCTGATGTCATCCACCGAGTTATTGGACGCAGCATCCAACTCATAAATGTTCAGGTTGTTGCCGGTGGCTAATGGATTGGCGTTGTCGAAACCATTGATCATCCGGGCGACGATGCGGGCGCAGGTAGTTTTGCCAACACCCCTGGGACCACAAAACAGCAATGCCTGGGCCAGATGGTTCTGGTCAATGGCGTTTTTGAGGGTGGTGGTGATGTGCTCCTGACCTACTACCTCATCAAAACCAAGGGGGCGATATTTTCTTGCTGATACTACAAAGCTTTCCATGGGGCGCTCCTTATCGAGCAGGCAATTTATTCTGAATCGGAAATTAAATGAAATGAAAGGGAAGTTAATATGGAGAGAGGAGAGAAAAGTTATCCACAATTAGAGCCACTTAAATATTGGCTGAATTAACAAATTGCACTAACAGCGTCGCTCTTATTACGCCTGTGATGAAGCTTAGAATATAACCGTCCGCATGTTCTGCATCTTAATTGACCAATTGTTCTGACAGAAATGTGACTTTTACCGTTTAGAAAAACAAGGCTTTTTAAAGCCTTGAGCAATGCCTCTCAAAATTAAATCGCAAGATTTGCGAGACATACAGCTATTAGCAGAACGTAATTGAGCGAAAACCATTGGAGAAAATCACATAGCACTTAAATACACTTTTCTGATACATAGAAATGCTTTAGATTGATTTAAAATATTCAAAGGATATCGCAAGCGGTTCATGTTGTCAAATCAATTATAACAAGCGACTCAAATACACCTATGAAAGAAGAACTGAAGCCTTTCATTGATTTTTTTGCCAGTGCAAAAAGAGATCTAAATCTCGAGCGAGAGGTTGCTTTCGAAGTTGGGTGCTCCGAAGCAGCGCTTCAGGTTTTAGATGAGGCTATATTTGCGTCAGGCATTGTTGAGGAAAAATTTACGATCGGGCATCTAAAAATAAACCACGTCAACCAGTTTCATTCCAATATTAGCTCCATCCAAGGTGCGCTTCGATTCAGGGGACAACCTGATTCAAGTTTCGTTCGCCAACAAGATGACGACTGGAAAAATGATGCTAAGAAGTTAATTCAACAAGCTAGTGCGCAGATATCTTTTCAACTTCAACAATTAAATTTCAACCTAGCCTTCTTTGAAAAAATTGGGTATCTGAGTGGTCACATAGTAGCTATCGGTGCAAATGGCAGCGGTAAAACTACTTTGTCAAACTTATTTAAAACCTACCTCGGAGACAATGGGGTGGTTATTTCAGCACAAAGAATTCTTTTGGTACCCAATTTCGATTCCATATCGAATCCCACTTATACCGCAAATGAGCTAAGAGACTCACAAGCACGTGATAAAACCAACAAGCACCATGGTGAATTTGGCCACTTACAAAATGAGTTTGCAATTTTATTAAAAAATCTATTGGCTGATAATATATCAGCTGCCACTGCTTACAGGAAAAGAGCATTCGAATTGTCAGAGGAGGGTGGTGCTATCATGGAACCAACCCCGACCAATCTTGACAAGACATTTACTATTTGGAATACTTTAATTGAACACAGAATTATTGACTGTGCTGACGGAATGAACATAACCGCCAAGCCTCAAGAGGGCAAAGATTACCCTGCCGTTCAAATGAGCGATGGAGAAAAGGTTATGCTGTATCTCATTGCCCAAGTTTTGCAGGCACCAGCCAATGGGTTTATCGTCATAGATGAGCCGGAGATGTATCTCCATAAGACTATATTAAAAAAACTTTGGGATACGCTTGAAGCAGAGCGGCAGGATTGCCTTTTCATCTATTTAACGCACGATCTTGATTTTGCCACGAGCAGATCCACAGCAAAAAAAATATGGATAAAGTCGTTTAGTCATCCTGATAGATGGGAAATAGAAGATATTCCTGAAAATGAAATTCCAGAAACTCTTCTATTTGAACTGCTTGGTAGTAGAAAAAATATACTATTCTGTGAAGGCCAAAAGGGTAGCATTGATGAAAAAGTGTTGTCGATAATTTTACCTGAATTTACTGTAATGCCTGTTGGGTCTTGCTTTGAAGTGATCAATCATACAAAGGCTTTTAACAGCTTGCGAAACGTGAATACTCGAGCTTTTGGCATCATAGATTCGGATCATCATGATCAAACACGGTTAGTCAAGTTGGTTAGCGATAAGGTCTTTTCACTCAAAGTCGCTGAGGTTGAAAACTTGTTCCTAGACGAGAAGTTTTTGAAGTTGATGGCTGCTCAGCTATTAGTTGACAAAGATTTAGTTCAAAACATAAAGCATGATATTATAGCAGAGTTTAATAAGCTAAAAGAAACTCAAACTGCTCACTATATCAGCACCAAGATAAATTACTATTTTAAGGATTCACACGTCTCAAGAGGTAATAGACTTGAAGAGGTAGAGAGTAATTTCAAAAAATTTACTGAAAGAGTGGATGTCAACAAGTGGTATAAGGCACGCATTGAACTTTTAGACAAAATCGTAATGAACGGAGAATATGAGTCCGTTATTTCTATATTTAACAATAAAGGGCTGCACCCAGTGGTGTCTCGACACTTCAAGATTTCAGATTTCACAGAACGATGTATTAAACTTTTGCAAAGCTCCAAAGACTCTCGAGAATGCATTTTAGCCCATATGCCGACCGAGATAAGAGAGGCCGGGACAAGCCGATAAGGCCCGTAAACGCCGCCACTGTCAGGCGCACTGCCGCTTTCCATCCATCAGCTCCCCGGAGTGGAGCCGGAGAGGACTGAGCGTTAAGAAAGGCTCCGGTGGAGCCTTT
>TARA_R110002012_G_scaffold56998_2_pt1 | contig 21379 bp, 10 predicted proteins | sample TARA_R110002012 | Tara Oceans TARA_R110002012 (sample SAMEA4396515) | marine metagenome | biome: Westerlies Biome; feature: [DCM] deep chlorophyll maximum layer (ENVO:01000326); material: water (ENVO:00002006), including particulate matter (ENVO:01000060) such as... | depth 40 m | reverse complement strand
CAAATGGAACAAAAGAAACTAAATGGGATATTTAAAGCCCAGGTAGAAATAATAGCAAGGCTATCAGGTAATGGATTAAAAGATAAGTTTCTTAGAATGATGGAAAAAGGAGGAATGACAGATGATTGATACAACTATAAGTATAGGAAATATATTTACAGTTATAACAGTGGCAGGGACATTATTTTTTACTACAGGAACTTATTCTACTAAAATAGATACTCTTGAAACGAATGCAGAAAAAACTGTTGTTAGAGTTAAAAAGACAGAGAATGATATTACTAATTTAAAAGTAAGTGTTGCTAAAATAGAAACGCAACTTGATACTAGATTTGATAGACTAGAAGAAATTTTAATGGAGTTAGAATAATGATAAAAAATAAAAAAGCCATGAGTGCTGGTTTAAAAGAATATATGAAAGCTTTAGCAGATAAAGAAGTATATGGAAAAGCTATAGATGATGTTATTGAACAAAACAGTTCTGATTTGCGTATAAGCCCTAGACCTCCATATGTTGATTTTCTAAGAGATGTAAATCAATATCTTGTCTCTGATATAGGGCCTATGCCGAATATACCGAATCCATTGGGATTAGGTACTGGTTTAATTCAAAAATTAGCAAATAAATCTATAGATGCTGCAGGACAATTTGGAAGAGATTTGTATGACTATAATAATCCAATAGATGAACGGTCTGAATTTTTTAGAGATACTGTTCATAGTATGCCTGTTAATTATAAGTTAACTAATATGAGACCTGGTTCTGAAATAAATGACCCAAATTATGATATTTTTACCCCTTTAGATGAAACAACTCGTTTAATGCTTTTAGCAAAGAAAAAAAGAGAGGCGATGGAAAAAGCTAGACGAAAAGGTGGAATACAAAGTGGAAATGGTATGTATGAATGATAATACCTAAGTTACTTATTAATACAATTGCAACTCAAATGGTAAAACATTTTAAGTTAGATAAAATAATGTCGTATGTATTTGATAAGAACGAATTAGATACAAAGGTAGAAGAATTAGAAAGAAGAATAAAAGTGTTAGAAAATTTAAAATGTAATTATAATAAGGAGGAGAACAATGGCTAGGTCATTTTCGACAGCCACATTAACTGTAAAGATACAAGAAGGTATAGTATTAGGTGGACAAGATATGGGCTCTATGAACTCATTTTCTATTACTGGGATTAAAAATGTTGTAAAGCGTTTAATGACTGCTACAACTACAGAATCTGATATTGTTAAGTTTTCTACTACAGAAGCTTCAGGTCAATATATTGCTGCTAATGTGAGATACTTAAGATTAACTAATCTTGATGATACAAATTTTTGTTATTTAGTATTTAAAAACGAGTACAGTAATGAGGTTTGTTTTAAATTAGATAAAGGACAATCATTTATATACAATGCAGATACAACATCTGGGCTTATAGATACTATGTTAGCAAATCAAGTTCCATTAGGTTTTACTGAAACTACTGGTGATAAAAGTACTGGTGATAACAATATTACATCAATAACAGCTACAAATAGAATTATTCCAGGATTAAGAGTTTCTCATACAGGAGGTTCAGAAATTCCAGATGGAACAAGTATAGAAACTTTTACTGGTGGAGATAGTACTAATGGATATAGAATTACTACTCATAATATGGTTACAAGAAATGCAACTACTGGTGCAACTACTGGTTCAGATGCAACAGGAAGCACTGATGACTTGCAAACATATGCAGCAGGTTTTGGTGATTTATCTGAAATAACAGTAGAAGCTGATACAGCATCTTGTGATATTGAACTTTATATAGCTACTACTTAATATGCCTAAAAGTTTAGAAGAAATAAAAGGTTTTCAATTAGGCCTTGTTAGCTCTCCTTCATCAATAGACACTCCTAATGATGCGGCTACTTATTCTTTAAATGTAGAACCTAATTTAGAATTAGGAACTATAAAAGGTATATATTCTAATTTATTATTAAGCTCTAAAGGATTCGATAGACCTCGATATTCAATTTATAGAATTAAACTAGAAGCTCATGGTGATGGTTTTAGTGTAAATAATTATCAAAGACAATGGTTTCATTTTGATACTTATAATCAAAGGTACTGGGTTTGGTTTGCTCAAGATGCTAGTACAACAGATTTTATTGGCGGTGCACCAAGTAGAGCCTCAGAATATCAAGGCGCAATTTTAAGAGATAATCAAGAAGAAGTAAGGATAGAACTTACTGGATTAACTAGTGTAGCTGATGTAGCTACAAAAATAGCTAACACTTTAACAGTATTAGGACCATCTTCTACAGATTATTTATACAAAGAAGTAGCTACAACATGGTTTAATGCTCAAGCTGAACTTATATCAACAGATTATTATGTTAAATTTACTTCTAATTTTTATGGTAATATACCTAGAATTAATTTTACATCTAATTTTAATAATCATGCAGGCAATCAGGACCCCTTAAGATTTTCTAATGTTTCAATAGATGGAGACGTATCTGGAAGTGGAATAGTTCCTTGTAATTTAGAAGGAGATTTTAATTTCAAGTTTGCAAAACTTGTTGATAAAGGAGAAAAACATTCATTTATAGGTTTAGCAAATAATAAAATATATTATATAGATGATATATACGGCACTTCTCCTGATATAATAAATTTAGATAATGCAATTATTTCTGAACCAAAAGGATATACATCTGCAGAAAGAAATAAAAATGTATATCTAGGAACTGGTGGAAATACTAAATGGATTGGTGATATAGATAGAAAGCAAATAGATAAAGAACATAAAGGTGTATTTATTGAAAATGCAAAATGTGTAGAGCCTACAAAAACTATTACTTCAATTAACTATGACAATCTAGTTGTTCCTCTTTTACATTCAGGTATGAATAGTTCAAATAGTATGATAGCTGGTGCTGCTAGTTTATATGGAGCAAGTGCTAATACTGGAAATACTAATGCTTGTGGTGGTGCTGATAAATTTGTAAATGACTCTGACCCAGGTACTCATAGAACTTTAAATGGGTGGGTTATGCAATCTTTAATAAATGCTGGTGCAGCTTTTCAAAGCAATGGTTTGACTGAGGCTGATGATGCAGACAATTTTCATTGGGATTCAGTTAAAAGAGGTATGATATTAAGAGTTAATATTGGTCAAGAAGGTGCCGCAACTAAATATGTAGCAAGAACTAATTGGAATAGTATAGGAGTTCCTGTAGCAGGTGATGCAATGTTTGAACTTCAAAGAATAAAAGAAATAGGCTATGGAGACGTTAGTGCTATTGATACAGCTGCACAAGAAGGTGTAGAGTTACATGATGGCGATTTATTCCAAGTGGTAACAGTTCCTTCTGGAGCTGCTTCAGGTCATGATACAACTGGAGCTTCTACTGGAGATGAAATAACTTATCCAAGATTGATATATGTAGGCTCAACAATAGGTAACAATAATGACCATGATAGTACAAACGCTTATCATTGTGCTCCTGCTTGGGCTTATGGTATAAATGATGATGGTTATGAATTACATAGAATAGCTTTATCTGAATGTAATGATGCTGATATAACAAGCGCAAATGTAAGCAATACTTTTTCTACTTCTGGAGCTACAGGAAACACAACATCTGATACAGATTTTTTATACAGAACAACAACTATAGATTTAAGGCCTTTTTTAGGAGAATCTTTTAAAATAGGTACAATAGCTAATTGTGTATCTACAGATGGTGAAGGTGGTATAAGCGGTAGAACAGGTAGTTTAGCAACATTAACTATAGATGCTGTTACAAGGTCTAATTCAGTAGGCGATACTGGAGGTACAGATACAGATGTAGATGCATATGTTAAATTTCACACTACTGCAGACCACGGTTATATAATAGGAGATTGGGTAACAATTTCAAATAGCACTAATCATGATGGTACATTTCAAATAGTTTGGAAAGATGCTGATGAATTTGTTTTAAAAACAGGTAGTATAGATGGGGCTGATGATGATTGTAATGTATTAGGCCATACTAGAAACTATTATGCAGGACATGGAAAACTTTGGATTACATCTTCTGATGAAAAAGATTTTTCAAGATTATGGTTAGTAGACGTAGTAAATTGGCATGGTGATGATGAAGATAATGCTAGAATTTCTGTAAAAGAGTTTTCATTGAACTTTAATCGAATCCACAGTTCTTTAATAAGTTCTATTTCAGGTCAAGGTTTAGTAGAAGAGCCCTATTGGTCCAAAAAAGACCCTAATGGTGCAATAACTCAAGATATAGATTGGGTTGATAGGTCTTGGACAAATACGCCTAAAAATGCGTTTATAGGAGGTGTTTGTGAAACATACTCTCATCAACCACATTTAGATGACGGAGCTGATACTGGCGCTGGTAATGGAAGATGGAGAGTTTGGTTAGCTTATTCTAAAGTTAATCAAGACGATACATTTAATAGGTGGGATTTATTTTTATATAATATTAGACCAACAGAAATGAATAGCGAAACAGTTGGTAACATATATATGTACGATAAAACACCTCCATATCAAGAATGTGGTCAAATGCATATAAATATAGATGCTACACCAGGGGGCACTTCATATCAAGGAGATAAAAAACCTATATACTTTCCTAAAGATAAATTTCAATTCAGTCAAGGAGGAGCTGTTAGGCAAGATGGAGGAACTGGTGGTGTTTTTAATAATTCATATACAAATTATAATAATGATACTAAAAAAGATAATTCAAGATATGCATGGTCTCAATGGGATGCTACAACTTATTCAAGTACCGCTAATTGGAGCGAAGTAGATACATTAGCAGCTTGTCATATAGCAGCTAGTACTGAAGGTTCATCTGCTGATAATTTTAATTGTCAAGGAATGGGATTACATCAATTTGTTAAAGGTGATGAATCAACTGAAATAAAAATGGGGATTAACCCAAATTATACAGATGCTCATAGTGATAATAATACTAAAGTATTTAGAGATGGAACTGAATATACAGGGAGTTCAATTGAAACAGATTTTTTAGTTCAAGGAGGGCCTATGTTTAAAGACCCTTCAGGTATGTGGCATTCATTAGAAGCTCCAGAATATGGATATTATCAGATGCATGGTGGTGAATATGTTCATACCCCTAAAGGAGCTACTGTTAGTCTTAGTTTAGGCGCAAACATAGGGTGGTTAAATAGTGATTTTACAGATAATAAACATCCAAGAAAAACAAAAGTTTATAGACATTGTTTAATTCCTTATCATTTAAATTGGTTTAATACTTCTGGAACTGATGCTGTTAAAGAATACCCATCAGACCAGGGTACTGACTCTAAAGTTGCACACCAAGTAAACTTAGTCACAATTATTACTGGTCAATTTGTAAGACGTGGCGGAACATTGACTACTGCTTTTAAAAAGGGTGTTCAAGACAATCAACATGGTGCTAAATATCCAAGTTGGCAAGTTTGGGAAGGTGGGGAAATTAAAACATACTCTGATAATCATATGATGTTTCAAGTACATGATTCACCTTGTGCATTTACTACTACTTCAGCGCCTGATTCTGCTGATAGTACTACAGGTAATGTTTTAACGGATTGGAGCGATACACATGAAATACAAGGAAGGCCTTCTAATACTGTTGGAACTGATGATGTTATAGCTAACTTTAATACAAATAAAGGAGTTGCTCCTAGTCAAGGATTTAGTGGTTATAATCAATTTAGATGGGGACATGGTAAAAATGGTACAGCAGATATTGATGCAGGACACAATGGGCAAGCTGCTTACTCTAGTGATAGTTTATGGGTAACATGGGATAGTTACAGAGGTAACGATGGGTATGGTCATTATACTAATATTACTACTACTTGGAGTTCTGTTTGTGATGGTAGTTATCCTTTAATATTAATTCCAGGTAAATACAATTTATGGAATCGCGGTAGATATAGAAACTTTAATTCAGCTTTTTGGGTAAATGCAGAAGGTGCTAGTGTGGCTGATGCTCCTAGTGGTTCTGGTGGCCCTCAACAAGATACAGCTGTAACTAATGGTGGTGTAGATGGTTCTGGTTATTTTACATGGTACCCAAACTCAAATACACATGCTTATAACAATACATCTTCTGAAAATACAGAAAGTAGAGTTGCAGGACATTATCCTTCAACTGGAGGTTACACAATGGCTGATAGTGTTAATTCTACTGTTGTACCAGCAACTACTGCTAATGCACCAGAGGGTCAAAAATGGGATAATAGAAGAATTGTAATGTGTTGGTCAATATTAGAAGGTGATACAGGGTGGCTTCAGCAATGCGGTAGTACCCTAACTACTCAGTTTACAAAAAACCCTAGATGTACAATGCATAATTTAAATAAAGCATACACAAGTTATGATGCAGGTGCTGATGAAAAGAAATCTTGGATTAAAATTCATAATATAGATACAATTCCTGTTAAACTTGGTAGTGAATTAAGAAATTGTTTTATTATAAATGGATTAGTTGAAAATGATGATAGAACTTTAAATATGACTTGCGTTTCATATGGAGATATAGTAGAATGGTACGGACCAAGTCATACGGGTAATGGCTCTAGTGCTTCTAGAGGTAGAAATAATTCTACCTATAGACCAGTAGCAAATACAACTGGTGGAGTTTTATATAACTCAAAAAGGTGTTACTTTAATGAAAAATTGTATATGAAAAATATAGCTACTGCTTCTTTCCTTGCTGGGACTGATTGGGATTTATATTGCCCTATAATTGTAGGTTATAACAAAACAAATACTAAATCAACTTTATCTACTTGGAGAAGAAATTTAAGTCCTGGATGGGTAACTGCGGATACTAGTGCTAATCCTGTAGAATCTCCAGGTTATAATTTTGATAGATTTTATAATAAAGCAGGAAGTGATGCTGCGGTAACTCCTTATGGGCTTGATAATGCTGCACATACTAGTATATCAGATAGATTTCCTACTGAAACTTTAGGCTCTAAGGCTGGTACAAATGCTGCAGATGCTTCTACAACTAGTGGTACTGATTTAACAGCTGCAGGTGTGCATTATAAAACTGAAAAATTAGATTTTTTTGATATGAGTTTATTAGATGCAGATACTTCAGAAGCAAGTGAATTTAAAGCAAATGATAATATAGAATATAAAATATCGTTTTTATATGATGGGTTTCAAGATAGTCCTTTATCTAGACAATCTTGGGAATACACTGGGACAGGTACAGGAGGTGCATTAGATGTAGCTTATAAAGGTATGTCTATAACATTTACAGTACCTAAGGTTGATGATATTAATTTATCTAAAAGAGTTACACATATATTATTTTGGAGAAGAAATAATGAATTTGAACAATTTAGGTATGTTAATGAAATTAAATTAGACAATTTAAAAGGCACTAGAGATGAAGAAGGTAGGCATGTAGTTCGTATACTAGATAAAAAAAGTTTTGAATCATACAATAATGTAACAGGTATAGCGGAAAATATAAAAGATACTTCTTTAAATTATACTGAATCAGCTCAAATAAATGATTTTCTTTTTGTTACAGATGCTTTTCACCCTGAAGTTCAAGAATCTGAAAACTTTATATTTAGGTCAAAACCAGGTAAATTTTCTGTATTTGATTGGTCTACAGACTTTATTTCAATGCCAACCAAACCAATAGCATTAGCTTCTTTTGGTGGTAAGTTGTATGTATTTTCAAGAGAAAAATTATATAGAGTAGACCCAGATGGTTTATTTATAGAAAATGTTATGGAAGGTGTTGGTATATTAAATAAAGAATCTGTTGTAGTTACTGATTTTGGAATGTTCTTTTGTGACCATAACAATATGTATCAACATGATGGAAGTATCCCTAAAGCTATAGGTGGTACAGTGTTAGAAAATACAGATAATCCTGAATGGAGCATTGGTTATAAAAGGGCTATTAAAAAAGCATTAAAAGAAGGATATTCTACTTTTGTTCAATTTGATGGTAGAAATAAATGTGTTTATTTTATAATACAAGGTTATAGTGAAGGTGTGTCTGATTATTCAAACGCTCAATCAAGAGTATTTTCATATAGTTTTGAAAAAGGTAGATACGATTATTATGATATGCCAGCTATTAAATCTACAGCATCAGGAAAAGACGGTGATTGTTTATTATTAGATGGGTATCAAATATGGTCATACAGAACAGATATTAACAAAACAAAAGGTTGGTGTTGGGAAAGTAAAAAGTTTGATTTAGGAAGTATTGCACAAGAAAAAGTATTTAAAAGTATAAAACTAACTGGTTCTCCAACTGCAACTGATATATCAGGAGGAAATAATGATGACATAAAAGTATTCTTAGATGGTGTTCAGCAAAAGTTAACTTTAGATAATAAAAACTATTACCCAACAGCTCCAATAGCTGGGTTTACTGCAGACCAGAATTGGGGTACATCAGCTGATACAGGTTCTGTATATAATTTAATTGGAGCTTTACCTGGTAACGGAGAAATTACTTTTGGAGCTGTTAATAAAGATTCATTTGTTTTAAATGTTGATTCAATGCCAGAATTTGTATCTGGCTCTTCAACAGCGCAAGATAACCCTGTAATGGAAGGAGATATAACTGAATTAAAATATATATCACCTGGTCAATATCTATTAATGGAAATGACTAATTCTTCTAGTAATAGGAAATTAAAAGAAGTAGTAAAAGTTTCAGCTATAAACTTAATATGGGCTTCTTCAGGACTTATATCTAGAGTAGAAGTAGAGTGTGAAAGAGGTCAACTAAATACAACTGCTATTGATTTTAATACTTTATTAAATACAGACCAAAACTGGGAACATGCTTCTATTAGATATATAGGTTTATCATTAAAATTTCCTACTGGTTCTAAAGGCAAAACAATGCAAATTAAGCTAAAAAATCAAAAAGGAACCATTGATTCTATTGGTGTAATTTATAGGGGAAAAGCGGTTAAATAATGGCCAGAAGAATGTCACCTCCAAGGATTCAAAATTTAGATATAAATGCTGTAAATCAAGCTTTAATAGATGTATATAGAAATTTAAATGAGATAGCAAATAGTGCTGATGAAATAACATTTACAGAAGATAGAGAAGGTAAAAAACAATTAGTTATAAATGCTGATGGTAAAAAATATAAAAATACTTTTTCAGATGATATGACAACAAGAAATTTAACAGTTAAAAATAATTTTCATATTAAAGGTACTATAAAAGGAGGTACTATAGGGGCTTTAACTGATAAAGTTATAAAACTTATAGAAAACACTTATGTTTATGCTGATGGTAAATATGCACTTAATTTTGATATGGCAAATAAAGTATTAAATATTGGTACAAAAATCAATAAAATAACTATGCTTTCAGATATTGCTAATGAGCATACTTATTTATCTATTGCGTCAACCACAGCTAATTATGATTCTGCTATAAGATTTTTAAATACTGGTGCTTATAAATGGACAATTGGAAATGATTCTAGTGATAGTCATAAGTTTTGTTTTCAATCAGCATCATCATCAATAAGTGATGCTAGTGATGTTGAAATAGCAGCAGGTGGAGATTTATCTACTGCTGGTAATATTACGGTTGGTGGTAATATAATAAAAGCGTCTGATGGTGGTAGTACAATAACATTAGATACATCTGATAATGTAGAAATAGCTGGTGATTTAGCAGTAAATGGTGGTGATACTACTGTAACAGCAGGTTCATCAGCAAATGCTAATTTAAATTTAATATCCAATGCAAGTGCTACAGATGGTAATGATTGGACCCTTAGAAACACAGTAGTTAGTGAAACTTTAACATTTATAAATAACAAATCTGGTTCTGGTGTTGCTCAATTTCAAATTACACCTCATGCTACTGTAGCTTCTGGAACTTCTACATTTTATACACAATTAAAAGTAAATACAGAAACAGCTGCTGGTAGTGAAACTGCTAAGATTGCTGTACTTGATAGTGGTGTAATTAAATATAGAACAGCTGCACAAATGCAAGAAGAAGTAAAGTCTAATGTACATATTATGACGCATAATTTTGATTGCGCAGGTACAGGAGCAGTATATATTCCTTTTGGAGGAAGTCAAATAGAATCAGCTTTTACTTCAGACGCACTTGATGATGAAACTAGATTCATAACTCCTTATGCTGGAAAATTAATTAAATTAGTATACCAATCAGCATCTGCAGGATTAGCAACTGATGCTTTATTACGTGTTAATGGTACTGATGGTACCGCTATGGCAAGTACTCCTATAAGTGTAGCAAATACAACTACTACTCTTACTATAAATCCTAGTTCAAATTCATTTGATGCTGGTGATAGATTAAGAGTAAAGATTGACCCTACTAACGCTCCTGATGAAATTGCGATGACAAGTGTATGGGAATTTGTAAAAACATAATAAAAAGTTTGGAAATTAACTAGGAATGTATTATATTAAATTGATAAAAAGTAAGGATTAATTATGGGTTGGATGGCAGCAGTACCAGGAATACTAAGCGCAGCTACAGGAATTTATTCAGCATATAAAGGAGCTAAATCAGCTGGTAAACCTATTGATTTAAGTCAAATTTACGATAAAAATAATCCAGATAGTCATCTTTATGATTGGAAGCAAGGGATAGATAAGCAAGCTAATTTAAGTGGTGAAATGCTTGACCCTAATAGTAAGTATAATCAAGATACACTTACAAATTTTAAACAAAGTGGTATGGATTTTGCTGCTATGAGTGGCAGACAGAATGCTAGAAATATGTCAAGCGGTGGTATAGGTGGGTTTTCTGGTTTAGTAAACGCTATAAATAATTCAAGCACAATTCAAGCTCAAAATCAATCTATGGACGCTTGGAATAAATCTTTATTTGGTAATCAAAAATTAGGTACTAGTTTACTTGGGCAAGCTACTAAAGGTTATAAAGAATTTGGAAGTACTATGGCTGATGGGTATCTACAAAATGATGCTTTAGCTAGAACAGCATCACTTGGAAAATCAGCAGGAATTAACGAAGGTATAATGGGGCTCTTAGCTAACCCTGAATTTAGTCAATTTATGGGTTTTACAGGAGGAGAATAAATGGGATTATTTGATAGAAATAATATGAGAACTATGGATTTTCGATATGGAAGAGATGATAGGTATTCACCAGACTACGCAAGTCTATATGGAGATGGTTCAGGCGTAGGTGATGCTAGAGTAGGAGGGCTACTTGGTAATATAACTCAATCTATAGGCGATGCTATGGTTGATGATAAAGGTTTATTTCAAGGTGGTAAAAAGAATAGAATGTTTGGTAGGGTAAGAGATTGGTGGGAAGGTGATGAAGGAGAGCCAATTCCATCTCAAATAAGCGCTACACCTGATAGTGCACCTGATAGTGCACCTGATAATACGTATGAAGAAGTGTTAAATGAAGGTGCTGAAGATGTTAATCGAAAATACCCTAGTTGGCATCCTTGGAGTAAAGGTGCTCCTGAAGATAATGATATGGGTAGAGTAAAACCTGGGCAGAATATATTTGCAAGAAACGTAGAATCTGGTGATGAAGATATGGGTAGAGTTGCTCCTGGGGAAAACATATTTGACAGAGGTTTAGGTGAAGATATAGAAGATGATGGTTCTAGTATTTTTGATTATCAAGAACCTCAATATAACGAAACTCCTTACGTAGCTCCTGAATATAACGAAACTCCATATGTTGCTCCTCAGTATAATGAAACGCCTTATGTGGCTCCTCAATATGGAACAACAAACTATAATGCGCCACAATATAAAACATCAAGTTTTAATAGAGCAGACTCTGGAAAAAATAGTAACTATCCTTATGATACTTCTAATCCAGGTTTTCAATACGCTCAATCTTTATTAGGTTCAATACCAGGATATGAAACTACAAATCCTTCTAAGGTAGATGCAGAAATAACAGATAATGCTACTAATGTTTTTAATAGTACTCGTGGACAAGATTGGATGGGACAATAATGGCTTCAGCAGTTAATTGGTCAGTAGCAGCTTTACCTGCTTATATGGCGGCAAAAGAGCTAAAAAATGCAACTACAAATGCTATACAACTTGCTGCTCCAATAGCAAAAATGGCAAGTGATGCAGTGTTTAGTAGAAAAGATTTACAATCAGGTGATATAGCTGAAACTATAAGAGGACTTGGAAGAAGTTATTTTAAAGATGTTGTAAAAAAAGGTGGTTATGAAGGTAATTATGAAGACTGGGCAGCATCTCCAGAGGGAGCTCAAGTATTACAACTTGCAGAAGGTGGGATTGGATTAAGGCAAACAGCTGATGGTTATCAAATGCAAAATCAAGATGGTAGTTGGAGGTCATTTGGAACTTGGGATACTAATTCAACTACTGGTGAAAAAATATTTGATATGTTTGGAAACAAAAAATCGGTAAATGCTTTTGAATCTTATTTACAGAATAAATTTTTAACTCCAGATTATCAAATGGGTAACTACGAATACACACCTAATAGAACAGCTTTAGGAGCTTTATTAAATCCAAAAGAAAAACTTAGACCAGAAGCTGGTCCTTATCAAGACCCTTTAATGGCTTATTTTATGCAAAATAATCCTTGGTATGCAAATCCAAGTAGTCAAACAAACACTCAAACAAGTAACCAATTTGCTAAACCAGTTCAAAAAGGAACAACTAATACTACACAAAATAATAGTGGCAGTGTTTTTCAATATAATAGGCCTTCTTGGTCAACTAATCAAAGAGGCAATAAATTAACCCAAAACAGGAATAAGTAGGTAGCTATGAATATAATGGATGTATTTAAACAGAGAAGCCAAAAGCTTTCTCAGATGTATAACAAAAACTATTGGAATACAGCATTTTCTGGTTATACTAATGTAAATGGTAGAATTAATTGGGATTCTAGTACTAATAATATCTCTTATAATCAACCTACTAAAGCTTTACCTACTTTAAATGCTATGTGGTCAGACTATTTAAAAGGTGCACAATCTCGTGGAATTAAAGCTGACTTCTTAACATTTAAAAAAATGTATGATGTTTTAAAATTAGAGAAACAAAAAGGTTTAGCTAACACACTAACTCAAGCAAAAATTTCAGGTGTTCCTATGGATAAACTTCATGAGCTATTGAGAAAAGAGCCTGGACTTAGAAGTGAGTTAGTTAAAACTATAGCTACTAGTAATGACCCAGCTATAAGGGAAGCTTTAGCAGAATATGTTCCTCCTCCAGAACAATCTATGCAACAATGGGCAGATGCAAATCCAGGTAAATTAGGTGTGGCTGTAACTGGTGCTACTATTGGTGGAGCTTATGCTCTTAGTCCTAATGCTCCTATGTCTAGTGAACAAATTGCAGAAAGATTAGAAGAAATGGGTAGAATACCTAAGAAACCTTCTTATTATGATAAAAAATTAGGTAAATGGGTAGGAAAAGAACCTACTGCATACACAGATGTAAATACTAAAATAAATAACCTTAAAAAGCCTGTAAGGGCAAATTATAAAACTGACGCAACTTTCGATAAAGCAAATAAGGCTCATTCAACTAAAATGAATAATTTAATGTCAGAAAGAGAACGTATCTTAAATGAAGCTAATGCAAAATATAAAACAGATTTAAAAACTTATAACACAGCTAAAACTAAATTAAATGCAGATATAAAATCAGGAGACCAAAGTAGAATAAGTAAGTGGTTAGGTGGAAAAAGTAAAATGTCTCCTATGATGAGAACAGGTGTAGGTCTTGGATTGTTTATGGGAGCACCTATGGCAACATCAGCAATAGCTAAGTCAATGGGATTTGACCAAGCAGGACAAGATAAGGTTGCAAATGTTACTTCTGGATTAGTTGCTGCTGGATATTCAGCTCCTACTATTAAAAAAGCTTTTGATGTTGTAAAGGCTATACCAGCTGGACAAAGAACTATGGTTGGTATGAGTAGAGCTTTAGCTGGAAAAGGTATATGGGGTAGTTTAGCTTCAGCAGCTTTAGCTATAGGAGCTGCAGTTTATTTTGGAAGCCAAAGTAGTTCATCTCAAAGCTCTCAACCAACTAAAACACAAGCACAACCAACATTCAAATCTCATGATTTAGTTTTGTAACATGGTATATCCTTATACCGAACCTAGTCCTTATGTTCCTATAGGAGAAAAAGCTACACCTGAACAAGGATGGCAACCTACTCTTTCTCCAGAAGAGGTACAAAAATTAATTAAAATATACAAGCAGAACCCTGCTGCTATTACTCCTCAAAGAAAAGATGAAATACAAAAACATGCAGTTCAGTATAACATTCCTTTTTATACTGGTGATTTTGATATTATGGGAGCTTTATCAGAGTTTGGTAAAGGTATTATATCTGGGTTTACAACTCTAGACCCATTTAGTCCACCTGATAATGAATACGAAGCAATAATACGTAATGTAGGTCATTTAGTAGGTTTTGCACCAGGTGTTGCTGCAGGTCCATTAAAGATGTTAAGAGTTCCTGCATTAGCTAAAGCAGCTCAAGGATTAAGTCAATATTCAGTACCTATGATGGGTGCTAATTATTTAACAAAGAAAGCTAAATCTATTGTTAAACCTGCATTAGCAGGTGCTACACAAGGTAGATACGAAGCTTTTAATACGGCAGCTAAATTTCTTACTGGAGGCAGAGCTAAACATATAGCTGAAGGAGCGTTTCATTTAGGAGCTGCTAGTGCTATAAGTAGTTGGCAACAAGGTGTAGATGGAATGGTTCAGTCTGCATTTGGTGGCGCTATAGCTGGTGGTGGTTTTAGAGCAATAGGAAACTTTATCAATACTGGAAACAAAGGTTCTGATGTTGCTGTTAGAACATTAGCTGGTTCTTTATTCCAAGGTTTACCTTCTACAATGAGAGGAGCTACTACTCCTGAGCAAGTTTATGACTATTTATTAGGTGCTTATTTTGGTGGCAAAGAAATGCCTTGGTATAAAGCTAAAGCTTATAAAGCTATGGGTAAAATGGAAAAACAAGCCCAAACTGACCCACACATGAAACATACAATGGACCCAGAGCTTTTGAAAGAATGGAAAAGTTATGAACCAGAGGTACAAAAAGAACTTATAAAATTAGCTAAAAAACAATATGGAAGTTCAGAAGAAAAACATGCAGCTTTAAACTTAATGGCTAAAAAGTTAGGTATGGAAGATAAAGAAACTGGATTGCCTACACCTGAAGGATTTAGAGCTATAAATTCTTTAATAGAAGGTCAAGAGGTTGTTAAATTAGACAAACCAAATCCAGTTGTTCATCACGGAATATCTGGAGCATCTGAAGGTGCTGATACTCATTTTTCTAGAATAGGTTTAGAATACGAAGTTCCATTTGCACATTATACATTTAAAGGACATAAAGCTAGTAAAACAGCTGCAGGATTAAAAAGACCCCTAGAACCAAAGGAATTAGATGAAGGTGGTGAAAGGGTTAGAAAGGCAGATGAATCTTTACAAAGATTACAAGGTAAAAAGGTTAACCCTGGTATACTGAAATTATTACAAAAAAATTGGTTTCAAGTTAAGACATCTAACGGTGTTTATGCTATAGGTGAGTTACAAAAAGGTGGAACAGAACTAAAAGGTGGAGCTGGTTGGACAGTTCAAATGGCTGTCGATGCTAAAAAGAAACATATATATGCATTTGATGTAAAAAATAAAAACTGGCATAGATATGATTATAAGTTAAATAGATTCAGAATGATAGATAAAACACCTAAACTTGTAAAAAGATTTGCAGGTATTGGTTCTAGGAAGATTAAAAAAAATAGTGCTGGATATAAAGCTATACAAGATTTATATAAGGTTACTTTTGGTGAAGGAAAGGCTAAAGTATCTGAAAGTAAAGAAGCTGTTTCAGAAAAAGAAATAAATGTTTTAGACCCAGTAAAATTAAAAGAGTTTCACAAATTATCTAATGAGGTTTTAGAACTAACTAATAAAGTAGATGTGTTTTTAAAAGACTCACGAGATAAAAGTTTACCTAAAAGTACTAGACAAATTGCAAAAGATGAAGGTTTAAAAATCCTAGCTGAAATTAAAGATAAAAGTAATCAGATGGATATTTTAACTGAAAAATTAAAAGTAACAAAACCTGAAGAGTTATTAGAACCAAACCCAACTGAAGATGGTAATGATATAGGAATGATAGCTAAAGCTATTGAAAAGAAATCAGTTCAATTTGTAAATAATTATTTAAAAGACTTATGGGATGTTAAAGGTAACTCATCCTCTATGAAAAATATAGCAAAAGCTCAATATTCCTCATTACTTCAAAAAATAATGAAAGATTCAAATTATGTAGGTAAAAATGAAAGAGTTAACGAAGAAGAAATAGCAAAAGAATTTGAGAAATATTTACTAGATAATATGGGTTTAAAAACAAAGATAAGTAATGAAGGTAAAAGAAGTTTAAGACAGTGGATTACAATGAAAAACTTTGGTAATGAAGTAAGGTATTTAAGAGTTGATGATAAAGGTGTGAATATAGCTAAAGAAGGTGATATATATACTAGAGCTGGTAATAAAGAATATGTTGTAGAACCTACAAAAGCTATAGAAGAAGTATATGAAGCAAATCAATTAGTTTTAGGAAACAAACTATCAAAAGACCCAAATATTGTTGTGTTTAAAACTATTACAAATACTGGTGAAAATGGTTATGTTGATATGGATTTATCTAAATATAGAGATTTTGTTAAGAGAGAAAATAACGGAGATACTACACCTTATTATAAAAAAATGACAGAAATATTTAATAAAATGTGGGACAAAGGTTATTATCCTTTAGGTGGTAAAAGTGATGCTGATGCTATATATTTTGTTAAAACACATCCTTTATTGAAAGCAAAAGAAGGTAGTGTAGCTTTAAAGGAAATAAGTAAAACTGTAGGTTATAAAGATATGAAAACACTTCAGTCGTCTATGGAAATGTTTAATAAGAAATATGGATTTAACGAAAAAAGAACAGCTGAAATGATATTTTCTAATATGTTATATGATATAGATTTAAATGGCATGAGCCCTCTTTTAAACATGGATAATACAAAGGGTGCATGGGGTACCGCTATAAGTAAATTATTAGGTAAAACAAAGGATTTTCAGACAATAAAGAATGCTACAGCTTGGAATAAACGACAACAGATATGGTTTACTCCTGGATATAAAGCATCTCCTGAATATGTACAAGAATATCTAAACAAATCTGGTCTTACTGATTTAATCATTGACCCCAAGGATAGTAGATTAAAGTTTAAATATATAATCAGTAAAGATGTAGAAAAAAATTTCAAAATTACCACAAAAAGTAAAAATAGTGAAGATGAAACTAGTGTTGATGGTATGACTATTGTAAGAGATGATGTAATAGATGCTTTACAAAAAGATGCTGGTATGGAATCTAACACTGGTCAAAATAAAAACTTTATTGTTAGTCCTGATTATGAAAATGGTGCATTACTTGGTAAACATATGATGCATTCAGCTGGACCTGAGATGTCTGCTGCTATGAAGAAGAGAGGTCTTCATATGATATTACAAGAATCATCAGCTAAACAAAGAGGTGGTCGTCAATTAAATGGTTATGGAAGAGAAGTAACTCGAAATATAGTAGAGAAAACTTCGCAAGAAATTCGAAATGAATTTGAAGACTATGTTACAACGCAAAATCCAGATGAGCATGGTATTATGATTATTAGAAAAGGTGACCATTTTAAAAAAGGTAAAAAAGATTTTTACGATGAAGAACAGGCTGCTATGAATTGGGTTGCCCTTATGAATAAAAAGGGTAAGAGATATATTTATGACAAAAAACTTGGAGAATTTGAAGATGTATATAAGCCTCCTTCAGAAGAAATGACACTAAAAAGTGATAAACATGTTTATGATTTACCTATAGATGATATAAAATATAATTATTCTGTTGTTCAAGGTAAAGAAATGTTAGACCCTAAACGTATTCCTAAGCAGGTTCTTACTCATATGGCTCAAAATACATTTAACCCATTTACTAAAGATATGATGAAAGATTTCTTTAATGATACTGTTATGCGTAGATACGAAGGTGAAACTGAAGCAAATAGAAGGCTAGATAATTATCTAAGAGCACCTAATGATGCTGACGCTGATTATGTTATTAAAAATATAGATAAAATAGGTATATCAAGATTGTTACAGGCTATAAAAAATGGCACACCTGAGTTTTCAGATGCAGCTTATGCTAAAATAATGAAATTTAATAGAGATATAATAAGAGATTTAGTTTCTTCTGGTGAAATTACTGAAGCTGATGTGTCTAGGATGGAAAAAGAGTTAGTTGATTTTGAAACTCCAGCTCAACGTATGATAAAAGAAGGTTCTATATGGTCTCAGACAGAAAAATCTAAAGGAAGAAGTGGTGAAATAAATCCTATTTTTCTACATAAAAATGTTAGAAACTTTAGATTACAAGTTATGAGAAACTTTGTTATGGATGCTATATCAAAACCTACAGTTAAAAATTCTGCTGCTGCTCGTATGAGAGGTTATGATGAATGGTTTAAAACTGATAAAAGGTTTAAAGATTTAGAAACAAATGATAAATTATTTTATCTTGACAATGGTTTTGAAGATTTACAAATAAAAACATATTTAAAGGGTTACGAAAATACAACGCTAAAGAAATTATGGACAGAGTTTAATAACGATAAAAATAAATTAATGTATAAAAATCCTGAAGTTAAAGAAATACTAAGAGCAGCAACAGTCCGTGTGCCTATGGATGCTGCAAGTGGTTTACAAGTATTAGAATTTAGTGGTTTTACTGGTAGAAAAGGTCATGGTATTCTTATGCATTCAAGAGCTATGAAAGCAGAAGGTGGAGCTGACCTTGATGGAGATGAATCATTTGTATTCTTTGGAGGACGCAAAGGTAATAAAGGTGAGGGCTGGAAAAAAGAATGGAAAGACTCATTTGAAGGTAATAAAGAAGAGTTTTATGAAAAAGATGGTACTATATATAAGAATAAAACGCCCAAAACAAGAGAAGAATTAACTTTACAAGATTCTGTAGAAGAAACTGGTATAGACCCTAAAAATAGAGATAGTGCTATTTGGAAATATAACCCAGGTTGGAGGGTGATGATTTCAGAAAGAGCCAGAGATGGAAGAAATCAATTAGGTTCTGCTGTTACTATGACTCAAATAATGAAATCATATCATAATGAATTAAAAAATACTAAATCAGATTTAATAATTTTTAAAGATGAAGGAAAAAGGATAGTTTTAAATGTAACTCCTAAAAAAGATACAGATAAAGCTAGAAAATTATCTTCTTCAATGATAGCATTTTCTTCTGACCCTATGGATGAAGCTGGATTAAAAAATATAGATGTATGGTTTAGTAAGTTACATAAATCTTATTTTGATTTAACTGTAAACGGAAAAAAAGCAACTGATGCTCAAAGAGATACGTATATAGATAGATTAAGATATGGTGGTTTATATAATAAATTTAGAAAAGTTAATCAAGGTTTATATAGTAGAAACTATGGCGATAATAGAGCTTTTAATATGCAAGAAATATCTACTTTATCTAAAAATGCTTTAGATTTATCTGAAAATAGTATGTTATCTAAAGTTGGAAGATTAGCTAATAGTATTGAACTAAATGATGCTATTTTAAAAAGAGTAAATCCTGATGGATTAGAAGCTATGTACAAAGAGCATCTTAAATTTATAAAGGAAAACCCTGAGTTAGCTGATTTATTAGAAAGAAGTACTATAGCTGTCGAAAAAGGACCTATAATTGAAAAGATAATAGATAAAAGTTTAATGCATGATTTTATGTTAATAAAAGCAGCAAAAGACCCAAAAAAATTCTGGTCTATAGTAGAAGGTACTATATTTGAAAAAGATGTTATTAACGATAAAATTAAACTTGATAAAGATATGTGGCCAACTAGAGCTAGAATTTTAAGAAAGTTTGTTCAAATGGGTGAAGATTTTATGACAAATGATGTTACTGATATGGTTTCATTTGGTTTAATAAATAAGTATTCACAAGGTATGACTAAATCAGATATAGCTAAAATAAATAGATTTGCTCAAAGAATAAAAAGAGACAGTTGGTTAGCCGCTAAACAAAGAACTTCTTTTATAAGGTCTTTAGGTGCTATGAAAAATGAGCCTATAACTGATAAGTTTGTTAAAGAATTAAATGAAGCTTGGTTAAAGATGTATGGGCCAGAACAATTAGGTAAAGGTATGAAAAAAAGCATGTTAAGTCCTTCAGAAGAATTATCTTCTTTAAAGGATTTAGTTGAAGTTAATGCTGAAATAAAGGATTACAAAAAAACTCTTAATCCTCAAGGTAAAAAACTACTTGATATGATGATACTAGGTTCTGCTAATAGAGGTAAATTAAAAACTATAGAGAATTTAGAAAAGAAATGGGGTAAAAAATTAGCTAAAGACGAGTTGCATAGAGATTTATTCCATCATTTTAAAATGCTTTCAGCTAAAACAAGTACAAGTATGTTAGGGTTTAATGCTGAAGCTGTCGAAGGTGCAAATGTTAGAGAATTTTTAGGTGAATTTTCTACTGTAATGAATAAATCTTGGAAACCACCTAAAGATGTGAGTTTTGAAAAAGACTCTAAAAAAGCTAAAGATTTAGAAAATGAATCGTTTTTAGAACCTGAAATAGATATAAATATAGAAGGTAAAACATTACCAGAAGTATTTAGTGGATTTGAAGGTGTAACTGGTAGACCAGATGCTAAAGTAGAATTATCTAAAAAACATAAAGAAGCTATAACAGAATTAGCAGATAATTTAAAATTTTATAATAATAAGTTAGGTAAAGAATTAAATGAAATTGTTAGAGGTGTGTTAGAAAAAGATTTTAACACAATGAATTTACAAGATTTTGTTGATTTAAATAATTACTTTAAAGAATTAAAAGGTGGAACTATTTGGCAAAAACTATTTAAAGAAAAGACACCTGATATGAGACGTAGATATTGGCTTCAATTCCCTGAAACTGTTAATAGGGAAATGATGAAATATGATATTATGTTTTTAAAGAAAAAAGGTCAATTTTTAAATAACAAAGGTAACTTTGTTGAAGGTGATATTAGAAAACCTACTAATATATTAGAGGCAGCTCAAAATATTGTCGGAAGAATGAGTGAACAAGGTCAAGAAATGTCTGAGGCTTATATAGGTGAATTAAGAACTCATCTTAGTTTCTTAGATGGTATTGTAGATGGAGAGGCTTTAAGAAGAGTTGCTGTAAGAGAAGCACAGTTATCTGAAGCTGATAGAGTTATGAAAGATGAAGGAAAAAGTTTAA
>TARA_R110002012_G_scaffold297035_1_pt1 | contig 21394 bp, 32 predicted proteins | sample TARA_R110002012 | Tara Oceans TARA_R110002012 (sample SAMEA4396515) | marine metagenome | biome: Westerlies Biome; feature: [DCM] deep chlorophyll maximum layer (ENVO:01000326); material: water (ENVO:00002006), including particulate matter (ENVO:01000060) such as... | depth 40 m | reverse complement strand
AACGGGGCTAGATTTACTTGCAAGCGACTTTTATTTGCTTGGCATCAAATCACCCAGCCTCGCAATAAAAACGCGCTATACGCCCCATAGCTTTGCGCTATTAGCGTTAAACGGTCTTTCATGTCGCTCATGATAAAGCATTCTGCCTTTCTTCATCCCTTAATTCTCTAAGTTTAATCTTTAACTGCTTGAACTCGGCCCTTGCCTTTTTATCCCCTGACACGCAATAAGTTGAGTCAGGGTTGCCGGGGTGCTTATCAAGTTCTAGAGTCAAAACTTCAATCCGTTTCCATAACGGCATAGCAGCAGCAGTTTTTACCGCGCTGCCATTTGCTTTTCTTTCCATTGGCCTGCCATCAGATTCCCACCAAGTTTTGACTCTGGTCAGAAACGCTTTCCAATTAACAACTACGTCCCCTTTGTAAATCCACCCTTTCGCCTCCATATCGAGCCACCAATCCTCTGCACGCCATTCCACCAAGCCAATCTGCACAGCGTAATCAATCACCTCCCTCTTTGATGGAATCTCTGCAGAGTGAGTGAGTCTATTAGAAGTAGGAGTAGAAGTAGAAGTGTTGCCATTTGGTTGCAAGCAATCCTCAACCGACTCGCTTGAACCACCGTTAGTACCACCCTTAGTGCCACCGTTGCCGTCAATTTGGGATTTCTTTAGCAATTTTCTCTTTTCTGCTGATTTGCGCCCTCCCTCCCTTGATTTCTCAACCCACCTGTTCCTTTCAGCGCGAATAGCTTCTAGCCGATCATGTACCAGCACATCCCCGTCAGGTTGAAACATGGTTGACACTTTGGTTGCAAGGGTGGTTGAAGCACCCTTACCAATTAACCTCGCAATTTGTTCTGGGTCTTTTGGAATGCTTCCAGACAACCAGCAATGGCAAAGCAGGCGAACGTATGCGCCTTCTTCCTCAAGAGTCATCAACGTAACTCTTGAACTTGAAAGGTAGTCCCCTGCATAAAATTGAAACGCTGGAGCTTTCATGTCTTCACCTCCTTGTTCCATCTTGCATTGGCAACTTTGCGCATCTGTTCGCTTTTGTCCTCGACCTTTTTGCGGTCTTTATCTAACAAAGGGCAAAACAGCTTGCCGTCCTCTGTCTTTTCAAAATGCTGGCTAACTTTTGGCCAAACGCTTTGCAATTCTCCAACTGAACACCCTGCCAATCTGGCGAGGCTTAATGTGTCAGATGGTAATTCTCCCGATCTCCAATAGTGGCACTTAAGCCGGACATAGCAGCCTAGCTCTGAAATAGTAAAAAGCACCATTCCCGAATCTGCCAATAATCTTTGTGTATCAAATTTTATCATTTTCATTTTTTAATTCTCCATACTGTTGCCATTTTACCGCTACTGTTATTCCTGCGATTGCCGGAATCCTCAACTTTACCCAATTTAGCTAGTTCAGCTATTCTTGGCCGTATTGACCAAATTGGCTTTTCCAAAGATTCAGCAACCTCGTCTGCCGTCATTGGTGCTTGTTCAATTCGTTTAAGGCATTGGTCTCGTAATGTTGGGGCTTTTGGGGCCATATCCAAAGCCGCCTGCCTGCTTGGCCCATCCTTGTCTTTGTTTTTGTATCCCGGCGTGCTGGGGTACTGGTAAGGAAATGAACTTGTGTTATTAAGCGGCAAATCAAACTGTTCCGCTTCGTGTCGCTTTGACTTACTCATGTTCGCACCCTCCTTTGATACTCTAATATTAGCAAAGCATCTGCTGTTTTCAGGGTAACTTTTTCAGATGGGAACAACCTCTGCGCTTCCGCTTTAAGTTTGTTTTTCCAAACTGTGGAAGTCGCGCCGTTTCTTGTGCCAAGGCCAAGTGCCTTAATCCATTCTTGAGGCCTTACAAGGTGAAGCTTGATTCCCAATGCCTGCACCACTCCCTCAATAAAGCCATAGTTTCGGCCATATACAATTGCCGCACTACCGCTTTGCTCCTTCCCTGCATACTTAACGCACGACTCCATGTAGCACTCAATGTCTGGTGAATTGATTGCCTTTATGGTTCTCAATAAATCAAGTATGTCTCCGGGGGTTTGGGGCATCGGAACGCTATGCACTTCGCGCCCATTTAGTGCATAAGCAATGCCCCCCGATTTACCGGGGTCAATTGCTATTACGGTCAAAACGGTACGTCCTCCCCTCCGTCACTACTGGGGGGAAGGTCATCCGTTGTCGCGATTGATTCAGCATCGCCGCCAGTTACTTCCCCGATTGCATCTGTGGCAGTTTCTTGTTTCTCAGCCTCTTTAGGTTCGACTTGAAGCGCAAAGTACTTGTCTCCGCTTTTACGGGATTCGTTGACCCAACCGGATAGCTTGTACTCTTTTCCCTCAATATTTATTTCGCCCCGCACATCTGGTTGAGATGATTTTGATTTGTAGCTATTATTAAACAGCCTGCCCTTGTTTGTATTGTCATACTCGGGCTTGTCTCCGCTTGTTTTATCTGTCCAACTCATTTGTTACCTTTCTTTTGTTTGATGAATGTTACTTGTGCAAACTCTTTGCCAACTGTTTCGCTGACAACCTTACTTTCGGCTTTATATAATAAATCGTATAAAACCAAATCAACTCGCTTGTCTTGTTTTTCATTTAAAACCGTAACAACGCACTTTCTGCCAACAATATCCTCGCCCATGAACTGGTTTATTTTATCGGCAACGCCTTCATATAAATTGCCACCAAGCTCAATGTGTAATAATTCAGCCATCAAGAACCTTTCTTTTGTTTGAGCGATGCTCTGGATGTTGTGGTTTTTGTGCAGCCTTCGGTTAGGTTAAACACCGTGTCCTTTGCCTGCTTGCCAACGTGGCCCAATTCCTTTCGCACTAGGTTATCCAAATCCTTTTTGGAAATAGTCACTTGCTTTGCAAAGGTTTCTCCATCAATGCCAAGGATAGCTGCTCTGCGATAGACCTCCTGCGCGTCAATGATCTTACTGCGTTCTGCTCCGGCTTTAAGCTCCCAGCCATCTAACGTGCCACCATTTTCAAGCACGGTTCTGGCCTGTTCTTCAATGTCCTTAATGAGCCCTTTGGCCACGCCTGCAATATCCAGAAGCCTTGGTAAATCAACGGGAGCAATAGCTGTCTTTGGCCTTTTAGCTAAAGCATTAAGCTGCCCCCGTGATTCGGGGCATATTGATTTGGCGTTGCACCATTTACACGCTTCTGCACTAGGATAACGCTTTTGCGTTTCGCTGATTGTTACCCTGTCCACTAGCCTGTGGCATTCTTCCGAGGCCATTTCCAAGCCGTCTGCATCGTAATATGCTTTGTCGTATCCATCAGGAAAAACAAGAGCAACGTGAACCTCGTATAAGTCGCTGGCATAATGCCGATCAACTAATGTCGAGAGTGCCGTAAGCTGCAAACTCTCTTCTGCGCTGGCGGTGTAACGTGTCGATTTGAAATCAACAACCAAAGCAATTTTGACCGCATCTTTTTGCATAAGATAAACCCTGTCAGCTTTGCCACTCCAACGTGATTCAGTTGCTGTGTCCCAAAAGCGATGCTCTGTTAGTTGTTCCTCTATCTCATAACCATCAGCCAAGAACGTGTTTATCAAGATTTCCTCTTGTTCTAGCAACTGAACAACAGCTTGCTGCTCATCAGCATTTAGCGTGTCTACTTTAACCTCCCCCGCGCACCCTGAGTGGATGCGCGTTCCCCTTGCCGCAGCAAAGGAGGAAGGTTGTTTTGGTGCTGCCTTGTTTAGCGTAAAGCTGCCGGGGCATTCATTTAATCGCCCAAAAGATGAGGCAGATGGGCAACCTACTCTCTCGTCATTCATTTTTATCAACCTCCGTTTCTGCAATAGCTTCAACCACTTCGTCAGCTTCGGTGTCGATCTGCTTAAACAACTTGGCAGGCTCAACTCGCTTCATGTGTTGAAATTGCGACTCGTCATCCTTTTCCATGCTTTCGCGTATCTCAGGCGACAACGGCAGCCACTTGGACAATCGGCGAAAAACTGTTTTCTTCGCCATTTCATTCCAATGATTTACCCATGGCCCATTTTGGCCTGCCTTGCTGGATTTGCGGATTTCCTCCACTTCCTCGCGGGTCATTACCTCCGCTTTAGCGGTTCCGCTCTTAAACTCCACCTCAGCATATACGGCAACAACATGGCCACGATTAGGCAGAAGCGATTTGATGTGCTTGTCGATCTTGCCACGATTGTAGACAAAATCGCCATTAGTTATTTCCGACTCATAAACAACATCAGCATGGATGCGCGAAACGTCCCCATTGCGCAGGGCCAACTCGACCAAGCCCTTGTAATCAATCAGCAAAGTGCATTCCTTGCCAAACGGCACTAAATGCGCTCGCCTTCCGTCAGGCTCAAGGCCGATCTGCCCTAATTGCAACAGGCACTTAAACAACGATTCCTGCGTGCATTTAAGCAGAGCGGGGTTTGTGTTGATTTGATTAAGCGCAACGCCAGCAAACCTCTCAGGGGTTAAATGCTTTGGCAGCGCAGAGCTTAATTTTAGGTGAAACGCATCAGAAGCCAGATGCTCCTTTACTGTCTTAGGTTCCTTTTTCTTGACTACTTCATTTTTGTCTGTACTCATTTTCTTGCTTTCTATTTTTAGTTAGCATTTTCGCAGAAAAGCTTGTTCCTTCTCTGCTCGGTGGCGGGGGCTGCAACCCTCGCCGCCTTCCTTCCACCTACACTCGTAGGCTTCAGTAAATTATCTTTAAACGGATTCTGTATGTTCCGATAAAACAGGCGAGGGAGTATAATAATTATAGAGGATATAACGGTAAGAACTGAGCCTATTACCTCCCCCGCCGTGGAAAAAATGCACCAACTGATTACCCCAGCCGCAAAGGTGGCGTAGCTAAAAAACACCCATAAAGCAGGGCGATCAGTAGGCACACACGCACTATGCAATGCATCAGCATTGCGGTCAATTTTATTTGTCATTTTCTTTTTTCCCTTCTTTTAATTGTTTAGCTAAATATTGTTCAGCCGTTTCAGCTTCCTTAAATTCTGCATTTAGCTTATCCGTTAAACCGTCCCATGATTTTTTGATTAATACAGCAAGTGGGTCATCTTTTAGCATTACAAATAACGAACGTATCTCGTCAATGTGAGCCGCTAGGGCCAACATCCTTGTATCGCAATGCTGCATCTTGCCGATCTCTAAAACGTAATCGTTAACGTCATCCCTGTTTGAGCCAACGCCACCACGGCATGACCAATCGGCGGCGTTTATATCTCTTGGTAATATGTAAGCGTATCTAGGCATTTTTATCCTTTCTGTTTAGTGTTTTGAATTGTTCACCTTTTTAAAAAAAAAGAGTACACATATTGACATCATCCAATTTCAAAGATTTCAAAATCTCCTGCCGTGCCGGTATGGCGCACTCTGGCCTTTCTGCATCGGTTACATCGCTTGTGATGTTTGTGCTGCTCTGATGGGTGAATGTCATTGCGATATTCAGCGCAATAAAAGCACCATAGCTTTTCGCCATCCGGCAATGTGTTCGGGGCTTTGTAGTTACTCATTTGTTTTCCTTTCTGTTTCTTGTTCACAATGTGGGCAGTCAATTCCATACAACCCTTGGTTGGTAAAGGTCTGTCCACAATCACTGCACCAGTCCTCCCATTCGTGGTCAATGCAATCGTATTTATCGTCCATTTTTTACTCCATGTTCTTTAAGGTCATCGGTGAGCTTGTCCATACTGGAAAGCACGCCACTCATTGCATTTGCATAAATGGCGGCGGAATCTGCCAACTCTGCCATTTTGTAAAGTGCGTCCTTAAATTCATCCGGCACTTTGCTCATTGATTTATGGGTCAACATCATTGCCAAGCCAATCTTGGCATCTACTTTGATCGGTATGATTTTAGTCGTACTCATTTTATTGTCCTTTCTGTTAATAGTTAAAGAACCCATTGCGATTTGTCGCACACACCAGCGGTATTTTCCTCATAGAAAAATCCTTGGTCATTCGCATGGTCAGACTCCCCGGTATAACTTGGCTTGCCTGCCTGCTCCCAACATTTGCGATGCCATAATTCTGGCCTGCCGCAAAAATCAATTTCTGTCTCGCATCCAGCTTCATCAGTTATTCGACCATATCCATCATAGTGGCCAATAATAACGCTGCCGCTGGGAAGCAATAAAACTGCTTCCCTCATGTATTCATATTCTTCTGGTAATCCGTAATCTGATTTAATTGAATGATTACAATGTTTGCAATTCCAGCTAAAGAAACCCATTTTTATCCTTTCTGTTAATTGTTATTTAGTGCCAAGGAGCAATTATCTCTTCAAAAAAATCGCGCCTCTCAAGTAAAGTGTATTTTACCTCAACGTCCTCAAACGAACTGGCCCCGTTCAGCAGTTCCACAATAAACTTGTCCTTGTTGCCCTTCTTGAATCGAAAGCTTACTGCGGTTAAATCAGCCGAGTCGTAAGTCCCTTTTAAGCTGTTAAGGTATTTTTTCGCTGGTTCCACCGATTTGAACCACCGGTCTGAATACCCTGTTTCATCGTGTACCTTGTATAAAATCATGTGCGTCCTTTCTTTTATTTAGTTTTAAAAACTAGAATCATCTTGGCTCATTAACTCGGTATGCATTTCCATTTTCAGAGCGTGCAGGCCATCCTTCCAATTCTGCTTAAAGCCTCCATAAGCACCGCCACCTTCAATTACTTTTTCAAGCAGTTGTTCAAATCGGGTATCATATCCATTTGACATGCTACACATTACATTCTCTAACTGACTTAATAGCTCAATAGCTTTTTCGTTCGCGATTTGAACTTCCTTGTTAAGTCTATCAATTTTATTTTGCATTTGTTCCTTTCTGTTAGGGGTTAAAAAGAAACCGCGCCCCCCGTAACGCGCAGGGAGCGCGGTATTGTTATGATGGCTACTTCTGAGGCAGTAGCTGCCTGTGTTTAGTTAAGCTCGACCTCTTTGCCAAACCCAACAAGTTCTGCTCCATATTTCAGAGCCTTGTTCTTGAGGAATTTTCCAGTACCAAACTGCGAAGCCTCAAGTCGCTTATCATCTCCACCACGGTATTTTTTGTGATGATCGACGTATTCGGTAATGGCATTGTACGCTCCCCAAACCGTGCCGCGAACACCCTTGATGTCGCTGCCTCGTCCGGTGTGCATTAATCCCTCAATCTCGTCTACCTTTTTGGTGCGAGAGTTTGTCTCTCTGTTATCGTCAAACAAAGAGTTGTGAATGTAACCGCGAGTTTGCTCGCCATTCAGTTGCTTTTTGGCGAATGACTGAAAAAGGTTTTTGACCTCATCATAGTAAACGCCTGCCTGTGCCAATATCTTGCCAGCAAATTGCATACGATCAGCAACAGCCCCAACGTGCTTGACCCGCACCGTGCTGGATTTCTTCATCATATCCCCAACCGCAGCGGTCAGCGTGTTATTGCAAACCACACGTATCGGAGTAAATGAAGCCATCGCAGCGTAAGACCCATCATGCGAGTTGGTCAGCAACAAATACTGCTGCACAACATCGTCAGGCAGAATTTCAATCGGGTCTTGATCAGCCATATTGGCCAGCAACCAAATCCGTTCACCCTTGCCAGTAAACCCGGCAGTCTCATATCTGCAAGTATCCTTGCCAAAAAGACCGTCAAAGAATGAAAACGAATCCTTGTTTTGCAGAGGGCTGTATTTAGGCCCAACAACTCCAAGCTCATCGCCGGTGTCTTTTCGCAAAACAACCTTGCCGCGCTCAACCTTGATATGCTTAACAAACTGGTGATTGCCAAGTTCATCACGGTTTACCAATTTCTCGTAATAAACCGGAGCAACTTCAACCTCCCAATCAAGGTTAGCTTCTCGCAGAGCAGTCTCGGCATCAAACGCACCATCCAGTTTCTGCCCCAAGTTATGCCAAGGGGTTTTACCAGAATAAGCGATGTTAGCCTTGCCGTTAGTAGTTTCAATCATGTGACTCATATTATTTTGTACCTTTCTGTTAGGGTTAAAATGAAGGGGGGAACCGCCCCCCCTTCTGTTTGTTTATGCACTTTCTAAAATACCAAGTTCCTTGAGCATTATCTCAACGGTCTGAATGTGAATGTAAGCGGCGTGAGCACATTCACTTTTAGACTTGCTCCTTACGGCAGAAATATCTTCGCCTCGCGGATTTCCAACAGCCTTTGCGGCTGCAACTCGCGCAGATTTCAATTTCTTTTTTAAGTGCTTTGTATTCATTTAATACCTTTCTGTTATTGAAGCCGAATTGCTTCTTTCAACATTCACAGCCTTTGTCGCGTTAAATCAAAAGCGAGGTGAACAATGTTAATCCCTACACGCTAGTGTTAAGAATGCTGAAAGAAACAAGGGGGCAGTTGCGCCCCCCGCTTCTTAATTTGTTTGCGGGATGAATTTCTGCTCCTTTGACGTATCGTCTGGATTTAGCAGTCCGCTGGGATTTATTTTATTTTACCCGTACCGTTCGCTGTCCCTTATCTTTATCAACCGGATTCAATCTCTCGCTCTGTCCATGTTTTTGCTGGCAGTTGCCGCGCAGTTGATAAGCATTGGGGCGGTTTTTCTAATGGGACATACCATTAGCCGCCACACTAGGATGCTAGGCAAAAGGCTCTTGTTAGGTTTCACCGTGGCCAGTCATCCACCACGTCCCTTGCAGGGGCGAAATTTTTACAAGTTTCTGAGCTTGTTCCTTTCTAAAACCGGCTGCAACCGGCATCGGAGTATTTCTGATACACAAATCCTATCATATGCGCAGCGCAATGCAAGCGCATAATCACGTATTTCTGTCGATTTTTTTTCCTTTAAAAAAGGGAAGGTTATTGCGACTCAAGCTCGCGCTCTAAATCAGCAATTGTTTTGAGGGCATCTTCAACGAACCTCGGAGCCGCAATGACTGCAGACTTGAACTCGCGGTGATTTATCAGTCTGTCTGTGTTGTTGAGTTTCGGACTCATGCAACTGCACACCAGCAATGGCAGCATCAATGGCAGCATTTTTATCGCGCCACCTATCCCGTGCGCTACTTTCTTTGTGTTGTGCTTCATAATCTTTTGCCACCTTTACCAAGGTTTCGCATAGGTCTGCAATTTCTGGAACCGCATGGGCTATTGCATTGATTGTTCCGATTAATTTAATTATCCCCATTTTTCAATCGGACACTTTTCTGCGCGTAACGCAGTTTTATATTGAAGCCAACAACCGCACTTGCCGCATCTGCTATTCACCATGTGTTCACAAGCATCGCAAATCGCCCTGCGCTGAGCAATATCGTCAGGGTCAGCATTGATTGGATTTCCTCTTGCAAGCGATTTTAGATTTCGAGCAAAAGAACCGGCAGCATTTTTAGCCATCTGGCCCTTAGAGGGCATTTCTGGCTCATTACGAGCAGGCCAGACAAGCGGAGTGTTGTCGATGTCTACGCTGATGAAACCGTCAGAGGTAGTATTTCGCAAATCACCCATGTTTCTTGGTCTAGGTTTGTGCTGCCTGTTGGCTTTGATTCAGCTTGAGCTAGGTAGGTATTACTAAAAGTTCCTGCGCTTGTCGCTGCGCCCAATACCCCGCTGCTTGTTATTTCAGCATCTGTAACAGCAGCAATCGTAACCCCGGTAACTGTTCGGCTTGTGCCACTTGACCAACCAACGCCAAACACATAAGCCTGCACTCTGTAAGCCCAACTAATTTGCCCCCCTGCTAAATTTCTAGGCCGGGGATGATCTGTAAATGATGTTGTGGTTGTTTCCCCAAGCTCATAATAAAATGAATCAGCCTGTGCATTTTCTTTGCGAAAAATACGGTACTTCCAAATTGTAACTGGTTTTGTTCCTCCACCATCAATTGTTAAAACCGCATATTGCAGGTTAGTCGTGTTAACTGATAATGAAGCAGACATTGTTAAGTGCTAGTTGGGTAATTTCTTGCAACTAAAGGAATTTTAATAAATGAGGGCAACCCATCAAAAGGATGAAAGGTCACTATTAAATCGCTCCCCCCTCCATCAAAATAATTGCTACCGCTTTGATTGTAATAAAGGTCGGCAGTTGTAAACTCCCCATAAAAAGGAGAGTTGGCCACATTCAGTTTAACATCACTTTCGTAAAATGTGCAGATATAAAGGTCTTTGTCGATTCTTCGGTACTTAACTCCCCCGGTGTAATTTACTCCGGTAGCATTTACCGGCAAAGTTCCATTGGTATTGTCAATTACGTCCTTGGTTAAATGATGAAGCTCGTACCCAATGAAGCCGGGGTTATCTATAAACTGCTGTCGAATTGAAGTAGGCAAGGCATATTTAACATTCCCATCTGTTACCCTAAACTCACCGTTATACTTGTCTGACACATAATAGAATTTGTAATAATCAGTTCCACCATCATCAAAAGTTTCACCAGAAGTAACAGCTCCTTCTTTTCCGCTCGCCCCGCAGCTTGCTGTAAAAGGCCCAAAGTGTATCCTTGCTCGCGCGTCGCAATCATTTGTCCCCCACGGAGTCGCAGCGGTTACTAACGACCTATCTGTTATCCCACTTCCACCATAAGATGCTCCTGCGTGTTCAACTGTTAAACTTCCGGGTAATCCATTTAATGCTGCAACAATAGTTGTCCCCTCTGAGCATCCATAATCATACGGATAAGTTGATGAGGCCGGAACTGCATCTGTCGTTGAGCCTGTGCCGCTTGTTGTTGTGCCTTGATTGGTCTGCTCTCCTTCTCTTGTCTGAAACGTAAAAGGCAAATCGACTCTGGCTCGAGTTAATAAATTAACAGCATTGCAGACGTTGTTAAAAATACGGGCATACAGATTTGTGTTAGGCATCGGCCCAAACCCCTGTGCATTGTCAGGTCGCAAAGTAGGTGGCAAAAACTCAAACCAACGCTTTCGCCCATAAGAAATTGCTTCCAAGCGGTACTCAGCCTTTGCATACGCTCCAGCTATTGTGACCGGAGAACTAACGTCTGCTGCACTGTCTTCAGTTAAAGACCAAGCCGAGCCTGTCCAATAAGCCCACGCCGCTGCGTTTCCGTCTGTGTTTGAAGACGGCGCAGCCCTGCCAAGCAGTATGTACTTTATGTTATTTGCCGTATCATCTGTAAACGTGATTACATTATCATTATTTGCCCCTGTGTAGGTTAACGTAAAATCAATTACAGTCCTGTTGCCTTCATTGTTGGCATTTGCGTATGCGCGGTATGACGTAAAGGTCGCGACTCCTGTCTGCGTGTGCGGAGAATTTGCAGAGCTTGCGATTAAGGTTTCATTTCCAGAGCCATCAACCCCCACCAAGGAATAAAGCACATTTGCTTCTGCCTCCCATGTAAATGTGTTTGTTGCTCTTGTTACGGCTTTATAAGCCAAATCTGCCTTGCTTATTTTTAAGGCTTGGTAACAAAGGTTTGGGAAAGTGTAATCGTAATAACGCGCATCTCCTGTGCAAGTAAGCTGCACGCTGCTTTCTTTATCAATAAAGCCAGAGCTTATGGCTTGAAGCACAAACTCCATGTAGAGCATCTCATCAACTGTTGTTAGCGAATCAGCAGCATCATATTGAGCATTTGCATCATTCCAAACATGGCGCACTTGCTTTGAAAAATAAAAGCGTGGATAACAGTTGCCGTGAAAATTATTCCCATAATACCCACTTGCTGAATTTGCATCGTAAGCAATATCTCCAACTTTTTGAATGCAATTGTAATCACTTATTGAACCGGAATCATAACTTGCAATGTGGTACAGATATTCAAGGACAGCATTTTCGTCTGTGCGTCTGGTTGGCACATAGCTTCCAGTAATTGAAGCGTACCAACTTGTGCTGGTGTTGCTGATGGTTGAGGGGGAGGTTTCATTGTCCAGCCTTCCATTGAGCTTTACGATTACATTGTAATCTGACCCTGCGTAATAGCTTGTCGGATCAATGTAAACAGCTTCAAGCTCAAGGTCTGGCTTATAAATCTGGCAACTTTTAAAATGATTAATGTCGCCACTACCTGCGCTGGCATTGTTTTGCGCCGTGACCATCGCATTCTTAAAACCATAATCACCAGAGTTTGGGCCATGTGATCCGAGTAAATACCGATAGCCTGTTGGGTTTTCTGGGCGCAAAGACATTTTGCTGCCGTAATTCACATGGGTATTGATTTCTGCCTGCCCATCATATCCCGTGCAAGTCCCCATTCCCCTTGACCAAGCGCACGAAAGCAATCCACAGCGATCAGTTAAGAACCCCATAATGTCGGCGTATGAATCTGGTTTGTAAATGCTGCTATCCGACAACTTGTAAACTGTCGTAGACATTTGCGTAAGCCATTCATTCGTCTGACCTCGAAAGCGATCATTGCGGTTGTCCTTTATTGGAGAAGTTCGTATGCCATTGCGAACTCTTACTTTTCCATCTCCGCTTGCTGTAAATGTTTTTACGCCTGTTGCGGTAAAGAATGTACCTGACTGCTCCCCCCCACTATGCCCCCCAGTTGTTACTGGGGTGTATGTTGTGCCTCCATAAGTGATTGTCCCGCTGCCTCCTGCACTCCAAACTTGGTACTGCTCTCCCTCAATTAAATCGCCACTTGCAACATTGTCATCTGGCGGGGCAATCCCATCAAAAACATCAAGGTCGCCAGAATATTGCGAACGGGCGAAACGCTTAAAATGCAAATAGCTTTTGTCACCAATAACCTCGTAGCCTACAAGGCTTTGCCTCTCAGCCATGCGGAGGTTGTTTTGTATTAACCTTCGCGCTGATTCATAAACAGGGTTTTCGTTTATCTCCCCGGTATTCGTTGGGATGCCTGCAACGCTGCGAACAATGCAACCGTAATCCAGCAAGTTGTTGCTGATCTGTTTTGGGTCGCTAAACGTGTACCCGCTTTTGTCGTAATTTGTTTCGAGTGGCCCATCAGTGCTACCTAACCGCAAACAAACGTATGAGTCATAAATGGTCGGCTTGTATTCCAACAGCATGGCACATTCGATGTGAACGCCTAAATTAGAGGGAAGGTTTTCTTTTAGCTTAAAACGTATTTTTGCTTCGTTATGTGCAGCAGTAAAATACTTTAAGCGTTTGGTTGTTCCTGTGGTATCTAGCGTAAATGTATCAATTACAACATCAGACCCACTTGATGCATCAATTACATCAATCGCCACTACGCCTGCCCCCGGGCCTGTGGTTTTAGCAAAATAACCAGCAAAGGTAAATTTAGCCGGAACTTCGTAAAAAGTGCTGCCACTATAAACTCCAGAAGTCGTAACCGGCAAAAAAGTGGAGGCAGATTGTGTCCCGGTGATCTCAAACGTAGGGTAAACTGCCGTAATGCTGCCTGTTGATACTGTTCCGTATGCTGGCGCAAGTGAATATTGGCGTGTTAGAAAATCTTGAAATTGAAACCCCAACTTGTACCGATTCATGTCGGAGGTTTCCCTCTCTGTTTCATTGGCACGATACTCCATCGCAAACCAATTCATTGCCTCGTTTAATTGTTGCCCTTTATATCGGCGAAGGTAAGCGTTGTCCTCGTACGGGCCTTCGATGTAATCAGTTAGTGGCAGGCTCTCGGTTGACCCATCCCATTTAACTACCTTGTAAGAAGTGAACCCCTCAAAATAAAACATAACCCCTGTTGGGGGGCAAGTGTTGTATGTCTTGTCGCTGCCGCCAACTAGGTTGGAAAATTTAATGTCGTAGTTTGGGGTATAACCATCGCCGCAAGTCGGGTCAGAAGAGTCTAATGTAGGAGAAGGCAAAAAGCCTCCATAATTTTTTAGATAATAATGCTGGTTAGGGTAATTTATAAACCCATGTTCCTGTGAAGCTCTAATTGCGTTGCTTGCGGAATAATCGGATAAATCAGAAGCAACTGCTCCCCGCTGATATTTGGCTAGTTCCCAGTAATCTGTAATGTTTGCCGGGGCGCGTAATGTGCCTCCATCATTAATAAATAACGGGACGCCAGTTGGCGCAGTACTTAACGAAGTCCCAAGCGGATTGAATTGACCAGAGCCATTTATCCTGCCTTCTTCGTTATCAACATCTGGTGAGAACCCATAAATAAAAGCACCGAGAGGATTAGAAACATTTATGCCTTCTGGTTCTCCTGCCGCTGCAACAGGCCATGTAACGCCGGATGCTTCTTTGATGTGCGCATAAACCTTCCACCACTCGTCCTCTGGCGCATAATTAAATCCATTAGGATTACGCATCCCGCGCACAAGAGAATGAGCATACCATAACAGCCGCCAAGTAGGATCAGCAACACCGTTTTTAAGCCGGTCATTAAATGCGAGGGCAAGCTTATTGTAATCTGCTGAATAAACCCCTTCGTCAACATTTACTGTATCCGCTGTTGTGTAGTCTACAGCCATCGCGAGACAACTTGAGTTGCTGGCCCACTTGTTCCTGCGCCTTTTCTGCCTCTTATCTGTGTTCCGCGAGTGGTGACGTTTGCCCCTGACCTTGGTGTTATTTTTCTAACAGCCTTCTGCAACTCTCGTATTGCCTGAGATTTACGCCCTGTCCCGGTTTGAGGTGTAAAATGATGTATCATGGCTTTTCAGTATAAAGAACAGTCGAGAAATCTGTGGTTTCCCACCATTCCCTCGTAATCTGCCATTTGCCGTTGCCAAGTTGCTGAACATCGGGGGTTCTGTAAAGCCATTTGGACGATGAAAAAATAGTCCCTAGCACTCCCAGTAAGGGAATGGTATTTGCTATGGTTGATGTCGGCGGGTCAATCGGGCGCGTTTGTGCTGCCATTGCCGTAGTAATATCTGATGTATCCCAAATTTGGTTCACATTTCCATAATAAGGAACAAGCACTTGAGCCGCAACCCCGGATGTATATTGCGTTGTAATGGTATTCCTAAGCACATATTGACTTATCGTAAACGCCTCAACGCCTTTTAGCATTTCATCGCAAATTGTTTTAAGCTTTGCTTTGTTTGCTGTTGTTAAATCTGTCCACGGTGCAGAAGATGTGTCGAAGTAATTTTCAATATCAAAAGCAGTCTCAAAAGGATTTGTAATAGCATTGCCACTTTTATCTTGCCTTGCTTTGTAAAGGTCAACAGCATCCTGCACCCTGCCAGCAAATCCTTTTTGTTGGGCGGTGCTTACATCTGCAACGATTACAGCCATTTCGGGGCATTCTAATATATTCTTCTCTAAATCATTCCCATCAAGAAACCACAAACTGCTTTCTTGGTATTGATCTCCACTTGTGTCGGTTCTCCCTGCTGCTCTAGGATTACCTAATGCACTCGTTATGCTTGACGTTACCCATGTTGCACTAAATGTACCTGTCTGCCCTCCTTCATCACGTTCAAGCTCTGTTGTAACGGCTCCGTCCCTGCCTGCCCCCCCTAATAATATGCCACTTGTCCCTGTAAAATATGTTCCAGCATAATCAGCATTAGATGCGCCGCCATCACTAAAGTTTTTTAACGCATCAATCGGGCCGCGCCATCTGCGAGTAACGGTGTAACCACCATCCCTATTCCAACTCGTAATAGGCTGTATTTCTTTAACGACATCGGCAGCATTTATGCCCGTATCGCCTTGCCCGTGTGGAAATCCTACAAAAGTATTGTTAGCCATTTTATGCGTCCCTAACTGTTTCTTTTAGCCCACTGGTTTGTTTGTTAATTTGTTTTAACTCCCCTAAACTAGCCTTTTGAATCTGCCTTTGGCTATCTGCTCCCGATTTAAACAATCCAATCCTTGAAAGGCTGTCGGAGAAAATTTTCATTTGTGAAACCCTTTGCGAAGGAATTTCCGGTTGCCCAAATAACTCATCAATTTGTAATTGAAGTGCAGCTCGGTTTTTAGAAAATGCCTCCATTAAAGTTGTTGGCTCTGGCTCATGCCCAACTGCCGACTCTAAAATCCTAACAGCCACAGGCCTGCCTACTTGTGCAACAGCACCAACAGTTTTCTTTGCCCCCACCTGCATTATTGATTGTATTAATGCTGTTAAATCAATTCCAAACTCAGCAATTTTCTTTGCCGCAAATGCAAAGGCTGGGATTAATTTGCTATAAAGCACATTCCCTACAAGCGATAATTGGTGGCCAGCATCAGATAATTGTTTATTTAGCTTTTCGTCTATTATTACCCCTAAAGATGTTAATGACTCTGCTATGTCCTCTGGCTTTCTGTTAAGGCTTGCCGCAAATTTATTTATTTGGAATTGCTCAACAGTTTGCCCCGCTTGTAACGCTCCCTGCCGAGTTGATTGCGCTTGGTTAATTGCATCAACTGTTCCTGTTATTGCTGCACCCGCTCCCGCAGCTAACGCCCCAACGATTGTAGCTGCTGCTACTTTTCCAAGCCCGACAAGCCCCGCTTTTCTTAGCCCTGACGATCTCGCTTGCGATTTGGCCATATCAACAAGCAACCCTTGCCTTTGCTTTTGCGTCAAAGCCTCATCAGATAATTGCCTTGCGATTTTAAGGCGTTTGCTTTCTTCATTTGCTAGTTTTTTAGTGATGTCTTTAAGAGAACCAGCATTCCTTGATGCATCGCGGTACTCTTCCTTTAAAAGCTTTTCAAGGTTAACCGCCTGCTTTCTTACCCTGTTAGCATCCTTGTCTACTTCCTTGGCTTTGTTTGCCTTTTTGATTACGTCATTAACCGCCTTATCGTAATCAGCGGTATCGCCAACAAATACAAATTTAATTTCGTTTGCCATTTTCCTGCTGTCGTTTTTCGTGCTGCCTTCGCGCAACCTCTCCCGCTAATATGTCGGCATCTGTGGTAAACCCGCAAGCCCCTTCGCCTTCCCCTAGTGCCGCAATATCAAAAACCGCCTCACCAAAAGGAGTATCCATCGCCTGTTGTTTTGTTTTGAAAAGTTTACTCATTAGCACGATTTTCATATAGTGCAGGTTAGTCATGGATGTTGGCTTTGCCCCGTCAACTTTATTGAAAAACAAGTTAGGTTGTTTTAATGCTTGCCCCATGTAATCCACAAAAACAACTATGCCCTTTCGCCAATTTTTTAACCTTCCAACAAGCCCAAGAAATCGCACTTCTCTCTTAAAAGATGAACTGCGTAACCCTTCCATTAGCTCTGCCCAATTCCTTTTGCAAACCCATATCGCAAAACATAAATCCCCGAACTGCGGTTGCCTGTCTCCGGTGACAAATGGGCTGTCATAACGCGACAGCACCATAATGTGTCCAACCGTCAAAGGCCTCAACCGCTGTCCGAGGATTCGGGCTTGGTGAGGTATTACTGCTTTTAGGTAATCACTCTCTAGCGGCACACGATTAGTGCGTGAATGTTTGCAGGGCTACGGTGTTGCCAGCGGAATCAGCATTGTATTTACTGCATGGCAATGTCATCCGCATTAAATCGGTGTTACTGCCAGCAATAGTGCCATTGCCAATATAGTTCCACCCACCGGCTAATGCTACTGGCAAAGAGTTGCCCGACTCTGCATCCTGCGCGATTGTTATTATCGCCCCCGGCGTGGGTAAAACCATTTCTTCTGCCGCTCCCGCCTCTGTTGTATCAACAAAGATAATTTCAAAGGTGGCCGTGCGCCTAAAGTTGTAAAGATTGTACCCAAACACATTGCCTTTTTGGTCGCGTGCCTCTGAGGTATCTACTTCGTCTGTCAGGTTAATGCTTTGAAGATAGTTGTCTGCAATAGCAACCGTGCCATACGTTAACGTCCCGTCTACATTGTATATTGTAGCGTTGCCTACTATTGTTGAATTTGCTGTACTCATTTTTTAAGTTATGTTTTCGTTTAATTTGCTTCGCACAAAGCCATTGACCTTGTACCTCACCAAGCTACCGGCCGGTTCCTCCCTGCCCATGCGGGTAATCCCTACTGAGCGAGAACTGTTTGTCCCTGTTAAAGTGGAAACCGGAATTTGGTAATTGTTTAGCAGCACAAACACCGACTCGGCAACTGCCTCTGCGGTAAAGTAAGTGCCGCTTGTTGGGCGATTTACTGCTGGATTTTCAATGCAATCAACCTCCCAAAGATAATCAACAACCGTTCGCTCAAGCACCCGATTCATACCGGGGGAACGAAGCACGATTGCCATAACGCGCACACGGTTAAGCATTTCCTCCATCTTGCTCTGTACGTCATCATCTTCTTTTACTAATCCTGCCGAATAAGCAACTGTGGCAGTTTCATTATCTACTACTGAACCGGCAAGGCCAATTGACCCCGTTAGGGAGGTGTCAGTTTTTGATGCTGATGCCGTAAGCATAAATGATGCTCCACCTGAGAAGTTTAAAATTGTGCCGTTATCTATATCTAACGGCAACGAATCAACTGTCAATGAAGTTGCGCCCTGAGAATAACCACCGCCATTGTTTATCGCCGCAGCAACAAACGGTGATTGCCCAGCCAATCTGGTATGCAATGCCGCTTGTATGCCTGTTAGATAAACCGCCACTAATAAATCCTAGCTCCCGCGCTTGTTTCGCAAGCGCAATCATCTGTTGTGGATGTCACGCCATTCTTGACGCTGCCTTGATCGCTTATGCAGACTTTCTTTTTGTAGCCATAGCTTCCGCGATCATCATAAAAGGTATCCGCTGTTTCAGTAACTGGTTTAGGGATGCCAAACCGGCAATCAGCAACCTTCTCCATAAATTGCATCGCCGAGTTGTAGGCTGCAATTCTTACATCTGAAACATCTGTGACAGCACCTCCCACGCGCTTCATTAACTCAACAATAATTATGTCGAGAGCCGGGGAGTGGAGAACGTCAGGAAGTGCTGCCGCAGTTGAGGCTAAACCATTGCGAGGGCATCCTTTAATATAACCGCGCACCAAAGCAGCAACATCGTCACTCACTTCTTGAATTATTCCAGAAGGAGTTTGTCCTGCCGCAAGGCCGATTGAATTATATTTTGCCAACTCCGTATCCGTCATACGGGTTTGAACATCGGATGTCGCTATGGTTGACCAAGCCATGACCCTTAACCTTTAGAGCTTTCCGCTTTTTTTATGCCATGCCTCAAGAACAAAGCGAGCAACGAAGTTATGACCACATTCGCTGCAGCACCTAGTTCCAATTCACCAGTAAAATACCCTGCAATCCCAGCGATTGCACCAGTAATGGCTGTCCATGTCGTTTTTGATTTAAGCATCTTTTATTAATTGTTTTATTTTTAGTATTATATAAATAAGTGACGCTGCACTTAATACGATTTTAAGAACCAAATCTATGTCCACTAACCAATTGCCAAGGCCTGTTATACTCGCGAAAGCTACCTTGAAATCGTCGATAGTCATTCTTGTTTTGCTCCTTCATATTCAATGTCGAAAAAAGGGGTGTCTATTTCAAGATTGCCGGGGAGTGATTTGCAACCACTAGCCATCAGCACAATAAACAGCATTGCTCCGGCAAATATCGCAAGGGTTATTTTATCTGTTCTGCTCATTGCTTATTAATCACCTCAACTTGCATTGCCCCTTTTTCGCTGCCTTTTAGCAAATACTCATCGCCACCATTAACCGGCAGCCTTTTTTCTACTGTTAACTGCTTTAACTGAGAGCATGGCACAATCATTTTAGTCTGCCTGTCAGTTAGGAAAAACGTGCAACTGAATATCCCCATGCGAATAACCCTCGCTTGCCTTCCGCTGATATAAAGAACCTCATCATTTTCAAAATCAGAGCCGTAATAAATTAGCAACCCTTGTGCAAAATTGAATAATATGTCTTTGAACAATAACGCACCAAACGCTGCAACAACCATCCAGCCATAATGGCCGATCGCTTGCTCTGCTACGCGCTCAAGTGCGGCATGATCAATGGCATTGGTCATTCACCACTTTCAGCCGGGGCTTCTTCAACCGGCGCACGTTCCAAACCGAGGTCAGCCAGCACTAAGCCGCCAACGTACTCGTCATCGGAACCGGCAGCGTCAGGCGTCCAGTTCTTCCAAGTGTCGCCGCTAATCACGAACAGCTTTGACAACAGAGGATTCGGAAAAAACGCGCCTTCCGAATCTTTGCCAAATCCGGTCACGGAATACTGGATTTGATACGGTGAGTCGTTCATGCCGTTGAGCTGGATTGCGACTCTACTAATGTTCAACCCCTCGTCGGGTTTTGGTACTGTGCTTATTTCTATCATCTTATGCGTTTTCTAAAGTTTCAACTTTCGCTTTCAATTCTTTGACTGCCGCGACGAGAAGCGGAACCAACTTACTCTGGTCAATGCCTTGGTAATCTGGTTGCTCCTCTGTTCGTGCTGCTTCAACCTCGTTACCGTCTTCATCTAATACTGCCGGTATCTCGACAGTTCGCATTGCGTCTTTCTCGCCAGTTATAGCTTCTGGAACGTGCGCTTGAACTTCGTGCGCGACGAAACCGTCAACGGTTGTGTCGGGTTCGGATTTGAAGTTGAATCGGTAAACCGGCACTTGGTCGAGCCGGTCGAGTGCGCCGGTCAGCGGTTCAAGATTTTCTTTTAGCCGATAGTCGGACGAGGTATTAAAGGCAGTCGCGCTTGCGGTTGTCGAAATGCTGCCGATTACGGCAGTGTTTCGCGTAAAAATAGCAGCTAAGTGACCCGTCGCCGTGCCGGTATTTGTGTCATGAATTTGCAGACCGTTTCCAGTATTGCCGTCGAAATACGACATCATTTTGCCGCTAGAAACTGACGCCGTTGTCGCGCCAACTTGCACGTTGCCGGTCGGAACTGTGACTGCGCCGCTGCTGTTTAGGCGCAAAGCAACCGTTGCCGCTTGACTCGTTAGCGCAACGCTAGTGTCGGCGTTGTAGCCGATGAATAATTCATTATTCGCGTTGTTGTCTGGGTGAATGTTCCAGCCGGTGTTGCCAGAGTCGTGTTCCAGAAGTAAACCATCTTCCCAATTATCGCCGTGATTTTTAACGTGCAACGTCGATTTCGGAGTTGAAGCGTTCACCGACACGTTTCCTTGAGAATCTACCCGCATTCTCTCCTCGGCGGCGTTAATACTCGTCCCCGAAGAACCCGCTGACGAGGTGCTAAACGTAATATAGGACGAACCCGTTCCGCTGCCATCGCCCGATTTTAAAAGCAAGTTCGTACCGGGTTGGTTTGTGTGCCCCGGCGAGCTACTTCCCGCAATTGTGGCATTCCCCGCGCCCGCAGTTGGCCCGACTGTAACTGGGCCGGTTGGAATTGTTATTGCGCCAGTGCTGGATATGGTGAGATGGTCAGTTTCAGACCCAACATTGCCACTACGAAAATACAGCTTCGTGTCACTCGCCTTCTGGCCAATATGCCATTGAATTTGACTGTCTTGCCGTATGCTTAAAAAATTATCTGCGCCATTCGCACCATCAAGTTTCAGCTTGGTGTCGATGTTTGAGGTTTGGTTGCCAATGCGAACATTGCCTGTGCTGGAGTCTATGGTGAGACGAGTAGAC